>Ga0315268_10002692_pt1 | contig 19891 bp, 14 predicted proteins | sample C1_top_MG_FD_204535 | JGI IMG/M metagenome (GOLD analysis project Ga0315268, IMG submission 204535) | Sediment microbial communities from Yellowstone Lake, YNP, Wyoming, USA - C1_top | ecosystem: Environmental > Aquatic > Freshwater > Lake > Sediment | place: USA: Wyoming | collected 2017-08-01
TCTTCTTGTGCCATCCCAGTTCTCATTCACACCCCGCTTCAGCGCATAGGCGTCAACCTAAGCTTTGCCGGAAACGCGGCGCTTTTCCCTTTTCTTGTGACGAGAGAAAATCAGGGTGTTTTTGTCTTCAATCAACCATTCCCATTGCTCGCCTTTTCGCACGTCCAGCGCCTCCGCTAAGACGACTGGCAGGTTCACGTAATAGGACCGGTTCGTCGGTCGTTCGACTTTTTGGACTTTGATTAGGTATCCCATGCGTTTTTCGTTTGCCTGTTATATAGGGGAAATACTATATTGCAAGCCCGATGACAACTGCCGCTCAGCCATCGGTCGCGCAAATCCTGGCCGATAACCTCCAGCAAATCCGGGCCCAACTGGCCCGCTTGGACACCGAAGCCCTGGCCCGCCACGCCGGTTTTCTCCGGCGCAGGCCCCGCAAAATACCCATGGCCGCCTTTCTGCTCGGCTTGGTGGCCTTAGCCGCCGAAGCCGTGCTCTGCCTGGAACGGGTCGCTAGCGTCATCGGCTCGGTCGCCGACACCTCTTACTCCAAACAAGCCCTGGCCAAACGGCTCAGCCCGAAGGTGGAGCAGTTCTTGGCCCAAGTGGCCGTCGCCTTGTTCGGCGAAGTCAGCGCGCCGGCGCGCACCCGGGGCCTGTTCCGCTCTTTCAGCCGCGTCCTGCTCCATGACAGCACAGTCGAGGCACTGCCCGATCAACTGGCCGACTTGTTTCCGGGCAGCCGCAATCAGCGCAAAAAGAAGCGGGCTGCCCTCAAAATCCAATTCATCGCTGATCTTCTGCAGGGGACCCTCGTCCAGTGCTCGCTCTCGGGCTTCACCCGCAATGACCAAGCCGCCGCTCCAGACATCCTGGCCGTGGCCCGGCCGGGCGACCTGATCATCCGGGATCTGGGCTATTTTGCGCTCCCGGTCCTGGCCGCCAGCGCCCTCAAGGGCGCCTTCTTTCTGTCGCGCTACCGGCACGGCGTCGAGGTCTGCGACCTCCAGGGCCGTCCCCTGGATTTGGTCGCGGAACTCAAGCGCCACGGTCATTTTGACCAGGAGGTTCTCTTGGGGGCGGCACGACTGCAAGCCCGATTGGTGGCGGTGCCGGTGCCGGAGCCGGTGGCCAACCAACGCCGCCGCCAGGCGCGGGCCGATCGCGACCAACGCCATCCTCCCAGCCGCCGACGCCTCTTGCTGATGGCCTGGAATATCTTCCTGACCAATGTCAGCCGCAGCGTATGGCCGGCCCAATGCTTGGGGCCGCTCTACCGGCTGCGCTGGCGCATCGAAATCATCTTCAAGGCCTGGAAAAGCCATCTGGGCTTGCGCCAGTTCAACGCCCGCACGGCCTCCTTGTTACGGCTCTCGGTGATGGCCAAGCTCTTGTTTTGTGTGCTGGTCTGCCGCTTCTGCCAGGCCTTGGAACTGCTGGGTGAGGGCCAGCGGCACGTAAGCCTCTTGCGCTTGGCCCGAATCATGGCACAATGCGCCGGCCACTTGGCGGCGGCGCTTTTGGGGATGACGCCCGTGCAATGGCTGGAACGTCAACTGAACCAGCACATGTTCTACGAGCAACGAAAGGACCGGAAAAACTACTTTGAATTGCTGACCGAAGTGAGCACTTAATTAGGTTGACGCCTATGCGCTTCAGCGGGGTGATTCGCCGGCATTTGGCGCAGCCAACCGCTTCAGCGGTTTCTGGCGTCTGGGGTCCATGTCGGCGCCAGCAAAAAACCGCTGAAGCGGTTCCAGTCTCGCCCACGTGCCGGTGACACCCGCTGAAGCGGGGTGTGAATGAGAATCGCCCACCAAGGCATAGCTGGTCCGCATATCCCGCCAGGGTAACCTGCCGCGGAAAGCTGGCCCCCGAAGAACTCTATCTTACGCCCCACCGCGGCTCGCCACCCGCACCCGCACGACTGAATAAGGCCGCAATTCGAGCGCGAATTTGCCGTCCCGTATCTCTGCGGTGGAGTCCGCGGGCTTGACCGCCTCTGGGGCTTGGAGGGTGTTCACGGCCCAAGGAACGTCGGCGGTGAGCGTGCGGACTTCGGCGAGCCCGGCAGGCCGGAAGTCTTCAAGCTCAACGGTCAGATGGATCGGCCCGGAAGTGCCGCGGTGCACAACTGAAAGCAGCAGGCTGCCGTCCTTCGCCAGCGCCGCCAGCGCATCTACCGCGCCACAGGCGGCCTCGGCGGTGGCGTTCTTCAGTTCGGGCAGGACCAGCGGGGCGCGTTCGAGAGCCGTCTCAAGTTCCACCTGCACCGGCGTGGCCTCGGCAAAAGCCGCAAAGGCCGCTTGCGCATAATGGCATGGATTGGCCCAAACCCGCTCCCGCTCCTTGCGGAGGCCGCCGCCGTGGTTGACGGTGGCCGAGTGGGTGACGAATTCCACAAAAGGCGCCAGGCGCACGGCGGCGTGATAGATGAGCACGTCGTAAATCCCTTCGGCGAGCGTGCCGGGGTTGACCAGATTGTCGTGTCTGAGCCGCGCCGGGGCATTCGGATCGCTGCCCTGGCCCAAGTGGGCGAACATCTGCAACTCGGTCACCGCCAAGCGCGGCTTTTTCACGCCGCCTTTGGCCATGTCATCGCGCAGAGCCGCCCATTTTTGCTCCAGCACATCGGGCACGGCCATGAAATCACGATAGACATCCAGCGGCTCCACGCTGGGGGCCACCGTGCCCCCGATCAGCGGGTGGTCAGTCGTGGAGCCGAGCAACGGCGCGGCGCCCGCGATGAGCTTGTCGTTCCATTCCTTGCCCCAGAAGACGGGCGCGCCGCAGGCGTAGAGGGTGATATTTGAGTCAGCCGCCAGCATAGCCCGCGCGAATTCGGTGTATCGGTCCACGTAACCGGCGGCCTGCGTCCAGTAGAATTGCCAGCGGCCCCAGATTTCGTTGCCGACCTCCCAGTGCCGCACGTTGTAGGGCGCGGGGTGGCCATTGGCGGCGCGGTGCGAACCCATCGGCGAGGTCGCCGGCCCGTTGCAGTACTGAATCCACCGCGCGGCTTCGGCAGGCGTGCCGCTGCCAGCATTGATGCAGATCATCGGCTCGCACCCTGCCGCGCGGCAGAAACTGATGAATTCGTCGGTGCCGAATAAGTTCGGCTCCACCCCGCCCCAGGCATAGTTCGGCTGGGTCGGACGCTGCTCAATCGGCCCCACGCCATCCTCCCAGTGGTAGCCGCTGACGAAATTGCCGCCGGGCCAGCGGAGCAGCGGCAGCCGGGACTCACGCAAGAATCGCACCACGTCCGGGTCCGCCCCGTTCAGGTGGTCGGCGGGCCGCAGCAGCGCGTAGCGAATCACCAACTGCCCCGGCGAGTCGGCGGTGATCTCCAGCCGATAGACGCCATCGGCGGGCAATTCGGCGGGCACTTCAAGTCGGCCATCGAACCGCCGCCATTCCCTTGACAGCCCAGTGACTTTGGCTGACACGGCGGGGATATGAGCGCCGACAGCGGAGAGCGCGACGGTCAGCGTGGCGATGTCCGGCGAGCGCGCGAAAAGCTCAAACTCGTAACGCCGCACCCGGTGCAGCGGCAGGCGCGTCCACTGCGCCAAGCCCTCCCCGGAAGTGCGGACCCTGACCCGCTGGGCGCGTCCGCCATAAGGCCCGGTATCTGGGCTGACCTGCACCGCCGCCCGGCTGCCTACCCGAGTCCAGAAGCAGGCCAACCCGTCCGCCCGCGCCGCCACCAAGCCCTCCAGTTCATTCTCTGGCCAGCCAAACCGCGTGGCCAGCCGCCGCAGCTCCTGGTTGATGCGTTCGTCTTCCCAGTGAAACTTGGCTACGCCGTCGGGCGTCGTTTGCCCGGTCGAGAACGGGTGGTCGGCAAAGGTCGGATTGCGCAGAATCTGGGCGTCCATCCCGTTATAGATGTTGAAGCCGAGGTGCTCGCAGAACTTGCCGGTGATGTATTTGGGGATGGGGTGGGGCGAACGCTGGGCCGTGCGCACCCGCAGCGTGGCCTGGGCGAGGTCCTTGCCCTCACGCAGTTGGCGAATCTTGAGGCTGCCGGCTTCTTGAGCCGCGGCGCTCAAACTGGCCGAGACCAAGACGCAAACGCTGAACTTCATCAAGCCAAGACGCATGACTTGAGCCTATCATTTTGCGCTAGAAGGACCAACGGCTGAAACTCGGCTTCCGTCGGGCGATTCTGCGTGTAGCAGAGTTGAGCCAGACCGAGTGCGCACCGCCTTCGCGATAGAACACGCAGCCGTGCCATCGCAAATGCCGCGCCAAGCCGGCCAGTTTCATGCCTCCACGAGATGCAGCGGTTTGCGGACAGCGTTCGGCGAAAGGCCCGTTTCAGCCAACTCTCGTTGGCGCTGCCATACCAGGCGAAGCGCGTCCAGCAAGTTCGCTTTGGCCTCTTCAATGGTCTCGCCTTGCGAGATTGCCGCTGGGATCTCCTCTACGAGGCAGGTGTAACCGCCTTCGCTAGCCGGTTCAAATACCGCGGTCAGTTTCACGGCGGGAGACTATCACCGCCGCGCATCGAGGGCAAGGCCTTCCGCTTGGGAGGCGGAGCAAGCGAGGTCAGGTTCCCTGCCGCGCCCCCACTTCAAGACCCGCGGGCGAGGCCAGGCAGGCGGCGGGCCAAGGCGAACCACGCGCTTGCCAAAGGCGGTGGGGGCATGGCAGGGTCTGCGCCTGATGTGCTCGCTGCCGCGCCGCCTGAGGCCCAGCCGACGACCACCGTGCTCGCCATCCTCATTGCGGCGCTGGTCTTCGAGTTTATCAACGGCTTCCACGACACGGCCAACGCGATTGCCACCGTGGTCGGCACGAGGGTGTTGACGCCGCGCCAGGCCATCATGATGTCGGCGACGTTCAACCTGCTGGGCGCCCTGGCGGGCACGGCGGTGGCGACCACGATCGGCATCGGGCTGGTGGAGGTGGCGCGCATCAGCTCGCTCACGGTGCTTTGCGCCTTGGGCGCGGCCATTGTTTGGAATCTCTGGACTTGGTGGTTTGGCCTGCCGTCCAGCTCCAGCCACGCGCTGATCGGCGGATTGTGCGGGGCGGCGCTGGCAGGCGCGCGCGGCGATTGAGGGATCATCCGCTGGTCGGCGCTCAACCCGCTGACCCACAAGCTGGAGGGTCTCTGGCCCAAGGTTGTGGGGCCGATGATCCTCTCGCCCATCTGCGGGCTGTTGGTGGGCTTCCTGGTCATGGGGCTGTTGCTCGTGTCGCTCCAAAGCGCTCATCCACACACCGTCAAGGTGAAGTTCGGCCGCTGGCAATTGCTGAGCGCCGCCTGGATGAGCTTCAGCCACGGGACCAATGATGCCCAAAAGACCATGGGCATCATCGCCTTGACGCTGTTCACCGCCACGACCAAGTCCACCGCCTTTGAGCATTTGCCTGGGTGGCTGGACTTCCTGCGCGCGCCCGAATTCAGGGTTTACGTCTGGATCAAAGTGCTGTGCGCCCTGACGATGGCTGCGGGCACCGCTGCCGGGGGTTATCGGATCATCAGGACGATGGGCCTCAAGCTGGTAAAACTCAAACCGATCCACGGATTTGCGGCCCAAAGCACCGCCGCCGGCATCATCCAGGTGGCCAGCCACCTGGGTGTGCCGCTCTCGACCACCCAAGTGATTTCCTGCTCCGTAATGGGCGTGGGCCTCACCAAGCATCTCAACGCCGTCGAATGGACCACGGTGGAGCGGATGGTCTGGGCCTGGGTGATGACCTTGCCGGTCACCGGCCTGGTGGGCTACGCGCTCATGCGCCTGGCGCAGTGGCTCGGCTCTTGAGGCGTGAGACCAGGGAGCACACTTACTCGGCAACAAGCTTCGCCTCAGAGCGGCACTATCACCTTGAATGCGAAGGCCAGTTAGGGCATCTTGCGGCCATGAGGGCCAACTGGATCGTTGCTGGCCCCCGGATAATCATGGGCAAACCGGTGGTGGCGGGCACCCGGCTCATGGTGGAGCTCCTCCTGGAGAGACTGGTTGCTCGCGAAAGTCTTGACGAGATACTCGCCGCGCAAAAGGATGGAACCAAGCCGGGCGACCAGATAGGCTAGCTGGCGGTGTTGTATGCTGATTCGAAAAGTCCATATTGAGAACTTCAAGCGCTGGGAATCGCTCGAGGCCGAAGTGAAACCGCTCGACTGCTTGGTTGGACCAAACAACAGCGGGAAGACTACGCTCCTTCAGGCTCTTGCGCTGTTTGATTTTGGCGTTCACCATTGCCTCAGCGGGAAGAATAACGACCTTGAAATCAAGGCCCGTTCGATTTCCCCGGAAGAGTTTTACGTAATCCCGTGCGCAAATCCAGTTGACCTTTGGACCAATCGGAAGACGCAAACGGCCGGCAAACATAAGATCATCAAAATCCAGGCCACTTTTGACAACCAACTGGGGGCCACCGTCTCGGTTGACCTGACGTACAACCGTTTTGGCGTTTCGTTGGCTTGCTCCGATGAATCTCCCGATTCGCTCCAGCGCCTTCGGGAATTGCGCGTCTCCTATCTGCCAGTCTTCTCAACCTTTCTGACACAGGAAGAGCGCAAAACCCCAGCCGTCATTGAGGACGCTTTGGCACGTGGCCGCGTCAATGGCGTCATTCGCAACCTTCTGCTCAACCTGAAGCGGGAGAATCGGCAGGACCTCCTGGTCGAAGTCCTCCGGCGCATTTTCCCGGACCTGGCCGGGATCAACATCGAATTCGATGAAGTCAACGACCGCTACATCTCTCTTACCTATCTGGAAAAGGGCCGGGCCAAGGAGTTCGACGTCTTTATGGCCGGCAGCGGTTTTCAACAGTTCATCTATCTGTTCGGGTTCATTCAATTGCGCCAGCCCACCGTCGTCCTGTTTGACGAACCTGACGCCCATCTCCACGGCTCTCTTCAGCACGCCCTCCTCTCCGAGCTTCAACGTCTGGTCGCGGAGGGACGGCAGATCCTTTTTGCCACCCACTCACGGGAGATGATCACTCGCGTTGATCCTGCGAACATTCTCTCGATTGAGGAGGGGGGTGCAAACCGGCTCGCGCTGGCCTTTGACGTCTATGACACGCTCGAGAGCCTCGGTTCGGTTGACCCCACGCAACTGGCTACCATCCAGGCTTACCGCCGGGTGCTCGTCGTCGAGAATCAGTCCGACTGGGAGCTCCTTGCTGTTTTCTGCGAGAAGTGTCTCCCGCCTGGAGTGTGGCCCGAAGTGCAGCGCCGGCTGGCCGTCTGTTACGCCCGCGGCAATCCGCGGACCCAAGACATGGACCGGCTGCGGCACCAGCTTCAACAGATGATCGCCGTACAGGGTGCGGCTCTGGAACTGTTCGTGGTCGCTGATCGCGATTACCACCCGGACCTCGCGGTACTTCAGGCCTCGCTTCCATCCACGAACATCCACTGGCACGTCTGGGAGCGCACGGAAATCGAGAATTACCTTCTCCATCCCGACGGCCTCGTGCGGGTCATCGGCAAACCGGAGAGTCAGATGAAGCTTGACGAGCCAGCCTTGCGCGCCGAATTGAACCGGCTTATTGATCAGTCCAGAGATGCCGCAAACGACCGTCTCGTTAAGGCCTTCCTTGAGCTCGGACAAACGCGGGGCGAGCATTGGGACCCGGTCACGCTCTCCCGCAAGGCCAGGGAGTACCTGCAAGTCCATTGGGACGCAGAGCGTGTTGCTCTCGCTGACGCCAAGGACATCGTCCTGCCAGGGATCAAGCGGTGGCTCCAGTCCCAGCATTACGGCCAATTCTCCGACCGTTCACTAGCCCAGGCGCTTGAGCCACAGGACCTCGTTCCTGAAATCCATCAAGTCACCCGAGCCCTGGCCCGGTTTGCCGGGGTCGAAGTGCCCGCGGCTCCTGGGCCATGAATGGCTTGGTGCCCGTGGCCGTTTCGGATGAATGGGAGCGGGAAAAACTGAATCAAGAAGCGGGTAGGCCGGACCGAGACACGGGCAGGAGCTCAGGGGCGACGTTTCGGGGTGGTCTATTCGCGTGGTTCGCGCGAGTCGCCGGCTTGCTTGTCCACGCGTTTGATGGCACGGCGCTTAGCCTCCAGCAGACGGCTGGTGGTGGAAGCTCTCTCGACGGCAGGCGCCGGGGTTGCCGCCACAGGCTCGGCGAGCGTCGGCGCCGGCTCGGCTGGCGCGCCGGCCCCAGGCAGCGCGACGGTGACCCCCGCAACGGGCTGGAACAGCTCCGGCCTTGGCTCGCCGGCGGCCCCCAGGCCCGTGCGTTGGCCGCGCACTTGGTCACGCCGCGCCAACAGGGCGGTGAGCGATTCCTCGGCCTCCACCGGACGCGGCGGGCCCCGCCAGAAAAAGAGCCACCGGCGCAGGTTTTCCGTGGCTTTTAACCATTCGCTGCGGTCGAGGTAGATCCGCCGTACCCCGACGTCCGCGGTGAAGAGCAGGACGGCCATCTTGAGCAGCCACTCCCAGAGATCACGCGGCTGATAGGTCTTGTGGCGGTCGTGGAGGAAAGGGTTGTTGGCCGGGCCGGAGGTCTCGGATAGCTCCAGCAATTTGCCGCTGCCGCCTTGGGCCAGGCGAGTCAAGAGGTGCAGGTTTGGCTCGGCGGTGTTAAACTCCGGCGAGTAGTTGACGCTGGCGCCGAGGGCCTGCGAAGCGCGCACTCTGCCGTCCTTGATCTCCAGCAAGTTGATGAGATAGGCCCCCACCTGGCGCGCCGTAAACCGCGCCTCGTAACGCCCTGGCCCCGTTTGCTCCGGCCGCACCGTCTGCTTGTCGCCCTTGGGACTGACCACCACCGCCTGCAAGTTGAGGAAATTGCGGTAGTTGCCCTCGGCGTCAACGGCCTCCACGCTAATCGTGCCTTCCCCTTTTTCGACGGAGATTTCGGTGGTGAAGTCGGCCGTGTCGAGCCGGCGCAGGCTCCATTGGGCGATTTGCGCCCAGAACTGCCGGTATTTGGCCCAGCCGAGCCAATCGGCCGCCCACTTGGCCTTCGCGTCAGAAGTGAAGGCCACCGCGCGGCCCAGGCCGTATTGCCAATGGGCCAGGACCGGGTCGCCTTTGTCGGATACAATCGGCACTTCGGCGCGGCCCTTGGGGGTGGTGCAGACGTAGCCGCGCAGTTGCGGCATTTCAGGCTCCGTAATCCCGCGCAAGACTTCGCTCTGGAGCGCCACCTTGGGCTTGAAGGGCTCCTCGAAGATGGCGGATTTGAGGATGACCATCGCCTCTTTGATGAAAATCTGGGGCAGGTCCCCGGCGTCGCGCACGTCGTAGAAGCGCCCGCGGCCCTGATCGGCTATGCGGATCATGGTGTCCGGGCCGGAGTGGCCGGCGATCATCACGGTGCTGACGGTGATTTTGTCGCCCACGACGGCCTGCATCAACTGGTCGCTGGGCGGGGTTGGGTCGCCGTCGCTGAAAACGATGATGTGCTTGAGGTTGGCCTTGGAGCCTTTGAGCGCGTTGTAGGCCATTTGCATCACCCCTTGAAAGCTCATCAGGTCGCCTTGGTTCATCCCCATGATCTGGCGCCCCATTTCTTTTCGGTCGCCGACCTTTGCCAACGGAAAGAGCCATCGCTCAAAGCCGTCCCAGAGGGCCACGCCCAGCTCGTCCTGCGGCCCCAGCGCCTCCAGCACACCCAAGGCGCACTGGCGCGCCACGTCATTCCCGTTGGCGAACTCCATCCCGTGCATGACCAGTGCCACCGCGCCGCTGGGAAGAATCTTTTTGCTGCTCAGTTCCATGTCCACGGGCAGCGTCGTTTCCAAGGGCGTGCCCCGATAGCCGCCCGCCGCGTAGGTCTGGTCGCCGCCCACGCAAACCAGCCCCACCCCAAAATCCCGCACCGCGCTTTCGAGCAGCTTCATCATGGTGTCGCCCAGGTCGCCGGCGGCGATATTGCTCAGGAAAATGGCGTCGTAGCCCTGCATCTCGGCCAAACTCGCCGGGAATCCGCTCAGGCCGGCCACCCGCAGGTCCAGGCGCGAGGCGCGCAGCGCGTTGGCCAGCGGCGCATCGGCTGAGGGGTCCGCCGAAACCAACAGGAGCCGGGGATCGCCGCGTACGCTAGTAAAGGTGCTGGCGCGGTTGTTCTGGGGCACGGCATCGCCCGGGGCGTCCAACTGGACGTCGTAGCCGTAGAAGCCGGCCTCGGCCAGGGTCTGGGGGAGAGTGAAGAGGTTCTTGCCGGCGGCCAGTTGGACCTGTTGTTCGCCGAGGAATTGATCGTTCCGAAAGAGGCGGAGCATCGCCGGGCGGCTGCGGTCGGCCTGCGCGAAGATTTTGACCTCAAAGGTCTGGCCCTTCTTGAGCGTGGCGGGCACGCTGAGCTTCTGGACGGACACGTCGCCCCCGCGCGCCACGCCCAACGGCACTATGTCCACCGACACCCCCAGCGCCTTGGCGGCCGCCACTGCGCTCTGGGCGTCGCCGACGTTCTCGTTGCCATCCGAAAGCAGCACCAGGCGCTTCTGGCCGGTTTCAGGAAACGCGGCTGTGCCCAGCCGAATGGCGCTGGCGACGTCGGTCCGGTCACTGCCGATGACAGCTTGGATTTTCTGGACGTTGACCTTCACGTTGGGCGCGGTCTCAATACTGGCGCCGTTGCCGAAGACCACCACCCCGCCACGGTCAACCGCTTTCTTCCTAGCGGACGCCAAGTTCACGTACTCGCGCGCCGTCTCCTGCTGGGCCGAAGGGATGCTGTCGGAACGGTCCAGCAAGAAAAAGACGTTCACGCCCTCCAAGGGGCGGAGCCATTGCAAGCCCGCGATGCCCAACGCCAACCCAAGGCAGATCACCAGCCGCAAGCCCAACGCCACCCAGCGCCGCCACGGGCCGGTTTGCACGTCGGACTTCCAAGCCAGCCACACCAACCACCCCAGCGCCACGGGCAGGACGGCAAGCCAGCCAGGATTGGTGAATTGGAATTTCATGTGGCCTTGCGCCGAATGAACCGCTGCACCCGATGATTGCCTCCGTCGGCCACGTAAAGATTACCCGCCGAGTCCAGTGCGAGGCTCCAAGGATTGTTGAATTGACCCGGCGCCGCGCCGGGGCCGCCAAGGCACTCCAGGGGTTCATCCTGCGGGCTGAAGACTTGGACGCGGCTGTTGCCAAACTCGCAGACAAACTGGCAGCCCGCCGCATCCACTTGGACGTCGCAAGGATAGCTCAGTTGGCCCTTGCCCTTGCCGGCTTGGCCGTAGCTCCGCAACCACTGGCCGGCTGGCGAGAACACCTGAATGCGGTGGTTGCAGGAGTCGGCCACGTAAAGGCGATCGAGCCGGTCCACGCCCAGGCCCTCGGCCCGGTTGAGCTGGCCCGGGCCATCGCCCAGGCGCCCGAAGCTCAGCAGCGCCCTGGCGCCATCGGGCGAGAACAACTGGATGCGCTCCGCCGCGCCGTATTCGCTGACGAATATCTCCCCGCGCCGGTTCACCGCCACCGCTCGCGGAAAGGCCAGTTGCCCGAGGTTGGTGCCGTGGGTGCCCCATTGGAGGAGCAACTTGCCCTCCGATGAGTAATGGTTGACGCGCGAGTAGTGGGGCTCAACCACCAGGATCCGTCCGGCGCCGTCCAGGCCCATGCCCTTGGGCTTGCCCACGTCAGTCTGTGGCATCTGCCAGGCGGTAAGGTAGGCGCCGGTGGGCGAGAACTTCTGGACCCGGCCGGTCATGTCCGCCACATACAGGTTGTCCTGCGCGTCCACGGCCAGCGAGCGCGGCTTGATGAATTCGCCGGGCGCCGTGCCGCGCGAGCCAATCACCTCCGCGCGGCTGAAGAACTGGCTTCGGAGTCTGGTACCCGAGCCAGAAGGCGGCGAACAGCCGGCGGCCAGGAACCAGCACAAGAAAACCACCCCACTGGCCCAGCGCGCGAAGGGCGACAGAGAGAACTGTTCCATGAACCAGAGCGTTCGTGACCGGGCTACTTGGTCGTGGGGCAGACCTCCGGTCTGCCGGTGGCGGAGCCTCCGGCTCCGAGTCCGACCTCCCTCGGCGAACGGACCGCTGGGCTCTGCGAATATCCCCGCCTCCACAGGAGGCGTGAACCGGCAGACCGGAGGTCTGCCCCACCCGCGCCGCCCCACAAGGGAGAGCGGGAAACGCCAGCCATGCACGGGCAAGACGACTGCGGCGGTCGTGGCTGGCCCCAGATTCCGCCTCACGCGCGAAGCGATCTGACGCATCCACTTGCTGGCCAGGCACGCCAGCAACGGCAGCAAGGCCAGCGCCAGCAGCAACAGGCACAGGGCATGGACTTGAACGTTGTGGCCGTAATGGAGCAGGTTAAAGACCCGCAGCGCCAACGTCTCGCCACCGGGTGGGACCACCAGCACCAACGTCTCCACGTCCCAAAGACAGAGCAAATAGGTCAGATACCACGCGGCGGCCAGTTGCGGCGCCATTTGTGGCCAGTGGACGTGCCTGAAAAGCTGCCAGCCAGAAGCGCCATCGAGCACCGCCGCATCCGTCAGTTCGCTGTCCACGGAGCGGCGGGCGAGCGCCGCCCCGTTCCAGCCGATGGCAACAAAATGGAGGCACAGCGCCAGCAACACCAGCCCAACGGTGTCGCCCAATCCAGCGAAGGGCGGGCGATTCAAGGCATAGATCAAACCGATGCGGGTCAGGATGCCGGGCGCCAAAAACAGCAGCCACAAGAACGTGCCCAGGGGCAAGCGCCAGCCGATAAGCCCCAGCCCAACGGTCAGTGTCGCCGTGCCCGTCGCCAGCAAGAAGGACATTCCACAGGCCCCCTGCCCAGCCGCCCAGGCCGCCGGGACTGTCTTCCAAACCTGCGCTTGCGCGGCCAGTTGAGCCAGAGGCAACACCACTGCCAAGCCCGCCAGCAGCAAGGCGGCCAGACCACTGCCCCAAACCCAGCCGCGGCCCAGTTGGCGCCGAAAGAGGCGTGGGGCAATTCCGCCCTCGCGACGCGGCCAGGAGATTTCGTGGCGGCGCAGCCAAACCAGGAGGGCCAGCGGGGCCAGAACCAGCGGCCAACTCAGGCGCAGCGTCGCGCCGTAGTCGAAGCTGGTGCTGAAGCTGAGCCACACCGCCGCCGGGAAGGCGTTTACCTGCAAGATGGCTGGCACGGTGAAGTTGTTGAGCGCCAGCACGAAAGTCAGGACCGCCGCCTGGGCCAGCGCGGGCCGCGCTGAGGGCAAGAGCAGCCACCGCAGCAAGGCCGTCCCGGTCAAGCTTGTGTCGCTTTCCAGTTGGCTGGGTTCGAGCCTCTGCCAAGCGGCGCTGGCCGCCAGCAGCGTGATTGGCCAATAGAGCAAACTGAGAATCCAAACCGCCCCGCCGAGCGAATACACATTGAGTGGCAGCCAGGCCCTCCACACGCCCACGTGCCCCAGCAGGTAAAGCCAGCAATCGGCGACCAGAAAGGGCGGTAGTGCCAGGGCGATCACCGCCACCGCCAGCAGCCGCGCGCGCCAAGCCGTGCCCAGACCGCACAGACACAGCGCGCCCAACAGGCCAAAGAGCGCGGCCAGAGCGGCGGTCAGGCCGCTCAAAAGCAAGCTGTTGCTGAGCAGGGACCAACTCATCAGGGCGGGCCGGCTGATATATGTCCTATACGACATATACCCTGCTCGTCATTTGACAAAGCCCAACTCATGGTGACGGGCTACCGCAGAGAAATGCGTTTCAACTGTTCGGTGGCGGGGCTCAGCTCCGCCAGCAGCAAGTCCCAGTTGGGCTTGAGCGTCGGGGCGGCGACAGCGCCGCTGGCCTGGCCTTCCAGCGCGCCCGCCGCAACGAGCTTGTCCACCACCGCGGGGCGTTGCAGGTATTCCCAGAGCTGTTGGGCGGCGGCCGAGTGCGGGGCCTGCCGCACGACCGCCAGCGTGTTCGGGATGAGGAGAAGCTCGTCGGTCAGCGGCAAGGCGGCCACGGGCGCTCCTTCGCGCCGCACGGCGGCAAAGTCATCCGAATCGGTCAGCCCCACCCATGCCTCGCCGCGCCCGACCAGTTTGGCAACGACGGAGTTCCCGTCCACGACCAACGGGGCGTTGCGCTGGAGGGCCTGGCACCAAGCCTCCCACCGCGGCTGGCCCCAGTGCTGGCGCAGGGCCAGGAAATGAGTGGCCGTGGTGCCAAAGAGTGGGTAGGCCAAGGCGACCTTCCCGCGCCAGGCTGCATTGGTCAATTCCGTGAGTGAGCGCGGCGCGCGGGCGAGCGGAAGGAAGTTGGTGTTGACGATCAGCCGCCGGCTCCGATAGCCCACCGCCACCCACCCGTTGGTTTCACGGAACACATTTTGGGCGGCCAGTTGCCTGGTGCGCAGCTCTTCATTGCTCCAGAACACGTCACAACGCGGGCGGGAACGCTCCGCCAGCAGGCGATTGGCCAGGCCCACCGTCTTGACCGCCTCGCTGTCATACACCGCCCGCGCTTCAAGGCCGGTCTGGCGGGTGAATTCCTTCAGGATCGGCTCGGCATAGACCTGATCCTGCGAGGCATAAACTACGACCGTGGGCCGCGCGCCCTTGCCGCACCCAGCCAAGCAGACCAAGCCCAGGCACAGCAGCGCAGAACACAGCTTGCTTCCGCTAAAGCGCATGGGGCTCGAAAACCGAACATCGAACATCGAACGCCCAGCATCGAACGACGCCGACCGCGTTGGTCGGTCATTCGACGTTCGATGTTCAATGTTCGATGTTCGATCTCTCATTGCAGGAGTCCCCGGAGCGCATGCAGCATTTTTGAGTTGAACTTCATGCCGTGGGCGGCGCCGCAAACGATGAAAATGTGGTGGGCGGTGGCTGGCGCGAAGCGTTTGGAGTGCGGTAGCTTGCTCCCGCTTTGCCGCTGCCAGGCCGTCCAAAAGCGCCGGCAAGCCGGCGCACTCCAAACGCTTCGCGCTCCGGCCCCATCCGTGTTTCATCCGTGTTTCATCCGTGGCTAAGTTCATTCTCGGGTCCGCACTCAGGCGGTGCGCCGATGGTAGTACCACCATTCAAACAGGAGCAGCCCCAAGCCCGCCGCCGCAATCCAGCGCCAAACCTCCAGGCTGGCTTGCTTTACGGTGGTAGCCCGGACGCGGGTGTATTTGCCAAAGTTTAGTTCCGCGCGCGGCGTGGTATCGGTCTCGACCGAGTCGAGCAGGTTGACACAAAAGGCCACCTTGTTCGTGCCGGCTTCCAGTTGGTAAACCCCTTGGTGTTGTGTCTCCCCAAAAACCAGTTCCCCGGCCGCGGTGTCCAGAGTGACGTTGCGCCGCGAGCCGTCCGGGAGCCTCAGGGTGGCGTTGGTCAGCGGCGTGGCGGGCGAGAAACGGATCGGGTCGCCCGCCCGCACCTGGAACTGGGCGGCGTTGGCCGTCGCGGGATTGAGCCACTCGACGGCGTTGGCAATGAAGATGGGAAAAGAGATGCGCAGCGGCCAGGAGCTGTGCAAGAGGTTGAAGCCGATCCAGATCACCCGCTGGCGGGCCCGCTCCCCCGCGAGGAGCAACGGGGTGTTGGGTGAGTCCACCAGGGGCGTGGCCCAAGGCGGCGGCTTCACCGCCACGGCCTCGTCAATGCCGACGTTGTCAAAACTCACGAAGCGCAACAACGGGTGGGTGTTCTTCCAATCCACTATGGGCGGCCCTTCAACCCGCCCCAGCACGTCCAGCCAGTTGGTCTGGGCCGCGCGGATGGCGAGCAGGTTGCCCGTCGGCCAGACGCTCGGGGCAAGGTCGTCCAGCACCGTGAAATCGTAGTCTTTGGCCTCATCGGCAGAATCGCTCGCGACGGTGAGGTTCACGCTGGGCACGGCGCGCAGGGCTTTTTCGAGATAACCGTTTCCTTTGGTGACCAGCAGGACCTTGGCCGGCTGCGGCAGCAAGCTGACAATGGCGGCCTGGTCGTCGGCGGCCAGGTCGTCCTTGCCAGTCAACCGGCAGGTGAACACGCCGTCTTTTTCCTGGGTGGCAGTGAAGACCTGGGGCGCGGTCTCCCGTGGCCCCAACGAAAGGGCGCGCGCCTCCACCAACTGGCCCTCGAAAAGCAACTCCAGCTCCGTCGCCGCGGCGTTGCTGGACGCATTGGCGACGCTGACGAAAATCGCGCGCTGGGCCGGATTCTCCGGGTGCGAACGGACGTCGAGCGTGACAATCCCGCGATTGTCGCTCCGTTGGCCAAAACGGTGATAGACCACGTTCAAGGCTTCGCGCTCGAGATCGCCCAACTCCGCCGCGGCGCCGTCGCTGAACAGGTGCACTTCTGCGTCATTGCGATCGCGCACCAGCGGCTGGGCCAGCTTGAGGGCCTCGCCCAGGCGGGTGGGCGAGTCAGTGACGGCACAGCCTTGGAGGGCGCGGCGGAGGGCGGTCTTGCTGCTGGTGGGAGACTGCTTGACCTCGGTGTGGCCGGCGGCCAGCAGCACCACCATCAGATCGGTGTCGTGCATGCTGTCCACCAGGCCGAGCGCTTCGCGCCGGGCCTTTTCAAAGCGGGAAGGCGCCTCGTCGGTGCTCTGCATCGAAGCCGAGGCGTCGAGGATGGTCACCAGCAGCCGGCCGCCGACGGTTTTGCCCGCGAAATATGGCCGGGCCAGGGCGCAAACAACCAGGATGAGCAAAAGCAATTGCAGGATCAGCAGCCAGTTGTGGCGCAACTTCTGGAAAGGGGCGCTGGCCTGGGTTTCGGCCAGGAACCGTTGCCACAAGAGCGTGCTGGACACCAGTTTCAGGACCCGCTTGCGCTTGAGCAAGTAGAAGAGCACCACCACCGGCAGCGTGGCCGCGAAGGCAAAGGCGGCTGGGGCGAGAAAGCGCATTTAGCTCCAGACCTCCGCCTGTCTGAGCCGTTTGAGCAGCAGTTCCTCCAGCGGCATGCCCGAGTTGGCCAGGAAATAGCTGGCGCCGCGGGCGACGCAGTACTGGCCCAGGCGCGAGCAGAAGTTTTGGACGCTCTTCTGGTAGGCGGCCAGACGGTAACGGCCGAAGGTGACTTCCTGCTGGCCGCCAGTCTCGCAGTCAATCAAGCGCAAGTCACCGTAAGTCAGCGGCGCCAGTTCGTCCGGGGCGAGGATTTGGACGGCACTGAGCTGGAAACCGCGCCCCACCAACGCGCCCAAGCCGGCCTCGTAACCGGCAGGATCGAGGAAGTCACTCAGCACCACCGCCACGCCGGCCTGGCGCGCCTCAATGGCGCCCCGCCGCAGCGCTTCGTTGAGGTTGGCGGGGCCGCGGGCGCCAAGCTGGCTCAAGTTGTCGAAAAACCGCAGCGCCGACTTCCGGCCCCGCACGGCTCGCAAGGCGCTCCGCGCCCCCGCTTCCTGCTCCTTCGCTGGAAATGGCAGCACGGTCACGCGGTCAAACCCGCACAGGGCCACGTAACCAACCGCAGCGGCCACTTGCCGGGCGAAATCGAACTTGCACGGCTCGCCAAAAGTCATGGACTCGCTGGCATCGAGGAAGATGCGCACCGGCAGTTCCCGTTCTTCCTCGTAGAGTTTCAGGAACAAACGGTCGAGCCGGCCGTAGAGGTTCCAGTCCAGGTAACGCAGGTCGTCGCCCGCGACGTAGTTCCGATAGTCGGCGAACTCCACGGATAGTCCGCGCGCCCGGCTGCGGCGCTCGCCTCTGACGGAGCTTTTGGCGCGGCGCTGGGCCAGCAGTTGAAACTGCTCCAGCCGGCGCAAGAGTTCAGGCGAAAGAAGGGCCATGAAAGGGGCAATGAAACGCTCAGGTGCCGCTCTCTTTGGACGCCGGCGGCCGCTCAGCGGCTGAGGATTGCTCGCCGCGCTGGGGGCGGAGTCGGGCGAGGGCGGCAAGGGCTTGCTGCTGCCGTCGCCACAACTCGGCGCCGGAATACAGCGCCCTCTCCCGCGCGGCCCGATTCCTCTCTTGCTGAGCCTTCCAGGCAGCGAGGTCGTCCGGCGAAATCGTCGGTTCGCTCATGGTTGACCCTATTTGGATTGGCCCTGCCCCAGCAGCCGAAGCCGGTCGAGCTTTCGCTCGCTCTCGGGCAGGGCGAGTTCACACCGGATCATCAGTTCATCAGTGAGTGAGCGGAAGCGGATGCCCGTCGGCGTCTGTCGGATCAGACAGCAGCCCCGGCAGCTTTCAAAGCATTCCTCGATCCCGCGGACCGTCCGGAAAATGTCAATCGCGCCGTGAGGCGAAAGCAGACAAAACAATGGGGCACGCCTGAGCCAGTCCGCCGCCCCAAGCTGCGACACACGCCGCCAGTCGTCACCTTTGGGCGAAAACGACACTTCGGCTTCAAGCTCGGCAAGCGCCGCGTGAACGGCCTTGTGGTTGGACGTGGAATCTCCAATCCAGAGGTCCACGTCAAAAGTCGTGACCGGCTGATGAACCAGGAAGAAATTCATGCCGCCGATGAGGATGTACTCTGCTTCATGCCGGTTGAACGTGGAGAGAATGAGGTCAACGTTCATCGGTGGTAGAGAAAGCCCGGCGGTTGCCGATTTGGCTGGGAAGAGCCGGCGCGTTCAGGCGACCACTGCCTCCGCCAAACGCGGCACCTCCGCCAAGACCTGCCGGATAATATGGTCAGTGGTGATGCCTTCGGCCTCCGCCTCGAAGTTCAGGATCAAGCGGTGGCGCAGCGCTGGAAGCGCCACCGCCTCCAGGTCGTCGAGGCTTACGTTGAAGCGGCCCAGGGCCAGCGCGCGCACTTTGCCGGCCAGGACGAGGGTCTGCGCGCCGCGCGGGCTGCTGCCATAGCGCAAGAATTGGTTCGCGATGGGGACGGCGGTCTCGGTCTTGGGATGGGTGGCGAGCACCAAACGGACGGCCCAGTCCTTGACGTGCGAGGCGACGGGCACTTGGCGCACCAGTTGCTGCAATTCAATCAGCGCCTCGCGCGTTAGCATTCGGTTGGCCTGCGCCTGCGCCGTCTCGGTCGTGCGGTTGAGCACCTCGGTCAGTTCCAGGCCGTTGGGGTAGCCGACCAGGAGCTTGAAAAAGAAGCGGTCCAACTGGGCCTCCGGCAAGGGGTAAGTGCCTTCCTGGTCAATGGGGTTTTGGGTGGCCAACACAAAGAACGGCTCGGCCAAGTGGCGCATCATGCCGCCGGCGGTGACGCTGTGCTCTTGCATCGCTTCCAGCAGCGCCGACTGGGTCTTGGGCGTCGCCCGGTTGATCTCATCGGCCAGGATGAGATTCGCGAAGACAGGCCCGCGCTGGAACTCGAAGATGCGCCGGCCTTCCGGCGTCTCCATGACCAGATTGGTGCCAATGATGTCGGCGGGCATCAAATCGGGGGTGAATTGGATGCGGCTGAACGCCAGGTCCAAAACCTCGCCCAGAGTGCGGACCAGTAGCGTCTTGCCCAGCCCCGGCACGCCCTCCAGCAGCACGTGCCCGCCGGCAAAAACCGCGATCAGGGTCCCCTCCACGATCTCGTCTTGGCCGACGATGACCTTGCCAATCTCCGCCCGCAGCGCGGCGTAGGTGTCGCGAAAGGTTGCAATTTGTTCCTCGGTGCTCATGGTAGCAGTGTGGCGCTCGTGAGTTGTCGGGTTATCAGGTTATCAAGTTGTCAGGTTATCAAGTTATCAAGTTTTCAGGTCGCCGCATCAAGGCGTTGGGCGGTTGGGTGGGGTGCGGTCGGGGTTCGGCCCTGGAGGCACTTGATCAGATTGGAGCAGCGCCGGGAGACGGAAAGAGCCCGGTTTCGAAGGGCGTTGAATTGTTGCTCTCCAATGCACCTTTGGTCCAGCGCAGCATAGAGTGTCGAACGGACTTCGCCCGCCGGGCCTTTCGCGATATTCAAAAACTGAACGAACTCCTTGTTGGTGCCGCGCTCAAACCCCTCAGCGATGTTGTTCATGGAAGACAGCGCAGCCGCGCGAATCTGGCCCCGCATCTCGAAATCCTTTGTGGAGGCACCCTGACTCGTGGCCGCATAGACCTCTTTCACCAACTGACGGGCATCCTGCCAAACTCCCAATTCCTCGAAC
>Ga0315268_10002694_pt1 | contig 19881 bp, 18 predicted proteins | sample C1_top_MG_FD_204535 | JGI IMG/M metagenome (GOLD analysis project Ga0315268, IMG submission 204535) | Sediment microbial communities from Yellowstone Lake, YNP, Wyoming, USA - C1_top | ecosystem: Environmental > Aquatic > Freshwater > Lake > Sediment | place: USA: Wyoming | collected 2017-08-01
CCTGATCCCGCACCGGTTGCTGCCGCTTATGCTGGCCACCGGCAACCCGCAATTCCCGTCCCGGGTCGTGACCATCGGCACGAAGAATGTGCATCCGGACCAGAACACGCCCGGCGCGCCCGAACGCGACGTGCCCGAGCACATCGAAGTGCTGGCCGAGTTCCCGAGCGGCGTGTCGCTGACGCTGGTATCGAGCACGGTGAACGCCCGCAGCCCGGGGTTTGCGCTTTACGGCCATCACGCCACGCTGGAAGTCGGCACGTCCGGTGAGCGCATTCAACTCCTCCCGGAAAAGCAGTTTGCCGACGAAATTGACCCCGAAACCTTCGATGGTCTCAAGCCGACGGAAGACATCGGCGCGCACCACGCGAACTGGGTTGAATGCATCCGCACCAACAAGCAACCCAATTGTGGCATTGACCTCGCGGTGCGTGCGCAGACGGTCATTTCACTCGCGGAAATGTCAGATCGCCTCAAGGTGGCGTGTCTGTTTGACGAGAAGACACGGAAAATCACGACCGGCGACGGCAAAGAACTCACGCCGATAACCTACGGCACGTTGGAACAGTCTTAATTGACCATCTGTCGAACACGGGTTTCGCGGGTGCGCCTGCGAAACCCGTTTTTTATCGCCATGCAAACCGTCACGCTCGCCCGTCACGCGATGGCTACGCGGTTTGAACTGGTGCTGCACGGTGACAACCCCAACGCCTCGCGCGCCGCCGGGGAGGAAGCGCTCGACGAAATTGACCGGCTCGAAAACCAGCTCAGCCTCTACCGCCCCGGCAGCGAAATCGCCCAACTCAACGCCCGCGCCGCTCGTGAATCCGTGCGCGTAACGCCGGCTGTGTTCGCGCTGCTGCAACACGCGCAGCAATTGCACGCCGAAACCGGCGGCGCGTTCGACATCACCATCGCACCCCTCGTGCGCTGCTGGGGTTTCATGGGTGGCAGCGGGCGCATGCCGACGAAGGATGAAATCACCGAAGCGCGGGCCAGGGTCGGCATGGCAAACGTCCAACTCGACGAGCAGAATCGCACCGTCCGCTTCGCGCGCGAAGGCGTGATGCTCGACCTCGGCGCGATTGGCAAAGGCTACGCCGTTGGTCAGGCGGCGGAAATTCTTCGCGGTGCGGGCATCGTGAGCGCTCTGATCCACGGTGGCGCCAGCACCGTTTATGCAATCGGCAACCCACCCGGCGGCGGGTTTTGGAAAATGGCCATCGAAACGCCGCCCGCGGCGATTGGCGCGGTTCGTTTTCCCGAATTGCCGGCCGTATCGTTGCGCGACGAAGCCATGTCCGTCTCCGCGATGTGGGGTCGTTCATTTCAATCGGAGGGAACGACCTTTGGCCACGTCATTGACCCGCGCACTGGGCAACCCGTCAACCGCAGCCTGCTCGCAGTGATCGTGCTGCCGTCCGCCACGGAAACCGACGCGCTTTCCACCGCGTTGCTCACTTTGGGCGGCGCGGGACACGAGTCCATCGCCTGCTTGCGGCCCGGCATGAAGACACTGCTGGTGGCGCGCACCGAAAAGGGCTTGCACGCCGAGGCTCGTGGATTTGAAGGTTTGCCGGACGGTTCGTTTCCACGCCTTGAAAAACTAAATCATTGCAGCTAGCTTTCCCGCGATGATCGAAAACCGCGACTACATGCGTGAAGTGCCGTTTGCGCCGAAAAGGACGCTGACGGTCACGCTGATTATTGTCAATGCGGCCATTTTTCTCGTTCAACTGATACTTCAGAAAGTTCGTCCGGAGTTTTCGCTCGACCGTTATTTTGCCTTGAGCCTCGACGGACTTCGCCAGGGATTCGTCTGGCAGTTGCTCACGTTCCAGTTTCTACACGGCGGGCTGCTTCACTTGTTTCTCAACTCGTGGGGCATATACGTCTTTGGCCGCCCGGTGGAAGAGGCGCTCGGCAAATCACGCTTCCTGCAGCTTTACCTCGGCAGCGGGGTCATTGGTGGATTGTTGCATGTGGGATGCAGCTACTTCTTGCCGCAACATTTCGGCGGATTGATGATGGATGGCTCGCACGTCCCCGTCGTCGGCGCCTCGGCGGGGTTGTATGGGCTGATCGCGGCGTTCGCCGGATTGTTTCCCCATCAACGGCTCACACTGCTGCTTTTCTTCGTGCTGCCCATCACACTCACGGCGCGGACGTTGTTGATTGCGAGCGCAGCCATCGCGGTGTTCGGTCTCTTGCTTGCCAGCGATAACGTTGCGCACGGTGCGCACCTCGGCGGCATGTTGGCGGGTTTCATTCTGATTCGTTGGGGAGACAACCTGCGGATCAGTCTTTCAAACTGGCGCCCGCTACAAGCCCGCCAGCGGAAACGCGAACTGGTCCGAGCCGCCGTTGTCCGGGGCCGCCCGTGGCGGACGACGCCAACTGAAACCGAGGTGGAATTGCCGCCCGAGGAATTCATCAGCAAGGAAGTGGACCCCATCCTCGACAAAATTTCCGCGCACGGCCTCCAAAGCCTCACCGACCGCGAACGCAGAATTTTGGAAGCCGCCCGTAAGAAAATAGCGAAGCCCTAGGTTGGAGTTCACGCTTTAGTGTGCGCCCGACAGGCTGAAGCCTGAACTCCAACGCGAACTCGACTCCCGCCCCGCGACGTTTTAAGCTCCAGCCATGATTACGCGCTATTCCCGCCCGGAAATGCGGGCCATCTGGACCGACGAAAACAAGCTCAAGACCTGGTTGCAAATCGAACTCCTCGCCAGCGAAGCGCTGGTTAAGGAACGCGTTGTGCCCCGCAAGGATTTCGCGAAGATCAAGGCCGGCTGCGACAAATGGTTCGCCGACCTCCCCGGCCTCGTCGCCCGCCAGCGCGAATTGGAAAAGACGCTCAACCACGACGTCATCGCCTTCACCACCGCCGTCGCCGAGAAGATCAACGACAAGGCCAGCCGCTGGTTTCACTTCGGCCTGACCAGCAGCGACGTGGGCGACACTTGCTACGCCGTGCAGATGGTGCAAAGCGCCGATATTCTCATCGCAGACGCGATAGCGCTGTTGCCTGTGATTACGCGTCGCGCGGAGGAACACAAGTTCACGCCCTGCATCGGTCGCAGCCACGGAATCCACGCCGAGCCGACGACGTTCGGCCTCAAGCTTGCCTTGATGTACAGCGAATTTGAGCGAGCGCTGGTACGATTGCTTCGGGTCCGAGACACGGTGGCGGTTGGAAAACTTTCGGGCGCCGTTGGCACCAGCGCGCATTTTTCTCCGAAGGCGGAAAAGTTTGTTTGCGACCGCTTGGGAATCAGTCCCGCGCCCATCGCCACGCAAGTTGTGCAGCGCGACATCCACGCCGAATTCCAGACCACGCTCGCCCTCGTTGGCGCGAGCATCGAGCGCTGGGCGGTCGAGTTCCGCCATCTGCAACGCACAGAAGTGCTCGAAGCCGAAGAGCCGTTCACCAAAGGCCAGAAAGGCAGCAGCGCCATGCCGCACAAGCGCAACCCCATCACGTGGGAACGCCTCACCGGCCTCGCGCGCGTGTTGCGCGGCAACGCGATGGCGTCGCTGGAAAACGTCGCTCTCTGGCACGAGCGCGACATCAGCCACAGCAGCGTCGAGCGCATCATCTTTCCCGACTCCTGCACGCTGCTCGATTACATGTTTGGCCTGCTCACGCGCCTGATGGACGGCCTGGTCGTCTATCCCGCGAACATGAAGAAAAACCTCGGCCTCTCGCTCGGCATGTGGAACAGCCAGACCGTCCTGCTCGCCCTTATCCGCAAAGGACTCACCCGCGAAGATGCTTACGAGCTGGTTCAGGACGCGGCGATGAAAACCTGGGAAGTCAAACACGACGGACGTGATAACGCCGACTTCCTCAAACAACTTCAAGCCGATACCGACGTGGCCAAGCATTTCAAGCGCGGCGAACTCGAAAAACTCTGCTCGCTCGACTTCCATTTCAAGGAAGTGAACAGCCGGTTCAAGAAGCTGGGGCTTTAGACAGGATAAACAGGACGCACAGGATGGGAAACCGGATTTGCCCTTCAGTAATCCTGTGAATTCCTGTTCATCCTGTCAGAAAACCTCCCGGCATAATTTATGGAACACGAGAAACTCACTGAGACAATCATCGGCTGTGCGATGAAAGTGCATCGCGCGCTCGGCCCGGGATTTCTGGAATCGGTTTATCAAAACGCGCTTGCCCATGAATTGCGAAAGGCCGGCCTGCGTGTGGAGTGCGAAAAACCCATCAAGGTCACCTACGACAGCGTGGTGGTGGGTGATTTTTCCGCGGACATGTTGGTCGAAGACAATGTGGTGATTGAGAACAAAGCGGCGCAGGCACTGATTCCCGCACACGAGGTGCAACTGGTCAATTACCTCACCGTCACGGGCATTGAGATTGGCCTCCTGTTGAACTTTGGTGCGGAGCGATTGGAGTTTAAGCGCAAGCACCGGACCTATCGTCCGAAGCAGGCCGGCGAAGTTTGACAGGATGACCAGGATTTTCAGGATGAAACAAGCACCAGCGACCCGGCTGCCTGTATCCTGTCCATCTTGTTAATCCTGTCAAAGGAACTTGATGCGTTCTGCTCGCTCGACTTCCATTTCAAGGAAGTGAACAACCGGTTTAAGAAGCTCGGACTCTAACGTCCAGAGCTCAGCCACGCGGGACCAAAGGACGTGAACCGCGAAGCGGAATTGAACGCGCCATCCCGCGTTGCCTGCAGCGATTTGTTAGGCGAGCGATTGTAACTCATAACTCATGATACATAAATGGAACAACCAAACCTGGAACCGGTGGAATCTGTAATAGCTGCCAGCCACGCCGCTGATACCACGACACCATCTTATCGCGGTCTGGCAAATCGCCGAACCAACTCACTCGAAGGAAAGCCAAACGCGCGCCTCTGCCGCGAGCTGCGTCAAGAAACCCTTGGACAGCGGCAGTGCCGAGTCCTTGACGCCGCAACCGATGTGGCACCTCCACATCCAAAAGCACGGCCATCGGCCAAATCTCGGATGCTGCTATCCGCGAGCGATAAAAACCAAAACCGCCTTCATCGCTGCTAAAGTGGTAAAGAGCGTCAATGTCGCCTTCTGAAGCGCACATCCGCGCTGAGTAGTATTGACCTCGCCACTCCATAGCTCGCCTAACGACCCAAGCTCAGCCACGCGGGAGGAAAAGCCATGAACCGTGAAACGGAACCCAAGACGCCAACCCGCGTTGGCTGGAGCGCATGGTTAGGATGCAAACTTGTAAAATCCATCGAGATAATACTTCACAATGTCCCTTGGGTTATGGCACGAAAAACCGTCCATGTTTTCGATTGCCCTCATGGTTTCAGACTCTCTTTCCTTCTGAAAATTTTCGTATGGAGTCTCGTCATACTCACGCCAAAGCCTGTCAATGCGGTTACGGTCGTTGGTGTTCAGGAAATGCTTCAACCGCTCAACTGCGACTTTCATATCCGGTTTAGTGGTGCGGTAAAAATGCTCAATGTTTGCAGGTGGCAGCTTTGCAGTCTGCTCTCGGATGAAAACACCAAACTTGTCTTTTTCCGATTGGACCCTGTTCTTGCAGCGGTTGTAGATGGCAATTCCGGCAGAAACTCCAATACCGATTATGGCGATACATGGGATAATGTATGGATTCAACTCGCTCAAATTTTTCCTATCTGGCTTTTGGTTGATTGCTTCATAATTTGGCAGGATGCCGAATCGCGTGCGGCTTTGCATCATAACATATATTAGGCCGCAAGTAGCGGTCTCTCAAAGCAGTCATGACGGGGTTGTATTTGAGGCGTTCTGGTGTGTCAACAGAGGTTTATGGGTTTGTATCCAGGAATATTGAAACGGCAATTTGAAAAGTCATCCGGTAAATCCTGTTCATCCTGTCAGAACTTCTTCACTTCACCCGCGCGCTCGCCGGATTGCTCCACGGCCCCGGCCCGTGCGCGTTCACGGCGCGGACACGAAACCAGTATTTCACTCTGGGTGCGCTACTGCGAGGATTGACCTCGTGGTGACAAGCCTCTGCCACGATACGCCGTTAGAAAATAAATCAACAACCACCGCCACCGCCTCGGCCAGTCCACCCCAGAAGAGCGGCCATTGCGTTCCGCCCGCACCCGTGCAGCGAATAAACCACCAGCCCACGCCGCGCTGCTCATCAACGCAGTGCCCGCGCGCGCCAAGCAGCGTCCACGCGCTGGCCCGCAAGGGCTTTGACAAAGAAGAAATGCGGGGTAAGCTGCCGGCAAGTATGCACAATTCAAATTCCCCCATTCGCTGGTTGTCCCGCGTCGGTGTCGGCCTGGCTGCCATTTTGATTTCCATCACCACCTGGGCCAATCCGCCCGCGGCCGCGCTGGACACGACCCACGCCAAGGTCAGGAAAGTCATGGAGGTTCAGCACAAGGTCACCCGCGATTTGATGAGTTTGGAGGACATTCTCGGCACGGCGGTCAGCGTGGACGGTGCGGGCGAGCCGGCCTTGGTGGTTTTTGTGTATGAGCAGGGCAAGAACGCCGCGGAAATTGTCAATGCAATGCCGTCGGAGTTGCTCGGGGTGGCGGCGCGAGTGGAATTGACTGACAAGTTTCGCGCCTTCCGGGGCAAGCCCGACCGCGGCGGTGGCGTGAGCCACACGGCCAAGCAGACCCCGCCCATTCAACTCGGCACCTCGGGCGGTTGGCGGAAAGACCTCGCCAATGGCTATTGCTGCGGCGGCACGCTCGGTTCGCTCATCAAGATCGGCAACGAGCAATACATCCTCAGCAACTACCATGTCTTTGAGTCGGACATCGTCAGCGGTGGCAACGGCACGGTGGCTGCGACCGGTGACTACGTCATCCAGCCCGGGCTCATTGATGTCAACTGCTCGGCCGCCAACGCGCAGAACGTGGCCACACTCGTCAAGAAAAGTTCCCTGCCCAACCACAATGTTGATTGTTCGGTTGCGAAAGTCATCGCCGGCATGGTCAACCCGAATGGTTCGATCCTCGAGATCGGCGTGTTGTCGTCGCAAACCGTGGCTGCCGCCATCAATCAAGCGGTGAAGAAAAGCGGCCGTACCACCGGCCTGACCCGCAGCAAGATTTCAGGACTCAACGCCACCATCCGCGTCACCTATGACAACGAGTGTGCCGGCGGCACGGCCTTCACCAAGACTTTCACCGGCCAGATCGTGGTTTCCAACCAGGGTAGCAAATTCCTGAACGCGGGCGACTCCGGCTCGCTCATGGTCGAAGATGTGGCGACCAACCCTCGCGCCGTCGGCCTGCTTTACGCCGGCAGCAGCACCACCGCCATCGCCAATCCGATCAACGACGTGCTCACATTCCTCGGCGCGACCATGGTCGGCAACTGAGCGCGCGCGAAACCACCGGATTCTCAACACCCATTCGCGCCCGGCGGACGGGTGTTTTTGTCTCGCCACTCGACCCAACGATGCCAACCATACGCTCCCGGAAAACCTGGCCGGCTCGACGTTGCGCGAGTCTGTTGCTGCTCGCGGTCGCGAGCCTTGCCGGCGGTTGCCGGATGAACATGAGCCATGCACCAGCGCCCAGGCGCGACATCAACGCCGTCCTCGCCGATAACGACCAGCGGTTGCTGGCGCTGCCCGGCGTGGTGGGGGTTTACGTGGGACTCATGGCGGACGGGCGTACCTCGTGCCTGAAAGTCATGTTGGCCCGCAAGACACCGGAACTCGACCGCGCCATCCCGCACACGCTGGAAGGCTATCCCGTGGTAACCGAAGTGACCGGCGAAATCCGGCCGTTGGGAAATCCTTGAACCGGGCGGGTTTGGACGGCACGGCGGGAAGTCCCACCAGTTGCGCGGATCGAGGTCTGCTCAGACAGGCGCGGTAGTTTTCTTCGCTGCCCTCGCGTGGACGCCTTGTCCACGATACGCCGTTAGAAAATAAACCAGCACCGCCGCCACCGCTGCCGAGAGTCCGCCCCAGAAAAGCGGCCATTGCGTTCCGCCCGCACCCGTGCAGCCAACAAACCACCAGCCCACGCCGAGGTAGCCGGTGAGATTGCCCACGCCGCCGCCCATCAGCGCCATCAACGCCTGCGCCCGCGCGCGCCACGTGGCGTCCACGCGCTGGTCGAGATAAATTTGCGCCGTGATGAACACGAGCGCGAACGACGCGCCGTGTAACACCACGCCGGCCAGCAGCCAGGCTTTGGTGTTGAGCGCGCAAAACACGAACCGCAGCACGCCCAAGCCAAGGCCGCAGACAAAAATCCATTTCAACCGCCACTTCACGAGCAACGCGCCGAGACTGAACATGGCGATGATTTCCGTCACCTGGCCGAAGGTCATCCACGCGCTGGTGCGTTGGAAACCCAGCTCGCGCAGGTGCGGCGGGGTGTAGGGATAAAATCCGCACAGCGGAATCGCAAACAGCGCCACGGTGATGAACACGACGCGGTGGTCGGGATTTTTCAACAGGATGAGCGCGTCCCAACCGAGCCGCTGCCGCAAGGTGAGGTTCTCGACTGATTGCGGCGTTTCCAGGTCCGGCAGGAAATACGTGAACGCGCAAACCACCAGCCATACCGCCGCGCCGCTGTAACCGGCGAGCGTGGTTGTGTCCGCGCCAAGCGCGCTGACGATCCAGCAACCCGCCATCCAACCGAGCGTGGCCATGGCGCGAATCGGCCCGAATTCCTTCTTCGCGTCTGCCAGCCGCGCGAAGACAATGGTGGAAGAGATGCTCCACGTTGGCGACGCACACAGCGCGTAAAGTTGAATCAGCGCCAGCACGAGCCAGGGATGCCAGCGGAGTTGGATGGCTCCGCTGGCCAGCGCCATCGTTGCCGCCGTGGCCAGCGAAAGTCCGCGCAACACCTTGACGGGCGAGGCTTGCCGGTCGGCCATCGCGCCAAAGATCAGCGGCGAAATGAACGCCGCAACGGCGCTTGCCGCGTAGGCAAATGGCTTGATGGCGTGCAGCCCGTTCGCATCCAGCACGGTGCTCAACGGTACAAACCACATGCCCAGCGCCGCTCCTTGGATGAAAAAGAGCGTCACCAATTCGAAATATTCAGCTTTGCGCAGCGTCCGCAGCACGCGCAGAGGGGACAGGTTCGGGGCCAGGATTTCAACTCGAAAGCCGACGTAGCCTACGATGTGAGTCGGCGAAAGCGATCTCTCATCAGCTCTCGCGAGCGGACGTAAGCCGCCTCTCCTTCATGTGAGTATTCAAGATTTGATCCGTCCTTCGGCCTTTCCAAGTTCGTGCTGGTTGCTTTCTTTTGTCCGGAAATGGAGTAGCGTTGGTCACTGATGCAACGGGCATTTCATTCAATTCTGCTCGGGGGGTTGTTTCTGGCGGCCCTGCCGCTCGCGGCCGCACCCCCGTACGACGCCATCTATGCGTTCGGGGACAGCCTGACCGATACGGGTCGCGAACCCGCCGAGCCTGTGCTGCATTACGACGGGCGCTGGTCGAATGGACCGCTCTGGGTCGAGTATCTTTCCGTGCGGTTTGGCTTTCCCTACAATGCGAGCAACAACCTCGCCCACAGCGGCGCGCAGTGTGACGACACGTATCAGCAGGTGACCAACTTCGTGGCCACGACGGACGTCTCGCAATCGCTCTTCGTCGTCTGGGCCGGCGGCAACGATTTTCTGCAGGAGTACGACAAGTATTGGTTCGATAATTCGGGCTGGGATGCACAAACCACCTATTCCGTGGGCAATCTCTCAAACGCGGTGGTGAATCTCTACGCGAAGGGCGCGCGGTTCATCCTCGTGCCGAACACGGTGGACGTGACGGAGATTCCCACGCTGAACTATTTTCCCGATTTTCTGCGCGATTACCTCCGAAGCAAGGTTCAGCAGTTTAACAGCAAGTTGGCGATCGCGTTGAATTCACTCCAGGGAAATTATCCGACGCTCAAGCTCTTTCGCTGCGACATCTACGGGTCGGTGAATTACCTGCTGCACAACGCCAACACGTTCGGTTTCACCAAAACAGAAATTGACGCGCTGGCTGACGTGACGCTGCTGGACAAGAGCTTCGATGGGCCAGGGGCCAATTACATCTTTTGGGATCCGATCCACCCCACGACCAAGGCACACGCGATCATCGCTGACTGGTTTCACGCGGCGGTTGCGCCGATGAATCCCCACCTCACCCTGAAACCGGGCGTGGCGCAATTGGAACTTACCTGCGACCAACTCCACGTCACCAAAAACTACACGCTCCAGCGCACCACCAACCTGACGACGTGGGCCGATGCGCAAATTTTTCTGTGCGTCACAAATCATCAGGTGGTGACGATCACGAACAACCTACCGCAAGCCTGCTTCCGGGTGAAATGGTCGCCGTAGGTGGTCGCGTTCATGGCAACGGCCAGTGCCCGGCGATTCAAAAAGGATGAAGGTTGTCTTCCAACGCGCACCTTTCCTGACGCAAAGCGAACGCCGCCTTCCTTCTCCCGCCGGGTGAAGTTGCGCGAGCTTGTTCTTTGCCCCGACTTCTCCTACAAGAAAGCAGTGAAACCGACTGATCCAAAAGCCGCCGCCATTCGACTCAGGAGCATTTCGCGCCTTCGTCCCACGCTCGCCGTCGTGCTCGGCAGCGGGTTTCATCATGTCCTGAGTGATTTGGCCGTGGAGAAAAAGATTTCCTACGCGAAACTGCCGGGCTTTCCGCCGGTGGGCGTGAGCGGACACGCGGGGGAATTGTATCTGGGAAAACTTGGCGGCACACCGGTCTTGGTATTGAGCGGGCGCGCGCATTTTTACGAAGGACATTCAATGGAGCGCGTGACGTTCGGCGTGCGCGCGCTGGCGGCGTTCGGCATCCGCGATTTGTTGCTCACCAACGCGGCTGGCGGGATAAATAGAAATTTCCGCGTCGGTGAATTCATGGTGCTGACGGACCACATCAATTTAATGGTCACCAATCCGCTGCGTGGCCCGGCGATTCCCGGCCTGCCGCGCTTTGTGGATTTGACGCGGACTTACGACATGAAGTTGAGCGCGTTGTTGCATCGCGCCGGGCGTGCGTGCCGGACAAAATTGCAACACGGTGTCTATCTCGCGGTAAGCGGGCCGAGTTACGAAACGCCGGCGGAGATTCGCGCGTTTGCGCGGCTCGGCGCGGACGCGGTGGGCATGAGCACCGTCCCGGAGGCCATCGTGGCGCGGCAATGCGGCTTGCGCGTGGCGGCGCTGTCCTGCATCACGAACCTGGCGGCGGGCAGAAGCCTGGGCGCGCTGTCGCACGCGGAAGTGCTGGAAACCGCCGAGCGTGTGAAGACCTTGGCAGCCGGCTTGCTCAAAAACTTTGCGAAGTATTATGGTCGCAATCAATAAACGGGAATTAGTGCGGGCGGCGGCCCGGGCGCGGGAACGCGCCGTGGCCCCGTATTCGAAATTCAAAGTGGGCGCGGCGTTATTGACCCAAACCGGCGAAATCATCAGCGGCGCAAACGTGGAGAGCGCCAGTTACGGTCTGACTTGCTGCGCCGAACGCGTGGCGTTGTTCAACGCGCTGACGGCCGGCAAACGGAATTTTGTCGCCGTGGCGGTAGTCGCGCGCATCGCGGGCGGACCGATGCCCTGCGGTGCCTGCCGGCAATTGCTGGCCGAGTACGCGCCCAAGGCGAAGGTGTTTGTCGCGGACAGCCGGGCGCTGAACGCCATCAAGGTTTTTTCCGTTCGGGAACTATTGCCCGCCGCGTTCGTCCTCAAACCGTAGTTTCGAGTTGAGAAGGATCGTCCGCGTTTCTAGTCTGTCAATTGGGAACAGGTCGTTCATGAAGTCAGATGTGATTTTTGATTTTGAGAACGCCGCTTGGCCAGCCTTGCTGGTGGACGGCGCGGGTGAAATTGTTTGCGCCAACCACGCGGCAACGAACACTTTCGGCGCGACGTTGACGGCGGGTTCCGTCAAGCTTGCCACGATCTGGTCGGCAGACAACTGCATCACCGTCGAAAAGTTTTTGAAGGACGGCGCCGGCGTCTTGGCGCCGCTTACACCACTCAAACTGCTGCTGCCAGCCGGCCCAAAGACCTTCTCTGCACTGGTTGGTTTACAGGTGCGTGGGGAAAAGCGGTTTCTGTTGCTGCAACTGTTGCCGGACGTCACGGAACTCGCGGGAACAAATTCCGCCGCCCTTGGTGCCGGGCTGGCGCATAAACAAAAGCTCGATTGCGCACTCCAGTTGGCGCGGTCGGTGGCGTTGGATTTCAACAACGCGCTGACCAGCGTCCTTGGCTACACATCACTCATGTTGAGCAAGGCGGAGGCGGCGCATCCCTGGCGGCGCACGCTGCTGGAAATCGAGAAATCGGCGGCCAAGGCGGCGGAGGTCGCCGCCGACCTGGCGGCGTTCAGCCTGCAGGAGAAGGAAGCGCGCAGCCAGACTGCCGGCAATATCAACATCATCCTCCAACGCTGCGTCGGTTTTTTTCAGAACTCGCGCAAAGAACCGACAGTCTGGAATGTCCAGTTGGACCGCCGGCTTTTCGCCGCGAAATTTGACGAGGCCAAAATTCAGCAGGCGTTCATGAAAATTCTGGAAAACGCCGTCGAATCGCTCCGGGAAAACGGTTGCGTCGGCGTGCAGACGCGTAACGTGGAACTGGCCGAGCCAACCCAGGACCGCACCGCCAAGCTGGCGGCTGGCATTTACGTGTGCGCCGAAATCTCCGACAACGGCTGTGGGATTGAGCCGGACGTGTTGCCGCGAATTTTTGAGCCGTTCTTCACGACGAAAAAGGGGCCGCACCGCGGTTTGGGTCTGGCCTGGGTTTACGGCATCGTCACGAATCACGGCGGTGGCGTAGCGGTCTCCAGCCAGCCGGACGTGGGCGTGTCGGTACGCGTCTATCTCCCGGCTGAAAGAAGTATTGTGAGGGACCGCGCTCAGGCCGGTGACGATCTAACCGGCAACCAGACCATCCTCATGGTGGACGACGAGGATCTGCTATTGACGATGGGCGAGACGATTCTTTCATCCTATGGCTATCACGTGCTGACGGCCAACAGCGGGCAAAAAGCGCTGGAAATCATTTCGAAGAGTGACAAGACGATTGATCTGGTCATCACCGACCTGGTCATGCCGGTCATGAGCGGACGAGAACTGGCGGAGCAAGTGCGCCGGCTTTCGCCCGGCACGCGGATCCTGAGCGTGAGCGGTTACGTGTGGCCCGGCAGCAAACAAGAGGAAATCTCTTACCTGCAGAAACCCTTCACCACCCAGGAGCTTTTGATGAAGGTGAAGCACGTGCTTGGCCCGACATAACAACTATTGACAGGTTGCTCGATTTTGGACTCACTATCTTTATGCAAATCGAAAGCCTGAAAGTCTTTTGTGACCTGACCGAAACGGAAAGTTTCACCAAGGCCGCCCAAATCAACGGCGTGACCCAGTCCGCGGTCAGCCAGCAAATCAGCGCGTTGGAGCGCACCTTCAGTTCGCTCCTCATTGAGCGGAGTAAAAAGAAATTCCGCCTCACCCGCGAAGGTCAGGTGCTTTACGACTACAGCAAGCAAATCGTCCAGACCTTCGACGCCCTGCACAGCAAGCTGCAGGAGATCAAAGATATCATCTCCGGCACAATTCGCGTGTCGACGATTTACAGCATTGGCCTGCACGATTTGCCGCCCTACATCAAACGCTTTCTAAAAGATTACCCGACCGTTCATGTCCACGTGGAATACCGCCGCTCAAACCAGGTATACGAAGACGTGCTTGCAAACGTCGTGGACGTCGGGCTGGTCGCTTATCCGCACAAGGATGCGAAGCTTGAAATCGTCGTGTTGCGCAAGTCACCCCTGGTTTTGATCTGCCATCCGCAGCATCCCTTTGCCAAGCAGAAAACCATCCGGCTCAAAAGCATTGCAGGTCAGAAATTTGTTGGCTTTGAAGCGGATATCCCCACACGCAAGGCGCTGGACAGAATTCTTCGCGAACACAACGTCGAAGTGAATACCGTGATGGAATTCGATAACATCGAGACGGTGAAACGCGCCGTGGAAATTGACGCCGGCATTTCGATTGTCCCGTCCAGCACCATCCTCCAGGAGATCTCCAAGCAAACCCTGGTATCCGTGGAACTCGACGACGGAGACTTCTTTCGGCCGCTCGCCGCGATTTACAAGAAGAACAAAGTGCTCTCGCCGGCCTTGCGTCAGTTCCTCGCCCTCCTCAAGGATGGCGGCGCCAAGTAAGCGCGCTCAGGCCGGAAGCGGTCGGGCGCCGGCGTTCAACTGCGGCACTTACGAACGCAAGAGAGTTTCCAACGCGTCAAACAGCGCCGCTTCATCAGGCGCGTGGATGAAGTGGTTGACGCCAACTGTCACCAGTCCAAAGCCGGGGCCGTAAGCCAGCCCGTTTGCCACGCACGCGTCCGTGCAACACTTGGCCAGTTGCTCCTCGGCGGCGCGCAAAACGTCCGCACGGTCGCCGTCCACTTCCAACTTCCAGCCAACTAACCGCGCGCGTGGATACCAGTCGCGCAACTCGGCGATGATTTTTGGCGTCGGCACCAACTCAGCCAGCAAGGTGCCCTGGCGTGTGGAAATTTTGCCGGATTTGATTTCACTTAATTCGCCCGCCGGAGAGCGCAGCCAGATTTTGCCGAACTTGAAATCGCTGACCGCCGCCGCGTGAAACACCGCACCGACTTCTTGCTCCGCCAGCGCCTGCAATTTCTCGCGCAAACTTTCGGTCGTCGTGAACGTTTCAACCCGCTGCGCCCGGCGTTCCCCGCCGTGCGTGGCCTGCTCGCCAATGAGCAACGTTACCTGATGCCCGCGCGCAACAAGGAAATTGGCCAGCTCCGTGCCAAGCCTGCCGGTTGAGGAATTCGTGAGCCGTCGGACGTTGTCCATCGTTTCGTAAGTCGGCCCCGCAGTGACGATGCAGTGCATGTTGGAGTTCAAGCTTTAGCTTGTTGGGCGCTGGAAGCAAGCTGAAGCTTGAACTCCAACCTACGGCCCGCCGTTCTTCTCTTCTCTGGCCACCTCGATACGGAAGTTGCTCGAAGGCGCGCTCGGATTGGCTGGCGGCATATTCCCGCACCAACGCCATGTCGTCGGTCAGCATCTACCTATACATGGACGCCCAACCGGAAATGGAACAGACTATTTTCAATGCTCCACCCGCTCGACGATGAGAATTTCAACGGGCGAAATCCGCTGGCGAAAACTTTTTGTTCACCACGATGTTCGTGTGAGTTTCAGTGGAAGTGATTCCTTGGGATTCGGTCTTTGGCAGACGGGCACTTATTTCAGGATGGCGTTTTGCGGCCTCGTCCAACGTGGCCTTCATGGCTTCGGCGCTCGTTATAGTTTGAACTTGGTGAATGAGAAAGTCCTGTTTGCCAATCCAAAGCGTCTTCGTACGACCTTTCAACTCACTGGTGAAAACGTAGCAATCCACATCTCCCACTTTCTCATCCGTCTGTCGTTTTTCGCCCGCCACCGAGCCGCCGAGCTGGTTGCCCCAATTCATCTTGAAGAAAGTCCCCGGAACGGTTGCCGCCGCGCTACCGGAAATGCCGGTCGCCCCGGCCAAGGCTGATTCCTTATCACTTTGCTTTTGAGCAACACCTCCCATCTCCAAAAAATCGCCTTCGCCCGCCGACCAGACTGCGCCTTTTGTGGTGTATTTTCTTGCACCGGTTTGGCTGCTCTGTTCCCACTCAATCCTGTAAAATTTCGGACGGGCAAGCCTGATGGTAAACGAGTGGGTGATTGTCGTGCCGCTCACGGTGGCAATAGTCATTCCTTCATCGCTGTAACTTATCAGTGAGGCATATTTCTCCTGCGCTCTTTTGAAAATTTCGCTCGGCGGAAGACCGTCGCCAGTTCCGTCGCCCGAAAGAACCACCGTCGTCGCGCCGCCCGCCAGCAATGCCGCTGCGCCCACGCCAATTCCGAATTTAATTTTCATCCACGTCATCATTTTCATAGTCCCTTTCACGAGGGCGGTTATCGGTGCCGCCACAGCCATTCCTTTCGCCGCCGCTGCCGTAACCGTCACCGCCCCCCACCGGCGCGGCTTGCACCGAGTTGCCGAAACCGTGCCCGCGATGAGTATCGCCGGCTGACGCTGATTGATCAGTGTACGTTTATAAACCGGATGCTTCCCATTACCCAGAACAGCCCCGTGACCAGTGCGAGGATGAAAGCCAGAAAGAAGAACGCAAAGATTAGCGTCTGGTTGTCCCGGACGAACCGCCGCCACTTGTGACCCTTCCGATGCGGTTGGGGCTGCACGGGTGCATCCTTCAGAAAGAGTCGCTCGTGAGCAAGCACGTTTTTTTGGCGCGACTAAAACGGGACATAACGGTTGGAAATGTTTTCAAATCAGCCTTGGCGTTCCTTCGGCCGGGAGCTTTCGCCCAACCCGGACTCAATGATTGTGTGTTCGACTGTTCTTGTCCTGCAACGTAAACTATTCCGTCGTGCCACAATATGAGCGCTACGCACACCACTCATCCGAATGCGGGTGAAGCCATCCCCGCCGCAGTCACCGAACTGCTGGTGACCGGGATGACCTGCACCAACTGCGCGCGCCACGTCACCGAGGCCATCCAAAGCGTGCCGGGCGTGCGCAGCGCATCGGTGACGCTCGACGCAGGCCGCGCGTCCGTCCGTTGGGCCGCTGACGCGCCAACCGATGTCGCCGCCGTGCTCTCCGCGGTCAAAGCCGCGGGCTACGAAGCGAAACCCGTCGAGGCCGCCGCACATGATCACGGCGGACGACGGCAGGCCCGCTGGCATTTGAACCTTTGGCTTGGCGCAGTCGTAACCGCTCTGTTGATGTTGGGCGAATGGGTTTTCCACCTCGGCATGGAGACTTGGTTTCAATGGCTGGCGTTCGGGCTGGCTGGCGTCGTTCAGATTTTTGCCGGCGCGCCGTTTTATCGCGGCGCGTGGCGGCAACTCAGAATCAGCAGTTCCAATATGGACACGCTGGTCGCGCTCGGTTCGACAACGGCGTTCGGCTACAGCACGTGGGCGTTGTTCAGCGGCCTTGGTGGCCACGTCTATTTCATGGAAGCCGCCGCCATCATCACGCTCATCAGCGTGGGGCACTGGCTCGAAGCGCGCGTGAGCGCCCGCGCCTCCGACGCGCTCAATTCGCTCCTGCACCTTGCGCCGCAAACCGCGCAAAGGCTTGTTGGAGACGGCGGCGAAACTGAAGTCTCCGTCTCGGAACTTAAACCTAGCGATCGCGTCGCCTTGCGCCCCGGCGATCGCGTGCCGGTGGATGGCGTCGTCGAAGATGGCGCTTCTGCCGTGGACGAAGCGATGCTCACCGGCGAATCCGCGCCGGTGGACAAAACCGCAGGCAGCGAAGTTTACGCCGGCACGATTAACTTGAACGGACGACTGGTCATGCGCGTCACCGCGACGGGTGAAGCCACCGCGTTGGCGCACATCATTGCGGCCGTGCAGCGCGCCCAAACCAGCCGGGCGGACATCCAACGGCTCGCCGACCGCGTGAGCAACGTGTTCGTGCCCGTGGTCGTGCTCGTCGCGCTTGTCGCCGGGCTTTGGTGGGGGCTGTCGCCTGAATCAGCCAAGGCCATACACGCCTGGCTAGGTCAATGGCTGTGGCACGTGCATGTTCCGACCGGTGCGGCGGCGGCGTTCATCATCGCGGCGGCGGTGCTTATCATCGCGTGCCCGTGCGCGATGGGTCTGGCCACGCCCGCCGCCATCATGGCCAGCGCCAACGCGGCGGCGCGCCGCGGCATTTTGATTCGTGATGGCGTTGCGCTGGAGAAAGCCGGCAACGTCACGGCGGTTATCTTCGACAAAACCGGAACGCTCACGGTGGGAAAACCGGAGGTGGCGAAGTCATGGCTCGCGCCGAGTAGCAGCCGACGTGAGGAGGCTCTTAATTCCGAGGGCAAGTCAGAGCCTCCTGACATCGGCGGCTACGAAAACCTTACTGCCTCTCTCGCCCGTAATTCGACGCATCCCATCAGCCAGGCGATTGCCAAACTTTCACCCGAAGAAATCAGCTTGGGCGACTGGACGGAAATGCGCGGCGCGGGCGTCGTAGCCAAGACAAAGATGGAGGATGGAGGATGGAGGATGGCACAGCTCGGCTCGCTACGCTGGCTGCGTGAATTGGGCGTGGACCTGGCGGCGGGCGAGAGCTTCGTAAAGGAAAGGTCGGGGCAGGGCGCGACGATTGTCGGCCTTGCGCTGGACAATTCACTTGTTGGACTCTTCGCCGTGCGCGACACGTTGAAACCTGGCGCGGCGAAAGTCGTGGAACAACTTCACCAGCGCGGGCTGAAAAGTTTTCTGCTCACCGGCGATAACGCGCTCACAGCGGCGAGCATCGCGGAAAAAATTGGCATCGCGGCGGAAAATGTTTTTGCCGACGTGCGTCCTGAGCAGAAGGCGGAGTTTGTGAAGAAACTTCAGGCGCGCGGCGAGCGCGTGGCTTTCGTGGGTGACGGTATCAACGACGCGCCGGCGTTGGAGCAGGCCGACCTGGGCATCGCCGTGGGCCGCGCCAGCGACGTTGCGCGCGAGGCGGCGGACATCATCCTGCTGAAATCGGAAATCGAAGCCGTGCCGGAGGCGTTGGGGTTGGCGCGGGCGACCTTGCGGACGATCAAACAAAATTTGTTCTGGGCGTTTTTCTACAACGCGATTGGAGTGCCGCTGGCCGCGTTGGGTTTCATGAGTCCGGTGCTGTGCGCGGCGGCGATGGGTGTTTCCGACCTGATCGTGATTGGTAACGCGCTACGTCTGCGGCGGTGGAAGATTGAGTCCAAGCTTTAGCTTGCTCCGGGCGTTGCGGGGACACGCTGAAGCGTGAACTCCAACTCATGGATTGGCCGGCGGCTCGGTGGGCGGGCGCGGTTGTGGCGCGCCTTCCGGCAGCGGCCCATCGAGCGGTGGCAACGGGCGGCGTGGTTGATCGAGCAAGCGGCGGTCGGGTTGCAGCGTCGGCTCATCGCCTTTGCGCTGCGGACGTTGCTTCATCAACTCTTCGAAGCGCTTGACCTGTTCCGGCGTGAGCACCGCGCGGATGCGCCCCTTGGTTACCTGCATTTCACGGCGCATTTCGGGGAGCACGCGATTCCAGAGTTGTTTGTTGCGCTCCTGGCCTTCGGTGATGATTTTTTCAATACGCGAACGCTGTTCACCGGTGAACAGGATTTCGCGGTCTAATTTCCGCAGAAAGTCCAGGCGCAATCCCTGTGGCATGGCGCCGGGCATTTTGGGTGGCGAGAACGCCTCGCGCTGGCCCGGCTCGCGTGAATTGGTGGCGGGCTGCCTGGTGTCAGGCCGGCGACTTGCCAGTTCGCGCAGCCAGAGGCGATGGTGCTTTTGCTGCACGCGGTCGGAATAGCTGACGAGCAAGCCACCGGTAACGACGCCCGCGACGAAAATCACCAGGGTGGCAAATATGATTTTCGACGTGTTCACCAGGCGTCCTCCGGCTCATTCACTGCGGCGAGCATGGTCTGTTCAAAGTGCTGCGAAAATTCCTCGTTATCGGTGGCTGCGTTGTTACCCGTGCCGATAAAAGACCACACGCCAAGCAGGAGCGTCAACGCCACGCACAAGGCGGCACCACGCCACAGCGCCCGCGCCCAGAGCGCAGACACATCAAACGCGGGCGATTCCTTCAGCCGGGCCAGAATACGCTTCTCAAAGGCATACGGCACGCGGTCGCCCGGCGGGTTGGCGCGGGCGGCGGCGAGCAGTTTCTGTTGCAGTTGCTCCAGATTCATAAATTCAGCAATGTTTCAGACGCTCCGGCGGAGCGCGGGGTTACTGGTCACAAGTATTTATCTTTGGCCAGACGCGCGAGAATCTTCCGCATCTCGGCGCGGGCGCGGAAGGCGCGCACCTTGACCAGTGGCACGGACCAGCCGGTCAGTTTG
>Ga0315268_10002695_pt1 | contig 19877 bp, 17 predicted proteins | sample C1_top_MG_FD_204535 | JGI IMG/M metagenome (GOLD analysis project Ga0315268, IMG submission 204535) | Sediment microbial communities from Yellowstone Lake, YNP, Wyoming, USA - C1_top | ecosystem: Environmental > Aquatic > Freshwater > Lake > Sediment | place: USA: Wyoming | collected 2017-08-01
AAAGGTAGCAATCGTAAGAGGACCAAGAAATATCCGATCCTTTACTTGCTTCATGGCATGTCTGATAACCATACGATCTGGCAAAGGAGGACATCCATAGAACGATATGTTGAAAATCTGGAATTGGCAGTGGTTATGCCGGCTGTGCACCGAAGTTTCTATACAGATATGGCAAGTGGGTTTAAGTTTGGCACTTACATTAGCGATGAGTTACCCTATATCATCAAGCGGATGTTTCCAATCTCCGAGGAACGGGGAAATACTTTTGTAGCAGGTCTTTCAATGGGTGGATATGGCTCCTTCAAGTTGGCTTTATCTCATCCAGAAAGGTTTTTTGCAGCGGCCAGTTTTTCGGGGGCATTGAATATTGCCCGAAATATCAAGGTGCCAAAAGATGCAGATGATTCTGAGGTAGTCGCATGGCACAAGGAATTGACTAATATTTTTGGTAACTTGCGCAAGGTACCTGGGAGCGATAATGATCTTTTTGCGTTATCCAGCCGACTGGTTAAGTCCGGGCAGGAGCAACCGATGTTGTATCAGTGGTGCGGAACAGAGGATTTCCTATATCAGGATAACATATTGTTCAAGGAACACGCTGAAAGAATTGGGTTGAAGGTAAATTTCGCTGAAGGACCGGGAGATCATCGCTGGCAATATTGGGATGAACAGATTAAGATATTTCTGGGAATGTTGCCATTAAAGGCAACCGGGCCCAGCTTTTAGGCGAGCTGATATGTCCCGATTGGTAAAAAAGGATGTAATCAACAACCCTTATGGTTATTTTGATTCCGAGCAGAATGAGTTTGTTATCACCCGTCCGGACACACCCACTCCATGGATGAATTACTTAGGAGAAGGTCGCTATGGCGGGATTATCTCCAATACAGCCGGAGGATATTCCTTTGATCGTGACCCACGTAACCGCAGGGTGACTCGTTATCGCTATAACTCGATTCCTGCAGACCAACCTGGACGTTACTTATATCTCCGTGATCAAGTCAGTGGCGAGTACTGGAGCCCTACCTGGCAGCCGATAGTGAATCGTAAGTTGGATTGGTATGAGTGCCGTCATGGGGCTGGGTATACACGAATCACCAGTATATACCGAGGAATCTATGCCAGTGTATTGTATTTTGTGCCGCACACCTCGCCATCTGGATCCTGCCCTTGCGAGATCTGGCTTCTTAAATTAAGCAATCAAGATTCTGTCCGGCGGACTATAAGGACGTTCAGCTACGTTGAATTCAGCCATTTCGATGCTTTTAATGACCAGCACAATCTGGATTGGGGACAGCAAATATTATTTAGCCATTATGCAGATGGAGTCATCACAACAACCACGTACTTCAATCTTGCAACGACTTTTTTTTCCAGTAATCTGGCACCCATTGGTTTTGATACGGACCGGGAAGTTTTCATAGGGAATTACCATGACCTGGGAAATCCGGTAGTGGTAGAGAGCGGGATACCTCAACAAAGCCTTGCACCGCGTGGAAATAATATTGGTTCACTATGCCATGAATTTAATCTGGACTCCGGGCAAGAGCTAGAGATCATCTATATCCTTGGAATTACTGATGATAAGTTGGCTATTTCTCCAACCCTTACTCTTTACCGTCATACCGCTGAAGTTGAAAAGGCCTTCACTGATCTACGTAAAGATTGGACGCAATATCTGGGCAGTTTCTCTGTCAAAACTCCAGATATTGAGATGAACGCCATGATAAATTTCTGGAATCCAGTGCAGTGCCGGACAACATTCTATTGGTCTCGATTTGTTTCGGCTTATGAGACCGGGTTGGGGCGTGGTCTGGGTACTCGGGATACTGCTCAGGATACGTTGGCAACTGTTCAGACTATGCCTGAGGAAGCCCGGGAAAGGTTAAGCAGGTTATGGCGTTTACAGTTCCAAGATGGCCATACCTGGCATCAGTTCTATCCGTTGACAGGCGAGGGGGGGCCAGGACTAGCGGGCGAATTCCCTCAATGGCCGCAATGGTTTTCGGATGACCATCTCTGGTTGGTCATAGCTGTATGCGCTTATTTACGTGAGACTGGTGATTTCGCGTATTTAGACCAGAAAATCCCGTACTGGGATGGTGGTGAGGATACGGTATGGGAACATATTTTACGCGCAGTTGACTTCACATTAACCCATCGCGGTCCTCATCGATTGCCTCGGATTGGTTTCTCGGATTGGGATGATACGATGAATATTGACCATGGCAGCGGTAAGGCTGAAAGTGTATGGGTAGGTGAACAGTTTTGCCGGGCCATGCTTGATCTGGTTGAGCTGAGTCGTTTTCTTGGAAAGCAGGAGGAAGTAAACCGGTTTGAGGGGTTGCATGCAGAAATGGCAGGGATTGTAAACAAAACTGCCTGGGATGGGGCCTGGTATGCACGAGCTTATGACGATGATGGTCAGCCTATTGGAGTACAAAGCGAAACCTTCCACCGGATTAACTTAAACCCACAAACCTGGGCGGTTATTGGCGAATTAGGTGAGTCTGAACGAGCCGGCATGGCAATGGAAAGCGCCCATGCCAAGTTGAACACTCCCTTCGGGATGGTTCTGATGTGGCCGGGTTACCGCGGGTCGGATCCACGAGTGCGAGGTACTTCCACCTATCCTCCTGGAGCAAAGGAAAATGGAGGCATCTTTTGCCATGCACATGCCTGGGCAATTGTGGCAGCAGCTATGTTAGGCCGGGCAGAACTGGCATACCAGTATTACCGCCAGATCCTCCCATTAGCTCGCAAAGATGCTGATTTGTTCATGACCGAACCCTATGTATATTGCCAAAATATTGCAGGACCAGAGCATCCACATTATGGGCGAGGTAGGAATGCCTGGTTAACGGGCACGGCAGCCTGGACCTACGTAGCAGGGACACAATGGATCCTTGGAATCCGTCCCACTTATACAGGGCTTCTCATTGAGCCGGTTATCCCAGAGGATTGGCAAGGCTTTACCGCGACTAGGATTTTTAGAAATGTTACCTTCGAGATTCATGTAGAACGAAAAGGACCTGGTAAAGAATTAACTCTCCGTGTAGATGGCGTTCTTATCAGGGGGAATGTAGTGGCTTTACCTGAAGATGGCCGAAAGGTGGTCAGGGTGATAGTGACGTTAGGAAATTGAGAAAGGCTATTTGTTTCTTGGTAATACGGCGGCAATTAGCAAGAGGCGCCCCGGATGATTCCGAGACCGATATGGTGATCGGAACTTTCCTCATGCCCAGGGGTTATCAAATTAAGGTTTGGATGGTAGGATTCTGGTCGTGACAGAACTTACCGATGATGAAGTGTTGGCGAAAGCAATTGCCGGTGAAGACGAAGCATTTAGCATTCTTTACGAACGTCATGTGGGCAGGATATATAATTATATTTTTTACCGAACAGGGAGTTCGACGGAAGCAGAGGACCTGACGGCTCGCGTGTTTTACAGGGCTTTGGGCCATATCCAATCCTATCGCAATATGGGAGTCCCGTTTTCGGCCTGGTTGTATCGTATTGCTCATAACCTGGTGGCAAATTGGCACCGAGATAATAGTCGAAGGCATGAGGTGGCTCTGGATGACCAGATTAATCTGGTTCCCAGTGCGGAGCATCCGGAGGCAACCCTGGTTCAGAACCAGGAAATGGAATGGTTGCTTCAAATAATTCATAAATTAACCCCGGAACGCCAGCAACTTCTGATTCTGAAGTTTGTAGAACGACTTTCGAATGCCGAAATTGCTGTAATTATGCGGCGAAGCGAAGGGGCGATCAAGAGCTTATACCATCGTACTTTGCTCTCTCTGCGTGGTGAACTAGAAGAGCAAGAAAAGTGAACTGAGAATGGGTATGTTGAGAATAGTAACCGATGGCGCAGCAGATATGCCTGAGGGTTGGCTAGAAAGGTATGATATTCAGATATTGCCCCTGATGATTCGGTTTGAGGAGCAGACCTATTTACAAGGGGTAAATATTGATAATCATAGTTTTTATCGGATGGTAAAAGAAAAGCATACTATTCCAAAAACTTCATTACCCTCTCCTCGCCAGATTATGGATTTCTATAGGAGTATTGCCCTACTTGGCGATGAAATTTTATCTATCCATATTGCCAGCAAATTGTCGGGTACTTTCGCGACCGTTCAAACGGCGGCTCAAGAATTAGCTGATGAATATAAAATCTTTCCATTTGATTCAGGTGCGGGTTCTGCAGCGATGGGCTTTATGTGCCGCGAGGCACGCATTCTATCCCAGAAGGGATGGACAGTACAGAACATATTGAACCGATTAACTGAAGTCCGTCAAAACTTAACAATCATATTTACCTTGGAAAACCTGGAATTTGCCCGCTTGAATGGAAGAGTGAATGCATTACAAGAAGCAGTTGTCTCAATGCTGCAGATCAAACCCATCATCTACCTAAGAGATGGTCTATTACAGATGGGCGAAAAAGTTCGAACCCGCCATCGATCGATCGAAAGGGTCATCCATTATGTCGTTGATCGGGTTGGAAACCAACCTGTACAACTGGCTGTTGTTCATGCCCATGATACTGAAGCAGCAAATTCCATTATGGAAAGACTACGTAGCCTGTTAAATGTTAAAGAAATGATCACGACTGAATTATCTATCCCGGTAGCAGCAAACTTAGGCCCTGGTACTGTCGGGATTGTGGCTATTCCTCTCCTAGATGAGTAGATTTTCTATGTCAAAAGGATTAATGCAAATATCTTATGATGTTGACAAAATAGACCAGATAGAAGGTAAGTTGCAAAAGATACTTCATCCGGTAAGACCTGATCCTGGCTTTGTCTACCGGTTGCATCATCGCCTTGTCACTCCACCAGGGATTGTATTAGAACAAGATACTGGACGTGCTGTGCTAATATTGGTGGCCTTTGGATTGTTTTTTGGTGTGCTCATCACCTGGATATTACGCCGTTGGCACGGTTAGTAATCTTCAAATCATGGATTGGTTTGATCGTTAGAGTTAAGATTCCGTCAAACAATCATTATCAGGGTTAATCAATCCCAAGTTTCTGAGCCAGGGCAAAAGTGGTGGGTTCAACTAAAATGCTACCATCCGGAAAAACAATGGTGGGAACGCTACGATAGCCGTTGTTAACTTTTTCAACAAATCTGCGTGCTTCAAGGTTTCTATCAATATCGATCCACTGGTAGGGGATATGATTCTGGTCAAGAAAAGCCCTGGCACGTCGGGTATCTCCGCACCATGCAGTTCCATAAACCGTAAGCTGTTGATTTTGTTCAGACAAAGGGTTTACTCCGTGATGTTGAAAAGTATCATTTGAGGATCGTCCAGGGCTTCAATCAGAATTCTGGCTTCAGCAATGAGATCTACCTTAATCGGTAAATTAAAATCCTCACATACTTGAATTGTTAAGTGACTGGCTATCTTCCGTAAGGTTGGATCGGCGTAAGGGGAATCGCGCAACATACAAATTAGATCATAAGAATTGGAATTTTTAAGTTTTATATTCCTGAGTTTCATGAATTCACGAAGAGCGATCCCGACTGCACGCCTTGCGCTTACGCGTGCCCTACCTTCTAGTTTATTTGAACGGGCCTTTTCTGCTTGAGAAAGTTCGTGATTAATTCTTTCCAAGACATCTGGGTGGAACATACCAGTACATTTTAACCTATTCTACCTTTTCTTGAATATGGATGTAGCAGAAATTGATTGTTCAAAGGTTGTACAAAAATATGCCAGAGATCCGAAATTCCAAATCTCAAGTATCAAAAGATGTAAAATGAGTCGACTTTAGGATATGGTATTATCTAATGAATTTCTTCTTTTTAGGTGAAAGAGTGAACAGCCTTAATGGTGTACTGGTGGTTTGACTGTATGTGATTGAATCAGCAAATTCAGAGAACCTGATCTACATTAAGAAAGGTTCAGATTTGACTCTGAGATTATCAGGAGGTTCCTGATGCAAGGAATACTACGAACATTGCGATATCTGAGAAATTATTGGACTGCATCCCTGGGTGCTCTTCTGAGCTTGCTTCTTGTAAATGCAGCCAATCTATATTCCCCACAACTTTTCCGCCAATTAATTGACAATGGTATCAGCGTGAAGAACATGAATGTCATCTGGCGTGTGGCAGGGTTACTGGTTCTGATCGCAGCCGCTCGAGGAATATTCAACTTTTTACAGGGTTGGTTATCGGAAATTGCCTCGCAAGGAGTGGCGTACGAATTGCGAAACCTTGTGTTTGCTAAATTGCAGAACCTGAGTTTCTCATACCATGACCAGTCTCAGACCGGAAAGTTGATGACGAGAATGACCTCGGATGTCGACTTGGTCAGGTTTTTCGCGGGGAATGGTCTGGTTCAATTATTATCAGCGATTGTATTATTGATTGGCACACTGGTGGTCTTATTTTCAATGAATGCCGTGCTCACTTTGATCTTCTTGGGAATGATTCCACCGATAGGGTTGATTTTTATTTATTTTGTCCGGAATATTACTCCTTTATCAACAACCTTACAGCAAAAATTAGGAGAGTTAAATACCATCTTGCAGGAAAATTTAGCTGGTGTTCGCGTAGTCAAAGCATTTGCCCGGGAGGATTTTGAACAAGACCGGTTCCAGACTCGAAATGTTGATTTATATCAACAAAATCTAAAATTGATGCAATTATTCTCCTCTTTTTTCCCGGTGATCTTTTTCGTCGCTAATTTGGCAGTAGTTGGAGTCCTATGGGTAGGAGGTCTAAAGGTGATTGGGAAACAACTCACCTTAGGAGAATTGGTGGCTTTCCTTGGATACCAGGGATTCTTCTTGATGCCGGTTTTCATGCTGGGTTTTATTGGATCTGCACTTTCCAGGGCCGAAGCTTCAGCGCGCCGAATATTTGAGGTTATTGATGCCGAATCGGAAATCAAGGATAAAGCAGGTGCTTTGTCGTTATCCAACGTTACAGGCCGGGTTATGTTTGATCATGTCTCTTTCCGATACTTGGGGGGCGAACAAGATGTTATTCAAGACATCACTTTCGAAGCACTCCCTAACCAGACAGTTGCAATCCTGGGCAAAACAGGATCAGGAAAATCTACTATCATCAACCTAATTCCGCGTTTTTACGATGTTACCCATGGACGAGTATTGATAGATGGGATCGATGTACGAGATATAAAAGTGGACTCACTCCGCTCGCAGATTGGGATTGTCTTGCAGGAGACCACTTTATTTTCCGGCACAATCCGTGAGAATATTGCGTATGGCAGACCGAACGCATCGGAAGAGGAAATACAACACGCCGCCCAGATTGCACAGGCGCATGAATTTATTGATGTACTTCCTGAAGGATATGACACCGTGATTGGCGAACGTGGAGTTGGTCTTTCAGGGGGCCAAAAACAACGTATTGCGATTGCGCGGGCTTTATTATTGTCTCCCCATATCCTGATTATGGATGACAGCACATCCTCGGTGGACGTCGAAACTGAGTATAACATCCAGCAAGCTTTAGAGCAGCTGCGACAAGGCCGGACCACGTTTGTGATTGCCCAGCGGATCAGCACAGTCCGAAATGCAGACCTGATCCTTTTATTAGATGAGGGAAAGTTAGTTGCGCAAGGCAAGCATCAAGACCTGTTGGATTGCTGTGAATTATATGCAGAAATATTATCAACTCAGTTTGATGATCGAAAGGAACTAATCGAGGCAGCAGAGGAGGCAGTGCGATGATGCGCGGTGGTGGACATGGAATGCATATTGGTATGCAGGAAGAGAAGGCTCATAATCAGAAACAGGTGGTCCTACGCTTGATAAGGCTTATCGGACCCTATAAGTGGATGGTTATATTAAGCCTGGGTTTCATGATCATATCAGCTGGCTCTCAAGGAGGAGGACCTTTCTTGATCGGTCGAGCTGTGGACGATTTGGTTTCGAAACCAAATCCTGCCGGACTGGCCTGGATAATGTTGGCGTTGATAGTCGTCTACTTTGCTGGAATGTTAGCTACCCGTGTCCAGATATATATTATGTCAAAAGCTGGGCAGAATCTTCTGGCTGATCTTCGACTAAGTGTGTTTAAGAAAATTCAATCGCTTTCCATTCAATATCTGGAGAGTAAACAGGCCGGTGACTTGATGAGCCGCCTAGTGAATGATATTGATGCATTAAATAACCTCTTCAGCCAAGCGTTGACACAGATAATTGGAGCACTTTTTTCATTGGTAGGAATAATTGTGGCGATGCTGCTAATGAGTTGGCAGCTTGCTCTGGCGGTATTGGTAATCGTGCCTGTTCTTTTATTTGCTACCAACTTATTTTCAAAACTTTCCAGGCGGGCATATCGCAGAACCCGAGAAACCCTTGGTGACGTCTCAGCAGACCTTGAAGAGGAGATCAGTGGGGTCAAGGTAGCACAAGCCTTCAATCGCACGGATGTAAATGTGCAACGGTTTGCACAACGCAATGCTGCAAATAGAGATGCCAATGTCAACGCCACAGCAGTAACATCGGCATTTTGGCCGACCATGGACTTGATCAGTACCATAGACATGGCTCTTGTGGCTGCAATGGGGGGGTGGATGGTTATCCAGGGGACCTCCAGTGTTGGCGTGGTCGTGGCTTTTATTCAATATGTGCAAAACTTCTTCCGGCCGGTGCAGACTGTCGCCCAAATGTGGACAACCGCGCAATCTTCACTGGCTGCAGCCGAGAGAATTTTTGGATTAATGGATATGGTTCCAACAATTCAGGATGCTCCAGATGCCCTTCCAGCCAAAGAGTTGAAGGGAGGTGTGTCTTTTGAAAATGTATCCTTTAGTTACGATCGAGATGTAAGGGTATTATGCAACGTTTCCTTAGATGTGAGTCCTGGCCAGATGATTGCCCTGGTAGGCCCAACTGGCGCTGGGAAGACGACCTTGGTGAATTTAATTGGAAGGTTTTACGAAGCGAGTGAAGGGCGCGTGCTTATAGATGGTGTAGATGTACGTCATTTACAACAGCGTTCGCTTCGTCAGCAAATGGGAATTGTAACTCAGGAACCTTTTTTATTCTCTGGTACATTGATGGAGAATATCCGTTATGGCCGATTGGATGCGAAGGACAATGAGGTGGTTGCAGCCGCCAGGGCAGCCAATGCAGATGATTTCATCGAACGGTTACCCAAAGGTTACCAAACAGATGTTGGAGAGCGTGGCAGGCTTTTAAGCCAAGGACAACGTCAATTGATCTCGATTGCTCGTGCCATCCTTGCTGATCCTCGAATTCTCGTGATGGATGAGGCTACAGCAAGTGTGGATACTCGGACAGAAGTTCTGATCCAAAAAGCATTGCACAGGCTTTTAAAGGGGCGGACCAGCTTTGTGATTGCTCACCGACTTTCGACTGTGCGAAATGCCGACGTAATCCTGGTGATAAACGATGGAGAAATTGTGGAGAGAGGTATGCATCAAGAGTTGCTAGAAAAGGGCGGTCTCTATGCCGAGCTTTACCAGCGCCAATTCTATCAACCGGAAGATCAAATAACCCAACCCGAACATGAAAGTGTTCTTATAAATTAATATATCCATTATGAGATTAAAAATAACGACCGTTCTAACACAAGTAACTTGTTAATTTGAACCTCTTAGGTCCTCATAGTCTATAGCCTAAATAGTTTCGGTGGCCTTTAGGATTTAGTGATGGTATTTCGACCTGGTAAAGTCGGTTTGTTAGGATCAGGAGAAATGACGACCGTTGGGGGATTGATGTTTGAAAAGCTTGTCTCTGATCTGCCGATTCCTTTGTCAATTGGTATCCTTGAAACCCCAGCGGGTTTTGAACTCAACTCTGACCGGGTTGCAGGAAGAGTGGGAGATTACATGCAGGTACGGTTACAAAATTACCAGCCCCAAATCCACATCATTCCTGCTAGAATGAGGAATACCGAATACAGCACAGAAAGGCCGGAAATCTTAAAGCCGCTTTTAGAAAGCTCTTTTCTTTACATGGGTGCTGGAAGTCCTAGCTATGCAGTCCGCCAACTTTCGGATAGTCTGGCATGGTATTGGATACTCTCTAATCATAGAACGGGAGGATCTCTGGGGCTAACCAGTGCAGCGGCGATCGCGGCAGGGGAGTGGGCTTTACCAGTTTACGAAATATATAAAGTCGGTGAAGAACCTTATTGGAAGCGCGGCCTTAATTTCTTTGCCGCGTTTGGTTTACGATTGGTAATTCTTCCGCATTGGAATAATTCTGATGGTGGAACTGAATTAGACACAAGTCGTTGTTTCATGGGCCGTAAAAGGTTCGATGTGTTACTCAATCAACTACCGGATGAATTCACTTTACTTGGCCTGGATGAACAGACTGCACTCTTGATGGATCTGGATATGGGGGTGGGTGAAGTCTTTGGTAAAGGGTCGGTGACAGTGCTACGCGATGGAGTGGAGAAACAATATCCCAATGGATGTTCTCTATCCCTAGATCAACTGGGTAATTTCTCTCCGTTGTACGATCTTTCACAAGGAATCCCTGAACCTGTATGGCAGCAATTTGTAAACGCCCGCCAGGCTCTTCTGGTGGAGCAACCATTGCCGGAGATTCCGTTGGTAATTCAAAGTTTGGTCGAGAAACGCCAGGAAGCGCGCCAACAAACCGACTGGGAAGAAGCTGATCGGCTTCGCCAACAGATCTTTAAAATGGGATGGCTAATAGTAGATACCCGCGAAGGGCCTAAACTAGAACCGGTTAAGAATCACCCTGTGTAAGTTTTGCGTACCCAATCGCCAATCAGCCAATATTTAAAATCTACTCCATTGTTGGATTGGACTGCACCAACAATTCCGTAGATCAGAGCAGCCAGGGGAATGGCGCTGATAATGATTGCTACAGGGATCAGGCAAATGCCTACAATGAGCGCGGAGAGGATGCCGGTGATAGCCCATGCGATTCCAGTCAATATACCTCCTCCTACCCAGCCAATGAGCTGTAGAAGGAGTGATTGTAAAGACTGATACGCTACATAACGAGAGCGATCGCGGTAGATAAGATAGATGATCAGTGCAGCAACCGGTCCAAGAATAGCAGTGAAAAGGTTAAGAAGAATGCTGAGGTGCGCCAACATCGCCCACATGCGCTCGTCTGAAGGGGATAGTGGAAGTTGAGTGGATGACGGTGTTACGGATGGTTCTCCCATAAATGATCTCCTGAGTAACTATTGTAAATTCCCACAGCCGCGTTACGAATCATCTGGCGATGATTACAACTAAAATTTTACATGATGATGAAAAATAAGGAAATAAAAAGGGTAATCTTCGGAAAACGATTTATGCTAAAATCGTCGTTATGGCTACCCGGGTAGTTTTTATGGGATCTCCTCAATTTTCTGTGATGATCCTGAGAAAATTGACCGAACATTATAACGTGGTTGGAGTCGTCACTCAACCTGATCGACCAGCAGGTCGCGGTAAGGTTCTGGCGTCACCACCCATTAAGCGGTTGGCCCAGGAGTTAGGAATTGATACGATCCAGCCCAACCGTTTGCGTGAACCGGATGCTACTGCCCGCCTGGAATCTTGGCAACCGGATTTAATCTTAGTGGCTGCTTTTGGGCAAATTCTCCGCCAGAATGTTCTGGATATGCCGAAATTCGGTTGTATTAATGTACATGCTTCTTTATTACCGCGCTGGCGAGGAGTGTCACCAATTCCAGCCGCTTTGCTGAACGGGGATAAAGTCACCGGAATAACGATCATGAAAATGGATGCTGGGGTAGATACCGGGCCAATATTAAGCCAAAAACAGATAGAGATTCTTCCGGACGACACGGCAGGAAGTCTTAGCGAGCGATTATCGAGATTGGGTGCAGAATTATTAATTGAGATACTTCCGGAATATTTGAGTGGCTCAATCCAGCCAAAACCTCAAGATTCCGATTTGGCTACTTATGCAGGTATGTTGAAGAAGGAAGATGGGCGGATTGATTTTTCATTAACATCTGAAGAATTGGCTCGAAGGGTGCGAGCTTTTAATCCCTGGCCCGGTGCATTTACAATAATTAATGGAGATATCTTTAAAATCCATCGAGCACATGCAGTGGAAGGAACTTCAGAACCAGGCAACAGAGGTGTGATTGACCATCTACCGGCTATTGGGACTAGTGATGGATGGTTAGTATTAGACGAGGTTCAACCCGCGGGTAAGAAAATAATGACTGGGGATATTTTCTTGCGAGGTTTTAGGGATTGGTCAGGATAAAGGTTTCTAATGATGGCTGATAAACCCCAGGCGAAGTTACGGTTTCTGTGTTTTGGAATAGGAGCAATTGGTACTTATATTGGTGGCAGCTTATTACTGAGCGGGCAACGAGTAGTGTTTGTAGAACGCCCGTGGGTAGCCAAGAATATTCATAATAGTGGTTTAAAACTGAAACGATCTACGAAAGAAGAGCTGATTTCTGAACCAGAAGTTGTTTCTTCGATTGATGAAGCATTGACACGAGGTCCATTTGATGTTGCCATCTTTGCCGTGAAATCGTATGATACACAGACTTTAGTTGACAGTCTCGTCCCTTATACGGTGGCTTTGCCGTCTTTCTTATGTTTACAAAATGGGGTTGGAAATGAAGCTATATTAGCTAATGCTTTTGGTGATACGAGAGTCATTCCGGGTACCGTGACCACTGCAATAAGCAAACGTGGTGCCGGGGATGTTGTGGTAGAACGGCTGCGGGGCATGGGAGTCGCAGCTACACATCCACTTTCAGCAACTCTTGTGGATGTGTTGAATTGTGCAAACTTGAGAGCGAGTCTTTACCCAAACCCAGCCGGGATGAAATGGTCCAAAATGTTGACTAATCTATTAGCAAATGCCTCCTCGGCAATACTGGATATGACACCTGCCCAGATTTTTAACCATCCCGGGCTTTACCGATTAGAAATCCTACAACTCCGTGAATCGTTGAAAGTGATGGCTGCACAAAAAATTCCGGTATGTGATTTGCCGGCAACTCCCGTACGTGCCATGGCACTTATTGCTAAAAGTCTGCCAATTGCAATCAGCCGACCTTTACTGGCTCGTGCAGTCGGTAGGGGCCGTGGGGAAAAAATGCCTTCCTTTCATGTTGACCTTTATGGAGGATCTGAGAAGAGCGAAGTTGGATATCTCAATGGTGCAGTGGTTCGCGCAGGTGATCGACTCGGCGTTGCAACGCCGGTTAATCGCCTGTTAAACCTAACCTTACAATCGTTAGTCGATCATAGTATACCGAAATATGCCTATGCACATCAACCAGAAAAGCTATTGGCGCTACTTTAGGTAATTCACACGTTGGCGGGGATATTTCTAAATATAAGAGAAAGAGAGAAGATGTATGGAAAAGTATCACGTAAAGACAGGGAAACCCTTCAAATTAGCGGATATAGAACCTGATGATACCGGAGAATGGAAAGGGAAGAAGGATGCCGCGTTAGTGGAAATAGAAAATCTTCGTAATGAACTTGATCGTTTGCAGGATGTATTATATGCAGAGCATGTCCATAAAGTCCTCATTGTTTTCCAGGCGATGGATACCGGAGGGAAAGATGGGACGATTCGAAGTGTTTTCGAGGGAGTGAATCCACAAGGGGTGAAGGTAGCCAATTTTAAGGTGCCCACACCGATTGAACTAGACCACGATTATTTATGGCGGGTACACCAGCAGGTTCCAGGTAAAGGCGAGCTGGTTATTTTCAACCGTTCACATTATGAGGATGTTTTAGTGGTACGGGTTCATAATCTGGTTCCCGAAAATGTTTGGCGTAAGCGATATGCACAAATTAATGAGTTTGAACGGCTGTTATCGGAAGATGGAACAACAATTTTAAAGTTCTTCCTGCATATTGATCTGGATGAACAACGCAAGCGACTCCTAGAGCGGATAGAGGTTCCGGAAAAACAGTGGAAATTTAATCCCGGCGATCTGGCTGAACGCCAACTCTGGTTTGAATATATGAAGGCATATGAGGAAGCCTTGAATGAGACCAGCAAAGATTGGGCTCCTTGGTATGTGATCCCTGCAAACCATAACTGGTATAGGAACCTGGTAGTGGCGAGTGTGATTGTAAAAACACTTGAGGGCTTGGGTATGAAATACCCCGCTTCGGTGAAGAATATTGAGCAATATAAAGAACAGTTATCCAATTCAGGGAAGAAGCCAGGATAAAGTTATCGTCATTCCTTTGAATACTTGCGTTTCCATTCGTATAGCTTATTGAGCGCTTCGATCGGAGATAAGGTATTTATATCCAGCTTATCCAGCTCTTCAACAATAGGGTTGGTCTCTGGAAAAAGAGCCATTTGTTGGGGAAGCATTGGATTGATTTTAACAGCCTTACCTGATGAAGCCTCTAATTGGTGAAGGATTTCGTCTGCTCGTTGGATGACAGGGTGTGGCAAACCGGCCAATTGAGCGACGTGGATGCCATAAGAGCGATCTGCACCTCCAGGAACGATCTTGTGGAGAAATACGACATGGCCTTCGGATTCTGTAACTGCAACATTGTAATTTCGTACACCAGGTAGCAATTCGCTCAATTGGGTCAATTCGTGGTAATGGGTAGCGAACAAAGTTCGAGACTGAATCTTTGGGTGATTGTGGATAAACTCGACCACTGCCCAGGCGATTGAAACCCCGTCGTAAGTGCTCGTACCTCGCCCAATTTCATCCAGGATCAACAAACTATGTCTTGTGGCATGATGCAGGATATTAGCCGTCTCGATCATCTCGACCATAAAGGTGGATTGCCCAGCGTAAATCTCATCTTGAGCCCCAATCCGGGTAAAAATCCGGTCAACTAGTCCGATGCGGGCTGAGGAAGCGGGGACGAAACTTCCCATCTGAGTCATCAGAACAATTAAAGCCACCTGGCGCAGGAATGTGCTCTTACCGCTCATATTGGGACCAGTTATGATTCTTACAGCTTCTCCATCTTCAAAGATAGCATCATTTGGGACGAAGCGCTCACCCCTTAGACTGTGTTCGACGACTGGATGTCGTCCATCCCGAATCTCTAAACATACATCCGGGGTTACCTCAGGACGGACATAACCATTAAGCGCCGCTGTCTCAGCAAGGGAAGAGAGCACATCTAATTGAGCGATTGCGCGAGCTGTAGAAAGCAGTAAAGCGCTGGAAGTAGTTAACTGTGCACATACCTGGCGAAAGAGGCGAGTTTCGATCTCGCGGATCTGCTCTTCAGCATTCAGGACCAGCGTTTCGTATTCTTTCATCTCCGGCGTGATATATCTTTCGGCATTGACCAGGGTCTGCTTACGAATGTATTCTTTGGGAGCACTGGCTGTATTGCTATGTGTGATCTCAATATAATAACCGAACACTTTGTTATAACCGACTTTTAGCGTTTTAATTCCAGTACGCTCCCGCTCAACATTTTCAAGGTTCGAGATCCAATCACGGGCATGCCGTGAGGATTCGATGACGCTATCCAGTTCAGAGGAATACCCTGGGCGGATTATGCCGGTGTTCTGCAAAGTGGCAGGAGGATCATCGCTGATGGCTGCTTTTATGAGGGCAAGTTCTTGCTGGCACTCGTGAAGCTGTTCCAAAATTGGTATGAGAGATTCAGACGAATTGATGAACAGTTGGTGAATCTGTGGAATATCTGCCAGAGTGGACCGTATAGAAGTCAGGTCTCGCGGTAGGGCATGCCCTGAAATCACCCGGCTCACCAGTCGTTCCAGATCCGCCAGGGGACGAAGAGCCGTACGTAACTCAGCACGCAGTAAGCCGTTATCAACCAGGAAGGATACTCCTTCCTGGCGTTTCTTGATTTCTTCCACATTCAGGAGTGGTTTACTGACCCATTGACGCATCAAGCGGTGTCCCATCGGTGTGATCGTGTAATCGAGCACATGCAGCAAGGAACCCTGTGCTTCTCCCTGGCGAATGGTCTCCGTCAGCTCTAAATTACGGCGAGTGGCGGCGTCCAGAGTCATAAATTCACTCAGAGAGTATGTGCTGAGGCTGGTCAATAATTTCAAAGCTGCAGGTTGGGTCTCTTGCAAGTATTGCAGGAGCGTCCCCGCGCTACGAATCGTCAGGCTTAGACCACGTAATCCAAAACCATCTAGTGAAGCGACACTGAAATGGCGAAGTAAGGTTTCCTGGCATCTTCCTGACTCAAACCGCCAGGCTGGCCAGCGAGTCAAATGACCGGGAAGCTCTTCTGGAAAAGTGGCATTTTCGGGAACCAGAATCTCGGCTGGTCTCAAACGGATCAATTCCGCCCGCACAAGGGCGTGGATATCTTCGCCCCCTAACTCAGCGGTACTAAATTCACCAGTGGTGATATCTACATAAGCTATTCCAGCCTTATTTTCATCGATCACCAGTCCTACCAGATAATTATTCCGATCGCTGGATAAAAGTCCCGGCTCGATAACTGTTCCTGGTGTGACCACTCGCACTACCTCGCGTGGGAACAAACCACGAGTTGGTTGATCGCCTAGCTGCTCGCAGATTGCCACATGGTACCCTTTTTCAATTAAGCGAGCCAGATAGTTTTCGACGGCATGGTAAGGAATGCCGGCCATCGGAACCCTCACTCCCTTTGCTACATTGCGCGAGGTGAGAACAATATCAAGTTCACGCGAGGCAACTTCGGCATCGTGGTCGAATGTTTCATAAAAATCGCCCAGGCGGAAGAAAAGGATAGCCTCTGGATATTGGCGTTTTATTTCAAGGTATTGCTGACGGATCGGGGTAACATCGTCTTCCATAATGAATAATTGTATTCGGAAATCATTTGACTTGATTATTAAAGGTTTTTGCGCGAGCTTAAACTCAATAGACCGCCGTTTACCCCACCAAGAAACAGGACCATCAGCACCATGAATCCAAAAATACCACTAGGAATCAGCACAAATACAACTGGAAGGATGGCGCCTAAAGAGCCAACCGCACCGTATGTGGGACCGCGCCCATCAGCTGCCATTCGTCCCCCTAGCCAACCAATAAGAAAAGGTCCGATAAATGAACAGGCAATAATCCCTGCTTGTACCAAGTTTGCTAATTCGCTTCTTGAAAGCAGGGGAATAGTTAATCCAAGTGTTAAAACGATCCAGATGAAATTTAAACCGATGCAGGATGCTAATATCCAAAAGTTGATACCTTTGAAATTCAACAACTTACCTAAGCTCATATTCCATTATCTCCTTCACCCCTCAGTCAAAACTGAACATGATCTTGTTCGGTTTGAAGAGATTGGGCTGGCGACGAAATGGGGATGTTATTTTTTATATGCCTGGGATCTCGGACTCGGAAGGTTATCATTACCAACCCTATAAATGTAATGCACAGGGATATCCAGAAGAGAAATGAAAAACCAAATAATTCCACCAGCCATCCACCTATGAGCGGTGAAATCCAGGCAATGATCCCACTGGATGTGTTATTGATCCCGATGTATGTGGGCCGGATATCCGTTGAACTGAATTCCAAGGCGAACATCATGACTAATATCACCCCAGCTAAACTGATCCCGCGTAAGAAGAAAATGATGTAAAACCAATTTGCACTTGGGATAATCAGTGTCAGAAATATAGACAACAGGCCACTCAAAGTGCATAGTTGGACAACTACTTTAAAACCATGTCGGTCTGCTAGAATACCAAAAAGCGGATTCGAAAGAGCCTGCCCAAGCAACATGGAAATATTATAACTGCTGACTGTCGCTTCTGACTGTCCCCAGTGCTGTATTGCAAAGACCGCAACAAACCCCCAGGCCATCCCGCCAAGGTTTATAGTTGCCTGACTGATCAAGAAGTGCAAGAAGTTTCGATCCTTTTTTAAGACGGAAGGGAGTCTCTTCCAATATTCTTGTTGCGATACAGATTTAGATCCATTTTCAACCGGGTATTCTCGGGTAAGACTGATGAAGAACCAGGAGAATGCGTTAAAAAGCCCGGCAAGTCCAAAGCAAATGACATAACCGATCGGGAATGGGAATCGACCGAGAGACCACACGGCACCTATCGAGCCCAACACACCGGCTCCAGTGCCCAGAGCATTAGTTAACCCAAAAAAGATTCCTCGTCTTTCCAAAGGGATGACTTTTCCAATCATGTCTTGCCAGCCGACTGAAACAAGACCAGCCCCAATATTGGTCCATGCAAGTAAGGAAAAGAACACCAGCAGGACCAGGATTGGGGAACTTTTCGCGAAGACCATCGTTGCCGGTGCTAAAAGAAAGAGCGGCAATCGTTCTGCTATCAGACCTATGTTTACCGGGAATTTCTTCTTGAGTGGACTATTTTCCACCCAGTTCGAGGTTAAGAGTTGCGGGAGAAAATATCCTCCGGTGGATAGAACTGCGACCCATCCAATAAGAAGCTTGTTATCTGTATAATGGAGGACATATAAGGGGAGAATCACACCTGAAGCGATAAAACTTTGGGCGAACCAAAAGTTAGCTCCATCGAGCAGGTTCACGGTAAAATTGAACCGGTAATTCTTCCTAACAAATTGATCGTATTCGGGTATTTCGTTCAAGTCGTCACTCCATCGATCGAGTCTAACATTGAATGATGATGACGACAAGTGACGGCCTTGACTTTGAGCGATGAGCGAGGAATATATATAGATAGGTGGGTTTTATATAGGAGATAGCACCCCAGGTGAATCAGTTTCCAAGGGAAATCGCACAGATAGTCAAAAGGCGGTTGCAAGAAACGGGTGATTCTTCAGATATTGTTGAGATCCAGGCAGTTAGTGGAGGTTATATTAACCGGGTTGTACGAATTGACACTCACAAATGCAGATATCTCTTGAAATGGAATGAGGAACCGTTACCTGGTTTGTTTTCTTGTGAAGCACAAGGGTTAGAAAAATTGTCATCGACCCACACTGTGAAAGTTCCAGCCGTTCTAGCGGTCGGAGAACATGAGAATAGGAGGCCCGGGTATATCCTGCTGGAGTGGCTTGAGGGACCAGAAGGTGTTAAAGCTAATTACGAGGTACTTGGCCGGCAGGTGGCCCTACTGCACAAGAACGATGTCCCTTTGCAACCATCCTGTGCTTATGGTCTGGAAAACGATAATTACCAGGGACCAGCGCGACAATATAATGGCTGGGACTCTGATTGGGTGAATTTTTATGTGGAAAAAAGATTGGTTCCTCAAATGGAAACTTGCTATCGTAAGGGCTACCTGTCCGTTTGGCGCCGAAAAAAGCTGGAATGGATCTGCAATAATCTAGGAAGATGGTTAACGAATGTAGAACGACGACCTTCGTTGCTCCATGGAGACCTCTGGCAGGGAAATGTGCTTGTGGCGCCTGATGGTGAGCCAGCTTTAATCGATCCTGCCGTTTATTATGGTGATCGTGAAGCTGAGATTGCTTATACTCAAATCTTCAATGGGTCCTTTGAGCCTGCATTTTACCTGGCATACGATGAGTTTTGGCGCTTAGAACCCGGATTTGAAGAGAGAAGAGACCTTTATAACCTGTATCATATGATCAATCATGTCAATATCTTTGGGGAAGAATATGGAGCATTTTTGGACGGGGTGCTTCAGAGATATGCAGGAAGCGATTGAATGTACCTCCTTTCGGGCGTGGGATAGGGTAACATGCAATGAAATTTTGGATCGGAAGGTTTCTAATTGGCCTGGTCGTCATCTGGAATTTACAATGTGCAATTGCATTTCTGTGGCAGCCACAGGTGTATTCTCCTGGATTTGAATTGGAAAATATTCCCGGGAAAGCGATGGTACAAGGCGTCGGATTGTTATTTCTAATGTGGAATGTTCCATATCTGGTAGCAGCATTTCACCCGCAAAAGCATCGGATTTCCTTGTATGAGGCTATCGTAATGCAAGCAATTGGATTGGTTGGAGAGGCGATTTTATTAA
>Ga0315268_10002696_pt1 | contig 19873 bp, 14 predicted proteins | sample C1_top_MG_FD_204535 | JGI IMG/M metagenome (GOLD analysis project Ga0315268, IMG submission 204535) | Sediment microbial communities from Yellowstone Lake, YNP, Wyoming, USA - C1_top | ecosystem: Environmental > Aquatic > Freshwater > Lake > Sediment | place: USA: Wyoming | collected 2017-08-01
AAGATCTGGCCCGCGCCGTAAACTGCCGCCTGGTTATCGGGGCCCGCGTAGATGGTCGTAAAAAGGGTGGTCATGTCCTCCAGGAGGTCAAAGCCGGGATCGTCTTTGATATGCTTTTCGCCGTAAAGAAAGTAGGGTCTCCCGTCGCCGCCGGTAAACCGGAAAGAATAGATCATCAGGCGCATCCCGCTGGCCGGGTCCACGGCAAACAGGTTGAATACCCCGGCTTCCATGGGCGCGGGGCCCCCCAGGGGATTGAAGTCGACCGTCCCTTCCAGCCGCGCCTGATGCTCCGGTAAGTGGATGAACCGGTCCAGATCGTCAATAATAATCTTGGCATCAAAGCGAATCGGGGTGTTTTCTTGTTGACCGGCAATCCTGCCTTCCACAGAGCTGTTTTCGCCGATGCCGATCCATCCGGACATACTTTCAGCAAATTCCAAACCAGGACCTTCGCTCATTTGGGCCTCCCAAAATTCTTCCTCCGGGGCCAACCGGAAGCTCTAGCTGCTTATCTCGGCCGCCTAGCCCAGGGACGCAGACCATACCTCGTAGTGACGGTCGACCTCCCGTTCCTCCGGGAGATAGAAGACCAGGAAGGTCATCACGTGCCAGCCGATAAATTCGCATTTTCCCGTGTCAAAGGCAGTTTGCTCGAAGACCTTCCGCCAGGTGCCGGAATTGAAATAGACCTTTTCCAGCAGGCTTTCCGGGGGTCCCGGCAGAGCGACCATATCCAGACCGACCTGTTCGGCTTTATGGGTGTGGCCGTAGACCACGTAGCGGGCCTGGTTCTTTTTGAGGGCCCACTCGTTGTAAGCGAAGCGGCGGTAATCATCCAGCTTTTGATAGAGCCCCTGGGCCACCCAGGTCCCCAAAATCCCCTGGAGCCGCTCAAAGGAAAAACTGGAGGTAAGACGCAGGGCCATTGCCAGGAAATCTATAAAATCCGGGCCCCAACGGTCATGCACCTTGACAAAGTCCAGGGCTAAAAAGCGGTCCACCGTGTCGTTCCAAATCCGGTGGATTTTCTCTTCGACGTCGGGAAAGTAATTGCAAACCCCTTGCACCCAGGCGGGCACCTTGAGAATGGGCCGGACATTGTCAATCTCCTTCAGGGCCATGTAGAGCTTATCTTCGTCGGCCAATCCCATCTCCAGCTTCACCGCTTCGGGAAACCGGTCCAACAGATCGATGACGATGGCGTCCCCCAGGGAAGAGGCGTTCCGGTCGCCTTCGTTGTTGATCCGGTCGTAGTAGTCCCCATGGCGGGCCAGGACCCCGTACTTATCAAACAGGAAGATTTCCGGGAAGGGGTTGCCGCCATACCACTGGGGCTGGGGCAGGCCGACAAAGTTGGCAATGTCCAGACGGGTGCTGTCGTAGCGGTTGATCAGCCAGTCGTGGTTGCCCATCAGGTAGGTGAAATCCACTTTGACGCCCCTGGCGGCCCAATCCTTGCGGCATTGCTCCAGGTAACCCAGGGCCTCAATGTTGTTGGGATGGGTGATAATGGCCTGGACGATTTCTTTGGTGTAGCGCTCCACATTCCAGCCTCCGGAATCCACTTCTTCGGGGGCGGACCAGGGGCGGATGGGACGGTTCCCGCTTTGATTTTCCGCTCTGAGCCAGCGGTTGGAGCGGATCACGTCAAAGATGTCTCCCAGCAGGACGATCTCGATCTTTTCGATCTTCGCCTCCTTCGGATCACCGATGATGTCGCTTAAGATGTTCCCAAATTTCTTGAATGCCCGGGGCACGATGGTGGTCCCCGAGGTCCCGTCAGTGAGATGGACGTCGCTTAATATGACTAACATGCTATCCCTCCATAAACCGCAAATCAGAAAATGTGGTCAAAGCGAGCAGGTTGTTCCTGGTCAGCCGGTTTTTGGCGCTTCCGCCATTTCTTTCGGCGGCTTCAAGGTTGACCTGGCGGTCATGAATTTGTTCAGCAGATCAAACCAGAAAGGCGCTCCCAGGGAGATAGCCATCGCCGTCAGCAGCCATCCAAGGATCTTGAGCAACCAGCCCTCCCTACTTTTTGGCATTGACTTTTCATCGACGCCTTCCCAACCTATGGGCAAACCAAGCTTCTGAATTTCCTCCTGGTTCTTGTTCAGCCTCTCTTGCGGAGTCGCCGCCGTCCCGGGGGTCTGGGGAGCCTTGGCGTACTCCTGGGCGGCGGCTACCAGCGACTGGCGCATGGCCGCATCATAGGAAAGGCTCCTGGCAATGGCGATGGTGTCCGCGTTAACCGCTATAGCCACCGCCAGCCCCAGGGCCAGGATGATCCACTGGGTCCGCCGCTTGTACCAGCCGGTCACCCGTTCCATGGCGCTGTTGAACCAACCCTCGATATTCTCCCGGGCCTTCGTGACGTCATTGCCCGCCGCATCCACCAGGGTTCTCAAGGCCTTTTCGACTTCCGGATTCTTGATATTTTTGATGGCATCCCGCAACGGCTGCAAGGGAGAAGGGGTGGCGCCACCGGCTGGAGGGCTTGGAGCACCGGCAGTAAGAGAAGCAGTAGTACCAGCCGCGGCGGCACCCTCAGCCTGATCCGCCGGCGACACCGCCGGGGGCGTCTCGGGGCCCGGACGGCTTTGAGCAGCAAGGGGTACAGTAGCACCTGCCGCCCCGGAAAGTGCCGTTTCCTGGGCGGGCTTGATGATGTCCATCAAGGCCAGGGAAAAGCTGCGCGCCGGTATATACGAAGGCAGATTCGATTTTTTTTGAGGATCATAACCCCCTTGAAAGAGTCCAAATACCAAAGGGTGGTTGTAGATTTGTTGGGCCAGACCGGTACCATCCTGATCATAAAGAAGTTCTCGGATGCCTTTCTCCAGGTCAGAGGCCCGCAGCTTCAGGCGGACCTCGATCATTTCATTAATGGCGGAACAGATGAGGCTCAACAAGAGGAAAATGAACACCAAACCGATGGCGACATCAAGAATCCCAGAATTAAGCATTGGAGGCCTCCTTTCTCATGCCTCCATCAGGCCACGGCTAGATCTGGTACCCGCTGCCTGAGGTTAGCGGTGCGATTGAGCCAACCTTTCAAAAACTTCTTCGAGCTCGGCCTGGCTGCCACGATTTCATGATAATTCTGGTCCCGGAGCTCCAGGCAGGCGAAGCAGAGCTGTTTCTGTTGTTCCGGGTTAAGGGCGTTGACCGCCGCCAGGGTGCGGTTGCCAATGGCGCCGTCAACGGTCAGGACCTGGCGCCCCAGGAGCTCGTTGACCCCCTGTTGCAGGAATCGCCCGGCTTTCCCACCGCCCATATTGACGGCCGTGTCAAACACTACCAGGTCAAGGCCGGCCGGCAGTTCATCGCAATGGTTTCTGCGCCAGTATAGTTCCTTATAAAGATTGCCTACCGAAGTCTGCAGATGGTCATCGCTTTCCAGGTTGCCGGGAAACCCGTCCTGCTCTTTACCGCCATCGACGATGGCCCATCCCTCCCAGTCGGGATGGTCCCGCCGGGTAATGCCCTTGTAAGTCTCCCCCCCCGGATCATCGGGGTCATTATCGTAGATCCCTTCATATTTCAGGATCAGCTTCAGGGCCGCGTCAAAAGTCTTTTGAGACATACGGAGCCTCCTTAAAGTTAATTGATCCGAAAAACCCGTCATTCAATATAGTAATCAATAAACAAGCCATCTTGATCTAACCTGACCGATTCCAGAAACTGCTGCCATTCCTTCGTGGAAAGGCCGGCGGGAGCCGCATCATCGGGGGTGGGCCAAAGCGCATCGGCACGCAAAATTCGGCCCCGGGTCAGCTCCCGCAGGCGGGCAAAGAGAGCGGTGGCGGGCATCTCCCAATGCTTGCTGCTTTTGGCAAAGACCTCGTTGACCGGGATTGCCGCCGCCAGCTGCGGACTGTTCATGCTCTCCAGCCCCCCCTCCTTGAGGGTGGCATTGTGGCTGCCGTGGTGTCCCACCTTGTAGAATACCGTGCGGCGGAGGAGATCCGGGGTGGCGATGGTTTTGGCGCTGCCATTACCCTCCCTCAGGCTCCAGTTCAGCGTCAGCCATGACTTCCAGCTGCTTATCTGAGCATCTGCGGCAAAGAGCAATACTTTGCCGGATGATACCATCTCGATGGCTAAGACCAGGCTGGTATTGTTAATGCCGCTGTCCAATTGCAGGCCCAGGCGCGCCGCCGACATGAGCCAGTCCTGATCTATCCGGCGCCATCCGGCATCCTCGGCCAAGTAAGCCCGGTAGAGGGGCCCCAAGTGAGGGTCCTTAAGGATTAAGCTCTCATTGGTCCACTGTAAGGAGCGCTCGAAGGGGTAGGCTGCGGCCAGACGCTCGGTTCGCCCTGGATCCGCCGGCGCATCCGCCGTGAGGAGAGCCTCTTCCAGGGCGCTGGCAAAGGCCCGGTCGGCCCCGGTCAGGCCGTAGGTTTCAGTCCCCGGTTTCCCCGTCTCCCTTTTGATCATGGCTGGGTCCATGGGAGGGCCCAGGACGTAAATGCGCACTCCTGGCAGCCAGTTGCGTAAAATCAGGTCGCCGGGTTTCCAGTATGTCGGCGGCGGGGTGCGTCGGGTGACCGCGGCCATGGCCTCCGAGGTTTTTTCCGAGAAAGCGGCCAGGGTGGAGCCGGGGCTCGCCCCGCCATAGAAACTCAGGAGGTCGGAAATCCCCTGCCCATAGGCCTGGAGCTGCCGTTCCTCGGACTTTGACAACTGGACCAGCGCTAGCTGGAGGGCCTGGAGTTTTAGCCGGTTCTGGCGTTTCATCTCCTTGGCCAACGGATTGGCAGGGTCTTCCGTCCAGGCAACCCAGATCTCATCCACCGCGATGGCATCAAAAATATCTTTGGCATCGTAAAAACCGGAAATATGATCCCAGTGCTCGTGTGTCGCCACCAAGGCCGCCAGCTTCCCTCCCGTTTCCTGTTGGATGCTTGCGGCCACCTGGCGTATCAAGTCCTTGCCGCCCGGGCTGCCGGTGAGCACCCCGCAGTCAATCAGGATATGGCGCTGATCGGCGTCGCCGTAAAAAGTCAGCAGGAAACAATCGCCGAGGCCCTGGCGATATATCCTGATTCGCAGCCGGCTTTGCTTCGGTACCTGCCGGGAATCATTCTCAGGCATTTAGGCGTCCTCCCTGTCTGCGTGCAGCATGGCAAACCGCTCCGCCAGGCCGGTTAGCGGGCTGGAGCCAAAATAAACCGCGGACAGAGGCTGTTCCATGCGGTCATAGAAGGCTCGTTGCCGCTCCAGCCGGGTGGCGCTCAGGATGTTTTTGCTTACATAATATTTGGCTTTGGCGTTCCGCTGGTCGGCAATAATCGTGCAGCCGCCGCTGAAACGGAGAGGGGGGCCTCCGCCGGGCGACGCGCCCGGCAGGCTGCATTCCTGAACCAGCGAGAGCAGGATCTGCGGCCGGGCTATCTCGTCGACTCCCAGCCGGGCCGCCACCCGCAAGGCATGCACCTCGAAATGCTCGTCTCCGGTAGTGAGATCCAAACCCAGGGCCAGCATGAGGTCTCGGCGCCGGGTCTTGGAGCTTCTCCGAAAGAGTCGTTTCAGATCTTCATGAGTCTTGATACGCCAATCGTATGCCAGCTTGAACATCTCTTCCCGGGACTCGAGATACTGGAAGAGCTCGCTGAAGGTCCGCAGTTTGATAAATATGGGTTTCAGGAGGCTTTCAATATTCTCTTCCGCGGGCCGCCAGCGCACGTTGTCCACTGATAGGCTTCTGAGGTCCAGGGGGTAAATTCCCCGCCGGCGGAAAGCCTCCACAAAGGCCACCCGGTAGCCGTAGATGTCATCGGGTACCAGGTCGAAATCTGCGGTGATCAGGGCCCGGAGGTAATCTCCAAAGGTCAGATCCACCGGAGGGCAATAATCCAGGGCCCTGACACACATGGTGAGCACGTGCTGCGAGACTTTGGCCGCTTCTTCGCCCAGCCTCTCCACCAGGTCGGGGTGGATGGCTCCGGCCGGTGCCACCCCGGTCCCGGCCGTGGCCAGGCGCCAGAGGTCCGCAGTCCGCCGTTCATAAATGGACAAAAAAGCGTCAAACACCGCGGCCACCAGCAAGGCGCCCCGGGCATGAGGTTCGGTCACCCGCTGATAAGCGGCCGGGTCGGGCTGGAGCTGGCGCCATTGTCCGGTATCCGGGTCAATCTCGCCGATGGCGCTGCGCAAGGCGCCGCGCATGCCGCTAGCCTGTCCGAACTGCTGGGCCAATTCGCCCAGGAGATTGCGGACGCGCAAATCCCCCCGGGTCCTGGCGATCTGGTGGCGCAGCACCTCCGGCATGGAAAAGTGCTGAAATAGCGCCACCATATCCGCAAAGGCTTCGTGGAAAGCCAGTTGATCATCGTTGCTCGGTTGGTTGAAGTTCCGGTGCATGCCATCCAGCAAAGCGTGGGTGGTTTCATGGGCCACGATGTCGTGAGACAGGCAAGTGAAGATGATGCCGCCGGGATACTGCTGGCCGGGGTCTGCCGCAGTGGCAGGGAAGTAGCCGAACAGCAAGGCTTTCTTTTCCGGTTGGTAGTAAGCGTTGCGCTCCCGCAACGCGTGGGGATAGAGACGCAACCGGGGGACGTGGTCATAATCCTCCTTGCCGTGCAGGCGCGGCGACCAGATTGCCTTGCGGCCCAAGGCCCGCTCGAAATTATAGATGGTGCGCATGGCCACGGCGTAGACCATCTGTTGATGAAACTTGGGGTTGCTCTCCGAAGGGGCCAACCCGTCGGCGGCCAGCAGGTAGCGCTCGTTGAGGTCGACGGGAGCATAAAAGCAGCCGCTGGCAGGGTCATGGTCGATCACTTCCACATACTCGCCCACCGGACCGGGCTCAAGTTGGCTTTCCCAGGGCACTTCGAAGACCGCCTCGTTGGTATGGCGGGTTTCCAGGCGGATGGAAAGCTCCGGATCAAAGGCATAGCCGCGCAATCGCCGGTACACCGGGGGCGGCGCGGCCACTTCTTGTTCGGCCCTCCACCTCGACCCCGTGGGGACCTCCACCGCGGCCTGGCCCGGCCTCCCAAATTTGTCCGCATAAAGCTTCTTGAGATGACCTTTCAGGGTGGGTGAGGCTAACTCACTGTCGATGGCCGCCTCACAAAATTTCTTAATCTCGGCCTCAGGAATCTTTTCCAGGGGGAGATCAGGATCGGTGATGGTCTCCTCAATTTGCCGATCCCGCTGCAAGAGTTGCAAAGCCTCGACTTCCAGCATCTGGATCCTGGTCTCCGTGACCACCCCCCTGCCGGTGAGCACCCGCAGAAAGGCCAGGGAAGCGTCATCGGGACGGGTCATGGAGAGGTTTCGGGCCGGCGGGAAAGCCAGGGCCGCGGCGGCCTGGAGGATACCCTGGCCGAAGTATTGGCGGCAATCGGCCGCGGTCTTGCTGGCGGTGGAGAACAGGGCCTGACGCACCGCTTCCACCACTCTCCAGGGTTGGTCGTACTGTAGTTGCGCCTTGTATTTCTGCAGCCAGAGCGCCGCGGCCGCAGCAATTTGCGGAGTTGCCGAAGAGGTCCCCTGGCCGTCCATATCGACAATCTGAGGACAGTTAACTTCAGCCCATGGCATATTGGGGGTATAGGCCGCCAGGGCCGTGGCCATTTTGCTCTCCGGCCCATAGTTGCCGGCCATGCGGCGCAGGGGAACCTCGGCGCGGGCGTAGGGCCGTCCATTGGCCATGACGCCGCATGCCGCGATGACCCGCCGGAAGCGGGCCGGATAGACAATGGATTGCGGCGTCCCCAAGAAGTTATTACCCGCGGCGGTGACGATGCAGATGCCAGCCTCGTAGGCCCGGTTCACCACATCCGCCCAAGCCCTGGATGCCACGCCCCCCATGCTCATCGAGACCACATCCACCCGCAGAGACGCATCTCCGTTGGGAGCGATCAGATAATCCAGCGCCTCGGCAAACGCACTGGTTTGCATCAGGATTACCGAGGTGGCGATGCGCACCGGGATGATCTCGGCCAGCGGGGCCCCGCCCAGGTAGTCATTGATGTTCTGGTCCGGTTGCAGCATGGAGCTCAGCTTGCCGCCGGCAAGAATGCCCATGGTCCCGGTGCCGTGGCCGGGATTCCTGAAAAGCCCCCGGGGGTAAGGGTCGGAAGCGTCATCAGCCGGGCGGCCGTCGTCTGCGAAATTGCGCTGTAATTCCAGCCGTAATCGCTCTGGCCTGGCCCCATGGGAGAAGTCAAAGCCCACATCCAGGATGCCCAGGCGCACCGGCGCGGGGTGGCCTGCCGCGGCCGCCTCCCGGGCTTGCCTGAGTCCGGTATATTCGTCCCGCAAGTGCCAGGCAAACCCGGGGCCGCAGGGCATATCCCCGGCCTGGTCATTGAAGGCGCAGGTTTCGCCGGGCGCGGCCTCCAGCCCCCCTTGCAGATGGACCGGGTTCTCATAAATCCACGAATGCCCCAGATCGGGCTCAACATAAACGTCCGGGGCAGCCAGCGCCGCCCCCCTGGCCGAGGCCGCCTGATGTGCCAGTTCCCAGAGTTCCGCCGGAGTGGCCATGGCAGGGGTGGTGGCCGCGATGTACCAACGCCGGGCCGCCGCGACGCCCGGCCTGGCCCCCATCCCTTCGTTGGGGCATAATGGTCGCACTCGAAAGGTATTGCCCTCCAGGCTGAAGGGTTGATTCTCCAGGCGACGCCCCGCCTCCTCCGGCATCCTGATCAACAACCTTGGTGGAATTGCGTTAGACATCAGACCCTCCGAGTACGGATGCGCTCAGCCCCAAAAACCGGTAAGCGAGCCTTGTTAAAGATATTCAAAACCATTTCCCGGACGACATAATTGTTGGAAAATTAACTGATGCTTTTTCGGATGACTCATTGTTGATTGGCCCATCATAAACGGCCGCCTTGCCATCGGCCCCCACGGCACTATCATTGGCGATTCACTTGTTATTCTAGGCCAGGGTCGCCGCCAAGTAGAGTTGCAGGTTATTGATGGTAACCCGTGAAAATGGAATACTTTTTTATTAAGCGCTAGCAGCCATCCGATATGACCGTTGCCAGCCGCGGATTATTTTGGATAGGATAGAAACCATAAAACTGCCGGAAATTAAACCCCTGATACCGAGTTGCCATCAAACAAGTAATTTTTTGTAGGGGCACGGCGTGCCGTGCCCAGGCGCAGGCTGAAGCCTGCGACTACTTTTTTATTATCTTTATGACCGCAACTCGGTATGAGGCAATGCCACCCATGATAAAGTGACCAGGCGAGCGGGAGATTTGCGGAATGCTTCACATGAGGGGACCGGGGAATGTCGCCTTATCATACATATATTTGGCATCCCTTGGCAGCGCGCGCCCAGCTTTGGTTATTATGATCTTAGGCCCTTCAGGGTTACAAAGAAGTTACAGATGCCAGTGAGGAAGTTGATAATAAGGCCGATATTCAGCGTTCGCCAAAGAAGCCGAAATTTATAAAAAATTTTTTAAAAGAATATTTTAAATTTTTAAAAAAATTAATTAGGCAAATCCTAATATTGCGGTGGGAAAAGACTATTTCCATATGGCTAAAATGATTATGGAAAAAATAAATGGAAGATCAGGGGGGCCACCTGCCAATCTCTCCACCACCCAAAGGTATCTGGGAAAGGTTAGCGATGTTGAAGCTGTCCGGTGGATAGCCGATGGTTCTTGTTGGCGAACTCCGCCTTGAGGCGGACCGTGCCGCTGTTGGGATCGATCTGGTTGTCCATGGTCAGAAGCGAGCCCGTGGAGAGTTTTTTGGTTTGCTCGCGATTAAAGGCGTCCACCTCAAGGCGTTCTCCGGCTTTGAGTTTGTCTAACACCGCGGGCATGTTGTCTTCCGGAATGGTAAAAACGACGGTGATGGGTTCGAGTTGGGTGATCACGGCGAGCCCGGTGGTATCGGTGGCGTGCACGATGTTGCCCGGGTCCACCAGGCGCAGCCCGATGCGCCCGCTGACGGGGGCGGTGATGCGTGCGTAAATGAGCTGCAGTTTGGCATTGTCGATCTGCCCCTGGTCGCACTTGACGGTCCCCTCGAGCTGGCGTACCAGGGACTTCTGGGTGGCATATTGCTGTTCGGCGATGGAGTCCTGCTTGGACAGGGTTCGGTAGCGGTGCAGGTCTATCCTGGCGTTTTGCAGCAGGGCCTGGTCCCGGATCATCTGCCCCTGGGTCTGGGTCAACTGCGCTTGAAACGGCCGTGGGTCAATTTCCGCCAGGAGATAGCCTTTATCAACTCGCCATCCACCCGGCTCTTCACGGTGACAGTGCGCAGCGGCGTGAGGAACCGAGCCCGGTGAGGTATATGGGCATATCCCCTATCTTTGCCGCTACCGCGGTGACGGGCACACTCTGCACGGGCGGGCCCGCCCCCGACTTGGTTGAGCGTCCGGTCGTCTTGGCCGGCCTGATTAGCCCGATGTAGGCAACGATCAAGATGATGAGGGTCGCCAGCAGCCAAACCCACCAACGCCGGAGCCAACCCCTGGCCGGGTAAGAATAAAGTGTAAAAAGGCGCCTGAGACGGACCAGCAAACAGCGCTTGCCCGGAAAATAGATGGGAGGGGCGGTAATCCAATGGCCTAGAATTCTTGCCAACTGACCTTTCAAGTGAAGGCTTGTTTCAGATGGAGAGTTCGAAGAAGAGGATATTACCGTCCATCGTGGCCTTGTGAATATGAATACTGGCAAAAGTATCGGGGGCTCAAATAATACCGGGGGCGTTTCCTCGCTCCCATTTATAGGTTCAGGGGCAGGTGCCACTATCAGCAATTTGGTTGAAGTGGCGATATTGGGGCCGGAATTGAGGGCGACGGGTTTGGTGGACAGCAATTTTGGCGTGGGCGTGCAGGAGGGGGGTGTAAGCAAGTGAGCGACCCAGCGGGTCGCCGTACCTTATGCAGGTTGGGGGGAGGGATTGGGGGGAGGGCCAGTAGCGCCGGCGTCCCCGCCTGCGCTGAGGCCCCTGGGCCCCGAAAAATCATGCCAATCTTTTAGCATCTCGTTCCCAGGCTGAGCCTGGGGGCGGGTTTGATGGCCAGGCTTAGCCTGGCGACCATTTTGTGTTCCCAAGTGCAACTTGGGAACGAGAGAAGAGGAGACCTCGCCCCTACGGTTGGTGGCCGAAACTTTGAGAGCAGTTCCGCATGGGCCTAGGCCCCACCCATAAATTATGGAAAGTCCGGTAGGGCGGGCGTCCTCGCCTGCTGCCATCGCGGTATGGCGGTGCGCAGTGCGCACCCTACATTAACTGGGCACGACACGCCGTACCCCGGCGACTTTTCAGATTAAGCCCGCCTTCCAGGTTTGCTCTTAACCGAAAACCGAAAACCAGAAACTGGAAACCCCGACCCCCGGCCCCTGGCCCCCATCCCGAACACATCAAACCAATCGCTTATAAAGGTCCAGGTACGCCTGGGCGGAAACTTTCCAGGAGAAGTCCTGTTTCATGGCGTTTTGGACGATCTTGCGCCAGAGTTTCTGGTCTTCGTAGGCGGCCAGGGCGGTAAAGATGGCCTTGGCAAAGGCCTCGGGGGTGTAGTCGCTGAAGAGGAAGCCGGTGCCGGCGCCTTTGGCCGGGTCCACCTGGACCACGGTGTCGGCCAGGCCGCCGGTGGCTCGGACGATGGGGATGGTGCCGTACTTGAGGGAATACATCTGGTTGAGGCCGCAGGGTTCGAACCGGGAGGGCATGAGGTACATGTCGGCCCCGGCTTCGATGAGGTGGGCCAGGCCGTTGTTGAAGGCGATCTTGGCCCCGAGTTTGCCCGGGTACTTGGGGGCCTCGGCTTTAAGCCAGCGGTGGTACTTTTCTTCCCCGGTGCCCAGGATCACCACCCGGACGTCCCGGGCCATCAGTTCCGGCAGCACTTCGGCCACCAGGTCGAAGCCCTTCTGGTCCGCCAGCCTTGAGATCATGCCCAGGATGGGGGCCCCGGGCCGGTCTTTGGCCAGACCGAAGGCGTCCATCAGGGCCTCCTTGTCTTTGGCCTTGCCGGAGAGATCGCGCCGGGAAAAAGCGGCCGGGATGAGGCGGTCGGTTTCCGGGTTCCACTCCCGGTAGTCCACGCCGTTGAGGATGCCAAATAAGGCCCCGGCCCGGGTGCGCAGCACCCCCTCCAGGCCGTAGCCGAATTCCGGGGTCTGGATTTCTCGGCTGTAGTTGGGGCTGACCGTGGTCACGGCGTCGGCAAAGAGGATGCCGCCCTTGAGCAGGTTGACCTGGTCGTAATATTCCAGGCCGTTAATGGAAAACAGGGACCAATCCAGTCCCAGCAAGGGGAACTTGTCCCCGGCAAACAGGCCCTGGTAGGCCAGGTTGTGGATGGTGAGGACGCACCGGGTGTCCCGCAGATAATCCGCCTCCGCCCAGCGGTGTTTGAGATAGACCGGCACCAAGGACGCCTGCCAATCATGCACGTGGATCACGTCCGGCTTGAAGGCCAGGGCCTCGCAGACCGGGAGCACCGTGGAGGAAAAAAAGGCGAAGCGCTCCAGGTTGTCGAAATAATCCCCCCGGGGGGTCCCGTAAAGTTGGCTGCGCTCGAAGAACTCGTCCCGCTCCACAAAATAGTAGGGGTATTCCGGGGAGACCGGGGTCATAAGATTAAAGGCCAGGCGCAGGGGCCCCAGGCCGGCCTCCAGGTCCTCGGCCAGGCAGGTGGTGGGAAGCGCCCCCTGCTTGATCATGCCGTAATAGGGGAGCAGGACCTTGACCTCCGCCCCCAGGTCTTTGAGGACGGCAGGCAGCGCCCCCACCACGTCCCCCAGGCCCCCGGTCTTGGCAAAAGGCACCGCCTCGGAGGCGACAAACAGAACCCGCAGTTTCGCAGCCATAATAACCCCCGCAAATTGATGGTGGTATTTGGGCGAGGGGGCCAGGGGTCGCAGACCCACTGACAATCCTCCCCCAACCCCCCGCCCCCAACCCCTGAAGGGGCGCCCCCATGTGTGCGCCCAAAAGGGCGGACACGTGGGTCCGCCCCCACCAGCGGGTTGGGAGGCAGTATGCGCCGGCGGGGGCGCCTGCTCCACATCCCCCCGGCCCTCCGCAAAATCCTAATACCTGTATATCAGGTCAATGTCCGTGGCGACGAAGCCTTTCTCCCCTTCGGTCAGGGTGAATTCGAAGATAAAGTCCCGGCTGGGCAGGTGTTCCCCCAGGCCCCCGGAGGGGATGTCCTTTTCCATGAAGAACACGGAGGTATAGGGCGATTCGTCGAGGCGCGTGTCGGTGACCCAGAGTTTGCCGAAACCGTGCATGAACCGAAAGAACCCGTAGGAACGGTCCTGGAAATACTTGGTGCAGACTCCCCGCACCCGGCTGCCTGGCTCTCCCCAGGGCGGGGCGCCGGCGTATGGGGGGGCGGTGGGGAGCAGTCCGGGGATCAGATAGCCCGGCACGAAGAGGTCCACCTCCCGGCGCAGCCGGGAGGAAACGTTGGCAAAGGCCACCAGTTCCACCCGGCAGCCCTTGTTTTGCACCATGGTGACCACGCTGCAAAAATCTCCATCTCCGGTGAACAGATAGATCACATCCAGGCGTTCGGACTGGGCAATGATGTCCAGGCCCATTTCCATGTCTAAATTGGCCTTGCCGTAAGTGCGGCCCGAGTCATCTGTATACCAGCGGATGGGCTTTTCAATCACTTTAAATCCTAAATCCCGCAGGGTGAGAATAAAGTTCAGGGTATTCTTATAAGCAGGATCAGACACGGCTCTTTCTTCATCTATGGCTACATAAGCGTTGAGGCGCATCACTTCGTCGCTGTTGTGGGCCGCGAATCGCCTGATGACCTCATAGCGCATGCCGTAGCCGCCGCTGCGCATGATGTTCATGGAATCCACGTAGACTCCGACTCTTCTGGCATTGGTCATGTTGTTCAGATTCTATCCTCCTGGCGTCAGCAAAATTGCCGCGGCGGCTCCGGATGCGTCCCCGGCGTTTGACTGGGAAAGCGCCTCACAGGGACCCCGAGGCTCCCCCCGGATTGAGGGAAGCGATTCCTCCCCGCTTAAGCCGCCGCCCCCCTTCCCCGGCCAACTTTTCCTGAATAGACGGGTAGCCGGAAATCGGGGAGCCGAAAAAATCGACTGAACAATACTACTGGAAAAACCAACCCCCCGCAAGTTATCGGCGCGTCCTTGCCATCCTTTTTGCCGTCTGGTTTCAGACCGCGCCGGTGCAGATTTTCGCCCTTTTGGAACCACCCGGAAGGTGAAGAATCTGCGCCGGGGTTCGCAATGCCTGAGGTGACTTAGGTACATTTGCCTAAGAATTTTGACCTAGCAATAAATGAGTATTTTTACGGACTTGCCTTTTCGGCCCCGAGGACTTACGTTAGAGGCAAGCTCGGAACCTTTGAGGGTAAAAAATGGACCTCCTGTCAAACTTTGCCAAAGCCTTATCCTGGCCTGACGCCCTTACACCGGTTTGGCGGTCAACTGCCGGTGCAGTCAAGGAGAGCAGAATGGATTGGGTGAGCAAGTTCAGGTGCCTGAGTTGTGGCCATGCCTGGTTCGAAGAGGCCCCGGATGACATTTGGGAAATGGTGCGCCGGGTGGCCTCCCTGGCGGCCTGCCCCCTGTGCGGCGCTAAAATGGAATTCGGCCAGGTGGAGCTTTTGAGTTACCGGGAGCGCCACCTGGAAGTCTTCGGCACCTGCCAATATAATTTTACGAGCATTCACCAGCCTTCCGACTAGCTTCTCTTCATTGTTAACCCCCTGATGAGCGGCTGGGCCCGGCGTATGCCGGGCGCAGCCGCATTTTTTTTATCTTGGCCCGCGCTAAATCACTTCTCTCCCAGGGGGAAGGTCAACATGCCCCCAAAAAAACCGATGACCGTTACCAGGGGGGCTACCGACAGGACCAGAAACAAATAAATGATGCCCACCCCTGAGAGAGAGAGGAGGATGCCGGGCTCCAGGAAGCGCCAGATGAAGGCCGAGAGGCTGATGGCCAGAAGGGCCCAGGACAGCCGGATCTCCAAGATCATGGTCTGGCTGAGTTTGCCCGGATAGTTGAGCCACCGGGTAAAATGGCCCGTGAGGTTGGTGGCCGGGGTGCACAGCACCCCGCCTCCCAGGCAATGGAAGGCCGCGGTCTCGAAGGATTGGACGCCGGTAATCAGGTAGAGGACATTAAAAAAAGTGGTGGCCAGCATCAAGACGATGGTGAAATGCGCGCACAGCGGGTGCGGGTGGCGGATTAGGAAAGGGTATCTTTTGAGCCAGGGGGAGAGCCACCGCGGGATATCCGGCCGGTCCAGGTCGGGAGGCGGATGAGTTGCCGGCGCCGGGCCGGGGGCGGGGATAGGTTTTTCGGCTTGCGGTTGTGGGGATTCTAACAGAGGTGTGAGGGTCATTTTAATTCATCTGTAATGAAGACATCGAGGCATCGTCGGGATCTCTCACATGAGTGGACGCCATGAGATGGGGCGCGGTGCGCACCTTACGTGATTAATAAAAAAAAATCTCACGCAAAGGCGCAAAGGCGCAAAGACACAAAAAGTAAATGATCAGCTTTCTTGTTTCTCTTCCAATTCCACCTTCAGGGAGAGGAATTTCATCAGGTCTTTCAAGCTGACGATGCCGATCAGGCGGTCCTGGTCCATGACCATCAGACGGCTCACACCGGTCTGGTTCATGATGGACAGGGCCTTGACGGCGTCAGTCTGGGGAGAAACGGTATTTTCCGTGGAACACTGAGTGGTCACCTCCCCCACGGTGGTGGTGCCCCATCGGTCCCGGGGGACTTCCTGGACCTGCCGGGTGGTGATGCAGCCCACCAGTTTGCCGTCGCTCATCACCGGGAAAAACTTGTAATGGTATTTATAAATGTAGTTTTCCACCAGGTCAGCCATCTTGGTGTCAGGGGACACGGTGATGGGATTCGGGTTCATGAACCGGCGAACGGGCTCGCCCTCCAGGGCTTTGCGCACCAGCAACTGCTGGTAAGACATGCGGGCGGCGCTTTGCAGAAACATGCCGATCAAAAACCACCAGAAACCGCCGATGATATTTCCCTGGAGGAACTGGAAGACGCCCAGGACGATGAGGAGGATGCCGAAGGCGGCGCCGATTTCCGAAGAAATGCGGGTGGCCCAGCGGAGGTTGTCTTTGATGCCCCAGAGGATGGAGCGCAGCACCCGGCCGCCGTCCAGGGGAAAGGCGGGCAGGAGGTTAAAAACCGCCAGGAGGCCGTTGATAAAGGCCAGATAGATCAGCACCCCGTTGACGGTCAGGGGCCAATGGCTTTGCACCCCCAAGGCATAGACCAGATAAAAGACCACGCCGATGAAGATGCTGGACAGGGGGCCGGCAATGGCCATGGAAAACTCGGCCTTGGCGCTGGGGGGCTCCTCTCCCATCTCCGCCACCCCCCCGAAAATGAAAAGGGTGATGCCCTTCATTTCCATGCCGAACCGGCGGGCCACCAGGGAATGGCAGAACTCGTGGAAGACGATGGACACAAAGAGCCCCAGGGCCCCGAAGGCTCCCATGGCCCAGTAATCACCCCTAGAAAGGTTTTTAAAATATTGGGGAAACAGACTGTCGGCCAGGGACCAGGTGATCAGGACTGCGATGATGATCCAGCTCAAATCGATATTGACCTGGAACCCGAGTAGATTGAAGAGCTTGATCTTTCTGCCGAACATTGGCCACCTCCAGGTCTATTTTTTATAGGTCGATTCCCAGACCGGTTTGAAATCATAAGTCGCATAAAATTCGCTGGAGAAGGCTCCCCAGGCATTTTGTTCGATGGCCAGGTTGACGGCCCGCAATTTTTCCGGCGGCACCCTGAGCGTCACCACCTGACCGATGCCCATCATGACATACCAGGAAACCACTTCCACGCCTTCAGGCGGAAATTTTTTCCAGAAGCCGGTTTTCTCCAAATGTTCATTAATCTCCGCCAGGGTTTTCGCCTGGTTATGTTTGAGAAAGATGGTCAAGAGAAAGGCCTCCGGCTTTTTCTCACCTGCAGTTACGGCGACGGAGACAGTAAATATGCAGATGATGGCAAGCACACCGGCAGAACGAAGAAACCATAAGCAGGTACTCTTTTTCATAGCCAAGGTCCTTTCTCAACATCGATCTAAGCCGGCAGTTCTCTGAATCATCTCCGTGAGTTGTCCTGCCCGCCCGCTGATCTACCGAGAAGTTAAACACGGAAACCGAGCTTAACAAGCCCCATCCTGCCAGCGATTGCTTCAGGGCGGCGATTTGTCAAATTATTATCGAATTTCGGGCAACCAAACGGCCGCAGCCGCTCTTTAGAAGAAAAAAGTTCCAGGGTTTGGGAAATATTGTTATAATTTAATTTAAGTTTTTCAGCGGGCGTTAGGGCACCGCGGCGCGGGAGGGGAGGGGCGTCCTGATCCTCCCGAAATTTTTTGAGAAGGAAGGAAATTATGATTGTCGGGGAAAGAAAAGCCCTCTCCGAAGTCAAGGAGATGGTTCGTCCATATGGCAAGATCCTGGTGGCCGGCTGCGACACCTGCACGGCTGAATGTTTGAGCGGCGGCCGCAAGCAGGTGGCGGAAATGGCGGCGGCCCTGGACATGGCCTTCCGCCTGGAGGGCAAACCCAAGGAAATCCTGGAAATCAGCGTCGACCGCCAGTGCATCCATGACTTTCTGTTGGATGTCATTGAACAGGCCGGGGAGGCGGAGGCGGTGGTTTCCATGGCCTGCGGCGCCGGGGTGCAGAGTCTGGCTGAGCGCCTGGGGAAACCGGTGTTCCCCGGCATCAATACCATGTTCATCGGCGAGACGGTCTCCGGGGGCCTGTGGCAGGAACGCTGCCGGGGCTGCGGGGACTGCCTGCTGGGAGTGACGGGGGGCTTGTGCCCGGTGACCCGCTGCGCCAAGGGTCTGCTCAACGGTCCTTGCGGCGGCTCCCAGGGAGGGCGCTGTGAAGTATCGGCGGTGCTCAAATGCGACGTGCCCTGCATCTGGGCCCAGATCTACGAGCGTCTGGGGAGCCAAGGAGGACTGGACCGCCTGGCGGCTTACGCTCCCCCCAAGGACTGGCGCCTGGGGGGCGCCATTGGGCCCCGGCAGCTGGTGCGACCCGATTGATCCTTTCGGTGCGGACCACGTCCGCCCTCTCGGGCCACCCGCCGGTGCGCCCGACCTACTGCCCCCAAAAGGGCCGGTGCTGCCACCGGCCCTTTTTATTTGACTCCCCCCACCGAATAATAAAATTCTCTCCCCTTGCCGTTTCTTTAGTTGAATGTCAAATCAGGCTTCCTTAAAATGAATTCATAAACTTTAAAGTGAGGAGGGGTTAATAAAGGATTTTCTTGATAATTAACGGCTTCTTGGCAATGGCGGGAAGCTAGCCCCAGATGCCCTTGAGAGCGGGGCGGCTAGCCGACCCTCAAGGAAGCAGAGGCGACGTTGTCAGGGACGGGGGGCTGCATCATGGCGGAGAAACCACAAGGTATCAGCGAGGATTGGCTGTCGTTATTAATGGGTCTTTTTGTCTTCCTCCTCGGCCTGGGGGTTTTTGTGGGTGTGGACTTCCTGGGTTGGGGGATCAAGACCAATGTCTGGCTGGAGATAACCAAGGCCCTGTCCCCGGTATCCGATGCTCTTAAGGCTATGCCGGGCATCACTTCCCTCTTCTTGACCTATCTCTTTTTGCTCGTTGTCACGGAAATCGGCGCGGTAGCCATGGGGGTCAATGTTGGCAGGTTTATGCTGGGATTCACCCTGGTCTTCTGGATCAGCTACGCCTGCTGGCTTTGCGGCCATTTTGCCTATATCGCCGCCACCGACGCCGCCAAGGCCGGCATCGGCTGGTCCATGAAGCTTACCGGAGAAGCGGGATTTATTGTCGCCCTCATTGTCGGTCTCATAATCGGTAATTTCTTTCCCCGGTTTTCCGAGACTCTGAAGGAGGCCACTCGACCTGAGTTGTACATTAAAACCGCCATCGTCATCATGGGCGCAGGCCTGGGGGTGAAGGCGGCCGAAGCCGCGGGGCTTGCCTCCGCGGTCATGTTCCGGGGTTTGTGCGCCATTATTGAGGCGTATTTGATTTACTGGGCCGTGGTCTATTTCATCGCCCGGAAATATTTCAAATTCAGCCGGGAATGGGCCGCGCCACTCGCTTCCGGCATTTCCATCTGCGGGGTCTCGGCGGCCATCGCCACCGGCGGCGCCATCCGGGCTCGCCCGGTGGTGCCCATCATGGTCTCCTCCCTGGTAGTCATCTTTGCCGTGGTGGAACTGGTTATCCTACCGTTCCTGGCCCAGGCCTTCCTGTGGACGGAACCCATGGTGGCCGGGGCCTGGATGGGGCTGGCAGTAAAGACCGACGGGGCCGCAGTGGCCAGCGGCGCCATTGTAGATTCTCTGATCCGGGCCAAGAACCTAGCAGTACTGGGGGTCAACTACAAGGAAGGCTGGATGATTATGACCGCCACCACCGTGAAGATTTTTATCGACGTCTTCATCGGGGTTTGGGCCTTCATCCTGGCCATTATCTGGTGTGCCAAGATTGAATGCGCGGGCGGCCGAATCAAGGCCATTGAGATTTGGGAGCGATTTCCCAAGTTCGTCATTGGCTATGCCGTGACCTTTATCATTATGCTGCTGGTCTGTCTCGGGTCGCCCGGGGCCATAAAGACGGCCAAGGCCGCCACCGCGGGAATGGATACTTTTCGGGTGATGTTTTTCGTCCTTACCTTCTTCACTATCGGGGTGGTCTCCAACTTCAAAAAGCTTTGGGAAGAGGGCATTGGCAGGCTGGCCGCAGTTTATGTCCTGTGTCTCTTCGGATTCATTATCTGGGTAGGTCTGCTGATCTCCTGGATCTTCTTCCACGGGGTTAAACCGCCGTTGGCCGGATGAGAAGAGAAGGAGGCAGTTATGAATGAAGAGC
>Ga0315268_10002697_pt1 | contig 19864 bp, 16 predicted proteins | sample C1_top_MG_FD_204535 | JGI IMG/M metagenome (GOLD analysis project Ga0315268, IMG submission 204535) | Sediment microbial communities from Yellowstone Lake, YNP, Wyoming, USA - C1_top | ecosystem: Environmental > Aquatic > Freshwater > Lake > Sediment | place: USA: Wyoming | collected 2017-08-01
TCCCGTATTTCCTCATCCAATCTCCAACCTCAAGCAACGCTTTTTCACATGGTTCTGGTACATCTCCATTTGGTGTAGGGCCAATGTTGAGCAACAAGTTGCCACCCCCGGCAGCTACTTGGCGCAACATGCCAACCACTGTCCAGGCATTCTTATAATCGGTATCAATCGGAGTGTATCCCCAGCTTTCGTTGAAAGTCATGCAGGCTTCCCACATCCGTCCACGCTTTTCGGGAGTGATATGCTGCTCAGGAGTACCAAAATCTTCCTCCAGTCCAGAGCGGTCATTGATAATGATCTCTGGTTGGAGTTGGCGGACCATGGTGTTCATTGTCTCTGCTTCCCAGCCTTCTGGGGTGAGAGGCCAGTTTACATCGTACCAAAGGATATCGATTTTGCCGTAATTGGTCATCAACTCTCTCACCACACCATGCGTAAAATCAAGGAAGCGCCGGCGTGCTGCCTCATCGGTACGGCATTTCACCCCATCCGGATGATGCCAGTCCATCAAGGAGTAATAAAACCCGACCTTCAATCCTTCTGATTTTGCTGCTTCTACGTATTCTGCTACTAAATCTCGCCCAGGACCGCGATTAGCCGCGTTGTAGTCGGTATATTGGGTGTTGAACAGGCAAAAGCCTTCGTGGTGTTTGGTTGTCATTACTATGTAGCGCATTCCGGCCTGTCTAGCCAACCTGGCCCAGTGCTGGGGAGCATTAGGTTTAGGTTTCCAGGTATCTGCTAGTTCTTCATATTCGGCTATAGGAATACGTTCCTGGTTCATGACCCACTCGTGGCGGCCCAGTTGGGAATATAAACCCCAATGGATGAACATGCCAAACCGGGCTGCTCGGAACCACTGCAAGCGTTGCTGGTGGTCTGCTTCGGATTCAGGAGACATGAAGGATCCTTTCTTATAAGAATAGGTTATGAAGTATGTTTTTAGGGTGGAATGTGAATTATTTCAAACAGTATACACCGATTATTTATATGCCAGGATGCCGAAAGCTCTTGGCTCCAACTGGATCCTTCTAAAACCAACCTGGCTGAGACGGTTGGCAATACCTCGGCTGAGATGGTGTCCAGACCTGCTTTCCAGATCGCCAATGTAGTGGAACAAGCGCCCCTTCCGTTGCAACACACGGTAAAGCTGGTTGTAGAATTCCAACGAAAACAGATCTCCTGCCAGGCTGATAGTGGGTGGGTCATGAAGAATGCAGGTGAAGTCATTATCACTAAGATTCTGGATTACTTCAAAGCTATCCCCTACTCTCAGGCTTATCTTGCGGTTATTGAACAGATCTCGTGACCAGGGATTAAGGCGGGCGACTTCCAGGACTGCCGGGTCAAGTTCTATTGTAGTCACTGAATCTGCGTTCTGGCTGGCCTGGATGGCAGTATATCCCAGACCAGTGGCGGTATCCAAAACCGCTCCCATAGGGCGGAGAGCGTGGATCTTGCTCAGTGTGTCAAGGTAGGGATTGGTGCCCTTAATGCGATGCATTGGGAAACCGCCCAACACCAGGGTCGGAGCTGATTCGGTCGGATAAAGGCTACAAAACCGATTGGTTGTGGATGAGAATCGTTGAATCTTCTCCAGATTCCCATTTTCGTAGAGGTAGCAGGCCTTGTGATTAAGTTGGATCTCTTCAATCAGCTCCCAAGGGATTTTGATATTTTCTGGAAAATCAACCCAGCCAGGTTCCAGGTTCACATTGACTTCATTCAGACCCAGGTCAACCGAGCTACGCGCGGTTGACCGGTTCATCTTCCGGGCTTCTAGCAGGGGAGCGGTCTGGAAATAAGAAAGGACAGGTGGTAAGGACATTTTTTCTTCAGAGTCTGACAGTCTTTGTTTCTGTCAAGTATAATCGACTGGCATAGGAATGATTCCCATAAAAGCCATTCTTCACGGCATTTTTGCATGCTTTATTTCAGGGCTGGTGATCGTATCTATCTTGACTGGCTGCGAATCTGAAACCAGCATATCCGGTCTTAGAACTTCTGCAACCGCGCCCATGCCCTCCGTTACTGCAACCTTTTCTCCTAGTATCACCCAAACTTCCCCAGCGCTCTTGCCTACTCCTTTACCGAGTGTTACCGCTCAGTCTGTGCAGAGGAAAACGATTTGGTTTTCAAAAGCTGTCCCGGAGGGGCTGCGCCAGAAAATCAGCTTAACCAGTCAATTGATGGAGGTGGCCCAACCTGGTGTTACATCCATCAGATTGGAACCCCTGAAAGCTGCAAAGATTTCCGACACCCATTGGGTTTATACCTTGGTGATGCCCTTCCCATCTCTTGTGGATGAGGTCCAGCTCTCTGAGCTTCAGCGTGCCTGGAGTGGAGAAAAGCTGAATATCTTTGAGGGTCATCGCTTGATGGTTTCTGCTAGCACCCAGGCAGCCTTTGAGGTGTTATGGGGTCCAGCCTCAAGTGAAGGGGTTGAGGTGGTGAGCGCAGATCAGCTGTTGGAGAGAGCGTGGAGCACACGACCAGCCTGGGCGTTAATTCCATTTGAGGACCTCCAGCCACGCTGGAAGGTATTGCGTATCGATGGTCTATCTCCTTTGGATCGGGGAATGCAGACCGACCGTTATCCCTTGATCGTCAACTTTGGCTGGGTAGATGTGGATGGGAAACCAATTGAGAACGCTGAACCGCAGCTTCCCACGACCAACCGGGATGAGCAAAAGATGACAGTTCTTTTGATGACTGGCACCACAGCCCTGGTGAGAGGAATTGCCTTGCGTATGGAAGAAATGGGCGTGGAATACCCAGCTCAACAGATTGGCAGCTTACTACAAAGTGCCGATTTGACCCACATTAGCAATGAGGTTCCCTTCGATCCGAAATGTCCACCTGCCAAGCCGCTGCGAAAAGAAATACGATTTTGTAGCTCACCGTCCTATATTAAGCTGTTGAAGACTGTTGGAGCCGATATTATTGAGCTGACTGGTAACCATTTAAATGATTGGGGAGGGGATGTTTTCCGTTACACCCTCAACCTGTATCGCCAGGAAGGATTCTCGTATTTTGGCGGGGGGTATAACCAAGAAGATGCTCGTAAACCTTTGTTGATTGAAAATCATGGTAACCGGTTGGCGTTTATCGGGTGCAATCCGATGGGTCCAGCAGAGGATCTCGCAACCGAGACTCGACCAGGTGCAGCAGCTTGCAATCTGGATTGGATGGAAAACGAGGTGCACAGGCTTTCGAAAGCAGGATATCTGGTGATTGTGACTTTCCAACATTTCGAGGTGGATGATTTTAAACCCCAATCGCAGCAACGCATCGATATGCAACGCATGGCCTCTGGACAGGATGGTGCAGTAATTGTCAGTGGCAGTCAGGCGCATTTTCCCCAGTCGATGACATTGATCAGTGACCATTTCGTTCATTACGGGTTAGGAAACCTGTTCTTTGACCAAATGACAGGTTATAACCGTCAGGCATTCATTGATCGACATATCTTCTATGAGGGCAGATACCTTGGGACTGAGCTAATTACGATCCAATTGGAAGACTCTGCTCAGCCAAGGCTGATGACTTCTGAAGAGCGGGCAAAACTGCTTAAGTGGATCTTCCCGGCATCTGGATGGTGATGAGACCTTCAGTTATCTATCGCAAGACCTTGTTCTTTTTATTCCTGCTGCTGACCGCTTGTCTTGGCCAGCCCAGGTTAGGGAGACGCACATCGACTCCTCCTCCCACGCCTTCTCCCACAGTTACGCCGATTCCTCGGTTACCTACCGTGAATCCCACTGAACCTGCACCGACTCCAGTGCCAGCCAGTAGCCAGGCTTTGTGGATTGATGTATCAGTGCCTGAGGGGTTGCAGGAGCGGCTTCAGGTGGCTGAGCCGGTGAGGAAAGCGAGAACTGCAAACGAAGCTACGCTCCACCTGGGGGTTGTCCATGCAGGTGAAGGGACAGCGACCTGGGTGTATACATTGGTGACGCCTTTTCCGACAACCATGGATGGTATCCAGATAGCGGATTTACGAAGCACCTGGCAAGGGAAAACAAATGAAGTTTTCGGCGGGAAACCTCTCTTGATGGCAGCCAGCACTCTGGCAGCCATCGAGTCACTTTGGGGAGCCGCAGCACCTGGGGCCGTGTTAGTTGTTGAAAGAGAACAGCTATTGGATTCGGCCTGGGGAACACGACCTAGCTGGGCTTTGATCCCATTTGAAGAATTAGGACCACGCTGGAAAGTAATACGAGTGGATGGGGTTTCTCCATTGGACCGGGATTTTGACCTTTCTGCCTATCCCTTAACTGTACGCTTTGGCCTGCGCGAGCACGCCGACCCTGGCCTGGTGGTCTTACCGGAAGGTAACCGTGATCCTCATAAATTGACTACATTGGTGATGACCGGAGTGACGGCATTGGTAAGAGCCATTGGGGCTAAGATGGAAAAAATGGGTATGGATTACCCGGGTGAGGATATTAAAGCTTGGCTACGTGATGCAGATTTTACACATGTCAGTAATGAAGTCTCGTTCGCCCTGACTTGCCCACCGGCCAATGCCAACCAATATAGCCTGATGTTTTGCAGTAAACCAGAATACCTGGATCTACTGGAGTATGTCGGGGTGGATATCATAGAGTTGACAGGCAACCACCTGATGGACTTCCGGGTGGATTCCCTCCCGTATACATTGGACCTTTATCGCCAGCATCACATGAGCTTTTACGGTGGGGGAGAAAATCTTATTGAAGCACGCCAACCGCTAAAGATTGAGCATAATGGAAACAAAATTGCCCTCTTGGGATGCAATCCGGCTGGCCCACCTTTGGATTGGGCAACGGAAGTTCGCCCAGGGACGGCAGATTGTGAAGATTATGGTTGGATAAAGGAGGAGATCCAGCTATTGAAAAAAGAAGGATACCTGCCGGTGGTCACTCTGCAATATTCCGAGGTTTATGTCATGAAACCAACGGAATGGCAGCAACGCGACTTTCGAGCGCTTTCAGAGGCAGGTGCAGTGATCATCAGTGGATCGCAGGCCCATTTTCCTCAAGGTTTTGCTTTTGACGAAGATCATTTGATCCATTATGGACTGGGTAATTTATTCTTTGACCAGATGTTTATGCCTGAGGACAAGGGTACCCCTGTATTTGCCCCGGATTTACCTTTGCCCGGTACCCGACTTGAATTTATTGACCGGCATTTTTTCTATGATAATCATTATGTCGGAACCGAGCTTCTGACAGCTATCCTGGAAGATTATTCACGCCCACGACCAATGACTGAAAAAGAACGCCAGGTATTCCTGCGCGAGGCTTTTCGCGCCAGTGGATGGTAAACTATGAATACATTCAATTTTCTGTGGAGGTCAGGTGATGAAAAAAATTTATGATGTTTCTTTGACGATTACACCCCAGTTACCCGTCTGGCCAAAGGATCCACAAGTCATCTTGGAACGGGTCCACAAGATTGAGGAAGGGGCTAATGCAAATGTCTCGCGAGTGGCCATGAGTGTGCATACCGGGACGCACGTTGACGCGCCGTATCATTTCTTGCCGGGTGGTAAAACAATTGAGGAACTTCCACTGGACGTCTTGGTTGGCTCAGTGCAAGTGGTGGAATTACCTGATTCGGTTTCCATGATCAGTAAAAAGGATTTGGAGGAAGCAGGGATTAAACCTGATACCACCCGGCTGTTGGTTAAAACGCGTAACTCACGCTATTGGGCTGAGAAGGAAGCGGATTTCCAGCCCAATTTTGTCGGAATTGATCTGAGTGGATCCGAGTGGCTGGTTCAAAAAGGAATAAGGCTGCTTGGGATAGACTACCTGTCCGTTGCGCCCTATAAAAGGAGCCGACCGACTCATGAGGCGTTGCTTAAGGCCAATATGGTTATCTTGGAAGGTGTGAACCTTACGGATGTGCCTGCCGGTGAGTATCTGCTCGTGTGCCTGCCTCTCAAACTGGGTGGGTCGGATGGCGCACCAGCCAGGGTTATACTAATTGAAGAATAGCATGGCAAGCCTGGCAAGTGAAAATTTTTTCAAGGAGAAAATGGAATGAAGATCTGTGTGGTGGGAGGATCTGGAAATATCAGTACCAGTATTGTTAGGTTGCTGGTGGAAATGGGCCATGAGGTGGTGTGTTTTAACCGAGGGAAAAGTGGTCCGGTGCACCCGGGGGCACGCCTGATTCAGGGCGACCGATCTGATGAGGAAACCTACGTAGGTAAAATGCAGGCCGAAAAATTCGATGCGGCCATCGATATGATCTGTTACAACCGCCAGGAGGCACTGAGCAGCATCCGGGCCTTCCGCGGTGTCAAACACTTCGTCATGTGCTCGACGGTTTGCACCTACGGCATCCAGTACGACTGGTTTCCAGCGACTGAAGACCATCCGCTGCGTCCAATCACCGATTACGGTAAGAACAAGGTTGCTGCCGATGCAACCTTTATGGAGGCCTACTACCGCGAGGGTTTCCCAGTGACCATTATCAAGCCATCCACTACCTACGGTCCACAGATGGGGTTGCCACGCCAAATTGCATGGGATTTTTCATGGATCGACCGAATTCGCAAGGGAAAGCCAATCCTGGTGTGCGGAGATGGCAATGCGCTTCACCAGTATCTCCATGTTGATGATGCTGCATTATGCTTTAGCAATGTCTTGTTTAAGACTCATACCGTCGGTCAGACTTACAATATGACACGCCGTGGATTTATGACCTGGGCTGATTATCACCGCACCGCTATGCGGGTTTTGGGCCGTGAAGTAGAGCTGGTGGGGGTCCCATTTGCAGACTTGCGGATGATGAATATCCCTGAATTTGGTATCTGTGAGGAGATATTTGCCCACCATGTCTATTACAGCTCCGAAAAGCTTTTTAGAGATGTGCCTGAATTTCAGCCCCTTATCTCCTTAGAAGAGGGCATGAGGCAGGTTCTAGAAGTTATGGAACGCGAGGGAAGAATCCCAAATTCGGATGAAATGGTCTGGGAGGACCGAATCATCGCTAATCAAGGAAAGGTACGTATATCGTAATTCCGTCTAGCGTGGCACGATTAATGTATAACCACCATCGACGACAATTACCTGACCTCGGATCATCTCGGCGGCAGGAGTGCACAAAAATGCGACCACCTCCGCCACATCTTCAGGCTGAACCAGCCGTCCGGCGGGGGTGTTCTGGATTGCGCGCTGGATGATCATGGGATCCTGAAGCACACCGAAGTGCTTAAGAGCATCGGTTTCCACCAGGCCAGGCGATACGGCATTCACACGGATATTTTGCGGGGCCAGTTCAACCGCCAGGTAATGGGTCAGTGATTCAAGTGCAGCCTTGCTGGCCCCCACTGCAACATAATCCGGCATGACACGTCTGGAACCCGGGCTGGTAATGGAGACCATCACCCCACCGCCGCGTTTTTGCATGAGCGGAACGGCTAGCTGAGCAGAGAATAAAAAAGATCGGGCGTTGACATTCATGGTCCAGTCCCAGCCGGTGACCTTCTGTTGCAGAGCAGGACGGTTGAAGCCCGAGGCAGCGTTGCTAACAAAAAGATCTAGACCCCCGAATTCCTGATCAATTGTGCTGAATAGGCGTTCCAGGTCTTCGATTTTGCCGACGTTAGCCTGGACGACGATTGCACGGCAACCCATCGCCTGGATTTCAGCAGCAACTTCTTCGGCAGGTTTCTGGTTTCGGATGAAGTTGACCACCACATCCGCGCCTCCCTTGGCGAATCGTAAAGCAATTGCCCGCCCGATGCCTCGGCCAGAACCGGTCACCAGGGCGGTTTTGTTCATGAAGATGTTCTGGTTTTCCATAATTATTCCTTAGAGTAGGGTTCGAAATCTATGGGTTGGAAGGGATGGGTATCAAATGGATAAGATTGACCTGGATGAAGTTGTCGCAGGATTTCCTCTACGTTTCCAAAATCCTGGCGCAGTTTAGAAAGATTCACCCCTCTGCAATGATCGCTGAAGGGCGCCAGCCATTTTCGGCAACGAGTAAACATCTTGAGAGCTCCACGGTGATTGCCCCGTTGTATGTGGTAGTAACCCACCGCCACTTGCAGGATGCCTCGATATAACTCGCGAATCGGGGAGCCCTCTTGGCGCCAGATTTCCTCCAGTACTTCGTGCGAGTCAAAGTACATACCAGAGTTGAATAAGATGATGCCCTCAATTGCTAATGGATGCGGATTACCGTGACAGGTTTCGCTCGGGTTGGTTAAAGTAAAAGTATCTTCAGTATAGTGAGGCAAACCTGCCAGACCCTTCGTTGAGGAGATTTGGGGGCGATTATAGCATGGTTGACAGAGTACAGAGGATTTATGATAGGATTCATGTAACTATTTACAGCAAATTTCATCCAAATCAATAAACAAGACAGGAGTTGAGCATGGAGCTTAATTTATCCTCCTTTTCAATGGGCAAATCACAAACCGTTAGCAGCGAGCATGTCAAGGTACTGGTGTTAGGAGCGGGACCGGCGGGTATGTCAGCAGCGCTCTATGCGGCTCGGGCGGAGCTTAACCCTGTGGTATTGACCGGCACTGAATTGGGCGGGCAGGCCTCTTTGACCCATATCATTGAGAATTACCCTGGTTTCCCGAACGGGGTAGGTGGCCTGGAGCTAGGGGAACTGTTTCAGAAACAAGCAGAGCGTTTTGGAGCACGTTTTGAGTTTGATACTGCCACGACTATTGATCTTTCCCAGCGGCCATTCAAGATAAAATCCTTTGCCAAGGAGTACCTGGCAGACTCCCTCATTGTAGCAACAGGAGCCAGTTCAAACCACCTCAATATCCCTGGAGAAACAACTCTGACCGGAAAAGGGGTCTCTTATTGTGCCACTTGTGATGGTTGGTTCTTCAAAGAGAAACGGGTCGTTGTAGTGGGTGGGGGTGACAGCGCTCTCGAGGAAGGGATCTTCTTGACCCGCTATGCAAGTTCGGTCAATATTATCCATCGACGCGATAGCCTACGCGCTGGCGCGATCCTTCAGCGGCGTGCCCAAGAAAATCCCAAAATAAGCTTCACCTGGGATTCTGTGTTGAGTGAAATTCTTGGTAGCAAGGCAGTTGAGGCAGTGCGGCTGAAAAACGTCAAGACCAGTAAGGAATCGGTACTCTCTACCGATGGAGTATTTATATTTATTGGTCACAAGCCGAATACAGAGTTGTTCAAGGGACAGCTAAATATGGATGAACGCGGTTATATTGTGACCGACCTGCATATGGAGACGAATATTCCCGGTGTCTTTGTTGCTGGAGAGGTGTGCGATCCACATTTCCGCCAGGTGATCACATCCGCAGGAATGGGCGCCGCAGCTGCCATACAGGCCACGCACTTCTTGGAACAGAACAGTTGAAAAAATGGGAGCTGATTTTCCAGCTCCCACTTTAGTTCATATTATTAAGGTTTAGGAGTTGGCGTGGAGATGGCTCCTCCAGACCAAGAGAATACCCGCGGGGTGCTTACCAGACCGGCTGATTCCCAGATTGGCGAACCATCCTGTGCTGTGCCAGTCTGGCGAACCGTGGTCACCGTCCAACGAATGATGTGAGGTGTATCTCCACTGGGACGAAAGCTGACAGGAACGATAAATTTGGTATCGGTTACATACTCCACCAGCTTGCGGCCTGTGTTATCGGTAATATCTTCCACAACTACTTGATAGGATTCGTTTTCACGCATCGTTCCAATGGAAGCCCATTGTAAGGTGATCGTTTCATTCATGGTCATAAAAGCTGCTCCATCAGTCGGGAGCAAGAGATTAGGCGCCGGATAAGGCGGTGGCGGAGTGGGCGTTGGCGTGGGACCGGGAGTGGGTAATCGTTGGCATAAGGGAATGATCAGTTTTTCACCCTGAAAGACCACATCATTTGTCTTGCCATTGTATACTTTGATTGCTTCGGCGCTCACGGCGTAGGCACGTGAGATTCCACTGAGCGTATCATTCTCTTTAACGATGTACTCAACTTTTTCGCAGGCGGCATCGGTTGCTTCTACTCCACTTAATGTGGATGTGGGCAGGGGAGATGCGGTGGGAGTTGGCTGAGGGATGAGTAATTTTTGACCGATTGAAAGCACGCCGCAATCAGGTGGCAGGTTGTTAAGCAGCACGATGCTTTGGATAGACACATTGAAAAAAGCAGCAATGCTGCTGCAGTAATCCCCAGCCTTGATGATATATTCGAGTGGTGGGAGAGGCGTAAAGGTGGGCAGAGGAGAAGGAGTCAGCGAAGCAGTTGTCGTCAATGTGGCAGTAGCCGTGGTAGTCAGAGTGGGCGTGGTAGTCGGTTCGACAATTGCATTTTTGCTCTGCAGGAAAGCGTATACTACGCCCGCACCGATCGCTAGAACCAGGACAATAAGACCTAGAGCCACTGGAAGACTGATGGTCACCTCTGGCATGCGAGGACCTTGCACGGTCTTTCCAGCTTTAGCTGTTTCGCTGGTCATAAAGTTGTGACCACAAACCAGACAGCGGGTCGCGTTCTCACTTACATGTGTCCCGCAGGTTGGGCATATTTTTGGGATGGAAGCAGTATCTGGACTCATAAACTCATTCAAAAACCGGGGAACCCCGGTTGCGGTGATTATACCATATCCTTTAAGATAGCCCTTGCATGGTGAATCAGGATTGTGTTATCCTCTCAGTGATGGAACCAGTCAGTTTGTATATCCACATCCCATTTTGTCACAGACGCTGCAGCTATTGTGATTTCAACACTACCGCTGGAATGGAATCCTGGGTATCTGCATACGTGCAGAGCTTACTCAAAGAGATCCAACAGGTTGCAGGATCAGCGGGTCAGCGTTTGCCAGTCCATACTGTTTTTTTGGGTGGAGGAACTCCCTCGCTGTTGCCATTGGCAGAAATAGAGCGGATTCTGGCAACCCTGGAAAAAATGTTTGATCTACAAGTTGAGGCTGAGTTGACACTTGAAGCAAATCCAGGTACTGTGACGCCGGATTACTTGCGTGGGTTGCATAGTTTGGGAATAAATCGTTTGAGTTTTGGAATGCAATCAGCCCAACCAGAAGAGTTGCGTCTGCTTGGTAGATTGCATGGCCACCTGGAGGTGATCGAGGCAGTAAAATGGGCGCGTCAGGCTGGATTTGAAAATGTGAGTATTGATCTTATTTACGGCCTACCAGGTCAAACGTTGGAAAGCTGGCAGTGGACGGTCGAAAGAGCTTTGGAATTGAGGCCAGAACACCTCTCGCTCTACGCCCTGACAGTTGAGGAAGGCACGCCGCTCTATGATTGGATAAGTCACGGACTGGTTTCCAGTCCCGAGGATGATCTTGCGGCCACGCAGTATGAGTGGGCTTCCCAACGATTGGAAGAAGCAGGTTTCACCTGCTATGAAATCTCTAATTTTGCCCGGCGCGTGAAGCATGATCAATTACTGGCTTGCCGGCATAATCTGCAATATTGGATCAATGCACCGTATCTGGGATTTGGTGCCGGGGCACATGGTTATATTGCAGGCAATCGGCTTGCCAATGTATCTGACCTGATGGAATACATTCGCCGATGCCAAAACGGGCAATCGACCAATTTTCCCACAGGCCCGGCAACTGCACAGGTCATTTCAATTGATCAACGAATGGAGATGCAAGAGACCATGATGGTCAGACTGCGTCTGACACAGGAAGGGGTATCGCGGAGCACCTTTCAAACCAGGTTTGGCATAGGGTTGGAAGACGTGTTTGGTGAAGAAATCCTGTATTTGTTAAAGGTAGATCTGTTGGAGTGGGGTGGCGAAGCACGAGACCACCTGCGTCTTACACGGCGCGGACGGTTGTTGGGCAACCAGGTCTTCATGCGTTTTGTAGGAGATTAGGCGACGATGACGCGCGTCCCGCGACCCTTCTTTTCCCAATCACCCGGGCTGGAGACCGGCGTCGTCCAACAGAAAATCCACTTTGCCTCCGCCGTGCGCATGTTGACACACCCGTGGCTCATCACAGTGCCGTAGTTGGTGTGCCAATAGGTGCCATGCGTCGCGACGCCATCTTCGTGAAAGAAGCATACCCAAGGGACACCGGGAAGCTCGTAGGCTTCCTTATCGGAAGTGAGATTCCCATCTCCCATGTGCTTGGAAGGCATCTTTGAAAAAACATTAAAATCGCCGGTCGGCGTATCCCAGCGCTTCGCTCCTTGTGGTTTATAGTGTTGACCTGAAGAAATTTTGGTTTGTAATACGATCCGGTCACCTTCAAATGCAGTGAGTTGCTGGCGTTCGATAGAGATCTCAATATGCTTGGCCTCAGGAGGGACATCCGGTGATATAGGGGTAAACTCTGCTGGATTGACCAGGCGAAGATGAATTGCAGGTACATGATATTCCAAATGGCTCCAGGCTTCTTTGATTCGGTACCAGGGCTCGCCATCTGGCCCTTCATCCAGCGACACAACCCAATGCGCTGATTCGTAATACAGGGTATAGAGCGGTTCCCATCGATTTTTTCCGACCATGCGCATAGATTGCGTGTAGGGAACAGTAACTTCGGCAAGCTGTCCATTTTTTGGTATGTTGGAAACAACCGGGTTCAAACGGGTTGACACGACCTGCAGATGAGCGCTGTGGATATAACCGCCCCATACACGGAACCAGACCGGGTTATATTCCGGCCCATGAGGTGAATTGATCTCATAATACAGGTGAACCAATTCATCGCGATATCGCTGGTAGAGGATCCTGCTCTTATCCCACGGTTCGTTGTAAACGCTAACGGAAAAAGTAGCGATTCGCGCTACCTGCCCAGTCTCTGTCTCGATCAGATTGTTCAATAGCGGATTTAACGCCAGACTTCCCAGACCAGATCCGGCTAAGGAAAGGAACTCACGACGCGTGAATTTACGTTTCATCAAGCCAAATTATACCAACAGAATTGGATAGATCAAGTGGGATTAAAGAAATAGCTAGCCAGGTATAATATCTCTAATGCCCAAGAGAACGCATACTTCTGCTTATGGTGTTTCACGGCGCGAAGCCCACGATTCGTCATCCTTCTATAAACGTGGCCTGTACCGGGAAGTGCAAAATGGGGTAGAACCACAGTACAATCCAGGATTTCCACCTGTAACCAGTGGCGAATGGGTTGACCGCATCTATAACCAATCTTCGGAGCGGATGCCTTTACCGGATTGTTGCGTAGCGTTGGCTTTCACTTCACCACCCTATAATGTCGGCAAAGAATACGATTCCGACCTGAGCCTGACGGAATACCTGGAGATGATTGAACGGGTGGGGAAGGAGGTGCACCGGGTCCTGCGACCTGGCGGGCGTTATGTGATCAATATTGCTAACTTGGGTCGTAGACCCTATATCCCGCTGCATTACCACTTTTACCGGGTGCACTTGGAGAAGATCGGCTTTCAGGCGATGGGTGAGATTATCTGGCAGAAGGGACGAGGAGCCAGCAGCAACTGTGCCTGGGGAAGCTGGCGGAGTGCACGCGCGCCGCGCCTGAGAGATGTCCATGAATACTTGTTGGTGTTTGCCAAAGGTTCTTTTTCTCGCCCGGAGAAGGGAGAATCGGATCTGAACGCAGAGGAATTTATGGAGGCTACTCTTTCGGTTTGGAACATTCGCGCCGAGTCAGCCAGGAAGGTGGGACACCCAGCTCCTTTCCCTCTCGAACTGGCCGCGCGGGTTATCCGGCTTTATTCCTACCATGGGGATGTAGTGCTGGACCCTTTTGTTGGTTCAGGTACGACTTGCGTGGCGGCTAAGCAGTTATTGCGGCACTATGTCGGTTTTGACATCTCGCTTGAGTATTGCGCTATGTCAGAGAGCAGGTTGGCGGAGGTTTCGCCTGGTGGATTGTGATGATGGTCGATTTTGAAAACTACCAATCTCCATATAGTTGGCGATATGCCAGCTCCGAAATGCGCCAGGTATGGAGTGAATGGAATAAACGGCTAATTTGGCGCAAGCTGTGGGTTGCACTGGCTGAAGCAGAAGCCCGTTTCGGTTTGATAACAGAAGATCAGGTGGCTGATCTTAGGCTCCATGCTGAGCAGATTGATATACGGCGTGCTTTGGAGATCGAAGCTGAAATCCACCATGACCTGATGGCTGAAGTTCGTACTTTTGCTGAGCAGTGCCCGCTCGGGGGCGGGATGATCCATTTGGGGGCTACCTCGATGGATATCGAGGACAACGCCGATGCAATCCGTCTTCGCCAGTCGCTCGCTATTGTGCTAGGTAGGTTGGTCAAGCTTCTTATCCTGTTTGCGGAGAAGATCGAAACCTGGGCTGAGAAGCCTGTGATGGCCTTCACTCACTTGCAACCGGCAGAGCCTTCCACATTAGGATATCGGTTGGCAAGCTATGCTCAGGACCTCCTGGAAGACTGGCAGGTGCTAAAGGCCTTGCACAACGCCATCCGTGGCAAGGGTTTCAAGGGAGCGGTGGGAACGGCTGCTTCCTATGCGGAACTGGTCGGCCTGCATAACCTGGATGAATTTGAGGATCAGCTCAGCCGGACCTTGGATTTGCCATTCTTTCCAATTACTACCCAGACCTATCCCCGCAAGCAAGAGTACTCAGTGGTGAGTGGGCTTGCCGGACTGGGGGCCTCGCTCTATAAATTTGCTTTTGACTTACGCTTGCTCCAATCTCCACCAGTGGGAGAACTGAGTGAGCCATTTGGTGCAAAACAAGTCGGTTCCTCAGCAATGCCATTCAAGCGTAATCCGGTCAGCGCCGAGAAGATCGATTCGCTCGCCCGGCTGCTGGCTGTATTCCCGCAGGTAACCTGGCAGAATGCCGCACACTCCTTGCTCGAACGTACATTGGATGATAGCGCCAACCGTCGTACTGTGTTGGCAGAGGCCTTCCTGATCAGCGATGAAATGTTGCTCACGACTTTACGTATCGTCAAAGGCTTGGTAGTGAATGAGGTGGCAATCCAGCGGAACCTGGAGATCTATGCCCCATTTGCTTCCAGTGAGCGGGTGTTGATGGCGCTGGTCAAAGCAGGTGCGGATCGCCAGGAGATGCATGAGCGGCTACGAAAACACTCTCTAGCGGCCTGGGAAGCAGTGCAGAAGGGACAGTCCAACCCACTCGTGGAATTTTTACGAGCGGACCCTTTGATCTTAAACTTGCTAGGCGCTGAGACAATTCAACAACTGAATCATCTGGATGCCTATTCAGGGATTGCCCCTCAGCGCGCTCACCAGATAGCAGAGACCATCCGTAAGACTCTGCAATCAAGAGATTGACCAGACAACCAGGCGTGAATACAATTTCTCCCTAGTGCAATGAATGGCAGTTGATTGGCGCTCAACATTGACTGGAATTTTCCACGTGTACCCTAAGACGTAGAAGGTCTGCATGGTCTCCGAAGAAAGAATATCCTCTCTACTTCCTGTGGCGTTCCAACAGTCGAATTTGCCCCTGGTTGGGAAAAGATCAGGAAAAGTTCGTGATTGGTACCCCCTTCCAGAGGATACCCTGGCGAGCTTTCGTGCGAAGACACAGCGACTGCTCATCACAACGGACCGACTTTCTGCCTTTGACCGAGTCCTTGCAAGCGTACCTTACAAAGGTCAGGTGCTTAACCAGCTTGCATCTTGGTGGTTTGAGCACACACGAGACTTGATAGATAACCACCTGCTGTCTATCCCTGATCCTAACGCTATGGTTGCGGAGGAGGTGATGCCTTTTCAAGTGGAGGTGGTTGTACGGGGATATATCACTGGGGTAACTTCCACTGCGCTATGGTACCGTTACTCATTGGGTGAACGCGAGATCTATGGTTATCATTTTCCGGAAGGGCTTCGCAAGAATGAACGGCTGTCTGAACCGATTATCACGCCTACGACCAAAGGCGGCTTGAGCGGACATGATGAACGATTAACCTGCTCCGAGGTCGTTGAGAAGGGATACCTGGATAAAAACACATGGGAGCAGGTGATGTCTTCGGCCTTGGAAATCTTCCAGCGCGGCCAGGAAATTTCCGAGCAGAGTGGTATGATCCTGGTGGATACCAAGTATGAATATGGACGCGCTTCAGATGGACGTGTTTTATTGATCGATGAAGTGCATACACCAGACTCTTCCCGCTTTTGGACCTGTGACACCTATGAAGAGCGGTTCTTTCGTGGTGAAGAACCCGAGAATTTCGATAAGGAATTTATTCGTATTGCCTATACACAGCGCGGCTACCGAGGAGAGGGTGAACCTCCGCCGATGGAGGCTGATCTTTGGGTCAAGGCCAGCCAGCGTTATATAAAAATTTTTGAGAATCTCACCGGACAGGTATTTAACCCTGGGGAATATCCTGTAGAAGAGCGATTATTACAGAATTTGAGGAAAGAAGGAATCATTAAATGACTCAGTCACTCCTTGTCATCTTGATGGGCTCTAAAGCTGATGAGGTGCATAGCAAGAAGATTGCCGAAGCTGCGAAGAGTTTTGGATTGGAAGTTGCGCTTCACGTTGGGTCAGTCCACAAGACTCCGCAACATGTGTTGAGCATTCTTGAGAATTATGAAAGGGACCCACGACCCAAAGTGTATATCACGGTAGCTGGAAGGAGTAATGCACTTTCAGGATTCACTGATGGGAAGGTAAGTGCTCCTGTAATCGCTTGCCCACCTTCGAGCCAGGATTATGGTGGTGCAGATATTCTTTCTTCGCTGCGAATGCCCTCTGGTATCGCGCCGGCTGTCGTTCTTGAACCTATCAATGCCGCCTTGCTGGCTGCTAAGATACTTGGACTGCAAGACCCTGCTCTACGAACCAGGGTAATTGAATATCAGAACAAACAAGCAGAAAAAATCATCAAAGATGATGCTACTTTCAGGGAACCATACCTATAAGCACTCATCCTGGTGGAGGTGTTACAAAGGTGATTTAGAAAAGGGATGATCTCATCATCCTAGAAAGGACTGTGGGATGCCCAAAGCCATTATCTCTGTATATGACAAGACCGGTCTGGCCGAATTCGCTGCTCGCTTACACCAACTGGGGTGGTCATTGATCGCCTCCGGAGGGACGGCAAAGCTTTTAGAGCAGCATCAGATTCCTGTCACCGAAGTGGCTGCTTATACGGGTTCACCAGAAATATTAGGAGGAAGAGTCAAAACGCTGCATCCCGCGATCCATGCTGGGATACTGGCCCGTCCGACGGAAGCAGACCTGGCTGAATTGAACAACCTGGGCTGGGATCCTATTGACCTGGTGGTGGTAAACCTTTATCCCTTTGAGCAGACCATTACCAGGCCTGATACCAGCTTATCAGATGCGATAGAAAATATCGATATTGGGGGTGTAACCCTGATCCGGGCGGCAGCCAAGAACATGGAGCGAGTTACGCTGGTCTGTGATCCTGCTGATTACCAGCCAGTGCTGGCCGAGTTGGAGCACGGTTGTGTTTCTTTGGAGACAAGACGACGGTTAGCCGTCAAAGGTTTTTCACAGACCGCGCATTACGATTCGACGATTGCAGCTTTCCTGAATCCAGATTGCGCATTCCATTTGCAAGTTTATCCAGTTCAGACGCTACGGTATGGCGAGAATCCGCATCAAAGAGCCACTTTGTACGCGTCGCAGCCTGGTGCAGGACCACTCGGTGGCAAGGTCTTGCAAGGTAAAGAGCTATCCTACAACAATCTATTGGACCTGGATGCAGCCTGGAACGCAGTAGCTAGTTTTGAAAGGCCCACAATTTGTATTGTCAAGCACCTTTCTCCCTGCGGAATTGCATCTGCCGACCTCCTGGTGGAGGCGTACCAGGCAGCCCTGGCAAGCGATCCAGTCTCTGCCTACGGAGGAGTGATAGCAAGCAATCAACCCTTCGATCAGCCCACGGCCGTGTCTATCGGAAGCCTGTTTGTCGAGTGTATTATCGCCCCGGGGTTTAGCGAGAAGGCTCTGGCGGTGCTGGCGAAGAAGAAGAATTGTCGTCTGGTCGATACGAAAGACGCACCTGCTATTCAACAAACCATTGAGTTACGTACTATTCGCCATGGTTTGCTCAAGCAGGATGTGGATGTTGGGGACCCGCCCGGGACCGAATGGAAGGTGGTCTCAAGCCGCCAGCCTACTTTGGAAGAGTGGAAAGGATTGCGTTTTGCATGGAAGGCCTGCCAGTATGTCAAATCCAACGCGATCGTATTTGCGAAGGGAGAGGCTACTGTGGGGATAGGCAGCGGGCAGCCGAACCGTGTGGATAGCGTGCGGATTGCCGTTGCACGAGCCGGAGAACGCGCCAGTGGCGCGGTGATGGCTTCAGATGCGTTTTTCCCTTTTCCGGATTCTATTGAGGTGGCGGCCCAGGCAGGTATCAGCGCGGTGATTCACCCGGGCGGCTCAATTCGCGATAGCGAATCCCTGGCCGCTGCTGAAACAGCTGGAATGGCAATGGTCCTTACGGGTGTACGGCATTTCCGGCATTAATACAGGATATCCATATGAATGAAGAAATCTTTTCTGCAAATGAAGCTTTGACGTTTGATGATCTTCTCATCGTCCCAGGTTACAGCGAGGTGTTACCTTCAGAGGTGGATGTGAGTACCTGCTTGGTAAAAGACATCAAACTCAATGCGCCTATAATTTCAGCGGCCATGGATACTGTGACTGAAGCAAAGCTGGCAATTGCCCTGGCACGAGCAGGTGGAATAGGCATCATCCATCGCAATATGTCTCCTGAAACTCAGGCGAGTGAGGTTGATAAAGTCAAGCGTTCTGAATCTGGGATGATTACAGATCCGATTACCCTGCCGCCGGATGCTACTCTACAAGAGGCGAATGATTTGATGACCCACTTCCATATCAGCGGTATTCCCATCGTGGCCAGGCAGGTTGATAAGTTAATAGGCATCTTGACCAACCGGGATATCCGTTTTACTGGTCAGGCTGATCGCGGTAGGCCTGTGAGCGACTTCATGACCAGCCAGAACCTAATTACTGCTCCAGTAGGGACTACCTTGGAGCAGGCCAAGCAAGTCCTGCAAAAGTATCGGATCGAGAAGCTGCCGTTAGTAGATGGTGATGGGAAGTTGAAGGGATTAATCACCGTAAAGGATATTCAGAAAAAGGCTGATTATCCCAATGCAGCTACAGACCAAATGGGACGCTTACTGGTGGGTGGTGCAGTGGGAGTGGGTGAGGATCTGGAACGGCGTGTACAGGGGATGGTTGAGCGCGGGGTGGATGTAGTTGAGGTCGATACAGCGCACGGGCATTCCAAAGGAGTACTGCGTGCAGTTCAACGGATCAAACATAACTGGCCAGATTTACCGCTGATTGCCGGGAATGTGGTAACTGCAGAAGGTACGCTGGCATTACGAAATGCTGGAGCAGATGCCATAAAAGTTGGGGTGGGAGCCGGATCAATTTGCACCACGCGTATCATTTCTGGAGCCGGCTTTCCCCAGATGACTGCGATCTTCCAATGTGCCCAGGCAGCTCGCCCGCTTGGAATCCCAGTGATCGCAGATGGGGGAATCAAATACAGCGGTGATATCGTCAAGGCGATCACGGCTGGAGCAAATTCAGTCATGTTGGGCAGCCTGATGGCCGGGTTAGAAGAATCACCTGGTGAGCTGATCCTTTATGAAGGCAGGCAATACAAAGTTTATCGCGGGATGGGTAGTCTAGGTGCTATGCAAGGTTACGGTCAAGATCGCTACGGTACTGGCCAATCGACCTTGCAGCCTTTGGCAAAATTAGTGCCGGAAGGTGTGGAGGGTATGGTTCCATACCGTGGCACATTGGCAGATTATGTTTATCAACTGGTTGGTGGGCTGAGATCAGGAATGGGTTACGCTGGTGCAACCTGCCTGGATGACTTGCGTAACAGGACAAGGTTGGTCCGTATTACCAATGCTGGCCTGGTTGAAAGTCATCCCCATA
>Ga0315268_10002698_pt1 | contig 19862 bp, 14 predicted proteins | sample C1_top_MG_FD_204535 | JGI IMG/M metagenome (GOLD analysis project Ga0315268, IMG submission 204535) | Sediment microbial communities from Yellowstone Lake, YNP, Wyoming, USA - C1_top | ecosystem: Environmental > Aquatic > Freshwater > Lake > Sediment | place: USA: Wyoming | collected 2017-08-01
TTGGCCACGGTCTTGGGCACCTTGTCCCAGTACAGCTCGGCGACCATGTCGCCCATCGACGTCTTGAAGGTGGCATACAGCTTTTGCCCTGGCTTGACTCCAAAGTCGGTCATCTGCGCCTCCGTCGACGGGCATATCGGTGCCGTCGCGATCGTCGGTCATAGCCTTGGGCTGTCCGAAATGCAAGCTGGCCACGTCTTGCAATCGCGCGCTGCTCGGCTATTTTCTGGCCCATGTTGTGGTCGCTGCTGCTCGATGCGGCATTGCTCGCCGCGGTACCGACTTCGTCCGACCCCGGCGGTGCGACGCTGCTGTTCGTGGCCGAGGCCGACAAGGTCGCGGTCGTCCTGGCTGCCGACTTCGAATGCCGCGACGCCGAGCCGCAACGGCTGGCATGCAGCTACGCGGCGCGCGTCTGGTCGACGGTGCCGACCGGAGCCCTGGTCGGGCGCGAGTGGGGCGCGCAGTTCAATGCGCCCCGGCCGATCGACGGCTGGCCCGAGCGCGACGAGCTGTCGCTGATCTGGCACAGCGATGGTGGCTACGAGGTGCGCACCGGCACCGCGGCTGGCGCGATCCGGTTGGCGACGCGGCCGGCGTTGTCGCAACCGCTGGCCGGAGCCGTGGCCGGGTCGTGCGCGATCGCCGTGGTTGGCGCCGAGCTGCGCGTTGGCAAGGAGCGCTGGCGCGGTCTGGCCGTGGTCGCACGCTACGCCGCCGGCGCCGGGAGCTGCCTCGAACAACCCGGCAGCGCACTGCTGGCGACCGGTCGCGACAGCTTCACCTTGCTGCGGCCAGCTGACCACACGCAGTGGAAGCTGCTGCCCGACGGCAGCACGACCCTGATCGCCGAACCGCTGCAAGTGTTGCTGGTCGACGGCCGCAGCGTCGACGACCACATCGTGCCCACCGCGGTTCGCGTCTACACGCCGCAGCTCGAGCTGTTGCTCGAACAGCGCGCACCGGCCATGCCGCCGGCCAGCGGAGCGCTCGAGCTGCTGCGCTTTGCGCCGATGGCTGGCGCAGGTTACCTCAACGGGCGCGAGGTGCGCGCCGCCGCGGTCATGATGCCGCTGTGAGCCAATCGGCTACTGCGCCTTGTTCCAGTGCGCGTTGACGCCGTCCACCTTCATCTCCGGCTCGTTGACCGAGATGATGTATTCGGCGCGGCGGTTGGAGGGCTCCGGCGTCTCGTCGGGGGTCGGTACGGCCAGCGCTTCCTCGCCGAAGCCGATGTAGTAAACGTCGACGGTCAGCCCCTTGCCCTTGAAGAAGCGGGCGATCGAGCGCGCGCGCCGGTTGGACAGGTCGCGGTTGTACTCCCGGCTCGCCACGGTGTCGGTGTGGCCCGCCACGTACAAGCTGGGCTTGCCCCAGCGGCTGAACTTCTTGAGCGCCTTGGCCACTTCGGCGTAGGCCGTCTCGAGCTTGGGCTTGTCGCCGTCCGGGATGGTGTCGCTGCCCGAGGCGAAGTTGATCTCGTCGTGTGGCACCGGGTAGTTCCAGGGGAAAAACTCCTGCTGCCGGGTGACGCCGTTTGTGCAGCGCGGCTTGATCACAATGCGCAGCACGTCGCCCGGCTTCTGGTCCCACTTGACCGTGAGCGGCGTGTTGGGCGCGGCGCCGTGGAACGGCGTGTTGCTCTTGGACAGGATGCCATTCTCGCCGTCGATCTCGACGTCGATCGAATCGACCTCGCAGTCGACGCGGGTGGTCAGCGTGTTCTCCTTGAGGTCGAGATCCTCCTTCTTGAGGTCGATGGCGAACTGCCCCATCACCTCGACCTTGATCTTGAGCGGCTTGACCACCTCGGTGTCGCTGCCCGCGAACTGCACGATGATCTGGCCGGTGTAGTCGTGCTTGCCTGGCACGCCGGTCCACTCCAGCGCCACCTGCTTGCCCAGCGGCAGCGATTTCTTCTCGATGTCGACCTGGCTGCCGTCGTCCGACTTGAGGTGCAGCTCGACTTTCTTGACCTTCTTGTTGACCGTGACCAGCACCGCCGGCTTGGTGTCGCCGTAGACGACCAGCCGCGCGCTCAGATCCAGATCGTCGGCGCGCGCCGTCGTCGCGACGAACAGGGTGGCAGCAAGCACGCTCGGTAGCAGCTGGGATCCAATGTGCATGGCGACCTCGTCAACGGAGTCAGGTTGCGGGCAGCATAACGCGCTCGAACCGGCTGCTCAACGATCAGGGAGGATATGGACCTACCTTGTCCCATCCGTCGACCAGCCGATGGCTGGCGACAGGGTGCCCGGGTGAACGATAATGGAGACAAGGGATGGCCTATACCCGTCGACATCCATGGCCACCAGGAGCGGACGGATGGCAAAGATCGAAGGTGCAGCGCGACGCCCGGCACCACCACCGCCCAAGCCCGTCGCGCCACCAGCGGGTACCGCCGCCAAGACCAAGCAGCCCGAGCCAGGCAAGGACTACACGGTCAAGTCGGGCGACACGCTGTCCGGCATCGCCAAGCGCGCCGACAACGACCCGGCGCGCTGGCACGAGATCTACGAGGCCAATAAAAAACAGATCAACGACCCCAATCTGATCAAGTCGGGCCAGAAGCTCAAGATTCCGGGTGAGGCGAAGACCGATCAGGTCGAGCGCGATACCGTGCACGCGCCGGCAGCGGGCGCTGCGTCGGCTAACACGGCCCAGCCTGCTGCGACCGCCGAGCCCTCGGCAGCCGGGCCGCCGCGGCAGATGCGGCGCACTCTGAGCAAGGGCATCACTGCGCAGCCGTCGATCGAGCACGGCTCGACACCCGGCCCCAATCCATTTACCGGATTTTCCGTGACCGACCCGGGTGCTGCGGCTGGCGTCAATGTGGCTGCCAAGGCCACGACCGGTCCGCAATCGACGAGCGCGGCCGCCTCGGTCGCTCCGGCCAGCGCGCCAGCGCCGGCCACCGGATTGACCCCGGCGCAGCAGGCCGAGGTCGACGCTTCGGTAAATAACATTCACGGCGCTGCGACCAACTGCAACAGCGCGACCACCGACGAAGCCAAGTGCGCCGCTGCCAAGAACGGTGCGCAGACCATCGAGGACCAGCTCAAGGGCAAGGACCCGGCGGTGCAAAAGGCGATCCTCGATCGCACCCAGCAGGACGTCGCCGACATCACGGCCAGCTTCGACAAGCTGAGCCGCGACGAGACCAAGGAGGAGGTCGGCCACCTCAACCGCGCCTGCGAGAGCCTGGGCCAGGACAACGCCAAACAGTTCACCGACGCCGTGGCGCAGGGCTACCAGCGCATGGCGCAGGGCCACGACGACAACGACACCGAGTTCACCGACGGCATCAAGGATGCGGTCAAGCGCGGCGACGGCGCACTGTTTGGCTCGGCGCTGACCGAGTCGCTCGCCACCACGGGCCAGACCCACCTCGCCGAGCACGTGGCCGACGCCACCGCCAGCGGCATCAAAGAGGTGCGGGAGGACTACGAGAAGGCCAAGCAAAAGGCCGACAAGCTCGACGCCGAGCTCGGGATGACGGTCCAGAGCTGGCAGGGCGTCTTCTCCGAGGAGGAGATCCAGGCCGGTATCGACTCGTTCCGCGAGGCGCACAAAGACGCCTACGGCGACCTCGAGAGCAAGGCCGGCACCATGGCGTCGACGCTCGAGGGCTCGGCCTACGGGCTGGCCGCGCGCGATCGCATGGGCGACTTCGGTCACAAGAGCGACCTGGTCGAGCAGACCCAGATCGCGATGCAAGAGATTCCCGCGCTTTCGCACACCGATGCCGGCGCCAGCAAGATCGCCGACGCGGCGACTGCCACTGCCGACGGCAAGACCACATTTCTCACCGAGGCCAACGCGCTGGCCGGCCGCATGGTCGACAAGAAGTGGGGCGAGGACCTGCGCGACGCAACCATGCGTTCGGTCGCGCTGCGCTGCGACGAGCTGGCGCGCGCCGGCAAGCGCGACGAGATCCCCAAGCTGCTGCAGGGCGCGGCCAAGGCAAGCGGCGACGCTGACCTGAGCGCCGCCTACAATCAGCTGGCCAGCGACGTCGAGGCGCTCAACCAGCAGGGGCTGGCCGGCGTCGACTACGCCAAGAATGTGGCCAGCAAGGTCTACTCGATCGCCAACGGTGCGCTCAAGGTCAACAATCCGGACCTGGCCGCGCGTTTCAAGGCGCTGGGCCCGGCGCTCGGCCTGGGCTCGCTGGCGCTCGACGCCAAGGGCTTCATCGACGATCCCAGCGTCGGCAACGCGGCCAAGGTGATCCTGGATGGCGCCGGAGTCTACGGGTCGCTCGGCTCGTCGGCTGCTGCCCAGCTGTGCAAGAAGGCCGGCCTGTGGGTGAGCCTCGCCTTTTCTGCCTTCGATACCGCCTCGGCCATCCAGCGCGGCGACTACGTCGGTGCTGCGTTTGCGGCCGCGCCCATGGCGGGCGCCGCGATCGGCGCTGGCGTCGGCGTCTGGTTCTGCGGCATCGGTGCGGTGCCGGGCGCCGCGATCGGCGCCGCGATCGGCGGCCTGGTCAACCTGGGTTACCAGGCCTGGAACGCGATCACTGGCAACGACCCGATCCAGGACTTCGAAAAGGACACCGACCCGTTCTTGCGCGGCGCGCTCGAGAAGGCCGGTCTGCCGCCCGCTGCGGCTGGCCGCCTGCGCGACGTCGATGACGACCTGGCCGGCATTGGCCGGGTGTTCGATCCGCTGGCCAAGCAACTCGGCATGGACAAGCGGCAGCTGCTCGAGCAGATCAGCAAGCTGCCCGACGAACAGTTGCAGCAGTGGGTCAAGCTGGCGCTCGAGGTCGACCAGAACGCCAAGGCCATCCAGGAGGCGCAGGACAAGCAGGCCAAGGGCGAGAACGCCACCGTGCCCGATTTCCAGTACAACAGCGAGCAACTGACCGCGCTGGCGGACATCACGAACAAGGCGCTTGCCGGCGAGCAGATGCCCTGGCGCGGCTGGATCGACGGCGGCTACTACAAGAACCCGGCCGCCTATGGCCCCGGCTACGGCTATTGAGGCGAGGCTGCGCCCCGGCTAGCGCTGAACCCAGGCTGCAGACTTCACGCGCACCTGATCGATCAGGTCTCCCAGCCCGAGCTGCACGTCGAGGATGTGGGTGCCGTTGTTGGCGGACAGGATCATTGCGCCAAAGTCGATCGGATTGGCGCGCTGGTCGCCGGCCAGCGGTGCGTACGAGATCTCGAGTGCGTTCTCGTTGCCATCCGCGACGCAGCGCGCGCCGTACAGGTCGCGATAGAGCAGGTAGGGCGCGCTCGCGTCGACCCCCGTCGGCACCGTGACAAAGGGCAGGTCGCGCTTGATGTAGCTGCGCGACAGGTGTGGCGTGGTGCCGCTGATCGCCGGCGCCGGATCGGTGCAGACGACCTGCTCGCCCTCGCGAAAGGTGTCGGCGCTCGCCGGATACTTGTTGCCAGCGGCATAGGAGCGGTAGCCGATTGCGCAGCCATACTGGTCTGCCGCCTCGCAGATCGGGATGTTGTCGAAGCTGCCACCCGTTGTCTGGCCCGCCTTGACGCCCAGCGGCCAACCGATCGGCATGGCGACCACCAGCTGCGATTGCAGCCCGCTGCTCGAGTCGAATTCGGACCGCAGCAGCCGCGAGGTGTGCTGGGCGCCCTGCGAATGGCCGATCACGACGACGCCACGGCCCTGGTTAAAGCGCGCCAGGTAGAGCCGAAACGCCTCCAGCACATCTCCAAACGCGACGTCGAAGCACTGGCTGCGTGTCTCTTCGGACGCGACGTAGGTGCCCAGCGTCACCTGCCGGTAGGACGGTGCGTAGACCGCGCACACCTCCGAGAATCGCGCCCCCTGCGCCATGACCGCACCGATCGGTCCGTCCCGATCGGCTAGATCGGTGTGCAGGCCTGCGCCCAGCCGCATGTCCATGGTCGGGTAGACGTAGAAACAGTCGATCGGCGGATCGGTCGCGGGCACGTGATCGACCACGGCGCTGCTGCCGTCGGGCCGCACCTCGGCGGCGCGCAGATCCCCGTAGCAGACGCTGTCGTCCAGATCGGGCCGGCACAGCCAGTTCTCGTCGGCGTTGAAATCAGGCGCAGCATGTTCGTCGACGGCGCAGGGATCGCAGGCGGTACACGCACTGCTCGACAGCGCGAACAGTGCGGCTGCTGCCAGAAGTGCGTGCTGGCGGTGCCGTTGCATCGAGGTCCTCGCGTCACAAAACGGGGTTGTATTTTGAAAAACCAACGCCGATCGAGCTCCCGGTCGCGCTGTCGGTGGCGATACCAAACACAGGCCAGACCTCGGTCACCGGGAAGTCGAGCGGCGCACTTCCGAGAAACGTCCAGTTTGTGGCGTTGTCGGAGCTCTCGAAGATGACGCTGCCATGGTACTCGCGCAGTCTCCAGTAGTTGACGACGTCGCTGTAGGGTGCGGTCCCGCCGTTCGATCCAACGACGAAGGTGAAGATGTCCTCGGTGAGCGTGAGCGCGATCGGCAGCTCGGCCCCGATTGCGACGCCGATGAAGGTGTGCATCGCCGCGTTGTGGGTCGTGATCGGCGAGATCTCCAGCGTCACCGAACTCGACGTCAGATCGAAGCAGGCACTGGACACGAACCGGCAGTCCGAGACGCCGCCGCCGTAGATGATCGTCTGGGCGGAGCTGCCGTCGAACCAGGCGTTGCAGTCGCCCGCGATGAGCGGTGTCCAGGCCTGGCCGGAGCTCGTGGTATTCGAGAAATCATCGCTGAAAGACGTCGCAGCCGGGCACAAGTTACCGCCGCTGTCGAAGGGACCGATGTCGAAATCGAGAGCGCCATCGAAGCCGGCTGCGCTGTCGATCGGCGTCGTGGCATCCCTTGCCGCGCTGTCTGGCGCCCTGGCATCAAGAACATGGTCGGAGGTTCCGACGTCGCGGGCGTGGTCAGACACAGCAGCGTCGCGTCCGAACGGATGGTCGATCCCACTCTCGCTGGCCATACTTGCGTCGCTGGTCGCGCCACCGCGATAGCAGAAGCCGCCGCTGTAGCAGTGCCAGCCGGATGGGCACGGATTGTCCCGATCGCAACGCGTCCCCGGCGCGGGAAATGCGCAGCCAGCAACCGCGACTGCAATGACGAAAAAGCCCGCCAGCGCCTCTCTTGTGCAGAACCTGCGCCTCATGTCGGTGACGAGCTCATTCGCTGGCGAGCACGTCAACCGGCGTGAGCGACCACGCCGGGTCGACGCCGAGCTGACCCGAGAAATTGTCGCCCCAGCAGTACAGCGCACCGCCCTCGAGCACGACGCATGCATGCTGGTCGCCGGCCGCCAGCGCGATGGCGCGGCCAGGCAGTCCGTTCACCTTGTTCGGTGCCAAACGGCGTTCGCGGCTGCCATCTCCGAGCTGACCCCAGCTGTTGTCACCCCAGCAGACGACCTCGCCGTCAGCATGGAGCGCACAGTTGAACAGATTCCCGGAACCGATCGCGCTGACGCCGCTTTCGAGCCCGACCACGGCGGTCGGTCGCGAAGTCGACCAGGCGTGGCCGTCACCGATCTGGCCGTTGCCGCCGGCGCCCCAGCAAAAGGCTGCGCCGGAACGGGTGATGGCGCAGTTGTGGTCCTCGCCCGCGGCCAGCATGGCCACCGGCTCCGCCAGTCCGGCAACGTCGACCGGTGTCGTGCTCGAGATGGTGGTGCCGTCGCCGAGCTGGCCCGACTCGTTGCTGCCCCAGCACTTGACGCGGCCGTCCGTCAGAGCGGCGCAGGTGTGCACGCCCGAGCCCCCGCAGGCGACCGTGGCCACGCCCGACCCGAGGCCGGTGACCTCGGTCGGCGCACTGTGCGAATCGGTCGAGCTCACGCCGAGCTGACCGTAGCTGTTATTGCCCCAGCAGCTCAGCGCCCCGCCAGTGGTCACCGCACAGACGTGCTCGCCGCCGGCGGCAAAGGCGGCCACCCCGCTGGTCAGCCCGACCACGTCGACCGGCACGTTCAGGTCCGAGTTGCTCAGGTTGCCGAGCTGGCCGTAGCCACCGGCGCCCCAGCACTTGAGGCCGCTGCCCGTGGTCCGCGCGCAGCTGAAGGCGCCGCCGGCTGCGATCGCGGTCGCCCCTGCGATCAGCCCGCTGGCGTCGACAAACTGGCCGCGCGTGACCAGGCTGCCGTCGCCGAGCTGGCCGCTGCTGTTGGCGCCCGCGCACGCGACGCCACCAGCCGCGGTGACGACGCAGGTGTGCTGGCTGCCGCCGCCGACGCTGGCCGCGACCGGTCCATTGACGAGCGCTGCCCTGGGCTGTAGCCCCAATCCGGATTGGCCGTTGCCCAGCATGCCAAACTGGTTGGAACCCCAGCACTGCACACGCTGGTCCTCGAGCACGGCGCAGCTCTGGGCATAGCCAGCTGCGATCGCGGTGGCGTGGCCCGCCAGGCCCGCGACGTGACTGACCGGTGCGCTGATCGACAGCTGGCCATTGCCGATCTGACCGGCCCAGTTGTCGCCCCAGCATTGCACGCTGCCGTCCTCGAGCAGTGCGCAGGCGTGTGTCCAGCCTGCGGACACGGCAATCGCGCGCCCGGCGAGACCGACCACGGCTGTCGGTCGCAACCGGCCATCGGTGGTTCCGTCGCCCAGCTGGCCACGCCAGTTGCCCCCCCAGCACATCAGCGTGCCGTCCTCGAGCACCGCGCACACGAACTGGTCGCCGGCACTCAGTTCGCGCGCGGCTGCGGGCAGACCAACGACATCGACTGGCTGGTAGCTGTCATCGCTGGTGTCATCTCCGAGCTGGCCGTATCCGTTGTAGCCCCAGCACTTGACGCCACCTGCCGCCAGCAGTGCACAGCTGTGGTAGCCAGCTGCGGTGACCGCTGTCGCGCCGCTGTTCAAGCCGAGCACATCTATCGGTTGCGTGGCCCAGGTCGTGGTACCGTCGCCAAGCTGGCCTCCTTCGTTCTTGCCCCAGCACTTGACCCCGCCGTAGTCCAGCACCGCGCAACCGTGGCCGTAGCCGACGTCGACACTGCGGACGCCGGACTGCAGCAGATCGACCCAGCCGGCGGCGCAAGTGCCCTCCGTGCTGCCGTCGCCCAGCTGGCCGTAGTAGTTGCCGCCCCAGCATTTGACACCGCCCGAATCGAGCCGGGCGCAGGAGAAGTTTTCGCCGGTGGCGACGGCCGCGACACCGCTCTCGAGCCCGGCCACTGAGCGCGGCAGCCAATGGTTGACGTACGTCCCGTCGCCGAGTTGGCCACTGCTGTTGTCGCCCCAGCACGCAAGCCCTCCGCCAGCAGAGAGCACGCAGGTGTGGCTGCGACCGATGGCGACGCCGGCCGCGCCAAGCAGGAGATTGCCAGAGCCGCTGCCCGCGTCGACGCCATCGGGTGGCGACGTGAACGTGAAACCGGCGCGGGCGCATCCTGTGCTGCCCAGCGCAAGCGTCAGCGAAAACGCGACTGTGCCGACAACCCGAATTGTCATGCCGGTTCTCCGAAACTCGACCGAATTCACGAAATGGCGTCATTAATTTTACCACATCCGGGCAGCATCCTCTGGATCCTCGGATTTCTGAGGCCGGTGCCCATGCCTTGCCTCAGAAGTAGCAACAACAGCAACGGGTCAGCTGTTGCACAACGGCCGTGGAGAAGTGCTGGGATCAATGATTCCAGTTGGTTGGCGGGACGAGTTGCGAACACAGCGACAATGGCAGCCGGCAAGGTAGTTGGCAGGATCTTTGCTCAAGGTTGGGGGGTAAGCCGTCCGCGGTCGCCAAAGCGCCAGGCGCGCGATAGGTAGAGTGGCAACCCGGTACAATCGACTTGGACCAGCGGACGGCGGAGCAGGCATGCGCAAGATTCTCGAGAAATTTGGTTTTTACCCACGTATCTGCGTCTGGGAGCTGACGCTCGCCTGTAACATGAAGTGCGGCCACTGCGGCTCGCGCGCCGGCGCACCGCGACCGGACGAGCTGACGCCCGAGGAGGCGCAGCGGGTTTGCCACGAGCTGGCCGATCTGGGCTGCCGTCGCGTCACTTTGTCGGGCGGCGAACCGGTGTTGCGCAAGGACTGGACCGCGATCGCAAAGACTCTGACCAGTCGTGGCGTCAAGGTCAACATGGTCAGCAACGGCTGGGCCTGGACGCACGAGACGGCGCAGCAAGCCAAGGACGCTGGCCTGAGCAATGTCTGCTTCAGCATCGACGGACTCGAACAGACCCACGACCAGATTCGGCGCGCCGGCTCGTTCTCGAGGGCGATGCAGGCGTTTGCCGCTTGCAAGCAGGTCGGTCTACCGACCGCCTCGATCATCACCATCAACCGCAAGAACCTGGACCAGCTGGACGCGGTGCACGACATGCTCGTGAGCATCGGCGTCACGCTCTGGCAGCCCCAGCTCTCCGACCCGATGGGCAACCAGCGCGACAACATCGAGTGGGCGTTTCATCCGGAAGAGTTGCCCGCGGTCGAGGCCAAGCTGGGCGAGCTGATGCGGCGCTCGTCGCTGCGCATCACGGTCGGCGACAACATCGGCTTCTATGGCCCCAACGAGGAACTGTTTCGCAAGGAGTCGTCGTTTGGTTTCTGGGTCGGCTGCTTTGCCGGCTGTCAGGTGGTCGGCATCGAGTCCGATGGCGACATCAAGGGCTGCCTGTCCCAGCAGGACGACGCCTTTGTCGAGGGCAATCTGCGCCAGAGCTCGCTCAAGGAGATCTGGAACAAGAAGGGCGGCTTCGCCTTCAACCGCGAGTTCGACGTGTCGCAGCTCCAGGGTTTTTGCCGCGACTGCCGCTACAACGACATCTGCCGCGGCGGCTGCACCTGCTCGGCGCACTTTGCCAGCGGCGACAAGTTCGACAATCCGTTCTGCGTCTATCGCGTGCTCGAGCTGCAGAAGCGCGGTGTGGTCGAGCGCATTGGCACCGAACGCGAGGGCGACGCCGATAAAATGCCATGCAACCCGGCACTGGCCGGCTAACGGACAGAGTGGGAGGACACGATGAACAAGAAAATGATGCTGGACAAGATCGATCAGGTGCTGGCCGGGCTCAAGGTCAAGGAGCTGGAGCAGCGCATCGCGCCGGTCAAGTGCGAGAAGAACCCGGATGCACCAGAGTGTCAGGTGGTGGCGATGTATGGCGTCGATCCCAATCCGGATCCGGTGGTGCGTTACGGCGTCGGTTTCTGATGTGATATAATACTTTCCGCGCGGTTTTTTTTACCGCGGGAGGGCGTCGTGGACGACAAGCAGATGCGCAAGACTGTCGACCGGGTGCTGGCCAGCATGGATGCGGCCGAGCTCGAGCAAAGGATCGCGCCGGTCAAGTGCGACAAGAATCCCGAGGCGCCAGAGTGTCAGGTCGTCACCGAATACGGGGTGGTCACCGACTACGGTATCCCGGCACCGCGCTACGGCGTGGGATTCTGACCCGCTGCGCTGATCGCTCTCACCTGATTTGAGCCCGCGTCCCCACGTCGCGCCACCCGAGCGCCCCAAGCTGCGCGGCGATCTGATCTTTGCGCCTGCGGTCGAGCGCGGCGAGCCTTGTACCTACGTGCGCGATCCTCGAACGCGCCGCTTTTTCCGGCTGGGCGAGAGCGCCCGGCTGGCCGCGCAGCAGATGGACGGCAACGCCGACTGCGCGGCGATCGCGGGCCGCCTGTCCCAGCAGCTCGACGTGTCGCTGCCAGCCGAACCGATCCAGGCGCTGGTGGAGCAGCTGGCAAAGCTGGGCTTCCTGGAAAATGGACCACCACCGCCGCCGGTCAAGCGCATCAGCGGCAACGCTTTCTACCTGGTGGTGCCGTTGATCGACCCCGAGCGCTGGCTGGCGCGGCTGGGCTGGCTGTGGCGCGCACTGGTCTCACCTGTGGTCGCGGTCGCGATCGCGTTGCTCGTCGTCGGCGGCCTGGCCGTCACTGCCTGGTGGGCCTGGAACGGCCCGTTGCCGACGCTGGGGACACTGGGGGCGGTCGATCTGATCGGCTTTTACCTGTGCGTCTCGCTCGCCGTGGTCGGGCACGAACTGGCGCACGCCGCCGCGCTCAAACGGTTTGGTGGCGAGGTGCACGAGCTGGGATTTCTGCTGCTCTACCTGCAGCCCTGCTTCTACTGCAACGTCTCGGACGCCTATCTGCTGCCGCGGCGCAGCCGGCTGTGGGTCTCCTTTGCCGGTCTCTACTTCGAGCTGGGCGCCTGGGGCGCGGCCACGCTGGTGGCGGCAGCGCTGGGTACGGCCAACCCAGTGGGCCGCTGGGCTCTGCTGGTGACGACGGCGATCGGTCTCAAGTCGCTGCTGTTCAACCTCAATCCGCTGATCAAGCTGGACGGCTACTATCTGCTGGTCGATCTGCTCGAGCTGCCCAACCTGCGGCAGCGCGCGTTTGGCCGCCTGGCCGACACGGTGGGCGGTTGGTTCGGGCGGGCGCCGAAGACGCGGGTGCACGACCAGCGCGAGGCGCGCATCCTGCTCGGCTATGCTGCCGCGGCCAGCCTGTTCCTGCTGGGTCTGTTCGCGCTGGTGAGCTGGCGGATGCTGGCCGTGCTGCGGCAGCCGCGGCTGACTGTGTCGACGCTGCTGGTGACGCTGGTCGCGCTGTTCCTGCTGATTCGCGCCGTCCGTTTCGTGGCCGGAGCGTGGCGCGGCACCAGCGACGACGCAGCGCTGGGGGCACCATGACTGTCCCACCCGGTTTTCGTTTCTATACGTCCGACGACGCGCTGGCCCCGCGCACACGCTGGGCGCTCGAGCGCATCTTCAAGCTGACTCCGACCGCGATCGACGCGCTGTTCGGCGATCCGGGTCGGCGCATCCTGCTGCGCGTCGCCGACGACGGCACGCTGGCCGGCTTTGTCGTCTTCAAGGACTACAAGCAAGTGCTGCTGGCCCCCGACAACGCCTTCATCGCGCGCGAGGACAAGCAGCTGCTCGGCGCGCCGGGTCTCAAGGTCTACAGCTTCGAGCAGATCTGGTACTGCGACGGCGACTTCGACATGGCGCGCATCGTGCGCGAGACGCTGCCGGCGATGAGCGCGGTCCTGGCGCAGGAATCGGCACGCCACGCGCTGCTCGGTCTGTTGCCTCTGGGAGCGGCCACTCAGCCGCTGCGCGACCTGCTGCAGGAACAGGGCTTTCACGCCAATCCCAACATGTACTGCGACTACCGGTTTGCCCTGGCGCAGGTGCCGATCGTCGGCGACGACATTCCGGCCGCACCGCCCGGCGTCGACCTGCGAACCTTCGTGCAGCCGCCCGACCCGGTCGAGATGGCGCGCACCTTCAACCGCGTCTTCGCGGCGGGCGAAGTCGCAGTCGACGCTGCGATGATGGCGGCGATGTTCGAGCTGCGGAGCTTTGCCCGCGAGCTGTCGCTGTGGGTGGCGCGCGACGACCGCGTCGCCGGTTTCATCTGGATCTTCCGGCCCGATCCGTTGACGGCCAAGCTCAACCTGCTGGGCACCGATCCCGACTTTCGCGGTCGCGGCCTGGTGCTGTCGTGCACGCCGATGTTCATGCGCGCCTGCCAGCGCGCCGGCATCGCGACGCTGACCTTCACCATCCAGTCCGAGAACCGCGAGCCAGCCCGGATCGCGGCAGCGCTCGGAGCGGTCGAGTACCAGCGGCGGCAGACCTATATTCGGGTCGTATGACATCTGATAAGCCAATCGTCATGCGTCGTGTGTTGCCCTGGCTCTACTGGGCATTGCCGCTGCTGCTCAGCGCAGTGCAAGCCGTCTTCACCGCGCAATCGCTGGGAAAGATCCAGTACGAGGAGCTGGCCGAGTCGGTGCGCAACGTCTACTGGTTCGATCAGCGAACCATCTACGACGGTGTGTCGAGCAACGTCGGCTGGTACGGCCTGCTGTGGCTGACCTACACGCTGTTCGGATTTTCACTGCACACGGCCAAATGGGTCAGGCTCGTGTTCGCGCTGCTCGGTCTCTACGCCGCCGCAGTTCTCTTCAAACGCTATCTTCCCAGGCAGCAGCCCTGTTTGTGGTTGCTGATCCTGGGCCTGTCACCGACAGCGCTCTATTTCACGACGCTGCAAACCACCTTCGGGCTCGACCTCGCGCTGCTTCCGGTCGTGTTGCTGTTGCTGGTCGAAGCCGCAGAGCAACCTCAGGCGGGCCGGACCACGTTGCTCTGGCTCGCGGGCGCGGTCTCCATGTTTGCTGCGCTGTGTTTTCCGATCTTCTTGTTCTATCTGCCGCCGCTGTTGCTGGTGGCGGGGCAAGCGCTCTGGATGCCGATCGAAACCGGGCGCAGCAAACGCTGCGCCGTGGACCTCGCCGCGCTGGCGCTTGGATTTTTTTTACCACTCATATTCGTACTGTTGTGGCTCAAGCAGCCGGGTCTGTTGCTCGACGATCCGCTGACCGGTTCGGGACTCTTTCGCGGTGGCGGCGGACGGATGACCTGGCGCTGGCCCAATTCGGCGATCGCCGTCGGACAGACCGCGTACGACCTCTTCTTCCAGGGCAACAGCTACTATTTTCGAATTCCCCAGTCCGAATTTTCGCTGGCTGCCATGTTGGTGCCGGTGGCCGCGCTGGCGGCCTTTGTACGCTGGGGTCGGGCGTCGCAGCCAGGGCGCATTGTCGGCTGGTCGCTCTTGCTGCTCAGCGTGCTCTGCGTCGTTGGCCTCACCCTCGGAGGCGGGCCGCCCGGGATTCGGCGCGCGACGCCGCTGATCGTCGCTTGCTATGGGATCGCGATCTTGGCCTACCGCGCCGTGCACGATGCTGCTGCGCCGAAATGGCCGCGCTATCTCGCGTGGACGGGCGCTGGCGTGCTGCTCGCGCATCACCTGGCTGTGGCCGTGCCAAACCTGCGCTTCGTCGGTCGTCAGCCCATTCATGACCGCGGTCGTTGGTTTGTATCTCAAGCTAATGCGCAGGCATCGCTCGACGACTGGGTCAAGCGAGTCGGCCAGGGCGAAGTGCTTCGCTGTGTCGACGATCCGCAGCAGGCCTGCCGGTACAGCGAGATCTTTGGAGCTCTGGCATCGGTCCAGCGCTTTAACCAGCAGGCGCCCGCGTCAGTGCTGGCCGTCGATCCCGAGACCGGTGCCACACTGACGCTTTCGATCTCGCTCTGGGAGGATCGGCGCCTGCCTCATTGAGTGTCGTCGACAGGCTGCAACAAGCGCCAGCCGCGGGCAGAGCCAAGCAGTCGCCAGTGCGGCGGGACACCGACCGGCGAAGCGTCGCTCACGAGTGCCAGCGCCACCCCCCTGGCCTCGTCAGCTGGCGGCAGCTGTTCAGATGGCCGGCCCTCCAGGCGTCGCTCGGCGGCCAGTGACGCCAATGTGGCCCAGCTCGGTGTCGGCGCGACGACCAGGACCGAGGCTCCGGCTGGCAGCGGATCGAAATGGCTTTGAAACTCCTGCGACGCCACGCAGGGCGGCGGGACCAGGTGGCGTCCGATTCCGGTGAACGCCAAGATCCAGGCGCACCCGGCCAACGTCGGCAGCAGGGCGAGACGAAGCGGTCCTGGCACACGGTCGCGCAGCTTGCGCAGGTGTGGATCCAGGGCGCTCGCAGCCAGCAACGCGAGCATGGGATAGGCGACGAGTGTGTGGTTCCAGACCTTGCGGCCAGGCACGCAGAGCGCGCCGAGCAACAGCAGCGAGGAGAGCGCGAGCAGCTTGCGCGGGTCGCTGCCAGCAGTGTCGTCGTCAGACGTTGCGCCGCGCCGCCAGCCGCGACGGGCAGCCTCGAACAAACCCAGCGCAACGAGAGGCAAGCCTGGCCAGAACCGTTGCAGCACACTCGCGACCGGAAACAGCCACGCAGAAGAGCCATCGCGCCGCGCGCCCATGGCCGAATCCAGCAACTGGTTTTGTCCGTAGCCGTGCCACCAGCTCCCGTCGCCGACCTGGAGATCCACGAGCAGAAACAGTGCGAGCGGCAGACAGGCGCCAGCGGCCGTGGCGGCACCTGCCAGCAGGGGGCCCGGGCGGCGGTCGAGTATTGCGCGCGCTGCCGCGACAGCACACAGCGGTGCAACACCGAAGGGACCCTTGATCAGCACTGCCATCGCCGCCAGCGCAGCGGACACGCCATAGGCCGACCGGCGCCGGCTGTTCAGCAACCACGGGGCGGTGGCTGCCAGGCTGAAAAAAATCAAGGCCGGGTCCAACCGGGGGCGCGCACCGTAGAGAAAAAAAGACTCGGTGCAGCCCAAAATCGTGAGCGCCACGAGAGCAGCGAGCCATCCCCGCATGCGCTTGGCGACCCAGGCGAGCACAATGAGCGTGGCGATCGAAAAGATCAGGCCTGGGATCCACACCGCCCCATCGCCCGCGAACGTGATGGCAGCCGCATACGGCCAAAGACCAAACGGGAGGTGCTCGCGAAACCTGGGCATGACGTCGCCGAGGTAGCGCAGGTTGAACCAGTCGCTGTCGTCGACCATGTGGCGGGCCACCACCTGGTAGAGCTGGGCGTCGACGTCGTCGATGTGGGCCCAGCGTGGCGCAACCAGCAAAGCTCCGGCGAGCCCCAGCGCAGCGCAGAATTGCAGCGGCAGGCGAGAAGGCGCGCTGCTCGGTTGCGGCGGCGCCATCTCAACCGAAGCCCCCTGAAAAAAGCAGCGCCAACCACTCCAGGCCGAAACCGAGTGTGCCCTCATCGTTGTCGAGGATCGCGCGCTGCCGTTCGCGCGACACGCGCAGCTGGCGCAACAGCTGACGCTGGCGGACGAACTCGCGAAAGCGGTCCAGCTCGTACAGCGCCATGCGCACATTACCGCGCTGCTGTTCGTTGAGGGTGCGGCCGGTCAGCCGCACGCGCGCCACCAGCGCGGTGAAGCGATCCTGCCACTGGTTGTATGGCGCCAGCTGCTGGTCCTCGAACCAGCGCGCGCTGGTCCACTGCTGCGTCTCGGCAAAGCCCAGGCAATGCGGCTCGCGCTGGACGACCACCTGCTCGACCACCTGGCCATGCTCGCCGAGCTGAGCGGTGCGGCCGAGCGGATAGGCGCGGCAGGCGCCCGGTCGATCGGTGTAGACGGTACAGCCGGCGCTGCTCGCCCACGGGCACAGCTTGTCGCCGCGCTGCATGCGCAGCTGCAGGATCGGAAATCGCGTCTGCGGCATCTCGACCGTCTCGGTGTGGTCGCGCAGGAAGTCGCCGCTGCTCACGGCCAGGCGCCGGCGCAGGCGCAGCACGTCGTACGGAGAAAGCACCAGGTGCAGGTCCGTGCAGCAGGCGTTGAGGCAACTCTTGCTGACATTGCAGCCGAAGCCGAAGCTCGCGTCAGGAGCGATGCGCTCGAAGTCCATGGATCCCCTGTGCCTGGCGCGCCGGGTCAACCGAGCGCGGCCGCCAGCGTCTTGAGTTCGGCGTAGCAGCGCGCGTGAAGCGGCGCGCGGAACCGCGACTCGATCGCACGGCACGCTCGCAGATGCTCGTCGACCGCGGCCCGGTCGCGCTGCGCCACGGCGATGCGCAGCAGGTGCAGGCAGGCCGCGAGTTCACCCTCGGCCAGACCGGTCTGGCGCGATTCATCGCGACCGCTGTGGCAGAGTGCGATGCCGGTAGCGGCGTCCTCGCTCAACGCGATCGCCGCGCCCAGGTGCACGCGCGCCTCGGCCGCGACCTGGCGGTCGCCAGCGTCCTCGGCGAGAGCCAGCGCCCGCTCGAGCAACGCCCGGCCTCGTTCGTACTGGCCGGCCCAGACCGCCGTCTGACCCAGGTTGACCAGGTTGTTGGCCTCGCCCGCGACGTGGCCGCTGCCGCGGTTGGTGCCAAGCGCGCGCTCGAACGATTCGGTTGCGGCGGGTAGATTGCCGAGGAGCATCTCGCAATAGCCCAGGTTGGTGACGGCGCGAGTCAGCGCATCGAAGTAGCCGATCTCCTCGGCCCGCTGCCTGACCCGCAGCAGGATCGCGCGCGCCCCCTCGAGGTCGCCGCTGGCCAGCTTGAGTGTGGCCCAGCGGTTGTTGACGTGCAGCTGCCGCTGCTCGTCGCCGTGGGTCTGCTCGGAAGCGCGTTCGAGCCACACTGCCGCGTCGCCGGGGTGTCCGCCAAACGCGTGCAGGTGCGCGACCCGGCACGCGGCGTCGCAGCGCAGCCCCGGCTCGCGCGCAGTCAGGTAGACGTGCTCGAGCTTTTCTCGCCCGTGGTCGAGGTCGCCGAGTGCGATGAAGGTCTCGCCGACCCAGTAGTCGACGACGTGCAGCGCGGCCGGATCGAGCACCGCGCGGTGCGTGCTCTGGATCTGTCGATAGACCTGAGTCGCCGACGTCCACTTGCCCTGGCGCGCCAGCGCGACCAGCCAGCACACGGCGATGGCGGCCGCAGTGCGCGGCTCCGGCCGCTCGGGCACCGGCAGCTGCTCGACCGCGTCCCGCCAGTGGCCGGCCAGCTGCTCGGTCTCGCGATCGAGACCGGCGCGCGAGGCCAGATCGATGGCGCGTTGGTACCAGTGAGCAGCGGCGGCGAACTGCGCGGCGCGCTCGCGGTGCATGGCGAGCATGGTGGCGGTGCGCCGAGAGTCGTGCTCTGGCAACCTTTCGAGCGCGTCAGCGATGCGCGCGTGCACCTGCCGCCGCTCGAGCTCGGGGATGGTCTTGTAGGTCACCGCGCGCACCAGGTCGTCGCGGAACATGTAACCGGCCAGTTCCTCGGCGTCGGGCACCAGCACGCGCTGCACCTCGAGCGCCGAGACCGCGCTGTCGAGCAACTCGGGCTCCAGATCGGCCGGTGTCGCGCGCTCCAGCAGGTGGCGGCTGAAGCTGCGGCCGATCGCGCTCGCCGTGCGCAGCAGGCGCCGCTCGACCTCGTCCAGCTCGGACAGCCGGGCCAGCGCGACCTGGGCCAGCGTCGGCGGCACCACCTCGTCGAGCAGTGCCATACCGGGTGCCGGCGGCAGCGCGGCATTGGCGCGCAGCGTGACCAGCCGGTGTTCCTTGATAAAGCGCGCGACCTCGACCGCGTGATCGGGATTGCCGGCGGTGCGGCGCCACACGAAATCGGTCAGCTCGTCAGCGACCTGGCGCACCCCGAACTCGTGGCCGAGCAACTCGCTGATCTGCCGCGCGTTCAGGGGACCCAGCTCGATCAGGTGGTCGAAGCAGCGGCGCACGCCGTCGAGCGCTGGGTCGGGCTGGAAGGTGCCGACCATCAGAAACGGTCGGTCGCGCGGTAGCTGCGAGACCTGCTGGATCAGTTGCAGCGTCAGGCTGTCGGCCAGCTGCAGGTCCTCGATGATGTAGAGCAGCGGCTCCTCGCGCAGCCGCAGCTCGATGAAATGCATGACCTGCGACAGCAATCGATCGCGGGCGTGGACGTCCGCCAGATCGAGGATCGCTTCGTTGCCACCGAACAGGTGGTCGACTGGTTGCAGCAGTGCGACCAGCTCGGGTGCGCCGTTGGAAAAACCGAATCGACCGAGCAATGCGTCGCGCAGCTGGGTGCGCCGGCGCTCCTCGCTGTCGCCGGGCGCCAGCCCCAGGTAGCTGTTGATCATCACCGCGATCGGCGCCAGCGGCGTCGACCGCGTGGCATAACGGCAGTGACCGAGGATGCCGGTACCGCCACGCTCGACCCAGCGATCGATGACGCTGGCCAGCAGGTAGCTCTTGCCGGTACCGGACTCGCCGCTGACACCGACCAGCCGGCCATGGCCAGAAACTGCGGCGTCGACGGCCTCGTCCAGCGCCGCCTGCTCGCTGGCACGGCCGGCGCAGAAGCGCGCGTGTTCGCGCTTGCGCACATAGTGGGCGCGGCCCTCGGCCATGCCGTGCACTGCGTGCACAATGAGCGGTTCGCGCTTGCCCTTGACCGCCAATGGTGCGCGCGGCGTCGTCTGAAAACGGTTCTGCACTGCCTGCATGATGGCGTCGGTCGCCAGGATCTCGAACGGTTCGGCCGCGCCGGCAACGCGCGCGGCCACGTTGACCGCGTCGCCGACCACG
>Ga0315268_10002699_pt1 | contig 19860 bp, 19 predicted proteins | sample C1_top_MG_FD_204535 | JGI IMG/M metagenome (GOLD analysis project Ga0315268, IMG submission 204535) | Sediment microbial communities from Yellowstone Lake, YNP, Wyoming, USA - C1_top | ecosystem: Environmental > Aquatic > Freshwater > Lake > Sediment | place: USA: Wyoming | collected 2017-08-01
GTTGCCAAAAGCATTATAGGAGTAGGATTGCAGATTTACACCAGAGGGATCGCTTAGATTAGCTGTGCTGCCTAAGCCGTCGTAGGAGTAAATACATCTCAGCAGTGGCTCGTTTCGCGCTGATAATCCCTCCTATTCCTCCTTGAGCATAGGGATTGCGCAGATAGCTTGCTACTGGATTGCCTGAAACATCACTCTCAAACACTACATCCATACCATCGTAGAGGTAATTTACAAAGTTTGAGCTGTCTTCAAATGAAATCCTCTTTCCTTCTCCGTCATAACCATAGGTGATACTCGTTGCGCCTGAGGAAACTCTAGTCAGCCGGTTCTCATAATCATAGTTTAAGTTCAAGGTTTGATTAGCGGACTGCCTGCGAATGAGATTGCCGTTATTATCGTATAGATAAAGTATTTGGTCTACTTGGTTGTCATAGGTAACATTCACTGTTTTGGTGGCAAAAAGAATTACCTCATTAGTGAGCATTTACAAACGTCTCCTTATTCCGTAAAACGTCCGCAGGTTCACTTAATTTGCTCAAAAGTCAACTTTACTGAATAAACCTTTAAAAAATAAATATATTGCTGCGCTAAAAAAAACAAGAAATAAAGAAACCATTATAAAGAATAGAATAAAGATAAGGCTAAATAACTTCGAGAATTGATAGATATTAACTACCGGGATAAGAGAAATAAAAATGAGAAAAGGTATAATGCTTAAGAATACAAATTGCCTGGATGATATCCAAGCTTCTTTTCGTGTCAATATTCCTGCGTCTTGGCTGGGACCTATAGGGAAGAAGAACACTTTTGTGAAACGTGAAAAAAGATGACTATCGGCATAATATTTCATAATATGTACAACCAGTAACAACCCGAACAGGAAAAAATAGATAAACTTGCCGGTGATTATACCGCTATAGATCAATCCCAAGAAAACCACAATCTGCAGTCAATATTTTTTTATCTTCAATTAATTTCGCCCTCTTTTAGTTTTGTCTGCCTACAGGTAAGACGTACAATCTTCCAGCTGTTCTAATAGATTTCGTTATGCTGTATGGCCTTATGTTTATGAATTATGCTATGGAGTGGAACATCTCCCTTTCCTGATAAATTGTCTTACTTTTCCCATTAGACCACCAGATTTAATATGTTGTTCGACAGCCTTAAATAAATCGATTATATTATCTTCCGAGCCAGAATAATTAAAAGGAACTCTGGGCTTGGCAACAGCAGCATAATCTAGGATCGCTTTTTTAACTCTTTCTAACTGAGGTATTTCAGAAAGAGATTTGATTCTTATCTTCCCTTTGTCCAGATAAAAATCAATTGGTATTCCTTTTACATCCCACCCAGTATATTCTCTTCCTTCAATATCTATAGCTTCTAAAGAATCTAAATCAGACTCTGAATTAATCATAAACATCCACTTATCCCGATCTTGTCCAAAAACAGGATATGTCATCACCATCCTCCTTCCCATGGTCTGTGTTGCCCTATTCCTGGGCGACGATGATAATGACCAAGTGGGTTGAATCGCCAATCAGGAGTTTGTGCACCAGGTCTAGTAAGCGTTATTTCTCCTCCTTTCCACCCAACCTCAGCACTACCAATATTACTTATACCCGTCGCTTCCAAGCCAATAAGTGTTCCCGCACTAATCGCCGCCGTTGCAGATATGCCCACAGTAATTCTTTCTCCCCACATCCACCAGCCGCCAGCTTCTTCGGTATATTGCATAGGATTTCCCCAGCTACTTGGACCATAAACATTCCATTCAGACATTGGTTGACCATATGGCCCCGGCAGAACACTTTCATATAGATATCGATCCCACCAAGATTTTTGACACAACCCCCATAAATCAACCAAGTTTACCGGATCATTCAAACAGTAAAGGTACACATTCGGCCCATCAACCATCCCTAATGGGTCTGGGGTGATGAACCTTCCTATCCTCGGGTCGTAGTAACGCGCTCCGAAGTAGATGAGACCAGAGGGATCTACTTCCTTAGCCAGGAACTGACGATTGTTGTTGGGGTATGCCGGGTTAAGTAAGTTACCAAAAGCATAATAGGCGTAAGATTGTAGATTTGCTCCAGTAGGATCGCTTAAGTTAGCTGTGCTGCCTAAGCCATCGTAGGAGTAATAAACCTCTGTCCCCTGCAGTCCCTGTTTGCTGATAATCCCACCAATACCTCCTTGAGCATAAGGATTACGTAGATAGATTGCAACCGGATTACCTGAAACATCACTCTCTAATACTACATCCATCCCGTCATAGAGATAATTTACAAAGTCTGAGCTGTCTTCAAATGATATCCTCTTTCCTTCTCCATCATACCCATAGGTGATACTCGTTCCGCTTGAGGAAACCCTACTAAGCCGGTTCTCATAATCATAGCTTAAGTTTAAGGTCTTAGCAGCAGACTGCCTGCGGATGAGGTTGCCATTGTTATCGTAAACATAGAGTATTTGGTCAACCTGGTTGTCATAGGTTACATTTACTGTTTTGGTTGCAGTATTACCAGCAGCGTCAGTGGCAGATACGGTAAGAGTATTTGGACCGAGAGATAAGTTTACCTCGCAGGTGAAATCTTCTCCTTCCAAAGTAGCCTCAATGTCATTAACCGTAAGCGACTTAATGCCACTGGCGTCAGTAACTGTGCCAACTACGGTAATAGGCCAAATACCTGGACCGGAGATGCTTTCCTGCGTCAGATGGTTGGCGTCATTGTAAGCGTAGAGATATTCTTTTCCGTCTTTAACCATACGGCTGCGGTTGCCGGCAGGGTCATATTCAAAGCTGTTACCGTAAAGAGTATCTCCTGAAGCAGAGACTTTTTGCTCGTTAGTCAGCTGCCCAAGAGCATCGTATTGATAATCTACTGCTCCATCAAGCAAATCCACTCTTGCTCTCCTGCCTGCCTGGTCATAGGTATAGATGAATTCCGATAACCTCTCTAAAGTATCCTGGTTTTGATTGGTAAGATGTATCAGGCGCCGCATCGCGTCAAAGCTATAAGTTGTCACAATATTATTAGGATAGGTTACACTCAAGGGATTACCTACTTCATCATAGGTGTAGGTGGTGGTTTTGTTATCAGGGTCAGTAATTGAAACAAGCCTTGCCAAGGCATCATAGGTATATTGCACGGTTTTTCCGTCTGGTAGAATCAAACTTGTGCGATTGCCTATCTCGTCATAGATATACTGCAGGGTGTCATTCGAAAGTGGCCCGTCAACCTGCGTTAGTCTGCCAAGTTTATCATAGGTATAGCTTGTTGTCCCATGGCTGTCCTGCATACTGCTGCGTCTGCCAAGGGAATCATATTCAAAACTCACCGAACTGCCTGACGGATAAGTTATTTTTTTTAAGCGGTTAAGGCTGCCATACTCATAGTTAATCGTATTGTTATTTGCATCCGTTACACTGGTGCGGTTTCCTGCGGCGTCATAGACATAAGTCTTTATAAGCCCTAAGGCATTGGTTTCCGAGATAAGCCGGTTCAATGTGTCATAAACGTAGGTAGTCTCATGCAGGTTCTGATCTGTTACTTTGATGAGATTTCCTTCGCTGTCATACGTAAATGAAATTATATTGTTAAGCGGATTTCTGATACTGGTGACCTTGTCATTCGCATTATACGTATAATATGTAGTATGTGAGGCATTGTCAGTAATCGAAGTCCTGTTACCAACGCCATCATAGGTATAGTTAACCATTGAATTGTCCGGATAGGTCACTCTTGTCAATTGGTTAAGGCTGTTAAAGGTAAAGTGGGTACGATTGTTTTTGGCGTCTCTGGTTTCGATGCGGTTACCGATGGCGTCATAGCTAAAGGTGGTAATATTGTTTAAAGCATCCGTAGCAGTAGCGAGGTTACCGTATTCATCGTGAGTAAAAACAGTCGTATGGTTTTTGGGATTTGTTGTGGCAGTAAGCAGCCCCTGGGCATCGTAAGTATTCGTTGTAATATTGCCAAATGCATCAGTAAGCGTAATCGGGTTGCCTTTTACATCATAATCATATGTAGTGACATTGTTTTGCGCATCAGTGATGGTTTTTACAAAATCAAAACTGGGCTCATAGGTAAAAGTAGTAGTATTGTTTAAATGGTCTGTTACCATGAGGAGATTACCGCGGCTATCGTAGATGTATGATGTAGTATGCGAATTTTGGTTAGTAAAAGAGGTCTTATTCAGGTTAGCGTCCCAGGTAAAATTCCGGACATTATTTTGGCTGTCAATAATCTTAGTCACTAAACCATAGGTATTATATTCGTACTTTGTAGGATTACCCCGGGAATCCGTTACAGTTGTGCTTAGATTATCCGGAGCAAAGGATAAGGTTATCTCATTAATATTTCCATCCTGCCAGGAATGATGTGCCCGGTCAGAAGAATCATACTCAAAGTAAAGAGAATGGTTGTTGGCGTCAGTTTTACAAGTAAGATTATGGTTAGCGTCATATTGATATGTAGTTATATTATTCAGCGGATCGGTTACTTTAACCAGGTTGCCGTTTGAGTCATATTCATATTTGAATGTCCTGTTTGCGGGGTCAGTTATTTGCGTGACCCTGCCTTGGGTATCATTGGTAAAGAGCAATTTTCTTCCTGCCGGATCAGTTACTTCCACAATTCGGCCATTCGAATTTCTGAAAATAGTTATAACATTGCCGTTTCTTCCTTCTATTTTTACCAGCCGTCCTTTTGTATCAAAATACAGATTCCTTCCCTGTTTTTCCACTAATTGGAAAGTGCCATCAGAGTTTTTAGTAAGAACGGAATATTTACCGGCTGGAGAAATATACCCGCCATATGTATCCCATTTATATAGCGTATAAACTCCTTTTTCGTTTATCTCTAGCACCGATGAGTCTGGTTGTTCAGCTAAAGTTATGTCAAAATTTGAACGCCAGCCAAAACCTAATTGGCCGTTAAAATTATCCTGAGAATTATAGGCGCGAGAAAATTCAAGCGGAAGTTCTTTTGATGGAATAAATAGATCTGCTTCTTCGGTATACATATTCCCATCAGCGATATTGATGGGATGGCCGACAACCGTTTGTTTTGACTTATCGGTCTGATTCGTCTGCGGAGCCTTTGACGGCATATTAAACGATATCGTGCCGATTACGATAGGAGGCTGATTCAAACAATTGCCTCTTGTTTGTACTACAAACGTATGATGATTATAGTTAGTTTCTATAAAAGCGCTTACGACGTCTTGAAAAACTTGTCTCGCGTTAGCTTGGCTAGTGCCGCAATAACCACCGCCGAAACTGTTGCCGAAATAACTAGAAGTAGCGGTTTGATTCCCTCCACCAAAATTTACGCCGTCGTCTCTAAATACGTCATAGCCGCATACATCCCAAGGATTATCAGAATACGGCGTCCAATGTATAATTACGTGATAACTGGCACTTACGCAACTTGCATAATACGGATTTTGCACACAAGTTTCAACAACCTCAAGCCAGACCTCCGCGAATAGCTTCGGTGTCGTTATTAAAAGAAAGGCGATAGCCAGAAGAATGATTTTATTTTTTATCTTGGGTTTTAGCGGTATTTTCTTCATCATTTCGCCTTCATTACCTCACCTTCTAGCGGGGAAGTTATATTTAATTGCGGTGGTGTTGTATCTACCCTAAACGCAGTCGTTGCCTGAACTGCGGCATTACCTGCTTTGTCCTTAACATCGGCAGTTACGGAATGAATTCCTTCGGCTAAATTTGTGCTTGGGGTGTAAGTGAATTCTGTTGCGGTAATTGTCGCACCAGAAGTAATATCAACGCCATCTAAGATAATTCTAACCGTAGAAGTATCAATACCTGATAAATCATCTGAAAATAAGGCAGAAATAGTCGGCTTAGCATTGGCAAGAAGCGCGCCATCCGCAGGCAATAAATTATTAATTTGCGGTGGCGTAATATCAGGTGAAACAGGAGTAACGCTTATTTCACCTGAATTACTACTATTATGACCTAACGCATCCTGCGCAGTAATCACATAATAATAGGCAGTTCCATTGGTAAGACTTATATCATGATAGAAATTTTGTGTGATGAATATTGAATTTACTTTCGTGTAAGGGCCACCTTGAGTTTCTGAGCGATAAATATTGTAGCCGGCAAGGTCTTGCTCAGTATTAACTATCCAAGATAAATCTGCTACAGTATCACCGGCAGTAGCCGATAATCCAACCGGCGGAACTGGGGGCGTGGTGTCTAAATATATTGTTAGAGTAGAAGAAGCTGTGTTTCCGACGGTATCAGCAACAATAACGTTAATATTATTAGCGCCTTCCGTAAGAACTATTTCTGCTGAATAGGTCTTGGCTACATTGTCAATTGAAGCAGTTGCGCCATTTACTTTTATATTATCAATGCGCTCTTCTATATAACTGCCGCTGATAATTTGAGTAGCGATTTTTGTCGGTGAAGTAACAGGATTAATGGATAGTTGAGGCGGAGTAATATCAGTAACAAAACCCCAATTGGCTTGGGTTGTTGGATTGGTAGCTTTATCTTTAACATCAACGGTTACACTATGAGTTCCATCGGATAAATTTGCGGTTGGGGTATAAGAGAACCCTGTTGAGGTAATCGTAGCATTGGAGGTAACATCAACACCATCTAAGGCAATTTTAACTGTGGAAGTATCAATTCCTGATAGATTATCAGAGAAATCACCAGATATAGCGGGTTTGGCATTAGCCAGAATCGAACCATTTGGGGGAGTAATAATTTGAATGTTAGGGGCAATGTTGTCTATGCCCACAATCGTGACAGTAAGAAGCCCGCCGGGTTTTCCTCTTATCTCTGTTTCTACAGTACTATTTGACTGAAGACTAACCGGTATCTCAATAAACGTTACAGTTTGATTGAATTTTTCAGGCCCTAATACCTGTTTTCCATTGATGGAAATAATAGAACTACTGACTAATTCTGACGGCGTGTCTTGAAGTCCCCCGTTATATACACGTAAGATAAACTCTGTATTGGGATTTAAGATTGAGAAATTATCTATAACTGTTACAGGAGTGCCTGTTTCGCGGATAAAGTTTTTGGGGCCAAAGGCAGTAAATTCTCCTGCCCACACCAAAGTAGGCAGTCCAACTAAAATAAGACAAATTATTAAGGAGATTCTTAATACCCTAACTGGAGCAAAACTAATAAATGGCATTTTTCGTAATTCAGTTAAGATATGGCGATATCTTCGATTTTTAAGGCAGGATTGGGCAATAAATTGATTCTTACCCTGTACTTATGCTCCACGAACCTTAAGTTTGCCCTGTCTCTTGAGATTTCATCCGCAACAAGAGGATTCAAAGTAAGGCTTACTTCCCTTAATGCTTTATCTTTCAAATATTTCCTTAATTCTTTCAGCGCATAAATGGACATCGTCACAGGCGACTTTATTTTACCCCTGCCGCCGCAATAAGGACAAAGCTGATAAGCAAGCGTCTGCACGGTATTGTGTATGCGCTCCCTGGTCATTTCTACCAGGCCGAATTTGGATATCCCTAAAATATCGTATTTTGCCCGGTCTGTGCTTAAAGCCTGCTTTAAGACGTGTAAAACTTCCCTGCGGTGAGACTCCTTTTCCATATCAATGAAATCTATCACGATTATACCGCCCAAATCGCGTAAACGTAACTGATGGGCTACCTCAATAGCTGCCTCACAATTTATCTTGAATGCCGCTTCTTCCTGCTTTATTTTCTCCTTGAAACCGCCGCTGTTTACGTCAATTACCACCAGCCCTTCCGTGGGCTCAATAATAATATACGCCTTTGATTTAAAATAGACCTTAGTTTCAAAAACCTTATTAATCTGTTTTTCTATATTTCTTTCCTCGAATAAATTATCTTTCCTGTAGAATTCCACTCTCCTTGCTAAATTTACCGCGAACGACTTCATAAACCTCTGGATACGGTAGAATTCCGGTTTTGAATCGACCATTAATTTAACAACATCTTCACTGAAGGAATCCCTTATGGCTCTTAAAATCAGGTCATACTCTTCGTAAATGAGACATGGCGCCTTGCGGCCTTTGATTATCTTCTGCATTCTCTTCCATAGTTTAATCAGGAAGTTTGCGTCTCTGTTCAACTCGTGTTTTGATTTACCGCTTGCCGCAGTCCGCACGATGAAACCCACATCTTTCGGTAATTTCATCTCCTGAAATATCTGTCTTAATCGCCTTCTCTCAGCCTCGTCTTCAATCCTGCGGGATACACCCACCTGGACATCCTGAGGCATAAGCACAAGAAACCTTCCGGCAATTCCGATTTCAGAAGAAAGGCGCGGGCCTTTTGTGCCGAATGATTCCTTGACGACCTGGACCAAAACCTCATCTCCTTTTTTAATGCTAGCCGGGGATTTCTTATTCGGCTCCAGGGCTTCAAAAGCAGAACTGACTTCGGATAGATAAAGGAAACCTTTCTTGGGCAGGCCTATATCCACAAAAGCCCCGTTTATCGACTGAATAACCGCTTCGATTTTTCCCTTATAAATATTTCCGACTATTGTCCTGTCCTGCGGCCTCTCTATATAAAATTCCTCCAAGCGGCTGTCATTAAGCACAGCCACCCTTTTCTCCTGCGGCTCCACATTAATCAATATTTCTTTTGCCATAGTCCGTTATGGGGTCTGACCCCGTTCGAATTTGACCCCTTTAATTTCTATCCCTTCCGGAAGCTGTTTCTGTAACCTCTCTTTAAATTCTTCGGCTTTGACGGAATCCTTCAAAACCACCACTGCCTCTTCATTTTCGCTTTCCAGCCCTAATTTTAATGCCCGTTTAATACTCAGTTTAGGGTGGGGATTAAATCCTTCGGTTATTTTGAGCGGTAAATCCGCGCGGCGCAATGCACGCATAAACAAACGCATTAAATCCAAATGCGAAATAAACCGTATTGCACCTTTCTTGCTGAAAATGAACTCGACTTTATACATACGCGTAAATAAAAAAGGACTGTCATTAGTTTACACTATCAGGATAAAATAATCAAGATAATTAATAACAGTCCTGTAAGGATATACTACTTATTATTTCTTTTTGCTCTTTTCTGTCTTTGCCTCTGGTTTAGGACTAATGTTAAACCTATTTTCAAGTTTGGCAATTTCTTCCGGAGAAAAAGCCTCGTCTTTTAAGATACGGGCTGTAATAAATATAAGTAAATCAACCTTTGCGGTATCAACTGTTTCGCGCCTGAAAAATACACCCAGAAGAGGAATTTTACTAAGAAAAGGAATCCCTATTGTACTTTTGGTTTTTACGTCCTTAAGCAAACCGCCTATAACGATGGTCTCTCCATCTTTCATTAAAATTTGTGTTTGCACCTCTCTGACATCGATAATCGGATAACTCACAGTCGTCGTAAGATTTCCAGCAAAATTTTCCACAGTCTCGTTTGTCGTCGAAGAGGTTACGCTGGGATGGATAATCATATTGATGAATCCCTCTTCACTGACTTGAGGGACTACATTGAGCCTGATACCAATTTCCTGGTAATAGCTTAAAGTTGAAGTCACGGTAGGGCCGCTGGTGGTTGTCCCTGCACTGACTGTAGAACTAAAAATGGGCGTGTGATATCCTACTAACATGGAAGCTTCCTGGTTATCCAAAGTAACTATCCTGGGCGCTGATAAGGTATTTGTATGAACATCTTCCTCAAGCGCATGAATGTAGACTTCAAATTGACTGCCGGTCAACTTCCTAAAAACCAACTCTAAACCGGTGTTGAGAGTGGTCGATGTCCCGGGGATATCTGCTTTTGGTCCGTAATTAGAAGGTTCAACTAATGAACCCAAAGAATGGCCGCCGAGAGCTTTCGTATCCGCTCCGTTCTTTTTTCCACCCACACCGAGCAATGTGATATCTGCTGTGGTTGCGCCATTGTAGCCTGTTCCGTAATCAAAGCCGATGTCTTTTAATCTATCTTTATTGACTTCCATAATCCTTGCCTCTATTAATACCTGCTTTGGCCTCCTATCAACCTTGGGCAAAATTACATTTTTTATCCTATCTATCACTGCATCTGTATCAGTTATAAGTATAGTTTTTGATTTAATTGCAGGGTCGACCTCAACCTTAGTGGAAGAAGGCACACCTGCAGCACTTTTTTCAATAGAAACCACCTCGGGCCTTGGCCCTCCTTCGGCTTCTCTCTCTAAAGCACGCGCTTCAACTTCTTCCTTACCTATTTTAAAGGTACCGAATTTCCAGCCTTTCTGCCCCTTGGTATACAATATGGAAATCTTTCCCCGGGGAGAAAGCATCGGTATTATTATTCTCATCGCATCCTGGGCATCTAAAAATTTAAGGTCGATAATCTCTGTCCTCAACGGCTCTTCTGCCTGAATTTTAGACATATTTTCTATTTTTGTCACTAAAATAACGTTCCCCTGCTTCTGATAACCGAAACCGTTGCTTTTTAAAATTATATCCAATGCTCTTTCCCAGGGGACATCGGTAAGCTTGATAGTTATTGTCCCTATAACGTCGGCAGTAGCCACGATATTAACATTGCCTTTCTGCCCCATAATTTTAAGGACACTGTGAATGTCCGCATCCTTAAAATCCAGGGTGACATTCTCCGCTGCGGAAAGGCTGTCTTTGATAACCGCCTCATCCGGCGGAGCTTCTTGAGCAGGGTTAACTGTCTGAGCTCCTACGTAACTTACAGAAAAGATACCTAAAAGAAAAAGCCAAAGACCGGAAGATCTCATTATTCCTCCTTTTTAAACTCTACCTCTTTAATCTCGCCATCTTTAATAAAAGTTACTTTTTTCTCTTCTATCTTCAAAACCTGATAATCATCCACGAAATCTCCTATCTTAACTACGGTGTCATCCACTATGGCGTAAGAAATGCCGTATTTATCATAAATTATGCCTTCTAAATTAAGCCCTGATTCTTTTTTGGCCTCATCGGGTTCCAGTCTCTGGAATCTGCCGTCGGGCGTAACCAAAGGGATAAATGGATCACGTTTGCCGTGCGAATCATAGACGGATTGCTCCTGGGCAAAAGAAGAAATGCATAATAAAAACAGAAATAAAATGCTGCAGAAATACTTTTTACTTTTTAACATAGGCCTTCAAAATCAAATTTACTTTTTGTTTTAAATAATCCTGGGGCTGCCTTGATATTTTTATCTCATCTGCAAATATCGGCTGAACCCCGTTTTCCAACTGGTTTAAAAAACTACCCAGATTGTGATATCCGCTCAACAGGTCTAATTTTATGCTCAAGGAAACAAAATCTTGTCCTGTTGAAGATTTGTCTTTTGGCCTGGTATCCTTGGAGGGATTAATTTCCATAACCTTAATATTGTTATCATTGGCAATATTGGATATTTCCTGCAGCAATAAAGGTATTTCGCCTTGTGAATAAATTTTTAAGAGTTTGGGGAGCGCTTTTTCTTTTTGTGCAGCCTGCTGTAATAAAACCGCATCCTTACTTACCAGCTCAATGTCTTTCTTTAGTTTTGAAATTTTGCTTCCCAGAGCCGCTACCGCTTTTCGTTGTGCCGTAATGATAAATGCAAAATCCAAAAAGATTATTACGCAAGCAACTATCAGGGCTAAAGTTGCTTTTTTCCTGTCCGTCCGTAATATCTCCGGGTAATTTAATAATTTTTCAAGCATTTAAAAATCCTTATTTCGATTTCAGCGGGGCGGTTAGAATAAAATCAACTACCTCAAAGCTGCCCATGGTTTTTCTCTGTATTGCACCTAAATCCAAATTGTTAAAATCCTTTATAAAATCTGAGTCGTTCTTCAGATTAAACATATACCTATTGATTAAATCGACCTCGTTTTTCTCCAAAGATACCACTGTTGCCCGTATCAGGAGCTCTTTCGACGAGATGGAAACTTCATTAAACCAGATTCCTGAAGGCAAATCAAAGCTTAGCCTGTTCAAATTCTTAGACCAGATAATACTTTTCTTGACCAATTCCTGTATGATATTATTTTCCTGAAAAGAAAACTCCGACTGACTTTTGAGGCTCGCTATTTTCCTTCTCTGCGGCTCTAACGCGACCCATTTTTTGTTAAGAGAGTTTAATCGCAGGGAGCGCGAAATTCCCAGCATGCCCAGATAAAGATGCATAAATATCAATATCCCCGCAAAAAGAGGGGTCAGATATATAAAATACTGTTTCCGGTCGAAGGATTTAGCCCTTTTAACTTTAAGCTCTTCCGGTAATAGGTTTATCTCTATCATATTAAATGAGCGCATAACTTATGGAGGCATAGCCGACATAAGTTATCTGCGCGAATTAATCCCCCACCACTTTTTGATATTGCATACTACTAACTATTCTCTTTGTTAGTTCTTTATAAGAATTCTTGAATTTCTTGAGACGTTCTTCTCTTGTTCGCGCATCGGTTTCTGATAAATACGCCTCATAATAAATAAGCCCAAGCGGTCTTCTCTTCTTAGTAGAAATATTTAAACCTTTATTATGTTCGGATAATCTTTTCTCTAAATCTTTTGTATAGCCTATATACAATCCTTCATCTTTGCGGCTCTTTAATACATACACATAATACATAAAAGTGGTGGGGGATAAGTTCGGCCAAACAACTTAGCTTCACTATCGCTCGCTAAGTTGTGGCCTCACTTACGCAATGCCAGACCAATGGCTACGGCTAACTGGCCTGATATTGCGTTTATTTTTGAACCGTCAATATCCTCTGCTATGGAAATTTTCTTTAAAGGGTCCCAATTTTCGACTATCAAACCCAAAAGGTCTGTCAACATATCTTTTAAACCTGTGTATAAACTGCCTCCTCCGCTTATAAAGATTTTCCCCACGGAAGAAACGCTTCGGCTTTCATAATAATCAAAAGATGTACGCACTTCCTGTGCCAGTTTAACCAGTATAGGTTCGATGGCTAACATTATTTTATCTGCTTTTTCTTTACCGCCGCTTGTTTTTACTTCTTCGGCATTTTTGAAATCAATGCCGAGAGCATCTGCGATTTTCTGAGTAAAGTTATTGCCTCCTATGTTTATATCCCGGCTTAACATAGGCATCCCGCTTTCTAAGATATTCAAATTACTTGTTGCCGAACCGATATTAAGCAAGGCTATGGTCTTGTCTTTAAGATTATCGTCTTCGGAATAATTCAAATTGAATGCGTTGATTAAAGCCAAGGAGTCAATATCCACGATGTCAATCTCAAGGCCCAGTTCTCTAAGTAAGTTAAGGTGCTGATTAAGGTATTCTTTTTTCACCGCTGCCAGCAATATGCGCATCTTATTATCGGGTAAATCTTCCCTTAAGATATAGCCGTCTAAATTTACTTCCGCAACAGGAAAAGGGATATATTTCTGTGCCTCAAACTTTAAGGCCTGCTTCAGTTCTGAGCTATTCATTTTGGGAAAATCAACATACCTGGTTATTGCCTGCTGTCCGGAAACTGAGATATTTATCCTCTTGATGCCCTGGGTTTGTATAATCTTCTTTAAGACCCCTTCCAAATCAAGCTGATTCTGCTCCAGGCAAAATCCGCAGAGTTGAATGGCATCTTTGGTAAATCTTAATTTTACGAGTTTTATCGAAGAGACGCCGATATTTAGTCCGACGGAAAATTTCTCCTGCGGGAATTTATTTTTGATTTTTTTAATTATAGAATTCAGGAATTCGGCTTTTATCATCTTTAGTTATTACTGCATCTCTTTCCAAGACACAATCTGGGGAGAACGATACTGGACGTTATCTAAAGCCGTGGTTATCTTGGCGGCGTTATGTTCTATATCAGCGGTGCCTGTGACTGTAGTGTCGACGGTTGCTGCGCTTTCAGCTAAAATCGCACCCTGTATATTACACGTCCCCGCCATATCTAATGTTCCTATCACGTATATTATACCATCAAAATCGATTGTTCCCGTAATCCTGAGGTTTCCTTGAACGATTAATATTCCTGACCCGGATACATTCCCGTTAAAATTAGAAGATGGGGCTATAACCCAATTGATGCCTGATATAGTGCCTGAAGGCCAGGTATTATCATAAACTGTGCTCAGTGCCTTAATTTCAGCCGTGGAGAAAGCAAATAAATCAGCAAAACCAAAAGTTGAATTCTGTTTATAATACTCAGGATCTCTGGTTTTCGGCGCTACCGGCGTTGGAGTATTTTCTCCATATACCATTGATGAACCTCTAAAGTCAATATCAACCGTTGACTCAATACCATATGGGAATTTATCTGAAGACACATCGCGGGTACTGACGACTGCGTCTATAGTCCTGCTGATGCTGCCTACAGTCCCTGTAGAAATTATATTATAATATTTACCGCTGGCATTGATATCTATCACAGTCACGACGTATGAACCTCCGCCTACATTGCCCGGTGCAGGAGCAGTGGGTAAACTATTCCGTGCTTCCTGAAGCCCGGCTTCAGCTACCCATAAAGCCCTTGTAGAATCAGCATACCTGTTAAAAAGGAAACTCTGGTTTATCTGTTTATACAAAAAAGAGCTGGATAAAACAGCCAAAACTATAATTACAAAAAGGCCCAGAATTAAAGCCGACCCTCGCTTATTCATTTCTAATCTTAACCTCCTCAACCATGGTAAAATTCAAAGGCCTGTTCCTCACCGTCTTTGCCTTTTTAATCGCAACGATTAATGTCCGGGTGGTTAGTAACGTCATATTGTCGAAATTATTATTCGTCTCATTTACATAACTTGTATAAAAAGGCGACATCTGTATATCGGTAAAGTTCCATTCATTCTGAATAGTGCCATTTTCTATAAATCTTCTGGTGAAGGTCTGAGTGACATTATCATACGCATATTCAACATACTGATTACTATTCTCTTGTGTATACGTAGTGTTATTCCAAAGCCACAAGTTAAATTTAACATAATCTGATGAAGGAGTGTTATTATAAAGCTCCTGGATTTTGGCCTGGCGGACATCCCTGACTATCCAGTCCACCAGCGTCTTAACATCCGACTGCAGGTCAACTTTTGCCGAGCCGATGCCGGCGGCTTTTTCTCCCACGCCCAAAACCATAACCAAAGCCGACATAATCACGCCCATAATAGCAACTGCAATCGTCAATTCAAGCACGGTAAAGCTGTTTTCCTTACCATGCAAAGCGCGTGGTGATATTAAAACGCCTTTGTTGTTGTCTTTCTGTCCAGGTAACATTAGCAATCACAGTTTTTACGTTACTCGCCTCACTGACAGTAACGTATATTGTCTCATTATTCAGATTAGAGAAATTAGAATCCGTATAACTTGTTATATTTTCGTAGCTTAAATTTTTAAGCTTCTCTAAAACATATTGGCCATCATTCACAGCTATTGCCTTACTATTGTTTGCCTGATTCAGCAAGTAAGCATTCATAAAGCTCGCAAGTAAACCGGTAATAGCAATTGCTAAAATTCCCGTAACAACCATCAGTTCTAAAAGTGTAAAGCCTTTTTTATGGTGTAGGAAAGTATAAAGCACTTTCCTAACCACTGAAAATCGCATTGAAGTTATCGCGAAGCGATTTTCTTGTTCATAATCTATTGTGTTATTTTTTTCTCGCATTCTTCAGACGTTAATGTGCTGCCTGTGGTAACGGTGAAACTCATTCTTCCCGTCAGGTCGCATTTAATCGGTGAAGCGGCACAAGTATATCCTGTTGACTCAAGCCTCGGGCAATTAAAATTATAACCCTTTTTAGAAGACTGGGTAATATAGGTACTATCAATGTAAGGCGGTTCTGTCTTGATTAAAACAAACAGGCTATCAGGAAAAACCCCGCGGTGGTCCTTGGCGTAATTTTCTATGGCGGTTGAGATTAATTTCAAGGTATCCTGGGCATTTGACTCGTTCTGCGAAATATTCAAGTTTATTAACTGCTCGATGGTAAATCTTAAGAAGACAGCTATTAAGGCAATACTAACCATTATGGCGACAAAACTTCTTGCTTTTTTATTGGGCATTTTCATCACACGAATTAATGCGTCACGATTTGTATTTAAAAGAAATACCCGCACCTTAAAAAATTGGGTGCGGGTATTTTTCAATGATCGTTATACTCCTCATTATTCTATCGGATTATCATCCACAGTTGCGTTACCGGTTGCATTATATCTGATAACGCCGGAAGTATCTACAAAAAAGCGTCTGTTCCCGGTTTGTCCAATTACTACCGGAGTTGCGGTTGCTGTGAAACTCTGATAATAACCTCCGGATATATCGCCTCCTACAAGCGTATAATTGTAACCTTGTTTGGTTCCGCTGGATAACACTGAATCAATATACGGAGGAGTCAAACCAGTATACAGAGAACTCAAGTTAGTAGGGTAACCCGGATTAGATGCCCTGAAGGTATGCGCAGCTGAAGCAACTGTTTTTAGGGCTGCAATGGCTGCAGATTCGTTGGCTGCTAATCTTGCTCTTAACAGGTTAGGTATGGCGATAGCTGCTAACAAAGCAATGATGGCAACCACAATCATGATTTCTACGAGCGTAAACCCTCTTCTTTTCATCTTTTGTATCCCTCCTTCCTAAGGTAAGATTAATTCTCGCTTTTTATCCCGTTAGAAGACGAAACTTCTCTAACGCGGCTTGCTTAACCTCTTAATTAATAATCAGATATAATAACTTACTTCTTTTTAAGAGGTCAGTTTTTAAGCGAGTCTCCTTGACTTTTTTTATACCACCTCCTTCTATTTTTGTCAAGCAAAAGTTTCATTAATGAAACTTTTGTTTGATTCTGTGCACATTGCCACAGAATCCAAAGAGAAATTTACCTTGAGATTTACCTTACAATAAAAACAAAAAACCTTGAGGCAGAAACTCTCAAGGTTTGATTTAGTTTCCCCTCTTTGGCGGCTAGGCTACCCTTCCGCTTGCGCGGAAGGATCCTTCGGCTTTGCCTCGCCACTAATACATCGGCGAGCCCGCATACTTTTGCGGGGTCCCCAGGTTACCCTGGGTTTGCCTTTATCAGTAGGTTCTTTCTATATATAAGCATAACATATTTTAGTTCTTTTGTCAAACTTATTACCTGGGGTCAGACCCCGAATTGCGAGGTCTGACCCCAGGTTTTTAACCACCATTTCTTCAAATGTTCTTCTTCAATACAACGTTTACTTTATTTCATATCCTAGTTGATAAAGATAAACGCTATTATAGCGGGGTAGAGTCATTTGAAATTAAAATTAGAACCATCTTCTGTCCATATTACTATGGCTGTGAGCCGGAGCTTGGCCTGTAATAGCTCTGACTAAAATCAATTTCTGCTTCGGGAAAAGCTTTCAGCCTAAAAATACACCAGATAGTATTGCCGTGCTCTTTTTCTATCGTATAGGTTAAATCAACCAGCCAGCAGTGTAAGTCCCTGGAAAAAGTATACTCCTGTTTAACCAGGCCGTGCCTGATATCCGCCGTTTCTTTAAACTGGTAACGTTCATAAACCCGGAATTTCCATTTAGGAGAAATCCTGCAATCACTGTTAAAAGTCAATTCATTAGCGCCTTTACGCTGATATCTCTGCCCTAATCCAATGGAGCGCTCTTCCCCCAAATTAAAATTTATATCGTAATTTGCATTGGAGAAATAGTCTCCCTCGTGGTTGTAGTCGGCATCGGCATCCAACCTGACCCGGGAATACGGCAAAAACTTAAGTTCAAACAAATAATCCGCAAGGTTCCCGCCGCTTTTCTCATCGGTTAAAGGGTCGATTTTGTAGAAGGTATAGGTATTACTCACTATGAAATCCAGGAAATCCACAGCCTGCCCGTTCCTTTTTGTCTGCAGTTTGTTGGACAACTCGAAATTTGCGGCATTGTTAAGAGCGATTGAATCAACTGCATCCATTTGCCTTAATCTTGTGCTGCGGATGGTCGGGTCATGATTATAAGCGTAACTTATTGTGGGCGTGATAATGTGCCGCAGCCCGTTTATCTCCATACCTAAAAAATCAGGCTTTACATCGAATATGCGATAAAATTTAGTCGAGGCTTGCGCCCCGGTGTAAAAAACAGTCCTCGGACCGATCGATGCGCCGTTTATATCTTTATCGTAATAAGTTTGCCGGCCGGCTATAAAGGGGCTTAAGTCAATAAATGAGAGCTTGACAGGCAGAGTAATTTTATTGAACGTATCAAACCTGTTTAAGCTTACATCTGCGCCGGAGGGAGAAGGCACAGCGTTCTTTTGGTTAAAATTTGCCGCCTGGGTATTGTTCTCGAAATACAGGGGTAATTCAGCCAACTGCATGCTCGGCAAAGAATATCTTACTTCGGGAAGCTTCTCAATCTGGCTGTACCAGCGGTTTGTCCGCTTCTGCACTAAAACATCCATACTGGAATCGGTGAAAGAATGGTGGAAGAATGAATAAGATAAAGGCTGAGCGTCCTTTTCATATTCCCTAGGGAAATAATCTTTAAGAACATTGTATTCTGTACCCAGGAGTATCCTCTTGGAATCCACTATCTTGTAATATTCAGAAATAAGATTATTCCTCTCGTCGATATCCCACTTATGGCGTAAGCGCACAAAGTATCTTTGGAATTCATGAGGTTGATTTACATCGAGGTTAGTATCGTTTTCATGCATATAATAAAATTTCAAATCAGCCTTCCCTAAGTTTATACTATTATAATTAGCACCAAAACCGCCGGCTAAACCCCGCCTATCCCTGTAATCGAGATAAATCCTGCCGTTTACGTTATCGGTGAGATTATATCTCCACGCGGAAAGAAGGTATGCACCCCAGTCCTTGCTATACCCCGGGCTTAACTGGACATGCATCAGGGGATCTTTTAAACTATGACTGTAATAAGGCAAATACATCATCGGTGTTTGGCCTATAAACAGCGTATCCTGCCTGGTCTGAATCTTGTCTCCGGGAATGAGCACAACTTTCTTCGCGCGCAAATTATAATGCGGACGGTCAAAATCACAGGTTGTTGCATAACCTCTTAAAGAAATAAATTTTTTTTCGTTTACCCTCTGGATTTCCTCGGATTTTCCAAAATAAGGGCTGGAGCTAAATTTGGCATTAACAAGCGTCCCCTTTTGGGTATTGAAATTATAGATTATCTTTTCGCCGTACATTACCCCGTCTTTATCTTCTATCCTGACATTCCCCTCGGCAGTTGCGTCTTTAGTTTGGGTATTAACTGTCAACTTATTACAGCGCAATTTAGTGCCTTTATAATCCACGCTCACATTGCCCGTCGCGGTAACTTCCTTTTTTTCTGTGGCATATTCCACGGTATCTCCGTTAACGGTTACCGGCTGGTCAACAATGGCTTTTGAGGTTTGTCCTTTCGCCATGGAAACAAAACTAATCAAAACAAAACATAATATTAACAGAAAAACCGCTTGTTTAATCTCTTGGCGGATATTTTTAATCACACGCAATTTACTCCTTTTTAAGTCAAAACTCAAAACGCAAAAGTCAAAACCACAAGTCAAAAGTTTTTAACTTTTTACTTTTGGGTTGTGGTTTTACCTTTTGACTTTTTACTTTTGACTTTATACTATGTTTTCTTTAACCAGAATGGCGGCGCCAATCACTCCCGCATCATTGCCTAATTTTGCCTTTCGCACCTTGACCGCGCGGGCCTGGACAATCATGGCGCGGCATAATATCGTTTCCTCTACTTCGCCGAACAATACCCGGCCGGCGTTGGCCACTCCGCCGCCGATAACAATGCAATCCGGATTAAGGACATTTACTATCCCCACCAGTGCGATACCTAATTTTTTCCCGATCGACGTCCATATTTTAATTGCCTTTTTATTGTTATTTTTAGCTAACCGGCTGAGTTCTTCCAAAGAAACATCTCTTTTGAATATCTTCTTTACCTCCCGTATAA
>Ga0315268_10002700_pt1 | contig 19850 bp, 13 predicted proteins | sample C1_top_MG_FD_204535 | JGI IMG/M metagenome (GOLD analysis project Ga0315268, IMG submission 204535) | Sediment microbial communities from Yellowstone Lake, YNP, Wyoming, USA - C1_top | ecosystem: Environmental > Aquatic > Freshwater > Lake > Sediment | place: USA: Wyoming | collected 2017-08-01
CCTTCGTTCTCTTCATGAACCGCAAGGTACGGCGCAGTTTGGAAATGGAAATGGCGTGGGAACAAAAAAATGCTTGCACGACGCAGAGCGCGAGGGTAAGAATAAGTCGTGAACTATAAACTTTATATTAAACCGGCTACCAAAACTTCACGCGCCTTCACGCTCATTGAACTGCTGGTAGTCATCGCGATCATCGCCATTCTCGCCGCCATGTTGCTGCCCGCCTTGGCCCGGGCCAAGGCCAAGGGGCAGGAGATCGCCTGCCTCAACAATTATCGCCAGCTCCAAATATGCTGGCAAATGTACGCCGGCGACTACGAGGATAGCCTCCCGCCCAATCAAGTAATTAATTACGTACCCTCCCGCGTTGCGATGGACAGCATAACCAATGCCTGGCTTAGGGGTAACGCCTACAAAGAGGACACCTTTGACAACCTCAAAGTTGGCTCGCTGTTCCCGTACAACCAGTCGGTAGGCATCTACAAGTGCCCCGCCGACAAGTCCACAGCCTACGACTTGGGAAAAATTCCCCGCGCGCGCAGCTTATCCATGTCCGTTTACATGAACGGTGACACGGTTCCAACAAGCGGCGACTACAACAGGGTCTGGCACAAGGTGACACAAATTCTCCACGCAGGTCCCTCTCGCGCGTTCGTGTTTATTGACGAACACGAGGACAGCATCCAGCAGTCCACCTTCTGCCTCAACATCCCCGACCCCAATAACACGCTCTTCAGCACGAGTCAGTATCAATGGATCAGCATCCCGGGTACGCGGCACGGCAACGGTGCCACTATCACCTTCGCCGACGGCCACGCCGAAACCTGGCGATGGAAGGAGCCGAACACCATCGCGATCGCCAACTCAAAAAGAGTAACGGCTTTTGGGATCATTTGGATCGCCTGGCCAGCGCACGACGCCCCCGCCGGTGCCAATGACCGCGATCTGGCCCGGCTTTTTCAGGCCGTGCCGACAACAAGGCCGGCCAATTGAACCAGGGGTTGGACAAGCTCAATCGCAGAGTACCCCACGACAGGGTGTGATAACCGGTGTGTTGCCTGCCCCGCATTCATGCTGTTCCTCGGTTTGGTGCTCACAACTGCCGGCGTATCAGCCACCTGCGCCGGGCGCGACAACCGCTCCGCCACTTGAGTTGCGACCGATGCGCTTGATCGCCAAACTCTGATCTTCCCCGAAGTTCCTGCACCGCGAGCCGGTCGCCCGATCGGGCTTGGAGAAAATGAAGTCAGCAGTAAGCAAGGCGCTGGGTCGGTGATGGAAGCCCGAATCGGTTTACCGCTCTGACGGCGAACGCACCCAAATCCACGGGTTGCGAACCATGAATAGTAAATGTCAGCGTTGGCCGGCAACCGCAGCCTGTGACCGCGGAATAATCTTTGCGTTCGCGGCGATGCTCGCGTTGGCGTCAATGGCGGCGGCGGTTGACGCGCTGAAACCGATTCTGCGCAATGCCGTCGTGTGGCGGGACGGCAAGCCGGTGGAACTGGTGAACCCCTCGCGTCCCGAGGTGAACACCGCGCGGATCTACCAACCGCGAACCGAGTGGACTTACTCGCACCACCCGCACCTGGCGTTTTTCCGGGGTCGTTACTTCGCCATCTGGTCGAATGGCCGCCGCGATGAGGACGCCCCCGGCCAGCGCATCCTGATTTCCACGGCGGCAAACTTCGGCGAATGGTCGGTCCCACGGCCGTTGGTGGATTCCACGACGGACGCTAACGGCGTGGAACGTGTGCTTACGGCGGCTGGCTTCCATCAGCACTGCGGCACCCTCGTCGCTTACTTCGCCAATTACGGCCCCAGGAAGGAGGCAACCCATTTACTGGCCGTGACGACCACCAACGGGGTGAGCTGGTCCCCGCCGCAGCCCGTCGGTCTCCCGGTGTGTCCGAACTTCGGTCCGCTGGCCGGGCGCGGCGGACGGTTGTTTCTCAGCGGCAACATCGCTTTCCCGTACACCGATGATCCGACCGGCTTGGCAGGCTGGCAAATGGCGGGTTTGTATTCGAAGGCAATGGCGGTAACCATCACCGACGATCCGGCGTCGTTCTGGCGCGTGGCGCGGGCGAAAGGTTGGGGCGCGGCGGTGTGTGAAGGGTCCGTCTTCCAGACCGACGACGGAGTAATCCATGTGCCATTGCGGAGCACGGGTCGCCAGTTTCGCCACCGCCTCTGGCTGACCGAGAGCCGGGACAATGGCGTGAGTTATTCCGAGCCGGTGGAAACGGAGTTCAGCGACACGGACGCAAAATTCCAGTTCGGCCGGTTGCCGGATGGACGCTTCTTCTACGTGGGCAATCCAGTGGGCGCGGGCCGCACGCCGTTGGTGCTGGCGCTGTCACGGGACGGTGTGAATTTCGACCGCAACCTCATCCTCGGCGAACAGCGTTATGAGATGGCACGACCGGGGCGATCCAAGGGTGGCGAATACGGGTATCCCAACGTGTTGATCCACGACGGTTGGTTGCACGTCATCGTCTCGCGGCAGAAAGAGGGCATCGAAGTGCTGCGTGTGAAATTGTAGTTGGCGAGGAGTGCGGATCGGTTGCCAATATCGGGCAATGATTTCAACCGGCGATTGATTTTCAACCAAGGCCGGGCCAAGCTCACCGCAGCCACCAACGGCGAGCGACACCCAGGCCATCAGCAGATCGTTTTGAAAATCCGACTTCAGATTGCAACCATGCAAACACGAATCTTCTTCCCGCCGCTTGCGGCCCTGGCTGCCGTAAGCGCTCTGCAAATTGTATCGGCCGGCGACACGGTCTCCCTGGCGGGCCGGTGGCGCTTGCAACTCGACCGCGCGGATGTCGGCATCAGCGAGCACTGGTTCGAGCGCGCGTTGCCAGACAAGGTCAAGCCGCCTGTTTCGTTGCCGGAACAGGGGATCGGCGATCCAGTGACCGTGGATACGAAGTGGACCGGCAGCATTGTGGATCGCTCATGGTTCACTGCGCCGGAATACGCGAAGTACCGCCAGCCGGGCAACGTGAAGGTGCCGTTCTGGTTGCAGCCGGACAAATACTACGCCGGCGTAGCGTGGTACCAGCGCGACATCGAAATCCCGGCGGAGTGGAAAGAGAAGCGCGTGGTGCTGTTCCTCGAACGCGCGCACTGGGAAACGCGCGTCTGGGTGGACAACCGGCTCGTCGGCACGAACAACTCACTAGCGACGCCGCATGAATACGACCTCAGGCAGCTCGCGCCGGGGAAACACACCGTCAGCATCCGCGTGGACAACCGCATGGTGATTGACGTGGGCGAGAACTCGCACTGCGTCAGCGACCACACGCAGGGGAACTGGAACGGGATCGTCGGGAAGATCGAGTTGCGCGCGACGCCGCTGGTGTGGATTGAGGACTTGCAGGTTTACCCTCACGTCACAGACAAGAGTCTCACTGTGCGGGCCCGGATTGGTAACGCCATGGGCCGAGACCGTAGAGTCGAGTTCGGTGTGAGATTGGTCACGTCCGCCCGAATCAACCCAAAGGAGCAAGGCGGTCTTACAGTCTTAGTGCCAAGCACCGGGGCGGTGGTTGAAGCCCAATTACCGATCGAACGTAACGTCCAGTTCTGGGACGAGTTCGCCACGCCAGGCTTCGGTCCTGAGATTCATTATGGGCTGTACGCTTCGCTATTCAGTCCAGACCAAAGGGAATTTGGCGCTCTTGATTCGGTTTCTCGGCCTTTCGCGGTTCGGGATGTCTCCACCTCTGGCACCCAAATCACCATCAACGGCCACAAGACCTTCCTCCGTGGCACACTAGAGTGCTGCATCTTCCCCAAGACCGGCCATCCGCCGATGGAGGTTGAGGAATGGCGGCGCATCATCCGCGTCGCGAAATCCTACGGGCTAAACCTGATTCGCTTCCATTCCTGGTGTCCGCCGGAAGCGGCGTTTCAGGCGGCAGACGAACTCGGGTTTTATTTCCACGTTGAGACCTGCTGGCCCAACCAGTCCACCACGCTCGGTGACGGCAAGCCGGTGGACCAGTGGGTTTATGATGAGACGGATCGCATCCTGAAGGCTTACGGCAATCACCCGTCGTTCCTGCTCATGGCGGCGGGCAACGAGCCGGGCGGCAAGAACGCCAATGCCTACCTCGCCAAATACGTGGCGCATTACAAGGCGCTCGATCCGTGCCGGCTCTGGACCAGCGGCGCCGGCTGGCCGCAGTTGCCGGAAAACCAGTTCCACGTCACGCCCGATCCGCGCATCCAATCGTGGGGCGGCGGCTTGCGGACCCGCAACAACGCCAGACCGCCGGAAACGACCACCGACTATCGCAACTACATCGCCGCGCGGACAGTGCCGTGCATCAGCCACGAGATCGGCCAATGGTGCGTGTATCCGAACTTCGACGAGATCAAGAAATACACCGGCTACCTCAAGCCAAAGAATTTTGAAATCTTCCGCGACACGCTGGAGGCGCATCACCTGGGCGACCTCGCGCGCCAGTTTCTGCTCGCCTCCGGCAAGTTGCAGGTGCTGTGCTACAAAGAGGAGATCGAATCGGCGCTGCGCACGCCGGGCATGGGCGGCTTCGAGTTACTCGATCTGCACGACTTTCCCGGCCAGGGCACGGCGCTGGTCGGAGTGCTCGATCCGTTTTGGGAGGAGAAGGGTTACGTCACGGCGAAAGAGTTCAGCCGGTTCTGCAACTCGACCGTGCCGCTGGCCCGGTTGAAGAAGCGCGTGTTCACGACGGACGAGAAACTTGAGGCGGAGATCAAGGTGGCGCACTTCGGCCCGGCGCCGCTGGAAGACGCGGTCACGGCTTGGAGGCTCGTGAGTGAAGCGGGCAAGGTTTTGGCAGACGGCAAGCTGCCTGGCAGAGAAATACCCATTGGCAACGGCATCTCGCTCGCCAGCGTGACGGCGGACTTGAGGAATGTCGGTGCGCCAGCGCGCTGTAAACTGGTTGTGACCGTGGAGCGCGGACTTCAGTCCGCTTCAACGTCCGCAAGCCGAAGCGGCATGAATGCGGCGCTCCCAGCGCAATTTGAAAACGACTGGGACATCTGGGTTTATCCGCCCGCCGTGGATACATCCATGCCCGCGGGCATCACGGTGGTCAACGAATTGAACGATGCGGCGCTGGCGGCTTTGAACGATGGCGGCAAGGTGTTGTTGCTCATCCCGCCGCAGCGCGTCGCGCCGGACAAAAAGCGCGGCAAGGTTGCGCTCGGTTTCTCCAGCATCTTCTGGAACACCGCCTGGACGCAGCAGCAACCGCCGCACACGCTGGGAATTCTGTGCGACCCCAAGCACCCAATCTTCGCGGAGTTCCCGACCGACTTCCACAGCAACTGGCAATGGTGGTATCTCATCTCACGCGCCGGAGCGATGATCCTCGACGATTTCCCTCCGGCGCTGCGGCCGACGGTGCAGGTGATTGACGACTGGTTCACCGCGCGAAAACTTGGGCTGGTGGTGGAAGGAAAACTCGGCAGCGGAAAATTGCTGATTTGCAGCGTTGACTTGGAAAACGATCTGGCCGGCGACCCGGTGCGCCGGCAATTCCGCCACAGCCTGCTGCGATACATGGCGAGCGACCGATTCACGCCAAAGCACGTGGTGACGGCGGAACAGGTGCGCGGCTTGATCGTGCCGCCCTCGACGCTGAGCCGCGTGGGCGTGCGTTCGTTCCAGGCCGACAGCGAGGAGGCAGGCTTCGATGCCGGACGGGCGATTGACAGCGACACGCGCACGTTCTGGCACACAGCGTTCATTGAGTCGCAGCCCGGTTATCCGCATGAGTTCGTGCTCCGCTTCGATCACCCGATCCACCTGGCCGGCTTCAGCGTGCTGCCACGCCAGGACGGCAATCCCAACGGCTGGATCAAGGACTATGCTTTTTATGTGAGCCTGAACGACCGCGACTGGGGCGAGCCGGCGAGCCGTGGCGCGTTTGCGGCGGACAAAAGTCTGAAGACGGTGAAGTTCAACCAGCCCGTGACCGCCCGCTATGTGCGGCTGGTGGCTTTGTCGGCGTTTAATCAACAGCCTTTCGCTTCCCTGGCTGAGTTTGATGTCATTGAGGACGGGAATTGACTGCTGGCGGCGCGCCGGCCCGTGAGAGCAAATTGGGGCGTGTTGACTGGCGACGGGCTTGGTCGTCTTCCTTGCCCACGCGACGGGCCGAGCTAAAACAGATGCCAGCAGTGAGTTCCTCACCGCCCGGGTCGGGGGGACGCGCGCCTTATTGAGCTAACAGTGTGACATGCGGCGTGCTCACCGTGACGTTGCGTTGGTCGGTGACGGAAAGATAACAAACCAAAGGCCGCTCGACGGGAAGCCGGGCCGTGACCTTGCCGTGAACTAATTCCGCCGGCACCGTTTTCCACAAGCGCTTCTGCCATTCGCCCTCGTCGGTCGTGTAGTTCAGTTCCGCTTTCGTCACCGGGACTTTGGAAGAGAACGTGGCCATCGCCAAGCCGTCTGCAATTTTCATCGGCTTCAGTTTGGGTAGTGGTTCGCTGTTTTTCAGAACGCTGTCCACAAAACAATCCACTTCGGGAAAAGTCCAGATGTGCCCGTGCGGTAACCGGATTTTCACGGACAAGGTCATCGGCCCTTTGATCTGGCGGTACGACTTTTGATAGCTGTCCAGCGGATACGCAAAGTCGTTGGAGCCGTTGAGAAAAAGAATCGGGCAATTGACCCCGCTCAAATATCTTGAAGGGTCAAAATAATCCACCCACCGTTGCCGTTGGACTTCGCTCATTTTTGAAAAGCGATCGAGCCACACGCTGTTGTCCTGTAGAAATCCACAGCCATAAACCGGCACCGCCACCTTCAGCCGGTCATCAACGCCAGCGACGATGCACGTAAGATACCCGCCCCAACTGATGCCGGTGATGCCGATGCGGCGGCGATCTACCTTCGGTTGCGCCGCCAGGAGTGAATGCCCGCGGAGGACAGCAGCCACTGCGTGGTACGTCCACATCTGGTTAGCATCGGCATCGGCGAAATCGCGGAACTTGGTTTGATCGTCCTGATCTGGGCCGCCATCCGGCAACCGTCCGTCCGGGCCATGGCCCGCCAGGTCCATAGCCAACGCCACATAACCGCGTTTCGCCCAATGGTCGGCCCATTCGCGGAACGCCTTGCCGCCGCCGCCATGCACGAGCAGCATCGCTGGGAACGGGCCATTGCCCTCCGCCGGCCGGGCGTAATAGGCAAAGATGCGCGTCGCCTTCCCTTGAAAGGGTTCGCCGGCGTAATAAACCTCCGACACCAGATTGCTGCGCGAGCCGAAAGTAGCCACCGGCACGGCGGACAATGCTTTTGTATCCCACGGGCCGGTAAATCGCGGCGGCGGTGTGACGGTGCTGCAACCGACGAGGAAAATTAACAATAACGCGGACGTAAATCTTTTCATTCTATTGGCGTAGTCAGTTTGCAATTACCGATTTGATTTTAACGCGCGACGCAAGACCGGTTCGATTGCATCGGCCATCCGCACGAAACCCAGATCGGTGGGGTGGGTGCCATCCACGGTGGCTTCGCCGTCGGTTCCGATCAGCTTGGCGGCCGGCACATAGAACAGTCGCCGCTGTCCGGTTTTGACAAGCCGGTCGTAGATTTCCCGGAGGCGCGCGTTGGCGCCGACGTAACCTTCGGGATGGGTATTAACAAATAAGCCATTGGAACGCTCGGCGCGTTCCACCAGGACAATGGGCGTGGCCGGATGCGCTGCCCGAAGAATCTGGACGAACCGCTCCAAACGCTCGGCCACCATCTCGGACGACATATTCGGCAACGGATCAAGCACATAAACCGCCGGATCAAGTTCCGCGAAGAATTGGGCCACTTCCGATTCGCTGAGCGCGTTGCCGGAGAAGCCAAGGTTGATGGTTGGCCGATCAAACCGCCGTCCAAGAATGGCCGGATACGCCATGCCGGGCCGCGCCGCGCAGCCGCCCTGCACAATCGAACTCCCATAAAACACAACCGGCTTCATTCCCGATGGTCGCGGTGCTGGCAACGCCAGCGTCGCGCCGACCGGGACGCCAAGGCTCAGTTCATCCACGCCATTGTAGAGCGGCAGGTAAAGCAGGTATTCCCGCCGACCGGGTTTCAGCCCCCGCACCAACACCTTTTCTTCCGACTGCTTCTCCGGTCGGCCATTGCCCAACCAGTGCCAACTCCCCTGCCCCTTCACATACAAGTCCACACCGCTCACCCCGGTGGCTGGCATGTGCGACATGGCCAGACTCGTTCGCCGCAAGTTCCACCTCGCGGTAATCGTCGTGGCGTCGCTCACAAAACGCACGCTCATCCCGGCGGAGTCGTGACTCAAACTCCAGACGTCGGGACGAACGCGGTTCTCAGCCCGGGCGGGCAGCCGGTCGTAAAAACTCTTCGTGTCCGTCCAGCCTTTCCCTTCGACGGCCAATTCGCGCGCGTCGTGCCACTGCCAGCTCGCGGCCCCGTTGACCGTTTGGGCCTGGGCGGAACCCGTCGCTTGGGCAAGCGAAAGGACAGCAATCGTTGAAAGTAGAAAACGCCCGGCAACTATAAACTGGTTAGCTTTGCTTGGTCTCATGTTCCTGCAAACATAATCACCCCACGCCCGGGTCACAATTTGATTTCTCCGACTGCAACGGCCCTCAGATAGTCGTATCTGGCTGCAATCGCCGGACTCCTTGGTTGACACAAATCTTGCCGGCGGCTAACCATTATCCGGTCCGCGCGTCGTGGGGCGATTGCGGGCCGAAACCAGACATAACTCATAAATGCTTCGCCGATGATTCCAACCCATGTCGTGAACGCTGATTCGCCCCTCGCCACGAACCTCGACGCCACCGCCTTGCGGCGGCAATACGCGGCGGACGGTTTTTTTGTTCTGCCCGGCATCATTCCGCCCGAACATCTGGCGCTCTTGCGACGCGTCTGCACCGAGGCGATTACTGAAATGGATGCGGAAATGGATCGCAAGCACACCACCGTGCTCGGAATCAATCACAAGGGCAAACGCTACTTTGTTGGCCAGTCTTACCGCAACCACCCGGACCTGGGAAATTTTTTGTTCAGCAATCTCATGGCGGACATCGCCCGCCTCACGCTGGGCGACAACGTGTATCTGCACAATGACCAGTACGTCGTGAAAAGCGAGAAGGAGGGGATGAAGTTTAGCTGGCATCAGGACGGTTCTTATGTCGCGGCCCGCATCGGCGCACATGCCGAGTGCATCACCTGTTGGTGCAGCCTGGACGAGGTCAGCGAAGCCAATGGCACCATCTATGTTCTGCCCGCGAGCCGGTTTGGCAGCCGCGAACTCGTCGAGCACATCAAGGATCCCGTCACCAATGACCGAGTCGGTTATTTTGGTTCCGATCCGGGCGACCCGGTCCTCGCGCCCGCCGGCAGCATCGCGGTTTTTTCGAGCACGGTCTTTCATCGCAGCGGCCCGAATCCTTCCGGTCGTCCCCGCCGCGCTTATCTCGCGCAATACGCGCCCATGCCCATCCAAAACAAACCGGGCGAATGGCCGCAGTACTTTGCCGAACCCTTCGTTCGCGACGGGCGTCGCGTGCGTTGACTTTCCGATGCGAGCCACCAAAACTCTCCTCGTGCTTCACAAGCAAATGTTGATGTCATTGGTCCGTCCGGGCCTGACGGTTCTTGCCCTGCTTTGCTTCGCGCACCCGGTGCTCGCGTCCGAGGGCAACCAACCGCCCGCGCGAAAATACTCGAACGTCGAACGGCTCGCTTTGCCGCGGCTCAAGGCCGCCCACGAGGACGTGCTGAAGCTGCGCGCGCAGCGCACCGTCATCCCTCCCCTACCCGGCCTGAACGACTACCGCTGCATCCTCCACGCCCATGCCGATGATTCCTCGCACACCGGCGGCACGCTGCCCGAGATGCTGGCCGACGCGAAGAAGGCCGGCATCAGTGCCATCCTGCTCACCGATCACTTTCGGCCGCCGCGCGATTTCATCGAAGGCCGCTGGCGCGGACTCAAGGACGGCGTGCTGTTCATCCCCGGCTCTGAAATCCGCGGCTGCCTGCTGTATCCGGAAGCCTCCGTCCTCGACAAAATGGATAAACCGTTCCCGGAATTGTTGCAGGCCGTGACCGCCGGCGACGGGATGATCTTTCTCTCGCATGTCGAAGAACGGACGGAATTTAACATGACCGGCCTGACCGGGCTGGAAATTTACAACCGCCACTGGGACGCGAAGAAAGACATGGCGTCGCTCATCGCGGTGGCGATGAAGCTCACCGACCCGAAGCAACTGGCGGAACTCGAAGAAGCCGTGCGGCTCTACCCGGATGAACTGCTCGCCTTCCAGTGCGACTACCCGCAGGTCTATGTGGACAAGTGGGACGCGGGAACAAAATTGCTCCGGCTCACGGGCATTGCGGCGAACGATTGTCATCACAACCAGGTCTTCGTGGTAAAGATGGTGGATGAGGAGACGGTGCTGCTTGGCACGATTGTGGACAAGGATGACGGGATGCGAAAAATCAAGGCGGAATCGCGGCCGGGCATCACGGAAATGACCAAGGGCCGCAAGCCAGGCGATATCCTCGCGCGAGTGGATCTTGACCCCTATTATCGCTCATTCTGGAACACCAGCACGCATGTCCTTGCGCCCAAGCTCGACGAACCGACCCTGCGCACCGCGCTCAAGGCCGGCCATGCCTACGTGGCGTTCGATTGGATGTGCGAAGCAACCGGGTTCCGTTTTGAAGCAGTCAGTGCCGACGGCAAGCCCGCGGGGATCATGGGCGACGAAGTGAAATACGCCGACGGTCTGAAGCTCAGCGCGCAACTCCCGCTGGCCTGTCAGACGCGACTGCTGCGCAATGGGGTTCAAGTGGCGGAAACCGCCGGCAGGGATCGCGTGGAGTTTCCCGTGAAGGAACCCGGCGTGTATCGCCTCGAAGCGTGGCTCACCGTGGACGGCGAACCGCGGCCGTGGATTTTCGCCAACCCCATTTACGTTCGCTGAGCCGAACGAGCTTTCCCTTGGCTGACAACTAATTTCTGGTCTCCGCATCACAGCCGCCGCGTGGGTTTGGGAAGCTTGATCCCGACACTCTTAATCCCACTGGTTTTGGAACTTGCCTTTGGGATCACCCTTGTGTAATCCAAGTCACAAAAACCACCTAACCCCCATGAACTTGAAACTACTCATCTTCCTGCTCTGCCTAGCTGCCTCTGCGTTCGATGCCGCCGCTGCTTTACGCGCGGGCATCGCGGTCCGCAATGTCACTCCCGACCCGTTGTTGCCGGTGAGCGGCGGGGTCGGCCCAGGGCATCCAGCCACGCGAAAACAGGGCGAACTGACGGTGCGCGCGCTCGTCTTCGAGCAGGAAGGCACGCGCGTGGCGATTGTGAGCGCGGATTTTCTGGGGTTCCCCGCGACGCTGGGTAACCGGGTGCGCGCGGTAGTCAAGGGCATTCCTCCCGAAAACATTTTGATCGGGGTCACGCATACGCATAGCGCGCCGGACTGTTACGGCTTCCCCGATGGCAAGGGCGGCACCGCCAGCAGTCCCAAGTATTTGGAAATGGTTTGCACGCGCATGGCCGAGGCGATCAATGAGGCCGTCACGAAACTCCAACCCGCGCGGCTTAAGATCGCCACGGGCGAGGCGAAGGGCGGCATTGCCTACAACTACTACGCGCCGCAGTTGTATGATCCGCGTTGCAATGTCATCCAGGCGCTGGACACGTCCGGAAAGCCAATCGTTACCCTGGTGAATTACGCCATCCATCCGGAAGTGTTGGGAAGTGATCAGGGCATTTGCAGCCCGGACCTGGTCGGCCCGCTGTACGACCGCATTGCGGCGAGCGGAGGCGGGACGGGAATTTTCATGAACAGCGCGCAAGGCGGCATGGTGACGGCGGACAACCGACGCCCGAACGGCGGGGAAGCCAGGACCTGGGAGGAATGCGGGCGCATTGGCGGTTTGCTGGCTACCGAAGCCTTGCGCATTGTTCAGGGGGCGCCCGAACAGACCTCGCCCAAACTTTTTTGCGCCGCGCGGTTGGTTTCTTTTCCGGTGGATTCGCCGCTAATGCGCGCCCTGCTGAAGATGTTGCCCGGCGGTGCCGAGGCGGCCGATGGAAAGCTGACCACGCAGATAAACGTCGTGAACCTGGGCGACGCGCAAATCCTCACCATCCCCGGCGAAGCGTTGCCGAACATCGGTTACTATCTTAAACGCAAGATGCACGGTAAACACAATTTGCTGTTTGGCCTGACGAATGATGCGCTCGGCTACATTTTAACGAAAGAGGATTACAACAGTTTCAATCGCTACGAATACGTTTCGCGGACAAGCCTCGGTGAACACACCGGCGAGATCTTGGTCAACGAGGCGCTTAAGTTCGTCAACGAATGTCCCCAGCCCGAAACGTTGGCAAAACAATGAGCACCCACAGCGCGACATCCATGCTCCGGCCGATCTTCCTCGTCGCACTGCTCGTCACCCAACCCGGCCCAGCCCGAGCTGATTTCTACATTGCGCCCACTGGCTCCGACGCAAACCCCGGCACGAAGGCAAAACCCTTCGCGACGTTGGAACGCGCGCGGGATGCGGTGCGCGCGCGCAAGACTTCCCAAAGCGCATTTCGGGAAAAGATCACGGTTTGTCTGCACGGCGGCGACTACTTCCGCACCAACGCGTTTGAACTCAGCGCCGCAGACTCCGGCACAGCCGACGCCCCAATCACGTGGCGTGCTTTCAAAAACGAGCGGGTTCGCCTGCTCGGCGGACGCACGTTGACTGGCTTCACACCCGTCTCCGATGCGACGGTGCTCGCGCGACTCGACGAGCAGGCGCGCGGACACGTCGTCCAACTCAACCTCCGCACGCTCGGCATCACGAATTTTGGCGAAATGAAATCACGCGGCTTTGGCCGGCCCACGGTGCCGGCGCATTGCGAGTTGTTCTTCGATCATCGTCCTATGCCGCTCGCCCGCTGGCCGAACGAGGGCGAGTTCGCGAAGATTGCGGGTTATCCAGCAGAACAGAAAGACGAACATGGCGGGCAACTCGGCGCATTGACCAACGGATTTAATTATTCCGGCGATCGTCCGCGCCGCTGGCAAGACACGAGCGACTTGTGGGTTCACGGTTATTGGGCCTACGACTGGGCGAACTCTTACGAGAAAGTCACTTCGCTTGATGTCGAGCAACGACTCGTCAAGACCGCGCCGCCGTACGGCCACTACGGCTTTCGCAAGGACCAGCGGATTTATTTCCTCAACGTGCTCGAAGAACTGGATCAACCGGGCGAGTGGTTTCTCGATCGCAAGTCCGGCGTGCTCTATTTCTGGCCGCCACAGCCCATCGCCACTGCGATCGTGTCACGTTCGCCCTACGGCACTGAAATTCCAGAGACTCTTCTTTCCCTTCTCGACCAACCGCTGCTCAAGCTCACGGACGCTTCGTATGTCACCTTCCGCGGGTTCGCGTTTGAAGCGACGCGCGGCAACGCCATCGAAATTCACGGTGGCGCGAGTAATCGCATCGCCGGTTGCCTCATCCGCAATGCCGGCGATAGCGGCGTGGTAATCGCCGGCGGCCACGGCCACGGTGTGGTGAGCTGCGATGTGTTTGACACCGGCGACGGCGGAGTGTCTTTGACGGGCGGCGACCGCCAGACCCTTACACCCGGCGGGCACTTCGTCGAGAACTGCCATTTCCAGCGCCAGGGCCGCTGGTCCAAGTGCTACGTGCCGGCGATCGCGATGACCGGCGTCGGCCTGCGCGCGTCGCACAACCTCATCCACGACCATCCGCACTGCGCGATTCTTTACTGGGGCAACAATCACGTGATGGAGTTCAACGAGATTCACCACATCGCGCTGGAGACCGGCGACGTGGGCGCGATTTACACCGGACGCGACTACACATTTCGCGGGAACAAGATCCGCAACAATTTCATTCATCATACCGGCGGCGTGGGCATGGGTTCGATGGGTGTTTACATGGACGATTGCGTCAGCGGCACGGAGGTGTTCGGTAACGTGTTTTACAAAGTGCATTGGGCGATGTTCATTGGCGGCGGGCGCGACCATCGCGTGCAGAACAATCTGTTCGTGGACTGCGATCCGGCGCTGCGCGCGGACGGCCGTGGCCTCGACAAGTCGCCCGTGTGGCGCAACATGGTGAACGACTACATGCGCGGAAAGCTGAAGGACGTACCGCTGGCGCTGTATCGCGAGCGCTACCCGGAAATGAAATCGCTGGACCGCTACTACGGCCCGCCGGAAGGCCCGGCGATCACCGGTGAGGCGTTCAAAGGCGTGCCGCCGGATGACAACGTGATCGTGCGCAACGTCTGCGTCGGCAAATGGCTCGAAGCCGGCTGGCATGCGACACCGGAAATGTTCCGCCTGGAAAACAACCTGACCAACGCTGCGTCCAGCCTAGTCTCGACACCAAACGATCGGTCGTGCGCGACCGACTTCGCGTTGAGGAAAGATTCGCCGGCATGGGCGCTGGGATTCCGGCGCATCCCCTTCGAGCAGATCGGCCTGCGCGAGGACGAATTACGTCGTGGACTGAAGCGCCATGCCGCGGAATATGATATTCCCCTCCCCCGATGACCTTGACTTCCACTGCCAAACCTTCGCGAGTCACCCAGTCGCTCCCGACGCTCCTGCCGCGAGGTCCCGCCACCACATCGCCCACGGCCAGGTTCAGCCAACAGTGAACTCGGCCAGTCTATGCGTCGCGAACTGATCCTCGGCTCCTTACTGGCCTCGATCGTCCTCATCGTCTATTGGCCGGCACGCCATTACGGCTTTCTCTGTTATGATGATCAGCTTTTCATAACGCAGAATCCCGTCGTTTTATCGGGCCTTAACTGGCAGAGTCTCAGTTATGCAGTCTCGGCCAGTGTCGCTGAAAACTGGCACCCGGTAACAATTCTCTCGCACATAATCGACTGCGAGGTTTGGGGGCCAAATCCGGGTCGCATGCACTTGGTGAATGTCGCTTTCCATATCGCCAACACGTTACTGCTCTTTTTGGTTTTGAGGCGAATGACGGGCGCGACATGGCGCAGTGCGGCGGTGGCGGGCATTTTCGCCCTGCATCCGCTGCGAATCGAGTCAGTAGCTTGGATTGCGGAACGCAAAGATGTGTTGAGCGGCTTTTTCTTCATGCTCACGCTCTGGGCATACGTTCGCTACGTGGAGGAAACCAAGGCTATGAGCCACAAGCCGGAATTACCTTCTGAACAACGCCACGCTCACGCCCCATCCCGATACTACGCCCTGACTCTACTTCTCTTCGTCCTGGGGCTGATGAGCAAGCCAATGCTGGTAACCCTGCCTTTCATACTCCTCCTCCTGGACATCTGGCCGCTGAATCGGGTTTCGATTGCAGCCACCCGCGAGGCGGTATCAGAAGACGATGCTGCCCGGTTTCGTGGCTCCGGGCAGCAGTCTCCACCGGGGATTCTGGGTTTTCCGGTCTCGACCCTTCGTGACCTGGCATGGGAGAAGTGGCCTTTCTTTGTGGCTGCGGCGCTTTTCTGCTGGATCACACTGCAGGTGCAGAGGGAGGGGATTAGTGACATGGGCCTCGGGGATCGAATTTCCAACGCTGTGGCCGGCTACGTGCAATACATCGGCAAAACGTTTTGGCCAATCAATCTGGCGGTGCTTTATCCACACCCTGGCAAGCATTACCCGCTTTCCGAACAATGGCCGGGCTGGCAGGTCGGGGCGGCGGCCTTGCTCCTGCTGGCGGTGTCGGCATTCTGCGTTCGCCAGATCCGCCGCCGGCCGTTCCTGGCAGTGGGCTGGTTTTGGTATCTTGGTACGTTGGTGCCGGTGATCGGCGTGGTCCAGGTTGGCCAGCAAGCAATGGCCGATCGCTACACGTATATTCCATTAATAGGATTCACCATCAGCTTGGTTTGGCTGTTGGCCGGGAACAGAGAGCCGGGCACACTGAGGAAAATACTCCTGGCGGCTTTGACTTTGGCCGCGCTGGGGGCCTGCCTGGCGACGACGCGCCATCAGCTTCAGTATTGGCGAAACTCGATCACTCTTTTCGAGCATGCGGTGGAGGTCACGGCTGATAATCCGATTGCGCAATGTAATCTTGGGGGGGCGCTTGAGGTGCAAGGAAATTCTTCAGCGGCGGCCGTGCGTTATCGGGTTGCCATCGCGATCGAGCCGCGCAATCTGGAAGCCCACTACAACTTGGGCCGCATCCTCAAAGGCCAGGAAAAGTGGTCCGAAGCGGCCGAGGAGTTCCTGGCCGTAACCCGCCTCCGACCGAATCTCTACCTGCCACACCTGGCACTGGTGGAAATTTTATCGCGTTCAGGCCGGGCGAAAGAGGCCGTGGGGCAAATGGAGGAGGCCCTGCGAATTCTCCCCAGACTATCTACCGCGTCGCCGGACAAGTCGGTCTTGCAGCCGACTGTCGGGATGCTGAACAATCTCGCCTGGATCCTCGCGACGGACAGCCATCCGGAAAACCAGGATGCGGATCATGCCGTTCGGTTCGCCGAGCGGGCCTGCGAACTGACCAAATACCAGAATGCCGCTATTGTGCGGACGCTGGCGGCAAGCTACGCCGCCGCCGGCCGGTTTAAGGAAGCGGTAAGCACGGCGGAGAAGGCCTGTATTCTGGCGACCGAGTCAGGCAACAATAGTCTGCTGCAACAATGCCAGGAACAGCTCGAATTGTTCGGCACCGGCCGGCCCTATCGCGAGCCCGCACGTGCCGCCTCGGAGATTCTTCACCAGACCAACCCGCGCCAACCCTGAAACCGGACTGGAACACGCCCTTCCTGGGCGCAGCCACCGGCGCGGAGAACGGGTAGTGGCGATTTGCCGCGAACGGTTTTGAGGTGGACAAGCTTTCGACTCAAAGTTTCGAGTCAGAGCCTTGTGACCTCGCCTGCTAACAAGTTCAGACTCTGAACTATTCCTCCACCGGCCCGGCCGCTGGAATTCCGGCGCATTCCCGTCGGGCAGATCGGCCCCCACGAAGACGAATTACGTCGCGGACTGAAGCGCCTTTCCGCTGCGGTCACGCCATGATATGAAGCCATCACCTTGGCTCGCCAACAGCATGATCGGCTGCCTGATTTTTCCAATGCTCGGGTTAAACTGCAAATCCAGATGTAACCGCGCGCGAACCCCGGTCGCGCCACCAGTCGGGTGCCACGCCTTCATCGCTCTATTGCAGCCCAACTGCCCGATAAAACCGATCGGCCACAGCGGGCGCGTTGGTATCTACATACAAGTACGGGCTGCTCGGCAGCATGATCGTCGTGAGCGGGGTCCAATTGGTGGAAGTCAGGTCGGTAATATATTCAATCTGGTATTGCCCGCCAACCGTCCCCTGAATGGTCAATCCGGCATACAAATTAAGTTGCAGATCCGCCGGCGTTGTGGGCAGCGACGCTGGCACTACTCGGAACACGGTTCCGACACCATTTGTTCCGCCATAAAAAGTCGTGCCATAGAAATTGCCATCGCTGCCCTGCAGCAGTTTGCTCAACGGATAACGGCCATCGCTATTCGAAAAAGAAATCAGCGTGGTCAATTGCCCGGCGGGTGTCATCGTGAAGATCGTCCCAAAATCTTCCGTCCCGCCATAAAAAGTCGTGCCATAGAAATTGCTATCGCTCCCGAGCGTCAGCCCGGCCCGCGGATAGCTGCCGTTGGTGCTCGCGAAGGAAACCAGGTTGGTCAACACGCCGGTGGACGTCAGTTTGAACACCGTCCCGTAATTACTCGCACCGCCGGAATAGGTCGTGCCATAAAAATTGCGACCGCCCCCCTCCACCAGTTCGCCGCGAGGCGAACTAGGAAGACCACTTCCCGAAAAGTGGTATATGGTCAAAGCTCCAGTTGGCGTCATTTTGAATACTGTTCCAGTACCGCTCGATCCGCTCTGGGAAGTTGTGCCATAGAAATTGCCATCGCTGCCCTGCACCACTCCGCCACGAGGATTCGTGCCGTTACTGGCGGTGGAGAAGGAAACCAATGTCGTCAACACCCCGCCTGGGGTTATCCGGAACACCGAACCGACCCCTTTGAGACCGCCTTGATAAGTTGTGCCATAGAAATTACCATCGCTCCCTTCCACAAGCTTGGCCCGGGGAAGACTGCCATTGGTGTTATTGAATGAAACCAACGTGGTCATTATCATGGCCGGGGTCATCTTAAATACCGTGCCCAAGTTATTCGCGCCACCGGACTCGGTTGTTCCATAAAAATTGCCGTCGCTGGCCAGCAACAGTCCGGCACTCGGATAAGCGCCATTGGCGCCATTGAACGAAACCAGCGTCGTCAACACGCCATCCGGCGTGATATTGAACACCGTGCCCGAATCACTTGTGCCGCCTTGATAGGTTGTGCCGTAAAAATTTCCGTCGCTCCCCTCCACCAACCCGGCATACGGGTAATAGCTGTTGGTGGCCACGAACGAGTAAAGCGATTGCAAAACTTGGCCGCGCGCCGTCGGCGCGAAGATGGATAGGGTGACCGATAAGAGTATCTCTACCGCCCAGAAATGAATGGATCTAAACATCATAGCATCTCGGTTCTCGCAACATCCCAGCCCCAAAACCCGCTCCAACAGCCAGCAGCGACGAGCTTGATCCGATATGACCGAGCTTAGCGCACCGAAGTGATTTTGCAAGAGCGTGTTTGACGGAGCCTGGCAATGCGTCTTTGCGCTTTCAATTCTTCGCCGAGTGCAATCTGCGCGTTAAAGCGCATGGCTTGCCCACGGATCGAGGACGGCAGGCAGCATCATTTCATTCTTCAACGCCGGCCCAGACGGCGACGCGACGGGTTCAAGCGTCTGCGACAGATCCGGCACGATCCCGGCGCAAACGACGATTTGATATGCGATGCTCATAAATCAGTTATTTCTTCAAGCGGTTGAATTCTGCTTCTCCTACTGCCCCGCGGGCGAGAAATCTGCCGTTGAAGAACCAAACTGCCTCCCCGTGACCTTTCCACCATCGACGACCATATTCCTTTCCGTCTCGATAATTCTCTTCCAACTCCAACTCTCCGTATTCGTTCCACATTCGCCGGATACCTTCTCGCAGTCCTTTCCGAGTGAAATATTCCTCGCACTGTAGCGCGCCGTTTTGATGCCAGGTTCTTCCGCTACGAAGAACTGCGTTTTCAAATATCTGCTCGCACCGCAATTGCGCCTGATAAAACTGCCGCTGTGGTCCGTAGAGTATTCCGTTTTGAAATGTTCTGAGGCTCTCCAATCTTCCATCATCGTCGAAATGCTTTTCGCTGCCATGAAGTTTTCCATGACTGTAGGTCACATCCCAGTTGGTTTTAGAAAAGCCGTTCCGCTCCAAAAACCGGCCATTCCATGGCTTATCTTTCACGAATTCGCAGACGCCAATATGCTCGCCATTTGCGGCGTAGTAGATTGTTAAACCGTCGAACTGGCCGTTTTTGGTTGACTCAACCTTGAATAGCTTCGGAGACGTACCAAGCCAGGTTGCGACCTTGTCAATCCTATTGCCATCTATGACTTCGTACTCCGTGAAATGTGAGGTTATCGTCCCCCTTAACTGACTGAAAAGGGCTTTCACGGGTTTGCCCTCGGAATTGAGCAGGACCGTGAATGTGCCATGCGACACTCTCAGATCGCTGGGGACAGCGACCCACTGTTTTTCAATGACGGCGAGACCTGCTTCCTGTCGAATAGTGTTTAGTTCAAACATCGCCTCGCTTATTGGCGCTATCTGCTGAAGATTCACTTTCTGCAAGGCCTCAATCGCTCAATCCGTGTGCGCTTGGCCGCGCGCCTTTGAGTGAAGACTCCAAGCCAATAGCCCAACTAGCGATCCGAA
>Ga0315268_10002701_pt1 | contig 19849 bp, 15 predicted proteins | sample C1_top_MG_FD_204535 | JGI IMG/M metagenome (GOLD analysis project Ga0315268, IMG submission 204535) | Sediment microbial communities from Yellowstone Lake, YNP, Wyoming, USA - C1_top | ecosystem: Environmental > Aquatic > Freshwater > Lake > Sediment | place: USA: Wyoming | collected 2017-08-01
TCTCGTCCGACGTAATCGTGCCCATCATCACACCCACTGTGCGGAGGTGACGGGTAATAGCGCGGGTATCTACCCCGCCGATGCCAGGGATGCCTTGCCTCGCCAGGTATTCGCTCAACGTGCCCGTGCTTTGCCAGTGGCTGGGCTCATCGCAGTGCTCGCGCACCACGAACCCACTCACCTGTATGCGCCTGGACTCGATATCATCGGGGTTTATGCCATAGTTGCCGACAAGGGGATAAGTGAGAACGACGATCTGCCCGGCGTACGACGGATCGGTCAGCATCTCCTGATAACCCGTCATGCTGGTGTTGAATACTACTTCGCCGTTGCCCCGCACCGCCGCACCAAATGCGTATCCCTGATAGGCCGAGCCATCTTCCAGAACCAGAATCGCCCTTTTTCTTTCGCCCATCACACCCATCAAATTCCCAGCAACCTACCGCACATTCGAGCCGCGTATTATGTCCGCATGATATTCCTGGAGACTTTTAACCTTGCCGTGTCCTTTCCGGTAAGCCTCGATCCCTTCAGCAGCGGCAACCGCCGCCCTGGTAGTGGTGATATAGGTCACGCCGTACTTTATCGCCGCCTTCCGGATATAAGAGTCGTCAACAGCACTAAGCCTGCCGCTCGGCGTATTGACCACCAGTTGTATCTCGCCGTTCTTTATCGCGTCCGTTATGTTGGGACGCCCCTCGTGTTGCTTGAGGATCAATTCCGAATCGATGCCGTTACTTGCCAGATACTCCCTGGTCCCTCTGGTAGCCTTGATAGCGAACCCAAGCCTGGAGAAAGCCCGGGCAACTTCCAGCGCGCCGGCGCGATCCGGCTCGGCCACAGTGATAAGGACAGTGCCCTTCTCGGGCAGGCGCTGTTTGGCTGCCTCCTGCGCCTTGTAAAAAGACAGGCCCGGGTTATCCGCCATGCCCAGCACTTCTCCTGTTGAACGCATTTCGGGGCCCAGCACCGGGTCTACCTCGGGGAACATGTTGAAGGGGAACACAGCCTCCTTGACACCGTAATGCGGTATCAGCCTGCGCTGCACCCCCAGCTCCCTCAGTTTCTTACCCAATATCAATTGGGTAGCTACGCGCGCCATAGGGATGTTGCAGACCTTGCTCACCAGCGGCACGGTTCGGCTCGCGCGCGGGTTTGCCTCCAAAATATATACCCTGTCCTTACAGATGGCATACTGGATATTTATCAGCCCCACAACATTCAGGTGAAGCGCAATCCTCCTGGTATATTCCTCAATGGTATCTATATGTTTCTGGAGCATGTGGACCGGCGGTATCACGCAGGCTGCGTCGCCGGAATGAACGCCGGCGAGTTCGATGTGTTCCATGACGGCTGGAATGAAGGCATCGGTTCCGTCCGAGAGTGCATCAGCCTCGGTTTCGATGGCATCCTCCAGGAATTTATCGATTAGAATGGGGCGCTCGGGGGATATATCTACCGCCGCCTCGACATATTTCCGCAGCATCTCGTCGTCATGGACTACCTCCATCGCTCTTCCGCCGAGTACATAGGAGGGACGAACCATGAGGGGATAACCTATTTCCCTGGCGATGACAAGGGCTTCGTCAATATTGCTGGCCATGCCGGATTCAGGCTCGGGTATGCCCATCTCTGCCATCACCTTGCGGAATCTATCGCGGTCCTCGGCAAGGTCTATGGACTCGACGCTTGTGCCCAGAATTTTCACCCCGGCGGCCTCGAGCTCCCCGGCTATGTTCAGCGGCGTCTGTCCTCCAAACTGACAGATGACGCCAATCGGCTTCTCCTTCTCATAAATCTGTAGCACATCCTCTACCGTGAGCGGCTCGAAGTACAGTTTATTCGAGGTATCATAGTCGGTTGATACGGTCTCGGGGTTGCAGTTGACCATGATGGACTCAACGCCTTCATCCCGCAGGGTGAACGCTGCGTGCACACAGCAGTAGTCGAACTCAATCCCCTGACCGATGCGGTTGGGGCCCCCGCCCAGAACCATGACCTTCCGCGCTTTGCTCACGGGCACCTTGTCTGGCGCATTGTAAGTAGAGTAATAATAGGCGGCATTCTCCACACCGCTCACAGGCACCGCATCCCATGACTCGACAACGCCCAGAGCAGTGCGCTTGGCTCTCACTTCGGGCTCAGGCACTCCCAAGATCTGGGAAAGGTATTTGTCAGCAAAACCGTCTTTCTTGGCCTGTACCAGGAGCTTGTCGGGCGGCAGCTTGCCTTTGTATTTGAGTAAATGCTCCTCTAGCTCTACCAGTTCCTTCATCTGCTGGATGAACCAGGGTTTGATGTATGTTTTTCGATAGAGGTCTTTGACACTCGCGCCTTTACGTAGCGCCTCGTACATAATGAACTGGCGCTCGCTGCTGGGCTCGTTGAGCATGCGCATCAGTTCTTCAAGCGACTTCTGGTGGAAGTTCTTAGCGAAGCCCAGGCCGTATCTTCGGTTCTCCAACGACCGTATAGCCTTCTGAAAGGCCTCCTTATAGTTCTTCCCGATGCTCATCACCTCGCCCACAGCGCGCATCTGGGTGCCCAGCTTGTCTTCAACGCCCTTGAATTTCTCGAACGCCCAGCGGGAGAACTTGACAACCACATAGTCGCCGGAGGGCGTGTACTTCTCCAATGTCCCGTCACGCCAGTAGGGTATCTCGTCCAGTGTCAGACCACCTGCCAGCAGTGAGGACACCATGGCGATGGGGAATCCCGTCGCTTTAGATGCCAGTGCCGAGGAACGTGAGGTGCGCGGGTTGATCTCAATCACCACCACCCGCCCCGTCTCCGGGTCGTGAGCGAATTGTATGTTTGTGCCGCCGATGACCTCGATGGCATCGACAATATCATAGGAGTATTTCTGAAGGAGTTTTTGTAGCTCTGGGTCAATCGTCAGCATAGGCGCTACGCAGTAAGAATCTCCCGTGTGCACGCCCATAGCGTCCACGTTTTCGATAAAACACACGGTAATCTTCTGGCCCTTGGCGTCCCTTACTACCTCAAGTTCTAACTCCTCCCAGCCCAGCACCGACTCTTCCACCAGTACCTGTTTGGCTATACTGGCGGACAGGCCTCGGCTGCCTACTGTGCGCAGCTCCTCCACGTTGTAGACCAGACCGCCTCCGGTGCCGCCCATGGTGTAGGCAGGACGCAGCACAACCGGGTATCCCAGTTTCTCTGCAATTCGCTCCATTTCCTCTACGGAGTAGGAGATCTCGCTCTTGGGCATGGCGATACCGAGGCGCTGCATGGTCTCCTTGAACACCTGACGGTCCTCGCCGCGCTCGATGGCATCCACGTTTACTCCTATGACCCTGACGCCATATTTTTCCAGCACTCCCGCTTTGTGTAGCTCGGAAGAAAGGTTCAAACCAGTCTGCCCCCCAAGGTTGGGCAACAAGGCGTCAGGGCGCTCTTTCTCGATGATTCTGGTCATGGTCTCGAGGTTGAGAGGCTCAATGTAGGTCTCATCTGCCATGCCGGGGTCGGTCATGATAGTGGCAGGATTGGAATTGACCAGCACGATCTCGTAGCCCAGCTTTCGCAGTGCCTTGCAAGCCTGTGTGCCGGAGTAGTCGAACTCGCAGGCCTGGCCGATGATAATGGGGCCGGAGCCGATAATCATTACCTTCTTAATGTCTTTACGTCTCGGCATTCACCTCTCCTTGGCAGTCACCTCTGTTCAACATGCCTCCTTCAGCGTCCTTCTCTTTCGATTGAGTAATGCCTCATTTCCATATAAGACTGCTCCACAGAAAATCGTGACTACTAACCTTCCCTTAAGCACAGCGCCTGCAAGGGGCGTGTTCTTGCCTTTTGACACAAACTCCTCGGGGTTCACCACCCATTCTTTATTCGGGTCAAAGATTACAACATCCGCCACCGAGCCTGGCTTAAGCGTACCGAGGTCAGTCCGGCGCAGAATTGAAGCAGGTTCGCAGGTGAGCTTTGAGATAAGCGTCACCAGGTCGAGCTTGCCCTGATGCACCAGCGTCATCAGGCTGCCCAGAGCTGTCTCGAAGCCGCTGATGCCGAAGGCTGCGGCAGTGAAATCACAGTTCTTATCTTCGGCGGTATGAGGGGCGTGGTCGGTAGCAATAGCATCGAGCACACCATCTTTCAAACCTGAGATTAGCGCCTCGATGTCTGCCACAGTACGCAGTGGCGGGTTCACTTTGGCATTGGTGTTGTAACCCGCAACTGCTTCCTCGGTCAGCGTCAGGTGGTGCGGTGTGACCTCGGCGGTAATCGCAATACCCTCCTCTTTAGCAGAGTGGATTAGCTCTACCGAGCCCGCAGTGCTCACATGGGCGATATGAAGCCTGCCCCCCACGATTCGGGCTAGCCGTATGTCCCTGGCCACCATGCTCTCCTCTGCACAAGCAGGCATCCCCCCCAGCCCCAGTCTATTTGCCAGCGCGCCCTCGTTCATCACCCCGTCCTGGCTGAAAGCGAGGTCGTCGCAGTGATCTATGATGGGTAAACCGGATTCCTGACTGTATCCCAGAGCGCTACGCATGATGGCTGAGTCCATCACCGGGCTGCCATCGTCGCTGAAGGCAACAACGCCCGATGCGGAAAGCTCGCCGAAATCGGCGAGCTTTCCGCCCTCTCGACCTTCCGTAACACAGCCAACTGGCAAGACTCGAATGACGCCTTCTTTAGCAACTATGCTCTTGATATATTCCACCACTTCTGCATTATCCACAGGAGGTTCAGTATTAGGCATGCAGCACACAGTTGTGAATCCACCTTTAGCTGCAGCATGTGTGCCCGTAGCTATAGTCTCCTTCTCCTCGAATCCCGGCTGGCGCAGGTGGCAGTGCAGGTCAATAAACCCAGGACAGACCACCATGCCCCGTGCCTCGATTACCTTGTGGCTTTCAGGCAGGGAACCAGCTCGCTGCACACTCAGCCAGGCGATTTTGCCCTCCGAGATAAACAAGTCTCCCACAGCATCGATACCCTGTGAGGGGTCAATTATTCGACCACCGCTAATGAGCACATTCTCAGATTGGCGCTTAGTCTTCACTGCTATATTCCTCAAACAGCCCTTTTGCCCAGCTTGAACCCTTGACGCTTAGCCTCATCAGCAGAATCGAAGATGATGAGATTTTCCGGCCTTATTCGATTCAGCATAAAGCTGTCCGCTTTGTAATACCTCTTTTTCTCCACAATTCCCTGGTGCCACTTGGAACTGGCGATGTAAGGTGGATGAATCTCGTGTTCACAATAAACGCACCTCAGCGTTAAGGGCTCGTTCGATACTATCTGAAACTCGCGCTTCATGTACTCCCTTTCGGTCTCCTGTACCGAAACGCACTTCTTGTTCTGGCATCTGACGCCGGTTTCGCGTTTATAGAACGCATACTCTCTCCTCTGTGCAAAAATCGGCACTTTCCTCTCAGTGATGTTAACCGTCTTGCACCCCAGAAGAAGGGAGAGCAGAGCCATCCTGATCGGCACACCGCGCGCCGCCTGCTTGAAATACATGCTTCGCGGGTCACTGTCCATCTCATAGGCAAGCTCGCCCACGCGGGGTAACGGGTGCATAACTATTGTCTCCTTAAATCCCTTCTCTTTGAAAAGTTTCTTGTCTATTACGGGATACTCTTCCTTCGAACCATCCGACGAAGGCTCAAGCCTTTCCTTTTGCAGCCTGGTGACATAGAGGGCGTCTACACCCTTCTCCAGCTCGATCTGGATACCGACGGCAGGTATATTGGCAAGCTGATGCGGACCGCTCGGCGTTACGTATATAGCTTCCACGGGAATAAGCCCCTTCCCTTCCTCATCTTTGGGCCCGTTGTATCGCTCCAGCCTGCCCGCATATTCCGTGGTCAGCTTCCTTATGACATGCTCCGGCATTTCAAAGCCCGGGCTGGGGCGGAAGTGCATGGTTGCGCCGAACCTGGCCAGCGCGTAGGCCAGAGAATGCACGGTACGCCCATACTTCAGGTCGCCCCAGAGGGCGATCTTCAGTCCTTCGAGCGTTTTCCTCTCCTTCTTGATGGTGTAGAGGTCCAGCAAGGTCTGGCTTGGATGTTCATGTCCGCCGTCGCCGGCGTTTATCACAGGCACATCCGCATAGTCGGCAACCACCTTGGCTGCGCCCTCCCAGGGGTGCCTGATGACGATGATGTCCGCATAGCTTCCCACCACTCTCGCCATATCGGCGATGCTCTCGCCCTTAGCCAGAGAGGTGTTCCCCATTTCCATCACGGAAATAACCCTTCCCCCCAGCCTGTTCATCGCGGTTTCAAATGACATCCGCGTCCTGGTGCTCGGCTCGAAGAACAGGCTCGCCATAATCATGCCCCGACAGACATTAGACTGTTCCCTGAGTCCATCAGCCATTTCGTCCGCCAGAGCGAAAACCCCTTCGATTTCCTGATTCGAGAGGTCTTCTATCGTTATCAGGTCTCTCTTCGCCAAGCTTATGACCATATAGGCCTCCTCACTGAGCCTGTGTCGCTCCCTGTTTGGCCGTATTATTGGTGATTACCACCTCGTCCTTGCCATCCGTCTCCTGAAGCCTCAGTTGAATGCGCTCATCTTTCGAGGAAGGGATGTTCCTCCCCACGAAGTTTGCCCTGATAGGAAGCTCCCGATGCCCCCGGTCTACGAGCACCGCCAACTGAATGCGCTGAGGACGCCCGAACTCTATTAGGGCATCCATGGCAGCACGTATGCTCCTGCCGGTGAACAGCACATCGTCAACCAGAACCACATTCTTGCCGGTAATTTCTGTAGGTATGTCGGTGGGGCGAATCACCGGCGGTGTCTCCAAGTATTGCAGGTCATCGCGGTGCAGACCGATATCGAGGTTGCCCACAGGAACATCCACCCCCTCTGCTTTCTTTATTACCAGGGCAATGCGGCGAGCCAGCGGCACGCCGCGAGTATGCACGCCGATTAACACCAGGTTGTCGCAGCCCCCGTTGCTCTCCAGGACCTCGTGAGAGATACGGACAAGCGCCCGCCGTATCTCGTCTTCTGTCATAATCACTTTTTCGGGCATAAAAAAGCCTCCACCTTCAAAAAGGTGGAGGCTTGCACTCCTTTTTAGATTCGCCAAGGTTGTGGGCTACCATTGCCCCTCCCTTTTCAGTCTCTCGGGACTGAATTAAAGGTTTTAACCCGTGGAAGATTATAACAGCTTTTTCACGGACTTTGCAAGGGTTTTGGGGAGAATTTTTTTAGGGGCTCAAATTTTTGAGTTCTACGATCCCTTCAGCTTCTTAATTACCTTGGGCAGAAGCGGCAGCAAATCGCTGGCGACCATGCCCGCATCGCCCATCTCATCTTTCACCATTTCGCCAGCCGCGCTGTGCAGATACACGCCGCAACAGGCTGCATGGAAAGGAGATAATCCCTGAGCAAGCAGCCCGGCGATAGCCCCTGAGAGCACATCACCGGTGCCAGCCGAGGCCAGACCGGGGTTTGCCGAAGGATTGAGCTTCGCCCTGCCATCGGGCGCTGCGATGACAGTGTATGCCCCCTTGAGCACCACCACCTTCTGCCACTCGGCAGCCATCTTCTGCGCTATCTTCAAACGGTCTGCCTGGATGTCAGCGACAGGGACGCCGGTCAACCTCGCCATCTCGCCAGGGTGAGGGGTAAGCACCGTGGGAGCATTGAGCAAATGCCACCAGTCGGGGGTCTTCGCCAGCGTGTTCAACGCATCGGCATCGAGGACAACCGCGCGGGGCGGTGTGGACGTGGAGAAAAGAGAGGCCTTAACGAAATCCATGGTCGAATAATGCTGCCCCAGACCACAGCCCATGAGCAGCACATCGTAGTTCCTTAGTTCGTCTAAAAGAACAGAAGCTCCGTTGGCATGGATAACGCCCGGGTCGGCATCAGGAAGAATAACATAGGTAACCTCGGTCAGCTTTGCCGCCAGAATCGACTGAAGGCTGCGAGGCGTGGCAAGGGTCACCAGACCGGCTCCGACTCTGGCAGCAGCAGCGCAGGCGAGATAGGCAGCCCCGACGTAATTTATCGAGCCTGCAGCCACCATGACCTTGCCGAAAGTCCCCTTATTGGCGTTCAGAGGGCGTTTAGGCAACACAGATTTCACCCAATCGGCAGTGATAAGCTCTGTTACGATATTATCGGCCAGCTTCGGAGGTATCCCGATGTCGGCCGCAATGAGCTTGCCCACCCTCTCCGCGCCAAGGAAACTGAACAGCCCGACCTTGGGGTAACCCAGGGTGATAGTCACATCGGCGAAAAGACAAGCCTCGTCTACCGCGCCGCTGTCAGCATCCAGGCCAGAAGGCAAATCAACAGCGACCACTGTTAGCTGAGGACAGCTCTGTTTAAACCTATTAACGAACTCCAACACATCCTTGATAGTGCCCTGAAGAGGTCGCAGCTTGCCGGTGCCGAACAGCGCATCGATTACTATCTCGGAAGTGGAAAGTGCATCTTTCAAGGCGATCAAGCCCTTGTCAGAATCGGCGTCAGTGTATTTGAGGCCGCACTCCTCAAGGAGCTTGAGGTTCTTGTCGCCCTCGGTGCGGCGCTTATAGAAATACAGGCTTACATCAGCGTCCCAGTCGTAGAGATGACGGGCTGCGACCAGGCCATCGCCGCCATTATTGCCCGGTCCTACTAGAATCAAGATGGGACAGCCAGCGACACTGCCCCCACGCAGCTTTCTTACCTCCTCGGCCACAGCCAGGCCAGCGTTCTCCATGAGCATATCCAGGGATATGCCAGCCTGCACAGACTTCTGCTCCAGCATGCGCATCTGCTCTCCGGTGACCAGCTTCAAGATGTTCCTCCTATCGCAGAGGCGATAGCATACTCCCGGGAATGAGAAAGGCTGATGGCGATCTCCTCTATGCCCAGCTTTTTAGCGCGGGAACGCGCCCTGCCGTGGAGGTAGACCAGCGGCGCGTTGCGCTTATTGCGCAGGATTTCGATATCGCGCCAGGAGACGCCCCTCCTGCCTGTGCCCAGCGCCTTCATCACCGCCTCCTTGCCCGCGAACCGAACGGCCAATTCCGGGGGCCGATTGCGGCATAATTCAAGCTCAGCCTCCGTATACACGCGGCTGAGGAATCTCTCCCCATAGCGAGCTACAGAGCGCTGGATACGCTCTATCTCAACTATATCCACACCGAGATGATACATCGCCTCAAAAGCAAACTCGGGAATTTTTGTGCTTAAGAGTATACCACAACAAAGCCAGTGGCACTACGGTAACACACCTGCCCAGCCCCGAAAGTTGACTTTAGTAGGCATAATTTGGTAGACTGTGCGAGGCGCGGAAAGGGAAACCTCTATCAACAAATAACCACAAACCACATCTTATACAACTAAATATTCTTTAAAGGGGTAGAGTATGCCAGAAAAGAAGAAACAGGAAGGATTCCTACCTAAGTACCGAGTGCTGGATCTGGCTGACGAGAAGGGCGCCTATTGCGGCAAACTTCTCGGAGATCTCGGAGCCGAAGTGATAAAGATAGAGCCCCCGTGCGGGGACAAGACAAGGTTCCGAGGTCCTTTTTTTAAGAACGAGGTTCACCCCGAAAAGAGCCTGTTCTTCCTCTATTTCAACACCAGCAAAGGCTCCATAACGCTGAACCTTGAGAATGACGTTGGCCAGGAGATTTTCAAGAAGCTGGTCAGGAAAGCAGACGTGGTGGTGGAAAGCTTCCCCGTGGGATATCTGGCCAAGCTGGGTCTGGACTATCCCAAACTGAAGAGGGTCAATCCCAAGCTGGTGATGGCCTCCATCACCCCCTACGGACAGAAAGGGCCACTGAGCGGCTATAAGGCCGAGGACATCAACGTCATGGCCATGAGCGGCTACATGCAGCTTGTGGGCGAGCCTGACCAGGCCCCTCTGGTGCTGGGCGGCGAGCAGTCGTTCTATCCTGGCTCGCAGTTCGCTGCGGTGGGCACCATGGCTGCCCTTTTCTATCGCGATTCCGTCTCAGGAAAGGGACAGTACGTGGATGTTCCCATGCAGGAGGCCATGATAAGCTACTGGCAGGAGCAGACGCCCGTTCCCATGTGGCACAAGACAAAAGAGAATAATACGCGTGTGGGGGCAATGGACGCCATGGTCACGCCCTGCGGCCTCTATCCCTGTAAAGACGGCTGGATATCGCTGTGCGTGGTGACCCCGCAGGAATGGGATACGCTGGCGCAGTGGATACACGAGGTCACAGGCGACGACGAAGTCCTCAAAGACCAGTACAAGGGAGGGCTCATCGACCGCATGCCGGTGCGCGATATGGTGAATGTGATGGTGATAAATTTCACTGAGAAGCTCAACGGACGCGACATCTTCTTAGAGGGCCAAAAACGAAAACTGGTGGTCATGCCTGTGAATGATGTCCCTTCCCTGCTCAACGATAGCCAGCTTAACTCGCGCGGCTTCTGGGTCGAGTTGGACCATCCTGTGGTGGGCAAGCTGAAGTATCCCAGAGGAGCGCTGTACAGCGATGCGATCCCGGCACCCTCCAAGGCAGCGCCGCTGCTGGGCGAGGACAACGAGCGAATCTATTGCAAAGAGCTGGGATACACTAAGGAAGACCTAGCAGTGCTGCGTGCCACAGGTACAATCTAGAATATTTTAGAGAATGCGAGGAAAGGAAGGATAAGGCGATGGCCAAGAAAGCTCTCGAAGGTGTTAGAGTCATAGAGTTCGGGCTTTACTTAGCGTTGCCTCTGGCGACACGGATGCTGGCCGCGCTGGGTGCTGAAGTCATCAAGGTTGAAACGCTCACCTCCCTCGATATGTCGTGGTTCGGCCCCATGTATGCCGCTGGTTCTCTCCAGCTTGAGTACCGACCCCTCAAGCGAAATGTCACCCTGGACGTTCGCCAGCCCAGAGGCAAAGAGATAATGGAAGAACTGATAAAGAGGAGCGACATTTACGCTACCAACCTCGGCGAGGGTTTTTTGACCAAGTCTGGCCTGGATTTCAAACATGTGCAGTCGCTGAAGAAAGACCTCATTGTATTGTGGCAGACCGGCCTGGGCAGCGTAGGGCCCTACGGCGGCTTTAAGGCATATGGTAGACTGATGCAGCACGCCTGCGCCATATCTACCATGTCAGGTACGCCGGACAGCCTCGGCGTAGCCAATATTTCGTATTCGGACTATCACACCTCGATGTTCAATGCCCTGGCATTGATAGGGGCGCTGGAGAGGCGACGCCGCACCGGTAAGGGCTGCTTCATAGAATGCCCGATATATGAGTCCGGTGTAGTAACAGTAGGCCCATCTTTCCTTGATTACCAGGCTAACAAGGTGATCCCGGAGCGCAGAGCAAACAGGCATCGTTTCTACGCCCCGCATGGTGCTTACCCCTGCAGCGGCACGGACAGGTGGTGCACCATAGCCGTGACCAACGAAGGGGAGTGGAAAGCGCTCTGCAAAGTCATGGGCAATCCCGCCTGGACAAAGTCGCCCAAGTTCGCTACTGCTGTGGACAGGGTCAAAAACGCCGTGGAACTGGACAGCCTGATTGGAGAGTGGACATCGCCGCGCGACGCCTACGAAGTGATGGATGAGATGCAAAAGGCTGGGGTGCCGGCAGGGATTGTTGCCAAAGGCGAAGATATGGCGAGCAGCGAGCACCTCTGGAGGCACAAATTCTATTATGAGACCGACTTCTATTCTGCCGACTTCGAGAAGCCGGGAATAAAATGGCCGGTAGCGGGCAAAACGGTAACCTGGAAGGAGCCGGTCTATATGTCCGAGACCCCGTGCATGTTCGGTCCCATGCATAAAGTTGGCCAGGATAACAACTACGTCTATGGCAAAATCATGGGCATGTCAAAGGAGGAAATAAAGAAACTAACTGAAGAAGGCGTGTTCAAATAATAGGGAGTCCAGAGGGGCAAAGCCTCTCTGGCGGGGGTCTGGGGGTATCCCCCAGTTTCTTCTAAATTCCCCCGAGACTGGGGGATTTAGGGGGTTGATAAAAGGGCTTCTAAAGCTAACCTGAGCAAACATAAGTAATAAAGAGGTAATCAAATTTACGAAGTAAGGAGGAAATCTTATGCCGACAAAAGTCAAGAAATTGACCAACCCCAAAGCCATCGATATGGAGTGTTTGATGTGCACCAAGGAGGGTGCGCTCAGTAAAGACGCGGGGATGGTTGAGATGCTGGCCGCCTATTTCAAGACAATAGGACTGCGCGAAAAGACCGAGAACGAAATGGCGCAGGACTGGCGCGATGCCGGCGTCCAGGTGGTAATTATGAGCCAGACCCACAAACTGTTCGGATTTAACGAGTTCGAGCAGATAAAGGAAAGGCACAACTACATAGGCCAGCTCAAGAAAGATTATCCCGATGTCATCCTTGGTTTCTGGCTCGGTATCCCTATACCCGACTTCGGTATCTGGAAAGCGCTGAAAGAGGCTGAAAGGTGCATCAAAGACCTGGGCAGCTTCGGTATGTTCGTCACCGGAATGTACGGAATACCGGCCAACGACAAGATGTGGTGGCCGTTCTACGACCTGTGCCAGGATGCCGGTGTGCCTGTCAAGATTTCAGTCGGCGCGACCGCCGGCGGCGCCGGGCAGGGCGGTGGCTCAATCGGCGGAATGGGCATTCGCCTTTCTTCCGAGAGACCCGTCCCCAACATAGATGATGTCGCCGCTGCGTTCCCTAACTTGACCGTCATCGGTCACCACTATCCCTTCCCCTGGGTCGATGAAATGACGGCAGTGATGATTCACAAGAACAATGTGTACTGCGAGGTACATGGCTGGCGGCCCAAGTACTTCCATGACAACTTCAGGAGGGAGTTGAACACCCGTATCAAGAGCAAGATAATGTTCGGGTCCGACTACCCCTTCTTCCCCTATACTACGCTGTTTGAAGACTGGGAGGCGAGTAATTACAAGCCCGAGGTCTTGCAGAACGTATACCTTAACACAGCCCGCAAGATACTGAAACTAGAGAAGTAAAAGAACAGTTAAATTGGGTAGGTCGAAGCGGGTGCCCCGACCTACCCATGGTTTTGAGAAACGGAGGCATGTTCTATGGATTTCAGTTTCACGCCGGAACAAGAGCGCCTGCGCCTGGAAGTACGCGAGTTCCTGCAAAAAGAGGTCACCACCGAAAGCAGGCTGGATTTCAGGTTCGACCGGCCGTATTGCCAGGATACCTGGAAGCTGCTGCGCAAGCTGGGGGAAAGAGGCTGGCTCTGCCCGCTGTACCCCAAGGAGTGGGGCGGCCTGGCTGCTTCTCCGCTGGATTACTATGTTATTCAGGATGAATTGTCGTACGCCTTCGCCCCAACCCCCTGCGCCTTAATCGGTGCTATGGTGGTAGGGCCCACCCTTCTCATACATGGGAACGAGGCACAGAAGAAAAAATACCTCCCCATGATAGCCCACGGCGAGGTCGAGTTTTCCATGGGATATACCGAGCCGGGGTCAGGGTCGGACCTTGCCTCGCTGTCACTCAAGGCCGAGGACAAGGGCGACTACTACCTGCTCAACGGCCAGAAGATGTTCAGCACCAAGGCAGACTTCGCCGACTACGGCTGGGTTGCAGTCAGGACGGACCTCGAAAACCCCAAGAAACATAAGGGGATTTCACTGCTCATCATAGACCTCAAGAATACCAAAGGTCTGACCATACGCCCCATCTACAACATGAGCGGCTACCATTCCACCGAGGTTTTCTACGACGATGTCAAGGTTCCCAAGGAGAACCTGGTCGGTGACCTGAATAATGGGTTCTACATCATCGGCGCGGCGCTTCTCTTCGAGAGGGCAGTTACCATAAGCGGATTCCGTCGCCCGCTGGAGCTTCTGATTGAATACTGTAAGACCACCAAACGCAATGGTAAGCCATTGTCAGCCGACCCGCTGATCAGACGCAAGCTGGCTGACATAGAGATGAAGTTGGAGGTAACCAGGGTGCTCTCATATCGCCTCTCCTGGATGCAGGTGCATAAGCTGTTCACCCTGACCGAGGTGGCGGTAACCAAGCTGCTCAGCACCGAGATGGTTACATGCGACCTGGCCAATACCGGTATGCAGATACTGGGGCACTATGGCGAACTGGTGCCCGGCTCGAAGTGGGCCGAGCTTCAGGGGTGGTTTGCGCATATGTATCAGGAGGCGCCGCACTACAAGATAGCCGGCGGCACTTCGGAGATTCAGAGGCAGATTATCGCCACCAGAACCCTGGGACTTCCCAGAGGGTAACTTGGACTTGCTAAGCAAATTTGGCTATGGTTAACTTGAAAGGTTCGTCCTTGCGTAAGCCTGAGGACTTAAAGAAGACTGAAACAGTAGGTTGCGTCTTCAACATAGAGCGTTTCGCCATCCGCGACGGCCCCGGCATCAGGACCACCGTCTTCCTCAAGGGCTGCCCGCTGAGATGCCTGTGGTGCGCCAATCCGGAATCTATAAGTCCACTGCCGCAGCTCTTCTACCTTGAGAATCTGTGCACAAGATGCTACCGCTGTGTTGAGGCATGCCCTAACAAAGCTACCACCAAGGCCCCCGATGGGGCTATAAAAATCGACCGCAGCCTGTGCCAGGCCTGCGGCAAGTGCGTGGAGGCATGCCCCAATAGAGCCAGGGAGATAAGCGGGAAGCTGATGACTGTCGACGAAGTACTGGAAGAAGTGAAAAAGGATGCGTTGTTCTATCAAAACTCGGGCGGCGGCGTCACCTTCTCCGGAGGCGAGCCGACCCACCAGCCGGAATTTCTCTGGCACCTCCTCAAAGCTTCCCGGGAAAGCGGCCTTCACACTGCCCTCGATACCTCGGGGTTTGTCAAGCCTGAGATTCTGAAAAGGGTGCTGGAACATACCAATCTGGTGCTTTACGACATCAAGCACATGGACCCGGCAAAACACAAAGAGCTCACCGGCGTTGATAACCGCCTGATTTTAGAGAACGCCAGAATGATTGCCAGCACGGGCAAGCCCATGATAATCAGGGTGCCTTTGATCCCGAGGCATAACGATTCCCAAGAGAACATCAAGGCTCTGGCAGAGTTCATGCTCGGCCTGGGACTTAAAAAAGTTGACCTTTTGCCTTACCATTCGCTGGGCAAGATTAAATATCAAAGATTGGGCATGGAATACAAATTAAGCGACCTCAAACCCTTTCCACAGGATGAGGTAGCGAAGATCAAAGCCGACCTTGAGTCCTACGGACTGCAAGTTGGGGTCGGCTAACCTTAAGGAGGCAACATGGATTTCGCCCTCACCGAACAGCAGGAAATGCTTAAAAAAGCGGCCAGCGAGTTCCTGGCGAAGGAATGCACCAAGAAGCTGGTTCGAGAAATGGAAAAGGACGAAAAGGGGTATTCGCCCGACCTATGGAAAAAGATGGCGGACCTGGGCTGGATGGGCCTGGTCTACCCTGAGAAATACGGCGGCAGCGGGCTCAACTTCGTTGATTTCACCACCCTGCTCGAAGAGATGGGCAAGGCGCTCGTCCCCGGCCCCTTCTTATCCACCGTACTTTGCGGGTTAGCTATCCTTAAATGGGGGACCGAAACCCAGAAAAAGGACTTACTGCCCAGGATAGCCAAAGGCGACGCGATACTGTCCCTGGCGCTGACTGAAAAAGACGCAACTTACAATGCGGCGGGGATAAAGGTCAAGGCCGTTGCCGAAGGTAATGATTTCGTTATCAACGGCACCAAGCTCTTCGTCACCGATGCCCATGTTGCCGACTACCTCCTCTGTGTCACCAGGACAAAGGCCGGCAGGAATAAGCAGGAGGGCATCACCCTTTTCCTGGTAGATGCTAAGAGCGCGGGCGTAAAATGCACCCTGCTCAAGACCTTCACCGGCGACAAGAAGTGCGAGGTCGCTTTCAAGAACGTGCGAGTCCCCAAGTCCAATATACTGGGCAAGCTCGACCAGGGCTGGGAAATGGTAGATGAGCTCTTAGGGCTGGCAGTGTTCCTGCAATGCCCCTGGATGGTAGGCGGTATCCAGCAGGCGCTGGACATGGCAGTAGCCTACGCCAAGGAAAGGTCCCAGTTCGGGCGGCTCATCGGGAGTTTCCAGGCACTGCAGACCAAGATGGCCAACACAGTAGTCGATGTTGCCGGCGCGAGGGACTTCACCTACTACACAGCCTGGAAGATAGACCAGGGCCTTCCCAGCAAGAAGGACGTCTCGATAGCGAAGGCCTGGATAGCCGAAGGCTATCGCAAGGCCTGTGTCGAGGGCATCCAGATACACGGAGGCATCGGCATCACCCAGGACTACGACATACAGCTTTACTACCGCCGCGCCAAAGGCATGGAAATCGCCTTCGGGGATGTTGATTATCACCTGGAAATGGTAGCCAAAGAGATGGGTTTATAACGGGTGGGTGGGAGCACCTCCTCCTACCCTTGCGTAGGGGCAATTCATGAATTGCCCCTAATTAATCTGCTTTGCTCCCCGTACTCCAAAATGGGGACCATATTATACCTTCAGCTTCATCCCCTCGTGGCCCACGGTGATTTTGGTGCCCAGTTCCTTGGCCAACTGCGCTGTCTCCTCCCTGATCTGGTTTTCGAACAGGGAGGCTAGATGAATAACTACCACCGGCGGCAGATAATTCTTGATCTTCTTGAATTGAGCTAGCTCTTCACCGAGCAGCCGCGGGGTGAGATGTCCAGCGGGGATGGCATGCTCCTCCATCCCGTTAGCCATCGTCAGGTCTATGATGAGCAACTGCGGCGAGATGTGCTCCCAGCAGGACGATAGACCAGGCCCGGTATCTCCGCTATAGAAAAAGCTCTTCCCCTCTTTGGAGGTGACCTGATAGCCCACCGCAGGGACCGCGTGCTTTTCCGGAAGCGCAATCACTTTATAGCCGTCCACATCCGTGGCTTTGTATAACTCCAGAGGCAGGAACTTGAGCGGCGGCATTTCGCTGGGCCTCTCAGTGAAATTGGGGTAAATGACATTATTCAGCATGTGATTCAATAGCGCTTCCAGCGTGCCAGCCGGCGCATAGACTTTGATGGTCTTACGAAAATAAGTGTAATTCAGGGCTATGGCAGCTACATCCTTGACGTGGTCATAGTGGCAGTGAGTGAGCAGGATCGAACTCACCTTTTCCTGCTCGGGGAAAGTGAGGCTGGAGGTGAGCGCACCGGCATCCATTGCCAGGACGCCGTCCACCAGCACTGAGGTTAGCCTGGTGTTTGCCGATTCCACGTTATGAGCTCCTAAAATCCTGATCTCCATCTCGCTTGTTTACCTCCTGCTGATTCCCACCCTTCACCCTTCGACAGGCTCAGGGCGAACGGTAGACTACCATAAACTCAACGGGTTACCAGAAACGGATTGAAATCGGTATCGTAGTCGTAGGTATCGACGCCCTCTTTCCTCTTCAGGAAGTTGACCACCATGTAGGTGAAGGGAGTAGCCACTACCTCGTAGCCGGTCTTGACCAGCCAGTGGGTCAGAATTATGCCAAGAATCAGAGGCCATGAGAGCGTGCCCCCGAAGGCAATAATGATGAACACCATGGCATCCAATCCCTCACCGACGATGGTGGAACCGATGGTCCTGGTCCACAAGAACCGACCCTTGGTCATAATCTTCATCTTGGCCAGCACAAACGAGTTGGCGAACTCACCGACAAGGTATGCTGAAAACGAAGCCGCCAGAAGCCGTGGAGTATAACCCAGGATGCGTTCATAGGCATTTTGGACGCCGGAATCAAGCGCGGGTATCCGTCCCGCTACCCAGAAGGCAAACACTGCGATAAGGTTGCACAAGAAGCCCAGCCAGATTACCTTGCGCGCCAGGCGGTAACCATAGACCTCGGTGAGTATATCGCCGAAGATATAGCTTATCGGGAAAATGACTATGGCGGCAGGCAACGGTCCCGGAAACTGAAACCCGCCGTGCCTTATGGGCTCAACGCCCAGGGTTATCAGCTTAACTGCGATGATATTTGCTGTAATCAGGCAGGTGATGAACAGAGCCGCTATAATCAAAAAACGCTGAGAAACAACCATGCTTGTATCTCGTCGGGACTAAATCCAGCGCCAGCGACGGAAAAGCCAGGCCATTAATGCCCCTGGCAACAACGATATGAGAAGAACGACAATAAAGGTAGTATAAGTCCCCCACGCTGTCCAGACCCCTGGCGTTAGTCCTCCGGGCAGATTGATATTCATCCCATAGAAGGTCCCCAATATTGTAGCAGGAATAGTGATAGTAAAGACAATGGTGAGCAGAGCCAATATCCTGTTTGTCCTTTCCTGGCTCATGAGGAAATCAGCGTCTTTGTAAATCTCAATACTTTCCTGGCACTCATCTAGGTTGCTCCAGAGGCGAGCGAGGTGGTCATTGATATCGCCGAAGTATACCTTCAAGTCAGCCTGGGTATAGCGCTGAGCCTTCCGCTCCAGGTCAGTCACAACCCCCTTAATCGGCCCGATGATGCGGCGTTGTGCTGCGATATCACGGCGCAATATAGCCACATCATTAGATGCGCTCACTTTATCATCGAAGACCTTGTCCTCTATCTCATCCAGATTTGACAGCGTCTTATTTACCATAGGTACACAGTAGTCCACCAGGGCATCCACGATGCGGTACATCAGATAGCCTGAGTCTTTGCCCAGGTATTGCTCACATACCTTTTCGTCTTGCTGGCAACGGCCGGGCAGGCTGGCAAAGGGCTTCAGGTCGCCATTATGTACGGTCACGAGGAAGTCCTTGCCCAGGAAGATAGATACCTGGCTGGGCCTGGTGATGCGGGTGCGGTGGTCGAAGACGGGGAAGTGCAGGATTATGAAAAGGTAGCTTTCATACTCGTCTATTTTGGGGAGCTGAACCTTGCTCAAGCAGTCATCGAGGTCGAGGGGATGGAACGGATAGTTCTGGGCAAGATAGTCCATCTCCTGCCGCGTTGGCTTCTCTATATTCACCCAGGTAAGATTTCCCCAGGTAATCTTATTTATGCCTGGCCCTTTGGGAGCTGCACTACCTGCGGCTACATCACCATCGCCCTTGCCACTACTTGCGGGCACCCGTCTCTTAATCACTGAAAGAAGGTCACCCAGATAGTCTAAATCAAACCGCTCAACTTTCCAATCGCGGGGAATTTCAAAGACCAAGGGACTCTTTTTACTCTTTGACGCAAAGAATCCCACGCCTTTTTTGAGCACCCCTGAGATACGACTTATAATGCCCATGTATTACACCGAGGAAAGAAATCTCTCAGCAGCGATCGCAGCCGTAGCCCCATCGCCTGCGGCAGAGACTACCTGCCGTATCGAACCCGCTCTAATATCGCCGGCAGCGAACACCCCTGGCACCCCTGTTTCCATCTGTCCGTTAACCGAAATGAAGCCACCCGCATCAAGCGTAAGCAGCCCTTTGAGATAGCCTGTGTTGGGACGCAGCCCTACAGCCACGAAAACGCCAGAAACCTCCAGGCTCGAGCCCTTCCCGGTTTTCACGTTTCGCAATCTGATTTCCTTGACAAGCTTATCTCCCATGATAGATTCGACCACTGTATCCCAGAAGAACTCTATCTTAGGATTGGCAAATGCTCTGTCCTGAAGTATCCTGGTTGCCCGAAGCTGGTCGCGGCGATGAATAACAATCACCTTTGACGCGAATTTGGTCAAAAAAAGGGCATCGTTCAAAGCGACATTGCCCCCACCCACCACCACAACTACCTGCTCTCGGAAGAACGCGCCATCGCACATAGCGCAGTAGGATACTCCTTTACCGGTGAACTCCTCTTCGCCAGGCACGCCTAATTTGCTATGTTCAGAGCCTCCAGCGATTATCACCGCTTTAGCTCTATATTCGCCTTCGCTGGTGCTCACTATCTTTTCGCCTCCGCGAATCTCAATCCCCTGCACCTCAGCGA
>Ga0315268_10002703_pt1 | contig 19828 bp, 22 predicted proteins | sample C1_top_MG_FD_204535 | JGI IMG/M metagenome (GOLD analysis project Ga0315268, IMG submission 204535) | Sediment microbial communities from Yellowstone Lake, YNP, Wyoming, USA - C1_top | ecosystem: Environmental > Aquatic > Freshwater > Lake > Sediment | place: USA: Wyoming | collected 2017-08-01
TCCGAGTGGGTTCGACTCCCGCCACTGCCATCAAAAATAACAAGTCGCCTGTTAGATAGTGCGACTTTGGGAGGAGTTGAGACATCTTCACTCCTCCAGTTTTCGTAGCTTTTCAAATCAATTGGATATTTACGAAAGCTTGCTAAGGAAGACAAATAAGGCAAGAAATTCTAGAATCCGAGGGATTCTAGGTGGCGTTCTTTTCAAATCGAAAGGGGGAATAATATGAATCCCGAAATGAATCTACTTATGAGAAAGACGTTGGAGAATCAGGCTAAAACAGGACAGGGAATGTCCTGGCTGGTAGTTCACAGCAATACAGTTGTCTACTTGACAATCCCTTGGAGTAAAGTGGGAAGAAAGGTTTGTCTTCATACTCTGCTGGTTTTGCTGGATGGCGTATTGCGGCCCGAACAAAAGCAAGGACTCAGTTATCTTGTTCTATTCCCATTCCAACAGGGGAGGAGTCCAGAAAACGGTTGCTCTCTCTACGGAGTCTTGGCAGGGGAATTGTCAAACCGGCTCTGGCTCAATCCGCAGCTAAGGAAAATCCATGGCCTTCAGTTAAGGGTCATGGAATTGCTGAACCTTACTTCGTGCTAGGCCTGGCCACCCTTTTTCAGGGAGGAACTTGCTCTAAAGGAGTTTCTCCCTGTCTCTCTTGAGTCCATTTATGAAAATTAACTAGATTCAAGAGAGATGATGTTCTTTGATAGGTTCTTCATTTATTGAGGAAATAAGTGGCTAACGACTTAACTCGTATGATGATTCGGCTTGTTCCGCCGGCGGTTTGAGTGAAGTGCACTCATAAACACTCTACTTGGAGGTCATATGTTTCGCATAGTTGTGGTAGTACTTCTGGTACTGTGTATCGATGCGTTAAACGGGGTGAGTGACAATGTCAAGAAATTGCAAGAAGACATCGAGTCACGCAAGGTACACCCGCAGGCAGAGGAACAAGTCGATTCCTTGATGGTAGCGCTAACTGAGTCTGCCACGGCCATCGACTCCCTGTACTGGACTGGCGAAGACCAGGCCCCGAGAATCAATCCGGGGTTTCTGGTTGCCAGGAGAGTCGACGGAAAGCTGATCGTGGTCGACAGAGCAGGTCAGGCTTACCTCTCCAAGAGGTAGGTCACTAGCTGATTCCTAGCCACAAACGGGGAGGCAGTCCTAACCGATTCGCCTCCCATCTCTCCCGAGTTCATTTATGAAATAAGTGGATTCAAGAGAGATTGTTCGTTGAGAAGTTAGATATAATATTCGGAGGAGCCCAGGATGAATTTCTTGGGAGAATATTCATTAAACTTGAACAAAGGAGCTGACGTGTTTAAGTGGCTTGGTCGTTTGATTCTTCAGAAAAGAGTTAGCGAGGCTGTTACACTGAAGCCCAGAGAAACTCTTCACTCTGAACTAAGGAGTGAAATTCCCTGGTTTGAAACCGCCAATCCTATAATGCTAGCGGGCATTGATTATGCGGTGCGCCATGGGATAAGACGCGAGTCTATCACAGGTGTCGTAGTCAAGTCAGTTGAGTTAATAGAAGATGGAGGAGGTGAAGTCTAGATGATTCCGGAAGCTCCAGTACCAGTACATAATGGTGGATTCGGGATATGGTTCGTGATTACCACTATTGCTGTGCTGATGGCGATTTTTTCCAGAAGGAAGGGCAAGATGACTGGAGATTCGTGGTTTTGGACTATTATCTCAGGTCTCCTGTTCATACTTCTGGTAAAGAATTGTTAAATGAGCTTCCCTGACGTGTTTGTACCTTGCGAGACGGACGGGGGAGGAAGCCTTAAACAAGCTTCTTCCCTCGCCAAAATTCCTTTTCTTAAGCCCACGAGATTTGTATTTCGCGGGCCTAAGGTGAAGGAATTCACCTAATTGACCTTTGAAAATTGTGGACGATGGCATTTTGGCACATCTTGTTGCCAGGAGGTTATAGAATCATGATAGAGCAGACAGAAAAAACCCATTTCCAGGACGGAGAAAGTAAGCGTTTGGGAAAGGGACTATTTTTAAGAGAAGATTCAGATGGCACTGTTTGGGTTTCGAGCTTGAGCGGCGAGACCGAGATTCCGGTCAAGCCAGGATGTGTCCGTGAGTCAAAACTCGCAGCCAAGAAGGCGCAGTTAAATGGAGGTTGAGATGAACCCATCTCTTATGCACGTCGGTGAAGTAATGATGTATGTAACGCTGGGTTTGGGGTTTCTGTTGAGCTCCTTGGTCGGACTTTGGCCGAGGATGTTCCGTCTGAGGCCGTGGCTATATCCCGTGATCGTCCTGTCGATTGCCTCTTTTGCCATGATAATTGCCGGTTCAAAAGGCCTGCCGACCAAGGCATTCGTGGCGGGTCTATGTGACTTTCTGTTCTGGGTCGGCCTGATCCTGTTTGCTTTTTCCGGCGTCGGGACACTCATCAATCAGACTTACAAGAGGATCTTCTACTACAAGTTTCTATTTGTCCTGCTGATTGTCGGTCTGGCCTTGATCGTCCTGGAAGCAATCTTGAAGATGAAGGCCGGCTTGGTTTGATGCGCAAGCGAGCTTCAAGTAAGGAGGATGAAAATGATTGTTCGAATTTGCATTTCTTTAATTTGTTGGGCGATTGCAACATACTTTGTGGTTTCCTTTCGACAAAACAAAACCGAAAAGAGAGGAGCAGGTGTCATATTCGGGATAGTGCTACTCTATTTACTTGGTAGTGCCTTCATGTTTCAGGCCTTCATAAAGCCTTAATCTTTGTGATGGCTGTCCACGTTCTGACAATCGCAGGGAGAGGAGCTCTGTTTGAAAACGCTTAGCATTTTCCAGCAACTTCTCTCCTGATCTGAATTTCTGAAACAGACCGAAACGCGAGATGTGCATCAAGTAAGGAGGCTAAAAATGGGAACATTCATTTTGGGTGCATTTATCTTAGTAGTGAGACTTATTGGATTGGTCTACTGGTTGAGAACGAGAGGTTGGCGTAATGAACCACTCGCCCCCGCCTTATTCTTAGCAGCAGCGGGCATAGGAAGCGTTATAGCTTGCGTTGGTTTCATCTTCTCGCCGACTCTGATCCTTTTGCGTCTTGTCACGTTTTGACAAACTCGGGAGAGGAGCTCTGTTTGGAAGCGCTTAGCGTTTTCCAGCAACTCCTCTCCTGATCTGATTCAATTTTGAGATTCTGAATCAAGTTCAGAATGACAGGGAGGAGAATTTTTCTTTCAAAGAATTGGGGAATTGATCTTGAGGTAGAGATTGTTCTTTAAACACCTCATTAATTCCCCAGCTCTTTGGAAGAATATAGCTGTGGTTTAAAGTTATTCGTTATAAGGTGTCGAAGTGCGTATCGTCCTACGTTTGTCGGTATACGTGATAGCCGAAAGACGATTGTCGGATGACGATACGGGTATCGAAACCGTAGAACCTTTAACGAAAAACTTCCACTTGACATTATTTAATGCTCTTATATAATAAAAAAAGCATTGAAGCCAATAAGCTATCGGTTACTTAGACCGAGGATCAGACTGAACTGACAGAGTGTGAAATCTCCGCCTAAGGCGGAGAGGAAATTCTCTCTCCTCTAGCATTCTGTTTTTCAGCTCGTTCGTGTACGTCTATTTAACCGGTAGCTTTTTGGTTTGCATTTTTTGTTGATGGTGGTCGGGCAGAGTTTACCGCTAGGTTTATTGTGGTTGGTTATTAGACATTTTTTTGTTTGGGACTACGTTGTACGGTATCGAGGCTCGTATCGTTTTACGTCTAAAGTAATTCGTTATGGTAAACCATTCCTGTATGACGATACGGGCTTCGAAAACCAATACCGATAAACGAAAACACCAAACCAAAACCCTATGACCTAACTAGCTACCATACCCATCACCCAAAACCATACCAGTTTTTTGCCCTTGATTTTTCACACCAAAAGTAGTAAAATAATTAATATGTTAAAAAAGATTTGGCACAAACTGGAAACCACAGTAGCTGGCGGAGCGATTATTATTGCGGCTGCTTCAGTGATTGCGAAAATTGTCGGTTTAATCAGAGACCGGCTTTTATTTTCTACCTTTGGCGCTGGTGATATTACTGATGTTTACTGGGCGGCTTTTAAAATTCCTGATTTGATTTTTAATATTTTAGTGCTAGGAGCTTTATCCGCGGCTTTTATCCCAGTATTTATAGAGTATTGGCAAAAAGAAAAAGACAAGCCTTTTTTCGAAAATGAAGCCTGGAAAATTGCCAATTCAATGATTAATATTATTACTCTAGTCCTTTTAGGCCTAGGTGTACTTGCTTTTATTTTTGCCACGCCTTTAGTTTCAAAAATTGTGGCGCCGGGGTTCAGCCCGGAAAAACAAGCCCAAACTGTTTCATTAACTAGAATAATGCTTATTGCCATTATATTTTTTGGGATCAGCAATGTGATTGGCGGAATCTTGAATTCCTTCCGGAGATTTGTTGCTTATTCCATAGCCCCGATTATGTATAATCTTGGTATAATTTTAGGAATCGTGGTTTTTTACAAAATCTGGGGGATTCAGGGTTTGGCCTGGGGCGTGGTAATTGGCGCCTTATTTCACCTTTTAATCCAAGTTCCTTCTTTGTTCAAAACCGGCTACCGCTATCAGTGGATCTGGCATTGGCAAAACCTGGGCGTTAAAAAGATAGGAAAATTAATTTTACCGAGAACTTTAGGTCTGGCCATTAGCCAGATTAATTTTTTGATTATTACAGTGATTGCTTCAACGTTGGCTTCAGGCAGCGTTTCAATTTTCAACGCCGCTTTCAATCTGCAGAGTTTTCCGATCTCAGTTTTCGGCGTTTCTTTGGCGATTGCCGCTTTTCCAGTAATGTCAGAGGCTTTTGCTGAAAAAGACACTAATAAATTTGTAGTCCAGTTTTCAGTGACCATCCGGAGAGTTTTGTTTTTAATTATTCCAACTTCGGTTTTGATTTTGTTGCTTAGGGCCCAGATTGTCAGGGTAATTTTGGGAGCCGGTCAATTTAGCTGGGAAGCGACTTATCTGACCGCTCAGGCTCTAGGATTATTTTCTTTATCATTGTTTGCCCAAAGCTTGATTCATACTTTAGCTCGCTCATTTTATGCGCACCAGAATACGAAAACGCCGGTTAAGATTAGTCTGGTGGCGTTGATTATCAATATTATTGGCTCAATTGTTTTAACAAGATATTTTCATCTGGGAGTGATGGGGCTGGCCCTATCTTTTACAATTTCCTCGTTAGTCAACATGATCTTGCTGGTGATAATTTTGAGGCTTAAATTCGGTGATTTGGATGACCGGAAAATTATTGTTTCGACCTTTAAAATAGTTATTCTTTCCGCCCTGACCGGTTTAGTTGTTTGGACCATGCTTAGGCTGGTGGCGATGGGAGTTAATATGCATACTTTTGTCGGAGTTTTTCTCCAGGGAATAGTTTCGGGGTTGACCGGCATCATTTTTTATTTAGTAGTAGCTGTTTTATTTAAGTTTGATGAGGTAAAAATAATCAGCAATTGGATAAGAAGAACTAAATCGCAGATAGTTAATAATAACTCGAATAATAAAGAGATTTAGGATTTTAAAATGCAGGATATAAGTCATATTCGTAATTTTTGCATCATTGCTCATATTGATCATGGTAAATCAACTTTAGCTGATCGTTTTTTGGAATTGACGAAAACAATTCCAAAACGGGAAATGAGAGATCAGGTTCTGGACCAGATGGATATTGAAAGAGAAAGGGGTATTACCATCAAATTGCAGCCGGTTACCATGAATTATAAAGGCTATGAACTGAATTTAATCGATACGCCTGGTCATGTTGATTTTTCCTATGAAGTTTCCCGTTCTTTGGCGGCCTGCGAGGGAGCGCTTCTTTTAGTTGACGCCACTCAAGGCATTGAAGCGCAGACCTTGGCTAATTTGTATCTGGCCCTAGAACAAAACCTAGCCATCATTCCCATTATAAATAAAATTGATTTGAAAAACGCGGATATAGAAAGAGTAACCGAAGATTTAATTAATTTACTGGGTTGTCAAAAAGAACAAATTATTTTAGTTTCAGCTAAAACGGGCCAAAATGTCGAGCAAATATTGGATAGAATAATTAATGATATTCCTCAACCGAAAGCCAGTCCAAATGCCTTATTAAAAGCCCTAATTTTTGATTCAAAGTTTGATGAATACAGGGGTATTATTGCTTTTGTTCGAATTTTTGAAGGAACGGTAAAAGTTGGCGACAAGATAGCCTTTTTTTCCACAAAAAAAGAGACTGAGGTTTTGGAAGTCGGGAATTTCAAACCAAAATTAGTTGCTAAAGATGAAATCTCAGCCGGAGAAATTGGTTATATTGCTACTGGTTTAAAAGAAGCCAATTTTGTCAGGGTGGGGGATACTATAAATTTAAGCTCTGATTTAAACCGTAGAGCTTTACCGGGTTATAAAACTTTAAAGCCAATGGTTTTTGCCGGCATCTTTTGCCAGGAAGGGGATGATTTTCCTGAATTAAGAGAGGGGATTGAGAAATTAAAACTAAATGATGCATCACTGGCGTATGAGCCTGAAAATTCTCAAGGACTTGGCTTTGGCTTCAGGGGCGGTTTTTTAGGACTTTTGCACTTGGAAGTTTTTATCGAGAGATTAAAAAGAGAATATAACCTTGATTTAGTAGTTACCTCACCTTCAGTTGCTTTCAAAATTATTGATAAAAAAAATAATGAGAGAATAATCAGAAGTCCTCAGGAATTGCCAGAAAAAAACGAAATACTAAAAGTTGAAGAACCATGGATGAAAGTTGATATTATTACACCCTCTGAGTATCTGGGTAATATCATGGGTTTGGTAAATGAAAACAGGGGGAAATATTTAAACACCGAATATTTGGATAAAAAAAGAGTGATTCTTCATTATGAAATACCGTTGTCATTTATTTTAGTCAACTTTTATGATAAACTAAAGAGTGTCTCTTCTGGCCATGCTTCCCTAAATTATGAATTTCTTGAATACCGGCAAACAGCCGTGGATAAATTAGAAATTCATGTCGCCAGAAAGCCGGTTGATTCTCTTTCCCAGATTGTATATCAAGACCAGGCCTATCATGAGGCCAGGAGGATAGTCGATTCTTTAAAGGGTTTATTGCCGAAAAAGCAGTTTGAAGTAAGAATCCAAGGCCTAATTGGCGGAAAAATTATTGCCTCGGCTTCAATCCCGCCATTACGAAAAGACGTGACTGCCAAACTATACGGCGGCGATTTTACACGAAAAAGGAAATTATTAGAAAAACAGAAAAAAGGCAAGAAGAAAATGAAAAAATTTGGCGAGGCGGGAATCCCACCAGAGGTCTACTTGGCCATATTACGCCGATAATTAATAAAAGGCCGGCATTGCGGTGAAAAAAACCATAGCCGCCACGCCGATTATCGTAATAATCAACCAGACAATTTTAATCTTTCTTTTTAAGCGTTTTTGAAGCATATGTTCAATCAATATATTACCAGAAATTTGGAAAAAAATGAAGAGGTTATTAAAATAATCAGAAGATATTATATAACTTTAGCTTTTCCGATTTTTATTGACGGACTTATTATTTTGGCTGATTTTTTCTTCCTCACCTGGCTTCTCAAAAAAGGAACCTGGGGTTTAGTTGTTTTTGTGGCAATTTTAGTTTTTTTTATGCTTTTGGCGGTAAGAAGCTGGATCATCTGGTCCTTGAATGTTTTGGTTATTACTAATAAACGCTTGATTGACATAGACCAAAAGGGATTTTTTGAAAGAATTGTTTCTGAATGTACTTACGATAAAATACAGGATGTCAGTTATAAAATTAAAGGTATCTGGCAAACCTTGTTTCATTTTGGTAATATACAGATACAGACAGCCGGCAACCAGGCTAATCTTGAGCTATCTAGTATCAAAGATCCCCACAAAGTACAGGAAATAATTGCTGATAAATTAAGAAAGAATCAGCAAGATGAGGAAAAAGAGGAGCCTAATATTTTGGAACAACTTTATTTAATTCTCTCTAAAATTAAGAAAGATTTTGGAGAAGACGAAACAAAGAAAATTTTAGAAAAGTATTTAAATGAAAATTTATAACAATGAGATTTGCCCGTCTTAAAAAAAATGGTTTCTCGGTCATAAACATCCTGCAGTCAAAATTATTTATCAGTCTTGGTTTTATTGTTTTAATTTTTATTTCTATCGCTTTAGCCCGAGAAATAGTCCATCGTCGAGAAATAAGTAGGCAGATACAGGATTATAAATCAGAAATTGCCAATTTAGAACAAAAAAAGGTTGAGCTAGGTAGTCTAATTGAATATTTAAAAACCCCTTCTTTTAAAGAGAAGGAGGCGAGGACTAGGCTCGGATTACAAAAACCCGGTGAGAGCGTTATTTCAGTACCAGAGGGAACTCTAAACAATGAAAACTCCGATCTTAACACCGAAACAGGATCTAATAGCTCTCAAACACCCGATTCAAACCCTAAAAAATGGTGGGATTATATTTTTAATAAATAATTAAATATAAAACTATGAAAAAATCGGAAAACAAAGTAAAAAAAGAGGAAATTTTAAAAGAAAATGATTTAGAGGAAATTATTGAAGGTAAAAATGCCGAGATAAAAAAAGTCAACGGCAAGCCGACCAAAACAGTTGTTTATACGCTGGTGGGAATTATTATTTTGGCCATTATTTTTTTCACTATTTTTGGTATTGGTATCTATGGCTTTGGCTGGAATGATAAATTTACCTCAAAAGTTTACAATTTTTTCCCTTATCCGTCTTCAATCGTAAACTATAAGTTCTTATCTTATGCAGATTATGCCGATGACGTTGAAACTTTGACTTATTACTACAACCAACAATCAAAAACCAACCCCGATGTATTTACCATGCCGACTCAAGACAAGATTAAAGAACTGGTTTTAGAACGACAGATAAAAGATGAGTATACTAGTCAATTAGCAAAAAAATTAAAGGTTAAGGTTAGTTCTGATGAAGTCGAGGCTGAACTTCAAAAAATTGTTGACCAAGCGGGAAGCAGAGAATCTTTTGATACGATGCTGAAGGATCTTTATAATTGGGATGCTCAAACTTTCAAAGACAAGGTATTGTATTATTACCTTTTGAGAATAAAATTGCAGGAAAAAATCGCTTTTGATGACCAGCTTAACCAAGATGCCAAAAAAAGGGCAGAAGATATATTGGCTTTAGTTAAAAAAGGTGATCAAAAATTTGAAGACTTGGCGAAACAATACTCTGAGGATGCCTCCGCTTCAAACGGCGGTGAGCTTGACCCCTTTACCAAAGGTCAGATGGTAAAAGAATTTGAAGACGCCGCCTTTGCCTTAAAAGTTGGCGAAGTCAGTGGTATAGTCAGGACACAGTATGGATTTCACATCATTAAACTTGAAGGAAAAATCGGTGAGGGAGATCAAACTCAGCTTAGGGTTAGACACATATTAATTAGAGCCAAAGATATAGATACCTATATTAATGAGCAGATAAAGAAAGCTAGGGTGTGGGTCGTTATCCCAAAAATCAAATGGGATAAAGCCAACAGTACGGTTAGCATTCCGGGACTGAACACAAATAGTCAGCCGAGCAACGCCAATAACGCAAATTCAAATACCAATAATTCCAACACAAACAATTCTAATATCAATACTAATCAATAAAATTTATAAATAAAAAATTCCCCCTAGTGGGAGTTTTTTATATGAAAAAGCCGCCTCCCAGAATCGAACTGGGAACCTCTGCTTTACGAAAGCATTGCTCTGCCGGTTGAGCTAAGGCGGCATATTCAAGATAAATATAGTTGAATAAAATGTTTAAGTCAATAATCTAGACTTCACAAAATTGGAAAAATATGTTAATATATAAAAACCCCAGTAATTAGCGGGATACGAGAATCGAACTCGCGCTTTAGCCTTGGGAAGGCCACGTACTGCCACTATACTAATCCCGCTCGAATGGTTAATAATACAATTTCTTATCTAAAAATAACATAAATTACAAAAAAATCAATAAGCTATGCCGTTTATTTTAAAATCGATAAAAACTAGAAAAAAGTTAGTTCTAGTTTTTTTAATTTCATTTTTTGTCATTTTTTTTGGAGGTAATGAGGTAGAAGCAACTGATGATATTTCTGTTCATTTAGGACCAACTGAAATAATCAAAGGATACACCATTGAAAAGCCCGATGGTTTGATGAAACTGGCGGTATTTCCCAATGTTTTGGAGACAGAGGCTGATATCACAGTTAAATCTTCTGATTCAGAAGGGACGATTCTGCCCGAGGATTTAAAATTAGTCAGCGGATATTTTGAATTTGATATCAAAACAGAGCCGATCAAAATTTTCGCCAAAGATGTTATAGTTGTTTTAAAATATGACTCTGACAATTTTAAAACAAAAAAGATTTATTTTTGGGACAAAAATCAGGCCAAATGGCGACCATTATATTCACAGACTAATTTTCAAGACAAATCCGTCCGGGCTTACACGCATCTGCCATATTCAAAAATTGCGGTGTTTGAAGATAGCCGCTCTGAAGAAGGGTATGCTTCTTGGTACCGTTCCTCAAAATATACTCACGGCGCTGCCATAAATGAGTATCCGATAAACACCTATCTGAAAGTTATTAGTTTAGAAAATGGCAAATCAACTAAAGTGAAAGTTGTTTCTCACGGTCTTTATGCTGCTAATCGGATCATTGATTTAACGAGCACTGCTTTTAAGGAGCTGGCTCCTACTTGGCAGGGATTAATCAAGGTTCATATTGAACCCATTGATTCAGCCGTTGAAGTCGAAACGCAAACCCAACCCACTGCCGCCAATTCTTCTGCAGTTTCTATTAATGCTCAGTCAGCTGTTATATACAATCCTAGCAATGATGGGGTAATTTATGATAAAAATTCAACCCAAATCAGATCAATCGCCTCAATCACAAAAATTATGACGGTAATAGTTTTTCTAGAAACAAACCCTAATTTTGACAGTACTTACACAATGACCAAAGATGATGTAACTTTGGAAGCACAGGCGGTTAAAATCAAATCTTATTCTGATGGAGTTTTTAATACTTTTACTTTGAGGGATTTATTCGGCGCCACTCTGACTGGTTCTGCCAATGACGCCGCTTTGGCAATTGCTCGGTCAACCGGACTTTCACAAGCAGAATTTGTCAGTCGGATGAATAAAAGGGCCAAATCAATTGGTATGAATAATACTAGTTTTACCGAGCCTTCTGGCATGGATCCGGAAAATAAGTCAACCGCTCTGGACGTTTCTAAAATGATTAAGTATGCCATGCAAAGACCAGGTATTCGGTCATTGACCACCACTCATACATATACTTACACCATTGTTAACACTGGTGAAAAAAGAACCATTCATAACCCTATGTATTTATACAACACCCTTTTGAATGATCAGCCGATTGTTGGCGGGAAAACCGGATATTTAATGGAATCAGGACATTGTTTGGCAGCGGAAGCCAGGAAAAATGACGGCCAGGAATTTGTGGTGGTCACATTAGGCAGTTCAAGTACTTATAATCGGTCATTGGACGTTAAAAAGTTAATCAATTACGGCTTAACAAAAATCTAATGGATAGTCTGATCGAAATAAAAAATTTAAGCAAGACTTACAAAGTTGGTCCAAATTTAATCAAAGCAGTTGATAACATTTCTTTAGATATTGAAAAAGGAGCCTTTTTAGCCATTACCGGGCCATCCGGTTCAGGAAAATCAACCCTAATGCATATTTTGGGTTGTTTAGATACGCCGTCTGCGGGTAGTTATAAACTCGATGGTCAATTAATTTCTGAAAAATCAGGAAAAGAACTGGTGGGTATCAGGAGATTTAAAATCGGCTTTGTTTTTCAGACTTTTAATCTTTTGCCAAAACTGACAGTTTTTAAAAACGTAGAATTGCCCTTAATCTATCAGGGATTGAAAGTAAAAGAAAGAAGGCAGAGGGTAATCGATGCTTTAAAGTGGGTAAATCTTGAAAATAGAGCCAGGCACAAATCAAACGAGCTTTCTGGCGGAGAACAACAAAGGGTGGCGATAGCCCGGGCAATTGTCACTAATCCAAAAATTATTTTGGCTGACGAGCCAACTGGTAATCTTGATACAAAAACCGGCAGGGAAATTATGGAAGTTCTAGTCAAGTTGAACCAAGAAGGCTCAACTATTATTATGGTTACTCATGATCCGGAGATCGCCAAATTTGCCAAGAAAATAATTAGTCTAAGAGACGGTCAAATTTTATGATAGAAATTTGGGAAAATCTAAAAATCGCTTTAAGAACTATTTGGACTAATAAATCCCGGTCGGGTTTAACAATGCTGGGGATAATTATAGGTGTTTTTGCGATTGTCCTTTTAATCGGAGTCGGTCAGGGCATCAAAGATGAGGTGGCTAATCAAGTAGAGTCGCTTGGCACCAATTTAATGGTTGTTTTACCCGGAAAACTAGAAGCCGGTTCTGCTCCGACTGGTTTAATCGGTTCGAGCACCCTGAAAGAAAGTGATATTGATATAATAAAAAAAGTCGAGGGCGTGAAATCAGTCTGGCCAGTGGCGATTGGCTCGGCCAAAATTTCGTATAATAACAAATCACTGCTTGGCGCCTTAGTTATCGGCAGCACCCCAGAAATCGGCAATTTTTCTCTTGGCCAACTCAATGGCGCGAATGATCGGGGTCGTTTATTCAGCCAAGAAGATGTTAATAATCAAAAAAAATATGTAGTGATTTATAAAAGCGTGGCTGATCAATTGTTTGGTCAAGAACAAGCGATTGGCAAAAAAATTATGATTGGCAAGGAGGAATTTGAAGTGATTGGTTTAAAACAACCCCAGGAGCAGGCTTCTATTTTTGGCAGCAATGAAATGGGTAATATGGTGATCATTCCCCTTGGGCTGGCATGGGATATTTTCGAATCAAAACAAATAAGTCGGATTGGGGTTGAGGTAGCCGACAGCCAGAAGACTGAAGAAGTGCAAGTAAAAGTCAAAGAGGCTATTCTAAAAAATCACCAGGGTGACGAGGATTTCAGCGTTTTGACCCAGAAAGAGCTTCTAAGTATCTTTGACCAAATAATCAACTTATTGACCACTGCTTTGACCAGCATCGCCGCCATTTCATTGATCGTCGGCGGGATAGGGATTATGAATATTATGCTTGTTTCAGTGACAGAAAGGACAAAAGAAATCGGTTTGCGCAAGGCAATCGGAGCCTCCGGCGGCAATATTTTATTTCAATTCCTGATTGAAGCTTTAATAATTTCACTACTTGGAGGATTAATCGGGGTCGGTTTAGCCTTCTTGGGAAGCTTGATTTTATCAGCTAAACTAGATCTGCCGGCTGTTATTAATCTTCAGTCAGTTCTTCTTGCCTTGATTTTTGCCGGCGGTGTAGGAATAATTTTTGGCGTTGCCCCGGCCATCCGGGCCAGTAGACTTAATCCGATAGATGCTTTAAGATATGAATAGGGGATAGTTTTTTATGATTAAATTTATAAATGTATCAAAAACCTATAAGCCGGATACAGTCGGTGTAAAAAATATTAATTTACATATTCGTCCCGGTGAATTTGTCTCGATTGTCGGTCAGAGTGGTACCGGCAAAACAACCTTAGCTAAATTGATCATTGCCGAGCTTAAGCCTGATAAAGGCAGGATAATTATTGGCGGCTGGGATATCACTCAGATAAAACCCCAGGAGATACCGGGTTTACGAAGACAAATTGGAGTCGTTTATCAAGATTTCAAGTTATTGCAAAAAAAAACTGTTTTTGAAAATGTGGCTTTTGCCCTGGAGGTTTGCGGTGAGGGAATTAAAAAAATTAATACTATAGTTCCCCAGGTTTTAAAAATAGTTGGTCTAGAAAATAAAACCGATCGTTTCCCAAGGCAAATTTCAGGAGGCGAGCAGCAAAGAGTAGTGATTGCACGTTCGCTTGTCCATCGCCCGAAAATACTTTTGGCTGATGAACCAACCGGCAATTTGGATTCAATAAATGCTTACGATATAATCAACTTGCTTAAAAAAATAAATAAATTTGGGACGACAGTCGTTTTGGTTACTCATAACCGAGAAATTGTTAATGCCCTTAGAAAAAGAGTGATAACGATAGATCATGGCATGATTATCTCTGATCAAGAAAGTGGAAAATATATACTATGATTTTATTATCAACCTACCGAGCCATCAAGTTGGCTTTTCAAAATTTTTACCGTAATATCTGGCTTTCGCTGGCGACTGTTTTGATTTTAGTTTTAACAATTTTTTTAGTCTCGCTACTGTTCGGAGTTAAGATAGTGGCAGACAAAACAATAGATTCGGTTAAAGAAAATGTTGATGTAAGTATATATTTTGAACCCGATGCCCCGGATAATGAAATCTTGGCTATCAAAGAAAATTTAGAAAATAAACCAGAGGTACGGGAATTGAACTATATTTCCAAATCGCAGGCTTTGGAAAATTTTAAGGAAAAAAACAAGGATAATCCCACAATTTTAGAATCCTTGGAAGCAATTGGCGAAAATCCACTTGGTGCCACTATTACCATCAAAGCTAGAAAACTAGAGGATTATCAAACTATATTAAAATCTCTGGATGATGAAAAATATAAAGGCATTATTCAAGATAAAGATGAAGATTATGAGAGCAACCAGTCTGTAATCCAAAAATTAACCGACGTGACTAACAAGGTTAATCGAGTTGGTTTAATTTTAGGCATTGTTTTTTCATTTGTCGCAATTTTAGTGGTTTTTAATACAATTAGAATTACGATATACACTCATCGCGAGGAAATAGGAATTATGAAACTGGTCGGAGCATCGAATAGTTTTGTTAGAGCCCCTTTTATTTTTGAAAGTATACTTTACGGCATTTTAGCCAGTTTGATTTGTCTGCTTATTTTATATTCTTTGATTAATACGATTTCTCCTTTCTTAAACAAGTTTTTTGAAGGTTATAGTTTAGACATCGTCAGTTATTTTAATAGTCAGTTTTGGAAAGTAGCGGCATTGCAGATGGTTTTTTCGGTATTTCTTAGTATGGTCAGTTCAGCCATCGCCATTGGCAAGTATTTGAAAGTTTAAGATTTAATATTATTGAAGTTGTTGTGTCGTTTCCGCAAGGCAGAACTTGTCGATAATGCAACAACGATAAAAATGACTTCAATTGATGAATAACCTTCCGGGGTCGTCTAATGGTAGGACACAGGCCTTTGGAGCCTGGTATCTTGGTTCGAATCCAAGCCCCGGAGCCAAAAAAAGGCCTGGTCAGGGCAATTTTTTAAAAACATAATATTTTTTTCTTCCCCTTGACAAAAATATACTTATGTGATAAGGTACTGGGCTTAGTCAATTTTTAGCTAGGTTTAGCTGAACAAAATAATTGAACATTTAAAAATTCTGTAAAATAACACTGTAGATAACCAGTAGACAAAAAACTTGACATATATCAGTAATTAGTGTAGTAATATATATTACCGAGTGAAAAATTTATTCTGATGTATTTATGATAAAAGGGAGTAAATTTTGAGAAGGTTTTACCTTCACCAGTTTTAAAAATTTTAACTTTTTTTGCAAATATGGGCTTTTTTTCCAAAAATGGAAAATATAATCAACTAGGAAAAGTGCTGGAAACAAAAAAATATTTTTCCAGAAACCAATTTAATGAACTTTTAGATCTGTCTAAAAAAGAAAATAGACACTTGGTTGAAGTGATTTTTGAGTATAACACGGTTGAGCCCGAAAAGATTTTAAAGGTTTTTTCTCAGTATTATAAAACTCCAGCTATCATTCTTCGGAATAGAGTTATCTCAAATTATGTTTTAAATTTAATACCCAAAGAAGTGGCCGAGCAACACTCGGTTATTATTTTTAAGAAAATAAAGAATATTATCTTTGTCGCCACCACTAATCCGGAAAATACCCAGACAATTGAATTTATAAAAAAGAAAACTGGCTTTGAACCCAAAATTTTTATAACCAGTCCTCATGACATAAAGCATGCGTTAAATAAGTATAAAAGCGAGATATCTCAGGAGTTTGCCAAAATTATCCAAGACAGCATTGCTGAAGCAATGACGATTCATGATACTGCTGAAAACATGGCTCATCATGTTCCGGTTATAAATATGGTCAATACTGTAATTGAAAAGGCTTTAAGTCAAAATGCCTCTGATATTCATCTTGAACCAAATACAACTAAAGTGACCATTCGTTTTAGGATTGACGGTTTTTTACATAAAATTGTTGAGTTGCCAAAAGATATTTTACCAGCTTTTGTTACCCGTATCAAAATAATGTCTAATTTGAAAATTGATGAGCACCGCTTGCCTCAAGACGGCCGTTTTAAATATCTTTACAATGATAAAGAAGTAGCGGTTCGTGTCTCGGCCGTTCCCACTCTTCACGGGACAAAAATTGTTTTGAGGTTGCTTGATACTAAGGAAAACTTGTTTACCTTAAAAAGATTGGGTTTGAATCAGAAAGATTTCAATCTGATAAAAAAAGAGATTACTCATCCACATGGCATGATTTTGTCAACTGGTCCGACTGGCAGCGGCAAGACCACGACTTTGTACACCTTGCTTCATCTGTTGAACAAAGAGGATGTAAATATCTGTACTATTGAAGATCCAATTGAATACGGAATCGAAGGGATTAATCAGACCCAGATTAATCCCACAGCTGGATTAACCTTTGCCAATGGCTTGAAATCTTTTTTAAGACAGGATCCAAATATCATTATGGTTGGGGAAATCAGGGATTTTGATACGGCTGAAATCGCCATCAACGCGGCCATGACCGGCCATCTGGTGCTTTCAACCCTTCATACCAATGATGCTTTTTTAGCTATTCAGAGGTTGGTAGAAATGGGTATCCAGCCGTTTTTAGCCGCCTCAGTGGTTAATATAATTATTGCCCAAAGGCTGGTGAGAAGAATCTGTCCCGATTGCAAAACCCAGGCTGGACTGAATAGGACCATTTTGGAAAGAAATAAAAAAGTTTTTAATCTGCCGAAAGCTTTTACCAAATTAAAAAAATATAATTTAATGCCAAAAGATTGTCATAATTTATCCGAGATAAAATTTTATCAGGGCAGGGGTTGTCCAAAATGCAACGGCACCGGGTATCGCGGCAGAGTCGGAATTTATGAGATTTTAAAAATTGATAAAAAAATGTACCAGACTATTTTGAAGAATCCGTCGGCTGATTCCATAAAAAAGGCCGCCTTAAAACAAGGTGTTTTAACGATGATAGAAGATGGGATTTTAAAAGTTTTTGAAGGCAAAACAACGCTAGATGAAGTATTAAGGGTAACTAAGGAATAAAAATGGCTACTTTCTTTTATACCGCTTTAGACAAAGCAAACAATTTTGTCAAAGGAAAAATAGAAGCTAATAATTTTAAAAAAGCTAAAGAGCAACTCGAGAGCGGGGGATTCTTGATAGTTAATATAAAACTGGAAAAAAAACAGAGGTTTGAAAATATAAAGACTTTCTTTAGCGGCGTTTCCAGAGTTGATTTGATATTTTTTACCAGGCATCTTTTTACTATGCTGGAGGCGGGGATCGCCCTTGATCAAGCAGTAAATATAACCGCTGAACAAGTAACTAGCCGCAAATTTAAAGAAGTACTTGAAGATATATATAAAAGATTACAAAAAGGGCAACCGTTTCATCATTGTTTGGCGCAGCACCCAAGATATTTTTCAAAATTTTATGTCAGCATTATAAAAGTCGGGGAGAAAAGCGGAAAATTACACGAGGTATTTTCTCATCTTTTGGAACAACAAGAGAGTGATTACGAACTGGTTACCCGGGCCCGCAGCGCCATGGTTTATCCGTCGGTGATAGTTTGCGCTTTGATAGTCATGGTCACTTTTATGATGATTTTTGTTATTCCGAAAGTGACCGGAATCTTATCCGAATATAAAGTCCAATTGCCCTTAGCCACTAGAATTTTAATGGGCCTTTCTTATTTTATAATCCACTGGGGGTGGACATTAATTCCAGTTATAATTGCTTTAGTCTTTATTATCCGAAAAATATTAAGAACACCCAAGGGAAAATGGCGTTGGGATACGCTCGTTTTAAAAATTCCACGTTTAAATAAAATTATTATAGAATTTAATTTAGCCCGTTTTGCCCGGGCGCTCTGCGTCCTGTTAAAAAGCGGTGTGCCTTTTGACCAGGCGATTGAATTGACAGCCGATGTTTCCAGCAACAGTCATTATACCAAAGCCTTAAAATCAGGGATTGGTTTTATCCAAAGGGGAGTCAACTTAACCGAGGTTTTGGCCGCTTACCCAAAGCTTTTCCCGCCGATTACCTCTAGAATGATCGGGGTGGGCGAGAAAACGGGGAAATTGGATCACATGCTTCATAAGCTGGCAACATTTTATGAAAAATCAGTTAACACCTCAGTCGGCAATCTGGCCTCGGTCATTGAACCGGTTTTGCTCTTATGCATTGGTTTCACCGTGGCTTTCGTCGCCATTTCCGTGCTTACCCCAATTTGGAAATTTTCCGCCACCGTTCAATAATTTTTTAAACCATTAATAATAAAATTATGAAAAAATATCATCGAAAAGGTTTTACCACCATTGAAATTTTGACCGTGATCGGTATTATCGCCGTTCTGGCAGCAGTAGCGGTCCCGTCCTATGGCTTGATGAAAAAAAACGTGGCTTTTACTAATACGGTTGAGGAAGTCGCCAATGCTTTAAGAGAAGCGCAAAATTTATCAATGGCTTCGCAGGATGGTGAAAAATGGGAGGTTGATTTTGAACAATACTCTTATTCTTTGACCAGCGTCGCTGGGACTTCTTCTAGGACTAGGCAATATGATTTAAACGAAGGAATTGAAATAAAACTACCAGTACCCCCGCCAATAGTATTTAATCGTTTAAATGGTACCACCGATAATAACGCCGAAGTAATAGTAAAGCAGTCGGGCAAGCAAGCGAAAATTACGGTAGATAAGGTGGGAAAAATATCAATCGGGTCTGTAGAATCTGTACCATAAAAATAATTTCCGCCGGTAAAAAAGTTTTATGAGAAAAAATAACCAAGGCTTTTCTGTGGTTGAGTTAATAATCGCCATTGGCATGGCCGCCATAATGATTGTTTCTATTGGCGGTGCTTTAAATTCTGTTTATAAACTAAATATGAGAAGCGAGATGAGAGAAAAGGCCCTGGCATACGCCAAAGAGTATCTGGAAATTATTAATGAAAAACAAAATGATGAGTTTGCTTGCATTTGTAATCCAGCCCCTTGTTCGCCATGTATTAAGGGGAGTCAGAGTTGTAATCCCTCAACTGGGTATTCCAGTTGCTGGATGAAATTTCCAGACGGCTTGGGCACAAATAATCCCCTGTATTTAAATAAAATAACTAATAGTCTTCAGACCACTCCAGATCCGTTGGATAACATTTCGCCATTTAATCGGGAAATTGCCATCGAAAATCTGGGTGACTTTAACCGCAAGAAAATAACAGTTACCGTGACTTGGCCCGAACAGGGCAGTACAAAAACAGTTATTTTATCCACCATTTTAACCGGCTGGAAAAATTTATGATTTTAAATAAATTAACTAAAAATAAAAAAGGTTTTACTTTGGTTGAACTTTTGATTTATATGAGTATCTCAACGCTTATTGTCATTGTTTTAACTAGTTTTATGATTGATGTTTCAAAAAACGCAGCCAGAACAAAGATAACTAAAGAGGTTCAGCAAAATGCCAGATTACTGCTTGACCGGCTGACTTATGAGATTAGAACAGCAAAGACAGTGACCACTCCACCGACTGGAAA
>Ga0315268_10002704_pt1 | contig 19826 bp, 21 predicted proteins | sample C1_top_MG_FD_204535 | JGI IMG/M metagenome (GOLD analysis project Ga0315268, IMG submission 204535) | Sediment microbial communities from Yellowstone Lake, YNP, Wyoming, USA - C1_top | ecosystem: Environmental > Aquatic > Freshwater > Lake > Sediment | place: USA: Wyoming | collected 2017-08-01
GTGGGGGACATCGCCGCGGTGGGTAAATATTTGCTGCTGGAGGAAACGACTTACACGCCCGCGGTCACCGGGGTGTTGGGGGTGGGTTTTCCCTCGGGCCACGCCCACCACCTCAACCCCGGCCGCCTGGGCACCGACGGCATCGGCTCCGGCGCCTTTACCTTTACCGCCGGCGTCAACCTGTTCAAGTGGCTGAAACCTTTCCTGGTCCACAGCCAGATCTGGTTCAACGCCCCGGTGAACCTGTTCTCGGGAAGCGGCAGCGTCCAATCCCGGAATTTCGTCACCTTTAACCTCGCTGGGGAATATCCTCTCACCAAGCGCTGGGTCGCCCTGCTGGAATTTTACAGCACCTGGACCTGGGATAACGTTACCGGGCCCCAGGGCTTCCAATCCCCGGCCACTCTCCTGGGGGTCCTGCCGGGCCTCGAGTTCCTGGCCACGGAAAAATGGTCTGCGGCTGCCGGCGCGGCCATCGACTTATTCGGCAAAGCCGGCTCTTATAAATATACGCCCATGTTTACCGTGTACTATAACTTTTAAGCCCGGAAATCATGGCGAGATTCAGAGGGCAACAATGCTCTTAAAAGATAAGGAGGATGAGTTATGCACATGGCCGACGCCTTGATTTCTCCGGCAGTGGGTGGCACCATGTGGGCCGCCACCGCGGGCTTGACCGTCTACAGCGCCAAGAAGCTCAAGGAAAACCTGGATGAACACAAGGTCCCGCTGATGGGAGTTTTGGGAGCATTTATCTTCGCGGCCCAGATGATCAACTTCACTATTCCGGCCACCGGCTCCAGCGGGCACCTGGGGGGAGGGATGATCCTGGCCATCTTGCTGGGCCCCTATGCCGCCTTCCTCGTCATGGCCTCGGTGCTCACCATCCAGGCCTTATTCTTTGCCGACGGGGGGCTCTTGGCCCTGGGATGCAACATTTTCAACCTTGGTTTCTTCCCCTGCTTCATCGCCTACCCCTTCATTTATAGGAAGATTGTCGGAGAACAGCCGAGCCCAAGCCGCATCCTCCTGGGGGCCATGGCTGCCGCCATCCTGAGTCTGCAAATGGGGGCTTTCGGGGTGGTGTCGGAGACGCTATTCTCCGGCATTTCGGAATTACCCTTTTCCACCTTCGTTCTTTTGATGCTGCCCATCCACCTGGCCATCGGCGTCGTCGAGGGGCTGATCACCACGGCGGTGGTGAGCTTTGTCTGGAAGGCGCATCCAGAGATCCTGACCCCAGCGCCATTTTCCCCCGCGGCCCGGGGGCATTCCCATAAGCCCCTTTTGATCGGGTTGGCCTTACTTGCCGTGGCGGCGGGAGGTATGTTATCCTGGTTCGCCTCCACCCACCCGGACGGTTTGGAATGGTCCATTAAAGGCGCTTCCGGCAAGGAGGAACTGGAAGCCCCCCAGGAAGGGGTTCACGGGACCATGGCCTGGATTCAGGAAAAACTCTCTTTCCTGCCCGATTATGGCTTCAGGAAGCAGGAAGAGGAAAAAGGAGGAAAACCGGGAGAGGAGAAAGGAGGGAAAAAAGAGGAAAGCTGGCCTGACGTCAGCCTCGGGAAATCCCTGGCCGGCATCCTGGGGGCCGCTTTGACATTGCTCCTGGCCGGAGCCATCGGTTTGGGCTTAAGAAAATATTATTCGCCTGGCAAAGGCTAGGTTTGGACCTTTCTCTTAAAACTTCAGGGGGCAGGGCGGCAAGAGCAATCCCTGCCCCATAATTGCGCGGCCATTATGGCGAAAATCGAATCTTCCTTACTAAACATTGGCTACCTGGAAACCCTCTCCTGCCAGCAAACGCCCCTGCACCGGTTGGACCCCAGGGTAAAGCTGCTCACCACCCTGGTTTTTATTGTCGCCGTGGTCTCCTTCGGGAAATACGAAATAACCGGTCTCATTCCTTTTATCATCTATCCGGTGACCCTGATCGCGGTGGGCAACCTGCCGCCGGGGTATCTTGCCAAGAAGATTTTACTGGCGGCCCCCTTTGCTTTTTTTATCGGCATCTTCAACCCTCTGTTGGACCGGGCCATCCTGGTCCACCTGGGGCCGGTGGGCATCTCCGGGGGCTGGGTCTCCTTCGCCTCCATCATGATCCGTTTCATCCTCACCGTTAGCGCCGCCTTGATCCTGGTTGCCGGCACCGGTCTTAATGCGGTGTGTCTGGCCCTGGAGAGAATGGGAGCCCCGGCCAGCTTCGTGGTCCAGCTTCTGTTTCTGTATCGCTATATTTTTGTGCTAACCGATGAGGCGCTGCGCCTGGTGCGGGCCAGATCCCTGCGTTCTTTCCAGGGGCGTGGCCTGGGATTCAGGGTGGTTGGTTATCTTATCGGGCAGTTGCTCTTGCGGACCCTGGAGAGGGCCCAGCGCATCCATCGGGCCATGCTCTCCCGCGGCTTTGACGGGAAAATCCGCCTGGTGCGCTCCTCGGCCATCCACTTAAAGGACGCCGGTTTTCTCGTGGGGTGGGTTACCCTGTTTGTCCTGATGCGCTGGTATAATATCCCTTATCTGCTGGGACATCTGGTTATGGGGCTGGCGCCATGAGCCATCACCTAGTTGAGGTCAGAGACCTGGAATATTCCTATCCTGACGGCACCTTTGCCCTGCGGGGGGTCTCTTTTCGCATCACCCACGGCGAAGCCGTGGGGATCATCGGCGCTAACGGGGCCGGTAAATCCACCCTTCTGCTGCAACTTAATGGTTGCCTTCTGCCCCAGGCCGGAACGGTGCGCATCGGCGACCTGCCTTTGAACAAGAAGACTTTGTCCCATGTGCGGCGGACGGTGGGCATGGTCTTCCAAGACCCTGACGATCAGCTGTTCATGCCTTTGGTCTATGATGACGTGGCCTTCGGTCCCTTGAACCTGGGCCTGCCCCTGGAGGAAGTGGACGAGCGGGTTAAGCAGGCCCTGGCCACCGTGGGGGCTCTGCATCTCAAAGACCGTCCTCCCTACCGCCTGTCCGGGGGTGAAAAACGGGCCGTGGCCATTGCTTCGGTCCTCTCCATGTCTCCCAGTATCCTGGTGATGGATGAGCCGACTTCCTACCTCGATCCCCAAACCCGGCGGCAACTCATCAACCTCCTGAAAACTTTTCAACACACCATGATTATCGCCACCCACGATCTGGACCTGGTGCTGGACCTTTGCGACCGCACCATCATTCTCAAGACGGGCCAAGTCGCGGCCGACGGCCCTACGCGGCGCATCCTGCAAGATGGCGAACTTCTCCATGCCAGCGGCCTGGAGAAACCCCTCTGTATGCAGGGCTGCCCGGTTTGTCCGGCCGGGCAGAGCTCTGCCAATTTATAAGGTTTTTCCATCCCGGACTCTAAAGGCCGGGGGGAGGTGGTGCGGCGGCTGAAGGGATTTCCCGGCACCCAATTAGCGGCCACCCATGACTTTGAGCTGGCCCTGGAGGGGGCCCCCGGGTGGTCTTGCGCACCAAGGCGGCATCCGGACCGGCCCCCGTCACCCTGGGACGTGGCTTTGCCGGAGAGCAGCGGTCCAGAGATGTCTCTGGGGGTGCAGTATTTTGTGGCATTCCGCGGGCAAGGGCAGGTCTTAGGCGGTTGACAGGGGGCGGCTAAGTCGTTAAATTTAAGTCAAATCCAGTCAACGCAGGGAGGTAAGTCCGAATGTGCTGCCACAGCAAGGACAAGCATGAGCACGAACATACCCACGAGGCCCAGTCTCATGCCCACGACGGGCACGAACATAGCCACGAGGGGGTGTCCCACAGCCACGAGCACGCCCACAACGACGGGCACCATAAGCACGAGCACCGCTGCTGCCACTGACGGAAGCCGCAAATTCTGCCAAGTTGCCTCAGCCACGAAGGCGGCCCCTTGGCCCGAAGACCGGGGGGCGTTCGTGGCTTTCCTTTTTTATGCAGCCGCCAGGAACTGAGCGGAAACCTGGGCCCGCGCCATCCCGCGCCTAAATAGGAGGATGGGGGATGATGGCAAAGGAAATTTTGGCCGGCGTTTTTGCAGTGGTGATTCTTTTAAAGCTGATTATCGGGATCATGAACCCGCGGGCCTGGATGGCCGGGGTGGCTTGGCTGCTGCAGCATCAGGCGCTGCTGCTGGGCCTCTATCTGGTTGTGACCGTCATTACCGGCTATTATGCCCTGTCAAGTCTGGACCTCATCGATGTCGCGGTGGTGATGTTTTTTACTTCCATGCTGATGGCCCTGGGGTTGGTGCCTTTTTCCCAGTTGCTGCTGAGCCTGGGGCAGCAGTTTGCCAGCCAGGGCCTGGGCCAGGCCTGGCCGGCGGCGGTGCCCTGGGCCGCGGTGGCGGTGGCGGTGCTTTACCGGCTCATCTCCGGCAGCCGGGGCCTGCCGGGAAAAGAGTGAAGCCGCTTCCGGAGCCCTGAGCCGATGGCCGCGGTCAACGACCTGGTGCTGGTGGAGTTGGACCGCCGGCCTGCGTTTTACGCCCGCATCAATGACATCACCCCCGACGTCAAGCGGGGCTGGTACCAGGTGGAGCTCTTGGTCCTCAGCCTGCCGCCCCAGACGGTGGTGTGGATCCTGGAGGAGACGCACCTCCAGGGCGAGGAATTCACCATGGGGGGCCGGCCGGTGAAGCTGGTGCCCATCCCCCCCAAGGCCCAACCCGAATCCGGCCCGGAAGGCCCGCCGGGCAAGGGCAAGGTCATCCCCCTGGTGCGGAAATGAGTGTTCCCAGGGGGTCAAGGACTGCGGACCCGGGCCTCTTTTGTATTGATTAAGCCTGTGATTTTCATAAAATAACAGGGAGCAGCCCGGCATCATCGAGACCGAGGCTAACCTTTAACCATGAGAATTCTGCTGGTCCAGCCCACCACCAAGTACCCGGACCAGCGGGTGCTCCGGAGCCGCACCCGCTGGCTTTTGGGCATTACTTTGCCCTACCTGGCGGGGCTCACCCCCCGGGGCATCCAGGTGGACCTGGCGGACGACCGGTTGGGCCCCATTCCCTACCGCCGCGCCTATGACCTGGTGGGCATCACCGCCACCTGCGCCACCTCGGAGCGGGCCTATGAGATCGCCGGGGAGTTCCGCCAGCGGGGGGTGCCGGTGGTGATGGGGGGGTTTCACGTCACCCTGCACCCGGAGGAGGCCCTGGAACACTGCGACGCGGTGGTGGTGGGGGAAGCGGAGTCGGTGTGGGCCCAAGTCCTGGAGGACGCGCGGGTCAAACGCCTGAAGCCGCGCTACCAGGCGCCGGCCTTCCACGACCTCCAGGGCCTGCCCCGGCCCCGCCTGGAGCTGGTGGACTTTAGGCGTTACCGGGTGAAGATCATCCCCACCCAGACCTCCCGGGGCTGCCCTTATCACTGCGCCTTCTGCGAGGTGCCCATTGTTTACGGCCACACCTACCGCCGCCGGCCCCTGGGGGAGGTGCTGGAGGAGATCCAGGCCAATGTGCGGCTGACGGGCTTAAGGAACATCTATTTTATCGACGACAATCTGACGGGGCACCGGGACTACGCCAAGGAGCTGTTCCAGGCCCTGATCCCCCTGAAGCTCCACTGGAGCTGCCTGTGGACCATCAACACCAGCCGGGACGAGGAGCTGCTGGACCTGGCCCGGGCCTCGGGCTGCTCCCACGTGAACATCGGCATCGAGAACGTCTGCCCAGAGAGCATCGCTTCCATTGAGAAGGTGCAGAACCCGGTGAAGGAGTACGAATGGCTCCTGGGCCGCCTACGGCAGCGTGGCATCTTTTATTCGCTGAACTTCATGTTCGGGCTGGACGGAGACCACCAGGAGCTCTTTGCCGAGACCCTGGACTTTTTGGACCGGGTCAAGGCGCCCATGGCCTTTTTCAACGTGGCCACCCCCCGGCGGGGCACCCCCATGTGGGACCAGCTGAACCAGGAAGGCCGGGTACACCATCCCGAGGCCGAGAAGTACCTGGGGATGGTGTGCAATTTCATCCCCCGGCACATGACCCCGGAGGAGTGCGAGGCGGGCGTGTGGGAGTGCTTTAAGAAATTTTACTCCTTCTCCTCCATTTGCCGGCGCCTGCTGCTGCCCCCCAACGGCTATATCTTCCAGGGGCTGCCCAGCAACCTGTTCTTTCATTGGGCCGCCAGCCGCCACGTGGACCCGGTGGATTTTTACTGATACCAGCCGGGGAAGACTGATTTCAGGCCCTGGAGGACGAATTCCACCGCCAGGGCCGCCAGGATGAGGCCCATGAGGCGGGTGACCAGGCGCATGCCGCTCTCCCTGAGGAGCTTCTGGAGGCCCTCGGCGACTAGGAAAAAGACGTAGGTGAGGCCCAGGATCAGGGCCGCGGCCAGGAGGACGAGACCGTCCTGCCAGCGGGACTGGGCCCGGCTGGCCAGCACCAGCACCGTGGTGATGGCCCCGGGGCCGCTGAGTAAGGGCATGGCCAGGGGCACCAGGGCGATGTCCCGGTAATCCGCGGCCACCAGGCTGGAGGAGGTGTCGAGGCGGGTGAACTGCCCCCGGCCTTCCAGCATGTCAAAGGCGATGCGGAAGAGAATGAGCCCGCCGGCGATCTGGAAGGCCGGCAGGCTGACGCCCAGGTACTCCAGGAGCCACCGGCCCACAAACATGAACAGGGCCAGGATGAGGAAGGCATAGACGCAGGTCCGGGCCGCCAGGGCCCGGGCCGCGGCGGGGGGGTAGCCGGAGGACAGGGCCAGGTAGGGAAAAACGATGGCCGGCGGGTCGAGGATGACAAAGAGGGACACCAGGCTGGTGATGAAAAAAGTCGGGGCGGAACCCATGGATTCAGGGAACATGAACCGGCACCCCCCCCTTATTGAGGATGGAGCATGGCCAATTATCAGGTGAACAAGACCTACCAGGAAATTAATGACAAAATCCGCCGGGGTCAAGCGGTGGTGGTGACCGCGGAGGAAATCGTCGATCTGGTGCGGAAGAAAGGTGAGGTCGCGGCGGCCCGCACCGTGGACGTGGTGACCACCGGCACTTTTTCCCCCATGTGCTCCTCGGGCGCGGTGCTCAACTTCGGCCACACCAAGCCGCCCATCAAGGCCGCCAGGGTCTGGCTCAACGACGTGCCGGCCTACGCCGGACTGGCCGCAGTGGACGTCTTTATCGGCGCCACGGAGCCGGCCCAGGACGACCCTCTGAACAAGGTCTACCCGGGGGAGTTCAAATACGGCGGTGGCCACGTCATCCAGGACCTGGTGGCCGGCAGGGCCGTGCGCCTGGTGGCCGAGGCCTACGGCACCGACTGCTATCCCAACAAGCGGGTGGAGAAGGACATCACCCTGAAGCAACTGGTCAACGCGGTGCTCTTCAACCCCCGCAACTGCTACCAGAATTACAACGTGGCGGTGAACCTCTCCAACCGCACCATCTACACCTACATGGGGCCCTTGAGGCCCCGGGCGGGGAACGCCAACTTCTGCACCTCCGGGGAGTTGAGCCCCCTGTTCAACGACCCTTACTACCAGACCATCGGTATCGGCACCCGCATCTTCCTGGGGGGCGGGGTGGGCTACGTGGTCTTTCCCGGCACCCAGCACAACCCACAGAAGCCCCGCAACGACCTGGGCATCCCCCTGGGGCCTGCGGCCACCATCATGGTCCTGGGGGACCTGAAGCAGATGACCCCCCGGTACCTGGTGGGGGTGAGCCTCCTGGGCTACGGCTGCTCCCTGTCCGTGGGCCTGGGCATCCCCATCCCCATGCTGAATGAGGGAATCGCCCATTACTGTGGGGTGAGCGACGAGGACCTGCTGGCCCCCATCGTGGACTACGGCCACGATTACCCCGCGGGCACCGGCCGCGTCCTGGGGCACGTGAGCTACGCCCAACTGAAGCGGGGCCGCCTGACCCTGGAGGGCGTGGAGGTGCCCACGGTGCCCCTGTCCAGCTTTGTGCGGGCCCGGGAAATCGCCCGGCTGCTGAAGGAGTGGATTGAGGCGGGCAAGTTCCTGCTGGGGGAGCCGGTGGAACTGCTGCCCCGGGACGAGAGCCACTGCGTTCACACCGCCGGCCGGGATAGTTGAGAAAAGTAAGAGTGGGATTCTTGGGGGAGGGCCGGGGGATGACAAATCCCCCGCCCTCCCTTTCAGGCTTCCGGGTCAACGTCTTGGAGGTGGCAATTTGGGTGCACGCCAGACAAGATAAAGTAAATAATGTGGCACAGGCGCCCTCGCCTGTTTGGATTGTTTTGTCATCCTGAGCGAAGCGAAGGATCTAGATTCTTCGGTCGCTATGCTCCCTCAGAATGACAATACTGGTTAGTCAGAGTTTTTTTCATGAATAACGCCTTAGCAGAATTAGAGAAATACCTGCGGGGGCAGGGTCCGGCGGTGCTCCTGTTTTCCGGGGGGATGGACTCCAGCCTGCTGCTGGCGGTGGCAGCCCGGGTTCTGGGCGGGAGGCTCACGGCCCTGACCTTTGCCGGACCCCACACCGTGCCCGGGGAGCTGGCCGGGAGCTGGGCTCTGGCCCACCGTCTGGCGGTCCGGCACCTGGTCAGGGAATTTGACCCCCTGGTGCTCCCGGATTTCCGGGAAAACACCCCGGCGCGCTGCTATGCCTGTAAAAAGGCGGTAATCGAGGCAGGCTGGAAAATGGCCGGAAAGTTGGGCGCTGGCGTCCTGGGGGACGGCACCAACCTGGACGACCTGGCGGATTTCCGTCCGGGCCTGAAGGCGGCCCGGGAACTGGGGGTAACCAGCCCCCTGCTGGCGGCCGGCCTGGGCAAGGCCGCCATCCGGGAGCTCAGCCGGAACCTGGGCCTGCCGGTCAAGTCCCCTCAAAGCTGCTTGGCCACCAGATTCCCTTACCATACCCGCCTGACCCGGGAGGCCCTGTCCCGGGTGGGGCGGGGGGAGGCCTGGCTCCGGCGGCGGGGCTTCACCTGGGTGCGCCTCCGGGTGCGCCAGGATGAGGGCCGTCTGGAGCTGCCTCCGGAAGAGTGGCCCGCGTTCCTGGCCCCGGAGGTGCGCGGCCCCTTTGCCGCGCTGGCGGCCCGCCTGGGGCTGGGCCCTGTTTACCTGGACCTGCCGCGCTGAGGTAAGGTTATTGGCGAAAAAAAGCCGGAAGATTAAAGCCCTGGGGCTGTTCTCCGGGGGGCTGGACAGCATGCTGGCCGCGGCGGTGCTCCGGGCCCAGGCCCTTGACGTCGCCCTCATCACCTTCGTCACCCCCTTTTTCGGGGCGGAGCGGGCTAAGGAATCCGCAGCCCACCTGGGCCTGCCGCTTAAGGTGGCGGACCTCACGGAGAAGTTCCTCCCCCTGATTTATGCGCCGCCTCACGGCTTCGGCCGGGGGCACAACCCCTGCCTTGACTGCCACATCCTGATGCTGAGGGAGGCCGGCGCCTTGATGGCGACTGAGGGGTTTGATTTCCTGTTCACCGGGGAGGTTCTGGGGCAGCGGCCCATGAGCCAGCACCGGGGCGCCCTGAACCTGGTGGCCAAGGAGTCGGGCTTCCCGGAGCTGGTGCTGCGGCCCCTGAGCGCCAGACTGCTGAAGCCCACCCGCCCGGAACTGGAGGGTTGGCTGGACCGGGAGAAATTGTACGACTTGAGCGGCCGGGGGCGCAAACGCCAGCTGGCTCTGGCCCGGGAATACGGCCTCAGCCGCTTTCCCTCCCCCGCGGGAGGCTGTCTGCTCACCGACCCGGGCTACGCGGCCCGGCTGAAGGAACTGTTAAGCCACCAATCCCCGGCCAGCCGCCGGGACCTGGACCTCCTGAAGTGGGGCCGCCACTTCCGCCTGGCCGGGGGAGTCAAGGCGGTGGTGGGCCGCACCAAGCGCGAGAACGAGGCCTTGCTGACCCTTAAAGGGCCCGGCGACCTGCTGCTCAAGGTGCAGGACTTCCCCGGCCCCTTGGTGTGGCTGCCCCAAGATATAAAGGAAGAAGACCTGCAAGAGGCCATGGCCCTCACCGCGGCTTACAGCGACGCGCCCACCGGGACGGCCGTCACGGTTGTCGCCCAGGATGAGCCCGCGGCCCTCACCCTTTCCCTCACCACTCCCCCCAAAGAAGACTTTCGGGACAGAATGATTTGACGGGAAAGTTCAAAGTTCAAAGTTCAAGGTTCAAGGTCCCAGTACGCCAACTTTGAACTTTGAACCTTGAACCTTCCTGGCTCCCTACCCCAAATCACTCATCTTCCCAGCGCTGCGCAGAGGCGGGGCAGAAGGTGGTCGAAGTCGCCGTTGGACATGATGAGGGCCACGTCTCCGGGGCGGAGAGCCTTAAGCAGGGCCGCCAGCAGGCTGTCGGTCTCCGGGAAGTAGAGGGCCTGCTGCCCCTGGACCGTCAGGTCCTGGACCAGCCGGCGGGAGGAGAATTGCTCCTCCGGCGGCACCTTCCACAGGTCCGGGGGTTCCCGCACCAGGATTAAATCCGCGTCTTTAAAGGCATGGGCATAGGGTTCCTGGAAGACCTTGCGCCGCGAGGTGTTGGTGCGGGGCTCAAAGACGGCCACCAGGCGGCGGCCGGGATAGGCCTGGCGCACCGCCTCCAGGGTGGCGGCCACCGCGGTGGGGTGGTGGGCGAAGTCCTCCAGCACCAGGACGCCCCGGTATTCCCCCGCGGCCTCCAGGCGGCGCTTGACCCCGGCAAACGCGGCCAGAGCCGGGGCCAGGGCCTCCGGCGCGGCCCCCACCTCCGCCATGACCGCCAGGGCGGCCAGGGTGTTCAGGACGTTGTGGCGCCCCAGGAGGGGGACAAAAAATTCGCCCCAGGCGCGGCCGTCCCGGTAAGCGGTGAACTGCATGCCGCCGGGAGCCGGGGTGATCTCCCCGGCCCGCCAGGCCAGCCCGCCTTTTTCCCCATAGAAACTTACCTGTGCGCCGGTACGCTGGCAAACGTCCCGGACCAGGGGCGCATCGCCCCAGGCCAGGACGCGGCCGCCGGGCTGAATGGTGCCCAGGAAGCCCTCAAAGGCGTGGATGATGCGGTCCAGGTCCGGATAGATGTCGGCGTGGTCGAACTCGATGGAGGTGAGGACCCCCAGCCGGGGCCAAAAATGGAGAAATTTTGGGCGCTTGTCGAAGAAGGCGGTGTCGTATTCGTCTCCTTCCAGGACCACGTAATCGCCCCGGCCCAGACGATAGTTGCTGTCAAAATTGCGGACGATGCCTCCCACCATGAAGCCGGGGTCCAGGCCCAGGGCGTGGAGCAGCCAGGCCAGGAGCCCGGTGGTGGTGGTCTTGCCGTGGGTGCCGGCCACCACGATGGACTGGCGCTCCCCCACCAGGAAGCGGTTCAGGGCCTCAGGCAGGGACAGATAAGGAATGTCCCGGGCCAGAAGGGCCTGGGCCTCGGGGTTTTCCCGGCGGATGACGTTGCCCACCACCGCCAGGTCCGGGGCGGGCTCCAGGTTCTCCGGGGCGTAGCCGTTGGTGACCGGAACCCCCAGGCCCTTCAGGAAGGTGCTCATGGGCGGGTAGGCGTGCTCGTCGGAGCCGCTGACGACAAAGCCCCGCTCCTTGAGGATGCCGGCCAGCGCGGCCATGCCCGTGCCGCAGATGCCCAAGAGGTGGATGTGCATGAGAGCCAGTTTCCGGTTTTCAGTTTCCAGTTGTGGGAACCGCGCCCAGCAGGGGGGACCCGGGGGGCCGCCCTAACCTTAGCCTCGAAAGGCCTGAGTGAAACCCAGGGCCCGGGACGCGGCTTCGTGGAAGCGGGGGCGGAAGGCCCTGATTTTGCTCAAGTCGTCCCGGCCCAGGTGCACCCGGTTGGTGAGCAAGACTACCATCTGGCCCAAGGCCAGGTCCAGCCAAAAAGAGACGCCGGTGAACCCCAGGTGGCCGGCGCTGGCAGGGGAAAAATAGCGGCCGGCCGCGGCAGACTGGTCCGCGGCCGGGGTGTCGAAGCCCGGGGTGCGGCCGCCGCCGGGCACCGGGGTCAGAAAGAGGCGGGCCAGTTCCGGGGGGAAGGGGCCCACCGCGCCGTGATACGCGGCATAGAGCGCGGCCAGCAGGGTAAAGGCATCCCGCGCCGTCCCGAAGAGCCCCGCATGGCCGGCGACGCCTCCCGCGGCCCAGGCGTTCTCGTCGTGCACCTCGCCGCAGATAGCGCGGCCAGGAATTAAGCCCGTTTCCGTGGCGGCATAAATGCGGTTTTCTGTTTGCTGTTTGCTGTTTTCGGTTGGGAGAACCCTCCGCGCCAGGATGGGCAAGGGGTTGAAGCCAAAGGACGGCAGGCCCAGGGGGCGGTAAATCTCCCGGCGGCAGAAGGTGTCGAGGTCTTCCCCGGCCACTGCCTCCACCACCGCCTGGACGAGCATGAAGCCCAGGTCGCTGTACAGGGTCTCGCCGGGAGCTTCCAGGGGTTCGGCCGCGGCCAGGCGTGCCGGGAGGCCAGGGCGGTCCGCCGGGGGCGCGGCCAAAATTTTTTCGTAAAAGGGGCGCCAGGCCGGCAGGCCCGCGCGGTGGGTGAGAAGGCTAAGCAGGGTAAGGGGCTTTTTATCCGGTGGCAGCCAGTCGCCGGAAAGGACCTCTCCCAGGGTGGTGGCCAGGGTCAGCCGGCGCCGGGCCATCAAGGGCAGCAGGGCCAGGGCCGTGGCCAGGGGCTTGGTAAAGGAGGCCAGGTCGAAGACGGTGGCCAAAGTGGCCGCCGGGGCCTGGGGATCCCGGGAGAGGCGGCCCGCGGCGCCCTGCCAGCGCACCTCCCCTTTCAGTCCCACCAGGCCAACGGCTGCGGTGTAAACGCCCTGGGTGACTCCTTCTTCCAGCAGCTTTTCCAGCGGCTTCCAGGCGGCAGACATGGCGGTCGGGTATAGGCTGTCAGCTCTCAGCTTTCAGCAAGAGAGTCCTTTAGGATAACAAAGGGCACGGCTCGCCGTGCCCCTACAGGTAAACGCCCTGGTTGGCACGGCCGGCACGGAGGCCGGCCCTACCGGCCTCACTCTCTCCCCAGGGCCAGTTGGATGAGGGTGTCCAGCAGGGCCGGGAAGTCGAGGCCCGCGGCCTGGGCCGCCTGGGGGAAGAGGCTGGTGGCCGTCATGCCCGGGATGGTGTTGGTCTCCAGGACGTAAGGCTGGCCGTCCCTGATCTTCATGTCGGTGCGGGAATAGCCCCGACAGCCCAGGGCCCGGTGAGCCGTAAGCGCGGCCTGCTGGGCCTTTTTCGTGAGTTCCGGGTCCAGGCGGGCCGGGCAGATTTCCGTGGAGGCCCCGGGCAGGTACTTGGCCTGGTAGTCGAAAAAGGTGTACTGCTCCGAGGGGATGATCTCCACCAGGGGCAGGGCCTGGAGCTTGTCGTTGCCCAGGACCCCGCCGGTCACCTCCACTCCTTGCAGAAATTCCTCCACCAGCACCCGGTGGTCATACTTGAAGGCCAGGTCCAGACCCCGCTCCAGTTCCTCCCGGGTGCGGGCGATGGTGACGCCGATGCTGGAGCCCTCGTTCACCGGCTTGATGACCGCGGGCAGGCCCAGGGCGGCTTCGATGGCCGCAAGGCCGGGGGCCTCAGCCCGGTTGAAGAACAGGGCCCGGGCTACGTTCAGGCCGGCCTGCTGGTAGAGGATCTTGCTCATTTCCTTGTTCATGGCCAGGGCCGAGCCCAGGACGCCGGAGCCCTGGTAGGGCACCCCCAGGAGGTCCAGGAGGCCCTGCACGGTGCCGTCCTCGCCTCCCCGGCCGTGCATGATGATGAGGGCCGCGTCCAGCTGCGGCGCGTCCTCCACCAGACGCTTGAGGTCAGTGGCGGGGTCGTAGCGGCGGATGTCGTATTTGGCCTTATTCAGGGCCTGGAAGACCTGGTCGCCGCTTTTCAGGGAGACCTCCCGCTCCGCGGACTGGCCGCCGGCGATGAGGGCGAGAGTCATTTTCTTCATGGGTTCCTCCGGAGTAGGTGGTCGTCCAGCAGGTCCAGGGGGGTGAGGCTCAGGGGCGCGAAGATTTTCCCTTCCAGGGCTTGGGCCTGGGCCGCCAGGGCCTGGAGGCGCTCCCGGGCCCCGGGCTTGTGGCCGTAGCGCCGCACCAGGTCGTCAAAGCGGTCTTCCAGGGTGACCACCTGGGCATGGAGCACCCGCTTGTCCGCGTAGTTGACCACCTCCGCCTCCCGGAAAAGGCGGGGGTCGGCCGCGGCCGGGTCCAGGTGGACGTGCTCGGCCACCACCCGGGCCAGTTCCGGGTAGCCAAGCTGCAATAGGACCTGGGCGCCCCAGGCCGCGTGGTTCTGCCCCGTGCCCAGGCAGGGGGTCTTGCCCAGGTCATGGAGCAGGGCCCCGGCCTCGATGAGGGGGAGGTGGAGATGAAATCCGGCGGCGGCAAGGGCTTCCCCCAATGCCTGCGCCACCCGCATCACCAGAAAGCTGTGCTCCCGGATGTGGGGCAGCATGCCGTGGGCCTCCATGAGGGCCAGGCATTCCGGCCGGGATGGGAGGGGGACGGAAGAGGGCGCCTCTATCCTTAGGTTGGCTTTAATCCTTGCGGTCATGTTGCCTTCTCCACCAGGGCCACGGCGTAGGCGGCCAGGCCTTCCCCCCGGCCGGCGAAGCCCATCTGCTCGGTGGTGGTGGCCTTGACGTTCACCGCCTCGGGAGGCAGGCCCAGGGCCGCAGCCAGGTTGGCCTTCATGGCCGGGATATGGGGCGCCAGCCTGGGCTTCTCCGCCACAATGGTGGCGTCCACGTTCACCGGCCTAAAGCCCCGGGCTATTACCAGGGCGGCGATCTTTTCCAGCAGCAACAGGCTGGAGATATTCTTGTACGCCGGGTCGGAGTCGGGGAAGTGGGTGCCCAGGTCCCCCGCGGCCGCGGCGCCCAGGAGGGCGTCCCCGATGGCGTGGGCCAGCACGTCCGCGTCGGAGTGGCCCAGGAGGCCCAGGTGGTGGGGGATGGTGACCCCCCCCAGGACCAGCGGCCGCCCCGGCACCAGCCGGTGCGCGTCAAACCCCAGGCCGATGCGCATACTGTTTTCTCAGACGCCGGACCAGGGGCAGGATGGCTTCCGCCAGAGCCAGGTCTTCCGGCGTAGTGATTTTCAAATTCAGCGGCGAGCCGGGGACCACCACCACCGTGTGCCCCAGCTCCTCCACCAGGCAGGCCTCGTCGGTGCCGTAGAAGTCCCGGCTGTAGGCCTCCAGGAAAGCCCGCCACAGGAGGGGGGCCAGGAAGGCCTGGGGGGTCTGAATCTGCCAGAGGTCCCGGCGTTCCAGGGTGGCCAGGACCTCGCCCTCGGGGCCCACCCGTTTCAGGGTGTCCTGGGCGGGGCAGCCCAGGATGGCCGCGCCGTGCTGGCGCGCCCCCTGGATGGTCCGGCTGATATGCTCCCGGGTGAGGAAGGGGCGCACCCCGTCATGCACCAGGATGACTTCCAGGTCGTCTTCCTTCATGAGAATCTTCAGGGCGTGGTAGACGCTGTCCTGGCGTTCCCTGCCCCCGGGCACCAGGCGCAGCACCTTCTTGCAGCCAAAGGGGGTGATCACCCGCTCCTGGCAGTAGTCCAGGTCCTCGGGGTGCACCACCACGGTGACCTCCCGGACCTCCGGGGCCTTTTCGAAGACCTCCAGGGTGTGGGCCAAAATCGGTTTGCCCGCCAGGGGGAGATACGGCTTGGGAATCTCCCGGCCCATGCGGACGCCCACGCCGGCCGCGGCGATGATGGCCGCTACCATCACGAGCGGGCCTCCAGGGGACCCTGGCGGGAGACCAGGCCGGCCCGCCCGGGCAGCCGGCGGGAAGCCACCGGGGCCACGGGGATTCCCTCCGGGGCCTCCAGGAGCTCCCGGGCCCAGTCCTCCAGGCGGAAGAACTCCACCCCCTGGTCCCGGCAGAGGCTCAGCAGCCGGGCAAACTCGCCCCGGTAAGGGCCGCCTTCCACCTCGGCATGCACCGTGAGCACCTGGGGAGGGCCCTCCTTTAAGCGGGACAAGACCAGGGCGGTGAAATCCCCGGGGCGGCAGCCGTTGAAGCCCAAGAGTTCGTCCAAGGTGGGGAGGGTGGTGGGAATCTCCAGGGTGGGGATAATCTCCCCCCCGAAGCGGGGAAAATAAGGGGCATAGCCCCGGGTGTCGCTGCCGTAGAGAAAACCCCGCCGGGCCAGGGCGGCGCGGCTCTCCGCGCGGCACTGCCAGCCCGGCGCGGCAAAGGAGCGGGCGGGCTGCCCCAAAAGCCGGGTAAAGGCTTCCTGGGCCTGGCCCACTTCCCGGTCCACCTCCTCCGGCTTAAGGCGGAAAAGGCGGTCGTGCCAGCGCACGTGGTCAAAGCCGTGAAGGCCTACCTCGTGGCCTTGGGCGGCAATGGCAGGGAGGATTTCCCTCGCTGCGGCCCCGATCACGGGCGCGGGGAGCAGGGTGCCGTAAAGCATGGTCCTCAGTCCATAGAGCGCGGGCGCCCGGGTGCGCCACATCTTTTCCAGAAAACCCGGCTGGGTGAACAGGCGCAACAGCGCCCGGCCGGAGTGGTCCGGCCCCAGGGCCACGAAAAAGCTGGCCTTGATGTCCCGGGCCGCCAGGACCTTAAGCAAGGCCGGCACCCCCTGCCGCATCCCCTGGAGGGTGTCCACGTCCACTTTGATGGCCAGGCGCCCGTTCAAGTTAGTTGTTGGCCCTTAGTTTTTAGTTCGGACTGAAAAAATTGATTTATGAACCTGCCTTAAATCCTTCCATAAATGCTGACTGCGAATGCTATCCCCGGGGGGCCTTGGCCTCCTCCAAAAAGGCGTCCAGGGTGATTTTCAGCGAGGTTTTCAGGTCCGTCTTGGGCTCCCAGCCCAGGAGCTTCCTTGCCTTGGCGATGGCGGGCTTGCGGCTGGTGATGTCCTGGTAGCCGGAGCCGTAAAAATCCTGGTGGGGCACCTCCACGATTTCGGAAAAAGTTTTATCGTTCCGGTGGTCCGGGTGCTGCCGGAACAGGTCTAGTAAGAGATGCGCCAGCCCTTTGACGGAGGCCTCGTTGTCGGGGTTGCCGATATTGAAGATCTGGCCGTCGGCCACGCCCCCGGGGTTCTCGATGATGGTCATGAGCGCGTCGATGCCGTCTTCCACGTAGGTGAAGCAGCGCTTCTGGAAGCCGCCGTCCACCAGGCGGATGGGCTCCCGCTGGAGGAGGTTGAGGATGAACTGGGTGACCACCCGGGAGCTCCCTTCCTTGGCCGCGTCCAGGTCGTCCAGCTTGGGGCCGATCCAGTTGAAGGGGCGGATCATGGTGAACTGGAGTCGCCCCTCCTGGCCGTAGGCCCAGATGACCCGGTCCAGGAGCTGCTTGGAGCAGGCGTAAATCCAGCGCTGCTTGTGGATGGGGCCCAGGACCAGGGGGCTCAGGTCCTCGGTGAATTCCGCGTCCGGGCACATGCCGTAGACTTCCGAGGTGGAGGGGAAGATGATGCGCTTGCCGTAGTGGACGCACTGGCGGACAATGCGCAGGTTCTCCTCGAAGTCCAGCTCGAAGACGGTCAGCGGCTTCTTGACGTAGGCCATGGGGGTGGCGATGGCCACCAGGGGCAAGACCACGTCGCACTTCTTGATGTGGTATTCGATCCACTCCTTGTTGATGGCGATGTCGCCTTCCAGGAAGCGGAAGCGGGGGTCGCCCAGGCACTCTTCGATCTTGTTGGCGGCCAGATCCATGCCGTAGACTTCCCAGTCCCGGGTGCTGAGGATGCGCCGGGCCAGGGCGTTGCCGATGAAGCCGTTGACGCCGAGGATGAGGATTTTCATGGTGTTTGCCGTTTATTCCAATCTCTTTCCCACGAGGTAGTTCCAGGTGGCCAGGACGGGGCCCAGGAATTCGGGCTCCCCTTCCCACTGGGCCCGCTCAATCAGGAACTGCCCTTTGCCCGTGGCCACCAGCAGCCCTTCCCCAGGCAGGCCGGCCAGGACCTGACCCGGGGCGCCGGCTTTCGGGGTGTGGGCGGGAGCAGCTAGGGGCTGGCCCGCCCAGATATAGAGCTTTCTCCCCTGAAACTGGGTGAAGGCCCCGGGGTAGGGGTGGGTCAGGGCCCGCATGAGATTATAAACCTCAAACGCGCCTTTTTGCCAGTCAATGAGGCCGTCCTCCGGGCGGCGGCCGCCGAAATAGGAAGCGTGGCGGTGGTCCTGGGGCAGGCGGGGGGCCGTCCCCGCCCGGAGGAGCGGATAGGTCTCCCGGATCAGGTCCCCCGCGGCCACGGTCAGGCGGGCAAAGAGGCTGAGAGCAGTGTCCTGGAGGCCGATGGGGACGCAACACTGGGCCACGAGGTCGCCCCTATCCGGCTTTTCCTCCATGTAGTGCAGGGTGACGCCGGTTTCGGTCTCGCCGTTGATCAGCACCCAGTTCACCGGGCAGCGGCCCCGGTAGCGGGGCAGCAGGCTGCCGTGGAGGTTCAGGGCCCCCCGGCGGGGGAGCTGAAGCAGGGGTTTCTTGAGCATATTGCGGTAGTAGCAGGAAAAAAGAAAGTCCGGCTGGAGCCCGGCCATGGCGGCCACGAAGGCCGGGTCGTTGGGATCCTGGGGCTGGTACACGGGGAGGTAATTGGCAAAGGCCAGGTCCCGGACGGAGGCGAACCAGATATTCTCCCGGGGGTCGTCGGCGTGCGTGACCACCGCGGCGATGTCGTCCCCGAAGCCCCGGCAGAGGTCGATGAAGGCCTGGAGGCAGGCGTGGCCGACGTTGTGGTAGCCAAGAAAAATCAGGCGCAACCGCCACCTCGGTGGGAGAGTCTCAATGCCGGCCCTGCTCTTGGTTCCCGGGCTGAAGGCCCAGGGTCTGGTGGATGAGGAAGCGGGGGCGCTGGCGCACCTCCCGGTAGATGCGGCCGACGTATTCCCCCAGGAGGGCCAGGCCCAGGGTGTTGAGCCCCACGAAGACGAAAAGGATGGCGAAAAGGGTGAAGACCCCCTCCACCTCCGGGCCCACGAAGAGGCGGCGGACGAACAGGAACAGACCGAAGAGCAGGCCCAGGAGGGCGATGGCCAGTCCCAGAAAGCCCACCAGGTGGATGGGCAGGTGGGAGAACCCGGTCATCAGGTCGAAATTGAGGCGGATGAGCTTCAGCAGGCTGTACTTGGACTGGCCCCGCTCCCGCTCGGCATGGCCCACGGGGATTTCCGCCACCCTCCGGGCAAAGAGATTGGCCAGCGCCGGGATGAAGCTGGAGGACTCCTGGCAGCGGTTGATGCCGTCCACCACCTCCCGGCGGTAGGCCCGGAGCATGCAGCCGTAGTCCCGGAGCGTCACGCCGGTGACCCGGCTCATGAGGCGGTTGATGAGAGCCGAGGGCAGGCGCCGGCAGAGGGAGTCGTGGCGGTTCTGGCGCCAGCCGCCCACGGTGTCGTAGCCCTCCTCGATCTTGGCCACCAGGCGGGGGATTTCCTCGGGGGGGTTCTGGAGGTCCGCGTCCAGGGTGACCATGATGCGGCCCCGGGCCGCCTGGAAGCCCGCGAAGATGGCGGGGTGCTGGCCGAAGTTGCGGTGAAACTGCAGGGCCCGGAGGTGTTCAGGGTGTTTTTGGTAGAGCTGGCTGAGGATCTCCCAGGAGCGGTCGGTGGAGCCGTCGTCCACGAAAATGACCTCAAAGGGCCGGCCCAGGGAAGTGAGGGTGGCAAAGAGCCGGTCCGTCAATTCCCGCAGGTTCTCCTCCTCGTTGTAAACGGGGATGATGACGGAGATATAAGGCTCCGGCAGGGGGACCTGGGACGGCGCGGCCAGTTGGGGCATGGGATGCATCCTATCTAGCGGCTGAAATGGCCCAAAGGCAAAAGCCGGGGAGGAGGCCGTAAGCCGAGTTCTGTGCCGGATCGCTCCGGTGATGATCATTCCTCTGGGACCCCGGTTGCCCGGGGCCTCAAGCGGCCTACCCGGGAGCTTGGGCGGGCCACCCTCAGGCGCTCCCCTATTTGGCCTTGCTCCGGGTGGGGTTTTCCAAGCC
>Ga0315268_10002705_pt1 | contig 19823 bp, 21 predicted proteins | sample C1_top_MG_FD_204535 | JGI IMG/M metagenome (GOLD analysis project Ga0315268, IMG submission 204535) | Sediment microbial communities from Yellowstone Lake, YNP, Wyoming, USA - C1_top | ecosystem: Environmental > Aquatic > Freshwater > Lake > Sediment | place: USA: Wyoming | collected 2017-08-01
GCGTTGGAAAGCGCTGCCACGAAACTGAACACGGCTGGACGCTCGACCGATCTCTATGTGCTTCGCATGCGAGACAACTATGCGAGAATGGCAAAAGCCTCTGACACGATGGCTCAGGGCATGGACAGCCTCCTGTTCGTAAGTCGAAACTTGACGGACGCCATCTTCTACTATGCGCAGAAGGATTTTGAGAAAGCTTCGGAGCAAGCCTCCTATTGTATTGAAGTTCTGGCACCTTTGTTGAGTGATTACATAGCCTCCGACGAAGCTTTGAGTGGAATCGATAGGCTCTACGTGGCTCCTGCACGGCAAGACCAATTGACGCTTGGCGTTAACCAGTTCAAGAACGATTCAAAAATCTACGCTCAATACATCTTGCTCCTGCAAAGCATTATGGAGGGAAAAGCCTCCCTGCAAAAGAATGCTGAGCTTGAAGAAAAAATGAACCAGTTGCAGAGCGCCATAGCAAACGGAGACTACCAGAAGGCTGAGGAATTGCGGCAACAGATCTCGGATATTCTTCAGTCGCTCGGCGGTCAGAGCTACCAAGATGCTGCAAATCTGGCTGCTCAGCTTGACCCGAATATGCTGGGTGGTACATCGGCATCTCTTGCTCAGGAACTGCGAAACAGGCTTAGGACTCGAGAGGGGCTCCAGTCTTTTGAAAACTATCTGCAAAGCCTCGAGAAATATCTGGAAGCGCTGAGCCGACTGCAACAAGGAGACCCGACAGGGGCACAACAGGCAATAACCGAAGGCAGAGGAATCCTGCAGGGTCAAGGAAACGACGAAGAGCTTCAAGGCTTGTTCACAGCCTTGCGAGACGCTTTTAACACGTTGGAAATGCGCATCAAAGGTCAGCCAGATCAAGGCTGAGAGAACCATGTCCATGCTTGAGTTTCCTATTAGCTTTGAGAATCCAACATTTGGCATAGCAGGAGTAGTCTTGGGAGCAGTTGTTGTTGCTCTTTTCTATTTTTCTTATAAGAGGTTGAGAATTGCGCAGAAACGGTTGGAGCTTGTTGAATGGCGAAAACTGAGAAGAATCGTCAGAACTTTAAACATCGGAACGAAGACAGGCGTTGTAATTGCTCTGTCTTTTTTGTTGGCTCGACCCTACTTTCCAACCACCATCGAAGTCTCCGTTAACGAAGCCTCATTGGATCAGTTGGCGCAGTTCAAGATAACAAGTGTGTTGCTTATGGACGTGTCCCTAAGCATGAACCAATCAGACCTTAAGCCCACAAGGCTTGATGCGGCGAAGGCCATGAGCAACCTTCTCATAGAAAAGATGGACCCGAAAGACTTGGTTGGCTTCGTATCTTTCGCCGGACGATTATATGACACAGTTTATCCGACTACGAACAGAACCAAGATTACAGAAAGCATTGCCAACCAGACCATACATAACTCAACAGCCATAGGAACAGCTCTAGAAACAGCAACTGGAATGCTTGAAAACCTGCCTGGCGCAAAGGCAATCGTGCTGTTTTCAGATGGGAAAAGCAACACTGGAATAGACGTAGCGTTGGCAGTAGATACCGCTGTCACCCTAAAAATACCTATTTTCACTGTTTCAGTGGGCACGTATGGCGTTGGAGAATCTGACCCCTTAGCCCTGAAAGAAATCTCTGACAAAACTGGCGGAAAATTCTACGAAGTCAGAAACGAGGACATGCAAAACCTTGCAACATCCATTTCGCAGATTTCCCAGGAAGTCAAGACAGGTGCACTGAGAGGCGTCTACGATAAGCTTACACTTCCATCTAAAGACTACCAGACTCCCACAATGATTTTTTCGTCTTTATTGGTCGCAACTTTGTTCTTGATGTGGTTTACAGGGGTCTAAACTGTGGCTCTAATAGAACTCGGAAGTCCTGAGTTGCTTCTCCTCGCACCGCTATTTGTCACACTGACTCTTATCGGACACTACTTTGCCCACAGAATCAAAAGAAGCCTAGAAGTTTTTCATTATCCACCTATTCAGAGATTGGGCAGGATCGTTGCCAAGAAGGGTTTGCGCAGGTCGCGGTGGCGAGGCATAAGCTTAGCCTTGAAACTTGTCATAATAATTCTTGTGACCTTTATTCTAGCCAATCCGACCCTCATGACATTCAGTGAGACAAGCGAGACAGTTGAAGTTCCAATGGTGATGCAGAAGGACTTGGCGGGACAAATAATCCTAGCGATTGATGTGTCAGCGTCAATGGGACTCAGAGACGTCAACCCGACAAGATTGGAAGCCGCACAGAACATGCTCATCGAGTTCGTCAATAATGCCAGCTCGGGCGTGAGATTCGGCGTTGTAGCCTTTGAAAGCCGAATTGCGAAAGCCCTCTCTATCACCCAAGACAAAGATAAGGTGGTGTCAACGATTCAGAACCTGACCAGAGCTGAAGGACTGCCTTGTCTCGAAGAATTCACCGACTTAGGATATGGCTTGCAAACATCAGTCGACCTTCTGGCTCCTTATTCCTCGTCTAACAGGAGTAGCGCCATAATACTCGTATCCGATGGATTTGCAAACTACGGCTTCCCAAACCCGATTGAATCAGTTACTCAAGCCACCACCAGAGCAAACAGCACCGGTGTGCCAATTCACGCACTGTACTTGGCAAAATTTGGACAAGATTCGAACGAAGGATTGATGAGACTGATTGCTCAGGCTACCAACGGTCAATTCATGGATTCCTCAAGCATGGAAGAGCTCAAGAACGTGCTCACTCTAGTGGGCAAATACTATGTGCCCACACATGAATGGAGTTCTAAGATGGAAGTAAAAACAACAATTCCATCGAGAACCGAGTTAGGGTTTCCCCTCATGTTTGTCGCCTCAGCTTTCATCATCGCACTGTGGATTGGGAACTACAGACACTACAAGACATCATTCTGACCGCATTCATGGGAGACTTGGGTCAAACCCCGCTGAGCTGATGCCTCTGGGTTTATCTTGAGTTTTCTGAAACACGGTAAGGTATTGATTTATAGGATTCAGTTTGACGGAATGCAAGGAAAAAACGTAGGATAGCTTAAGCTAGTGACCCTTTTGGTGGTTCATCTCGTTCAGCAGGGCTTTTTTTCTTGCCTGCTTGATAATTTTGCTAAGATTGTTCTTCTACCCAATTGATACCCGATTATCGCACCTAATATGTTAATTGATATGAAAAGTGCGTAGAAAGCGAAGTATGAAGGCCATGACATTTGCATGAATCTAAACTGCGTTTCATACACGGGAAAATCCTGAAGCGTTAGAGATATGAAACAGATTCGGTATGTTCCATCACCCCACCAAGTGTCGAAACGGGATGAATAAAATGGAAAAGATAACGGAAGAGGGTTCTTTATCAGAAGGCCTTCATCATCAGGCACCCACATGCCATGTTGGAAGAATCCTCTTTTTACGAACACATATTCCGGAACACCGGCTGAGAAAAACGATATTAGAATCAACAAGACTGTCATAATAAGCACATACACTTTTCCATGAAGCAACCTTGCTAAGAGAAATGACGTGATCATTGAAAGCAGCATATATCTCAACCATTGACAACGCAACAGAGGAATTTAACTCTAATCTATTGAATTTGAGAATCACATTCGTATTGCATGAAGCTTCCTTTTCCCAAATCTATTAAAAGGAAGAGCGCGAAAATGATAAATATTTGTTGACATGTTTTCTATTTGGTGGGGTTTTTGTTTCAAGTTGAGCGAAAAATAAAGCTCATGATCATGAGTTTTGGTTTGCTGATTGCTGCAATGGCAAGTCAGACTGGACCAGTTTCGGCTTCCTCAACGACTACACTTGCAGCACCCGTCGTCGTGGATAAAACCTTAAGACCTGGTTATGTTTTCTCTATTAATATCACAGTTTCTTGTGTCCAACACCTCTGGGGCTACCAGTTTATCCTCACTTATGACACGAGCGTATTAACGGTCACAGGATATGAATTTCTATCGCCTTTTACTCATTCGTTGCCCTCGGAGATCGATGATACTGCTGGCAATGTTGCTCTTAGTGCAAGCAGTTACATGGGCGACCCAAACGGGCTCAATACAGTTGACTCTGTTTCAATAGCTCGAGTGAACTTTGTGGTGGATGCTAGAGGAAACTCCACACTTGATTTGCATGATTCTGTACTCTCCGACATTTATGGTGCATGGATTCCACACGACGTGCTGGATGGCTTCTTCGCCAACATCCACACTAAAGTTCCAAGCATTACTCCTACAAGTGCGACTCATCCAGAGAACGGTGCAGTCGCAGAGCCAGGTTCATCAAATACAACAGAGGCACAATCTGGTCTGAGATTGTACGCAAAAGTCGGCCTAACCGATAGTTCCGGTGCAACAGGAGTTTATTGCATGACCCATCTCTACAAAAACTATATTTATCCCTCCCCTTCATCCAATTTTGTTGTATTCTCCATAGCCTTGATAAGGGAAAACGCAACCCATACCGAATCTCTTGAAGTCGGGGTTTATCAAAACAGAAGTGGCTACTACAGATACGCCGCGCATGGAGGATGGGAGCCAGCCCCGGGGGGAGGGGCACGCTATGTGTATTATGAAACATACACAGTCCCGACTCTTCCACTATTGGATTGTTTTTTGATGATTGTCGAAACTGCTGCTGAAACCTTTGAGGCAAGGATTGACTTGAATGTGGTAAAAACGTACACGTTTTCTATACATGGGGATAGACACTACCAAGCTGGAGGTGAGAGTACGCATCCAAAGAATTCCCTGCGTGGGGCCTTTTGGGGTCTTTACTGGAGGAACTCTAGTGGGTTTTGGAATACTTGGATGCATGGACAAACCAAAGAGGACACTCCATACAGTCTGTTTTTGCCGCCTCCTTATGATTCTTGGTCTCGGTTTTATACTCTTGGAGGAGGAGTTTTAGGCGATGTCAACGGCGACGGAATCGTCGATGTCCTTGATGTGGGCGCGATCAGCGCTTGTTGGGGAGGGCCACCGGCAGGTCCTCTACCCTACGATATGAACTCTGACATCAACGGTGGCTGGGACCAGTCGGGAAATCAGGTGTTCGGTGCCCCCGACGGAGAAATCAACATCCTCGATGTGACTTTGGTGAGTGCCCACTACGGCGAGACTCCTTGAACCGTTTGAATTCACATAATGACTATTGAGGAATTCTCGTAGCGTGCCTCTTTTAGCCTTGTGAATTGGAAGCTACAAGCAGCACAAAGACATCTTTTCTAGGTAATTTGAAATATGGGTTTTTGATTCTGATTTTGAATTCTTAAGTATTTTATCCTCACAGTGTCGAAACATGGAAGATGGTGCTATGTGATATGCCTCCTTCAAAATTAGATAAGTATTTGAACATTCTTGAGGTTCTTGTTGCGAGACCTCAAAAAACAGACTATCTCTCACGTAGATTACATATGGCTGAGCCAATGTTGAAGCGCAATTTGGCTTTTTTGGTTTCCAACGGTGTTGTTGAAAAACGGAGGTTCAGTGACAAGCTTACTCTTTACGCTGTCTCTGAACGTGGCGTGGCGGTTTTCAAGACGTTGCGTGCGTTGAAGTATCTTGAAAAGTTGAGAGACACTTTGCCCGCGGTTGAGGAAGCCCGAGAAATCGCCGCTGTGCTTTCGAAACGTTCGAAAGACCTGGAATAAAAGTAGCTTCTGTGTGAACAAGCGTTTTCTTTAGAACCGAAAGTTTGAAAAAAAGTTTTAGGTTGGTATGAATTCCTCTATAGGTCCGATTGGCGTAGATGCTTGGTTGTTGGCTGGCGTTCTAGTCTTGTTGTTGCCGCCGTTCTTTCCGTAAAGCTTCTTTCTGATGACTAGGCATTCGTCTTTGAATTCGCATTGTTCACATGTGCCTTCGGGGATCATCATGTCTTCGCAGCTTAGCCACCACAGTTTAATCAGGTGGAGTTCTCTGCGGTTGAAATCCACTTTCATTCTACTATTTTCCTCTCTGCTTGCGTTTCTTGTTTGCAAGGTTTATCGCCACGTTTTTTTTTGAGACTGTGTCTCTCTTTTAGAAGAGAGGGTATTTTTTGTTTTATGAATTCTAAATTCAGATTTCGGAAAATTTGAGGTTTTGAGCACGGGGGAGGAGTGTTTAGGTGAGGAATCTGAGCAGGTAATCGCTTACGTGTTCTGGGAAGGTTTCTTCAAGGTTGACGCCATAGTGCTCGGCTAGGACAAATATGATGAAGAGGAGGTCGCTGAGTTCTTTCACTAGCATTTCTTTGGTTTTTGGTTTTTCTGGGGGTTTGAACCCTTCTAAGCCTTTTACTACTGCTGCCACTTCGCCTGCTTCTTCGAGCATATCTGTGACCATTACGAATGGATCCCACGGCTTGCCTCTTTCAGCGTCGAGTTTGGCGTTTATCTTTTTGAAGATTTTCCAAGAGGCATATTGCGCGTCGCGTAGTGTTAGTGACATTTCTTCTTTCCTGCCTTTGTGGAGGTTTTTGATAAGTGTTATATCTGTATGCTTTTGATTCTTATTGCTAGTGGGGTGTTGGTTAAGTTGAGTGTGGAAGAGAAGCCTGTCGAAGTGGGTGCAATAACGCATTTCTTCTCCAAGATTAACGTGGCTGTTGTCGAGTTGAAGGCGCCGCTGTCTGTGGGCGACAAGATAAAGATTCAGGGTCCAACCACCGACTTTGAACAAACAATACAGTCAATGCAGATTGAACATGAGAACGTGAAGACGGCTAAGAAGGGGCAGAGCATAGGGTTAAAGGTGGATCAGCGCGTCAGAGAAAACGACACAGTATATAAAATAGTCTAATGCTCATTCCTTGAAGCCAAAAACCCAACAACATTAGCTCGCTCAAGCAAACTGGAAAAAGGATGAAACCATAGCTCAAATATATTTGAAGCTATTGGAAGCACATTGCCTAAACCTAGAGGAGGCTAGGCTCAAGCAAGCCTCTAACACTTCCTTTTTCCGCTACGTTTAAATGAATTCATTTCCACCATCAGTAACCATCATGCTTAGAAGGAAACTGGCTTGGTTGACGTCTGGATACCCTACGGCAAAACCCAAATCTGCGCTCGCATCCCAACACGCAACTACATAGGCAAAATCGAACCCAAAGAAAAACAAGGTGTAAAAGACACAACAGCCGAGATCACACGAGCCCTAAACGAGCCTTATGGAACAAGACGCCTAGCCGATCTAGCGAGACGCGGAGACAAAATCGTCATCGTAGTCAACGATCAAACACGGTCAACACCAAGCCACATCATCATACCGCCTCTATTGGACGAATTAAACAAAGCGGGAATCCAAGACGCTAACATAACAATAATCATCGGCTGCGGAACTCACCGCTCACCCAAACCCGAAGAAACCAAAACCCTCTTAGGCGAACAAACCCTTCAACGGGTCAAAGTCATAAACCACGACTGCAAAGCCAAAGACCTGGTCTTCCTGGGCAAAACCAAAACTTACGGCACAAAAGTCTACGCAAACAGAATCTTCGCAGAAGCCAACCTGCGCATCCTAACAGGAGAGGTTGAACTCCATTATTACGCAGGATATGCCGGCGGAAGAAAAAACGTATTACCCGCCGTGTCAGGCGAAGAAACAATCCAACACAACCATGCCATGATTCTACATCCAAAAGCGCGTACAGGCATTTTGGAGGGCAATCCCATTCACGAAGACATGGTCGAAGCAGCTAAACTGGCTAAAGCCGACTTCATGGTCAACGTCGTGACCAACAGCAAAGGTGAATTGGTGAAGGCCTTCGCGGGCGACTTGGAACAGGCATTTTATGAGGCTGTCAAACTCGTAGATGAAATGTATAAGGTGCCGATCGAGCGCAGAGCCGACATCGTCATAGTGAGCCCAGGCGGACACCCACGAGACATCGACCTCTACCAAGCCTACAAGGGAGTAGACGACGCCTTAGACGCGGTGAAACGTGGCGGCGCCATAATCTGGGTAGCTGAATGCCCCGAAGGACACGGAAACCAAGTCTTCTACGACTGGATGACACGATTCAAAGACCTGAAAGAAATGGAAACCGAAATAAAACGACACTTCCAACTCGGCGGACACAAAGCCTACTACTTGCTAAGAGCACTGCAGAGAAATCAGATCATACTCGTTTCCACGCTGCCAGACTATTACGCAGTAGGCACTTTCAAATTGCGAACAGCCCGAGCCATAAACGACGCCCTACGAGATGCCTTCGACACCGTGGGCAAAGATGGCAAGGTCTGGGTCATGCCCTATGGAAACACCACGCTCCCGGTTGTCCACTCATCTGAATAGTAGATGCAAAATGTTTAACTCAACGTCGTGTGTACTCTCTGTAAAAAAGTTGGGCACACTGATGGTTCAAACAACATTCACGCTCAGACGCTTTCAGCCGTCCGACCTAGAAGACGTTGTACACATCAACCAAGTGTGCCTTCCCGAGAACTACTCTAACTACTTCTTCATGGACCTATACGAACGGTACCCCGAAACCTTCATAGTCGCTGAGGTCTACGGCGAAATCGCCGGCTATATAATGTGCCGAATGGAAACGGGCCTACCAGATTTTGGACTACTAGGAATCGCCAAACGTGGACACGTCATCTCCATCGCGGTTTTACCTCAGTATCAGCGGAAAGGCATAGGCCGGGCTCTAATCGAAGAAGCCATGAGCCGCATGAAATCATACAAAGCTAAAGAATGCTACTTGGAAGTGCGCATGAGCAACACACCTGCTATTGGCTTATACAATAAGCTGGGTTTTGAAACTCAGAGAACAGCGCACAGTTACTACGCAGACGGAGAAGACGCGGCCATAATGACCCGCAAGCTTGCTTCTTCCTGATTCGGTGAATACAGCTTTGCCAGTAACACCTTTTCACATAATTCCTGCAACCGCTGTCTACTTCTTGTTTTTCCGTCGTTTGAACGGTTTGGCCTTTTTTCTAGGAACATTCCTAATTGATCTAGAGCCATTTTTGTACCTGTTTTTCAACATTCACTATGGCCAAGGGCCTCATGTGATTACACACAATCCGTTCAGCATCGTCTTCCTCGTGACTCCAACTGCACTCCTATTAACCAAGCTAGCTGAATCTAACGCTCGGGGATTACTGTTTAAGATTTTTCCGGGCGCAGAGTGGATAAACTATTCTTGGAAGCAAACATACCTTTCGGCGCTGTTCGGTGCGTTTCTGCATTTGGGCTGGGATCTGACAATGCACTACGACGTCAACCTTGGCTTTCCTTTCTTGGACATTCCAAATCCGTTTATCAGTTATCAAGCATTTTATGTCATTCTTCTAGTAAGTCTCGTCTTTATGTTGCCAGCTTATTTCATTGGAAAAAGACTCAACCGGGGCAGTCCATTCAAGAAACTGCCTTGAAAACAACAAGTTAAAACATGCCGAAAACACTTTCACTGTGGTGCACAACTTGGGACAGTGCCGACTCTGCGGTGAACGCTCCCCGCTGATTTCTGGTCGATTAGGTGTCTGTTTGAAGTGTATCCGAGAAAAGCCCGAATCAGCTCTGAAAATCACAGATAGCGTGCATGCTGAAAGCCGCAGAAGCTTTGGTTTGCCGCCTAAACCGCCCCGCAGTCAAAACGGTATTTCTTGTGCCATGTGCGCCAACGACTGCAGAATAGGCATTGGTGAGAAAGGCTTCTGCGGACTAGTCTACAACGTTGAAGGTAGGCTGGTGCGTATGGGCGGCACACCCGAAAAGGGCATTTTAGAATGGTACTACGATTCTTTGCCGACTAACTGCGTAGCTTGGTGGTTCTGTCCAGGCTGCACAGGTGTAGGCTACCCAAAACACGCGTACAAGCCGACGGCTGAAACAGGCTACTCAAATCTGGCAGTGTTCTATGGTGCCTGCAGCTACGACTGCCTCTTCTGTCAAAACTGGCACTATCGAACCCTAGCAAGCACGCTTCAACCCTCAATGACAGCGGAAAGCCTAGCTCAAAAAGCCGACAAACACGTTTCATGCATTTGCTACTTCGGCGGCGACCCATCAACGCAAATGTCCCATGCCATCAAGACCAGCCAAATCGCACTAAAGAAGGCAGAGGAACAAAAGCGAATTCTGCGCATTTGCTGGGAAACAAACGGTTACGAGAAAGAAGAGTTTGCACTAAGAGCGGCAGAACTCTCGCTTAGAAGCGGCGGCAACCTAAAGTTCGACTTAAAAGCATGGAACGAAAACCTAACTCTGGCTCTCTGTGGAGTTTCAAATAAACCGACGCTGAAGACTTTCAATATGCTTGGTGAAAGATTCTACAATGAGAGACCAGAACTGCCCATTTTGAACGCAAGCACCTTACTCGTGCCAGGCTACATTGATGCGGAAGAAACAGCAAAAATAGCTAGCTTCATCGCTGAAATCGACCCTGGGATTCCCTATACTCTACTCGCCTTCTGTCCACAATATGTCATGGATGATCTGCCAACAACAAGTCGCGAGCAGGCCGACAGATGCTATCATGCTGCAAAGAAGCATTTGGAAAATGTCAGAATAGGAAACGTCAACATGCTTTCTTGATGGCAAGTTCCAGAACGGTAACTAAACATCAGCGCAAATGTTTTGGATCAGGCTGTGACGCTCACGTTAGAGGAACCGTCGAAACATTCTATCTAAAAGAAGACAGAAAGCAATATTTCATTCTTCTTACGTTCACTTACAGCAAAAGAAGGGACATACAATTGAAGTCGTTTGATGCTGAGTCATCTTATCGTTTTATGGAGAGTTTGGTCAAGACCATTGGGAATAGGGAATCAGCTACAGATTCCGAGTGTCGGGCAGCCGAGCAGATAAGGGCGTGGTTTGAGGAGTTCGGTGTTGCAAACGTCCACATGGAAGAGTTTGAGGTTCAGACCAGTCGAATTCTGAAGGAAGAGGCTTCTCTACCCGATGGTACACGATTGAAGTGTGCGGCTGTTGGAAATTCCCTTTCAACTCCGCCTGAAGGCGTTGAAGGAGAAGTGGTGGCGCTTGAGTCTACATCGCAGGAAGCTCTGAAGAGAGTCAAGGACAAAATTGTTGCATTTACAATGGTGCTTTACGAGAAGGATTTTCACAAAGTCATGGACGCCGAGCCACTTGCCCTAATCTATACATCTACAGCCCCATTGGCACCAACAATCCACCGTTCAATTAGGGCTGAATACACTGAAAAGAGAAGCATTCCCGCAGTGTCTATGGCTCATGATGACGTGTTAAACGTGTTAAAAGGTCAAAAACGGCTCAAACTGATTACAGAAGTGGAAAGAACAACGGCTAAGAGCCAAAACGTTTTGGGTGAAGTGCCTGGAAAGCTTGAAGGCGAAGATATTCTCATAGGCGGACACTACGACACGGTCAGAAACGTTATCGGAGCCCACGACAACGCCGCGGGAACAGCTGTTGTTCTTGAACTTGCAAGAATCTTCGCGAAGGAAAAACTGAATCGTACACTGCGAGTTGCGGCGTGGGGTTCTGAGGAACTTGGACTGCGCGGATCCTTCAACTACGCGGAGAAAAAGGAGAACATTAAGAACCTCAGGTTTTACTTCAACTTCGACGTCCATGGAATACTGCTAGGTGGGTTAAACTCCATCGTATTAGGACCAGACGACTTGAAGTCACTACTCCGTTTCACAGCAAAGGAACTGGGGATACCTCTCCAAATAACCAGCGAGTTGCCTCCTGGCAGCTCAGACCACATGCCCTTAGCCTTCTATGGTGTTCCTTCTATTACGCTGTCACGAAGAGGCGGAGCCGCCCAAATAATGCACACAAGCCTCGAAGACCTGCGCTGGTGCGGTCCAGACGCCTTTGTTCAAGCTGGCGAATTAAGCCAGACACTGTTGGAGCGGCTGCTCCATGCTGAAGAGTTGCCCTTTGAAAAGGAGATTCCACCCGACATTGCCAAAGCCTTAGAAAAGAGATTTTCCGATTTAGCGGTTAAGAAGAAGGTGTGAGAAGAGCACAGAGGAACAACTTCTCCGTAAGCAATTGCTACATGGTTTTCAACTCCAGATTCGTAATTCATAATTCTTAAACAACTTCAGCAACCGTAGGCTACTTGATGATGCATGATGGCTCACACAGCATACAATCCCACTGTTCGTCTACTATGCCAAAAGTGTCGAAAGCAGACGTCTCATTTGATGATTGGTTTTTCAAACGACCCACTCTCAGCCTTGATGTTGACGTATGAGTGTCAGGAATGTGGGACAATCAAGAAGAGTTTTGACCTCAACACCCTGCCCGAACTGAAAGTGCCCGTTGTCAACGAAAGCGAATTTAGGGAACCAAAGCAAGAGGCTGCTGTTGTTTCACAGGCCATTCCAATAGAAAGAGGACCTCAAATCGAGCGCTAGCCACCATGCGAAACTGGAATAAGCATTACTTCGTCGCCTTCTTTAACCTCGGTTTCTAAACCGTTCAAAACGCTAATCTCTTTACCATTTAAAAGAATGAGGGCGTTGGGACGCGGGTCATTCAATTCGGCGTCCATCAAAAGTCCTCTTGCTTCCTTTGAAAGAGACACGGCAATTGTTTGAACAACGCTTCGCACAGTTGCTTGTTCAAGCTTAAGGTCCATTTCACTCTTGCCAGAAAATCCTCTAAAAACCCCTAGCAGCCTTACTTTCACTTTGACTGTCAACGATTACTCCTCGAAAATGTGAAATCGTCATTTAATCGGCCTCTTCGCCTGTGAGAAGTTTCACGATGTCTCCGGCTATTTGAACGATTTCGTCAGCTTGTTTCATGGCTTTTTCGAGGTCTGACTCTGGCACCTGCGCCACTTCCTGCACTGTCAGTTCAATTTCCACTAAACACCGTAAGACAGGGTCTTTCACAAGTTGTCTCTTGAAAACCGTCTGCCTGACAATGGCTTCAATCGAAGGTGGGTCGCCTAGACTGTAATATATGGCTGCTTGAGCTTTCCTCATCGCCTCCAAGATCAGTCCTGGTGCCATGTAGGGTGTTTTTTGGGCAGCCGTCAACTCCGCTTTTGCCTCGCGCATGTAGCGAAGTGCCCAGCCCCTTTGATAATTGTTGATCAGCGGCATTTTCCTGTGTCTCCCTTTCTCCTCAACCATTTGATATGTGTTTGTGTACCAAAACAGCTAATGTGAATATTATGAAGGATATTACTGCGATTAGTCCTTCTCTTCCTGAGTCATTTCTCCGGTTGCTTCCGCTGTTGCATCGGCTTCTCTCGCCTTTGAAATCGCAACTAGTCTTGTTATGTAGCCTGCTATTCGGTTTCTCAGTTTAGAAGAGTAGATTCGAGCGACGGAACCGAGGAATTTCTTGTTTCCCTCAAAATCTGTGGAAAACTGTTCAGGATAACGTTTAACAAGTTCTCTGGCGGCTTTTTTCACTTTTTCTGTTCGTACTTTTCCCAAATTGTTGTTCAACCTCTGTGTGACCGTGAGTTCCTATTGCGTGTTCAACGTCTTTCCTATTGCTTACCATAGCATAAGCCTTTGTCTTAAAAAGGTTACATTTGTTATGGAAAGGTTCTATTTTGGCTTTCTGAACAACGTTAGATTTTCATGGGTGCGCACGTATTCAAATCCAGACTCTATCAATTTTTCGCGTGCGCACTTAATAGTTTAACAAGTTTAGGTGACCTGGTTTGCTGGGTCGTTACCCGCCTTACGCGCGCCCCACGCACAAAACAACTAAGGTTTGGTTGTAGAAATTCTATCCTATCCTCCCAAGCAGAGAAGTCAAAAACGCATAAACTATAAAGTCCTATTGTTCCTTGTACTACTTTTTAGAGAAGGAGCATCTGAGAAAAATGAAGAGAACCCTCTCAACAGCTTTGGTTCTTCTCATAATGTTTTCATTGATGCTTGGGATCGGATCTATTTATTCCAAAGAAAATCAATTCCCGCGTTTAGCACCTAAGGAGTCAGAGATTGTTTCACGCGTAAATGGGACGAGCGCTTGGAATTATGATTTGGAACTTGAAAAAATCGCTTTGGATCACAGTAATTCGAACTATGCGTTTCGCTCATCAGGTTCCGTGGGCGCAAATGAAACCGCCCAGTGGATAAAAGAGCAATTCCAGAATTTCGGACTTGAAACCACACTTGAATCATTTGAATTCGCAACTTGGAATTTGCGGAATCGCCCTTCTCTTGCGATCTACGACGGTGATAGTAGCGCTGAAAGCAATCAAATGATCATCAGTTCATTTCAATCCACACACTATAGCTGGCCCACTCCTGAAGGTGGAGTACTTAGAGACCTCGTTGTTCTGCCCCTGCCTGAGAATTTAAGTCGCAGTCAAGTTTTCGCGTGGCGCATGCCTTACAACGTTACTGCTTGGAATGCCCTGAACACAACCGGTAAGATACTCCTAATTGGGTACGAGCTTCGGTGGAACGAAATTTGGCATCAAGCCTTTTGGAACAAATTGAAATCACAACCACCCGCGGCGATCATATACACCTACTGGTATTCTTGGATGTCGTCTGCTCCGATTTCATTCACCTCTGTCGGAGGTCTTCCTCTCGGTGACAGAGGCCCGTATTACTGGCAACTGAAAATCCCAGTTGGTTGGGTAAGCTATGAGGATGGTCTTTGGATTCGAAAGAGAGAAAAAAGCATGAACGTGTCCGCGAGTCTTGCGATTCCAGCAGTAGTAGGAACTGGCCCGCATTATAACGTAGTGGGTGAGCTGAAGAGCTCAGTCAATCCAGGGAAATACATGGTAATTTCAAGCCACTATGATACGGTTATGACAAGTGGATTTTGCGACAACGGTGCTGGCACCGCAGCGGTCTTGGAGTTGGCTCGTGTTTTTGCCAACGCAGCAGGAGACGGTCTGTACCATCCTGAATACACAATCCTTTTCATTGCATTCGCAGGCGAGGAACTCAGTCTTGCTGGTTCGATAAATTACGTGAAGCAACACGAGGCTGAAATGAATAACACCGTGGCAGTCATTAACTTAGATAGCATTGGCAGTGATGTTCTCAAAGTCACAGAGACTTTTCCTAATGATGACGGATTGGACTTGGATGAGCTTGTACAGAGGGCAGCAGGAGACTTGGGCACTAAAGCTGAATTGGAGGAGGGTGCAGCGTCAGATGAGGATACTTTTAGAAATCCCAAGATGGCGACCTCCTTTTATGAAAAGGCTTGGGGTTTGGATGCAGGTATAGCGGGCGTGGCCAGAGTCAAGGCCAGCTTGACGATTATGTCTTTCCCACTTTTCTACAGCGACGAATGGGAAAACAAGACACGCGCAATAGGCTGGATTCACACGCAATATGATAACTCTACATCCACAGCCACGATGAACTGGGTCGAATTTGACGATCTAAAAGTGCAAATTCAAGTTGCAGCGCTTTCAATTATGCGAGTTTCATCCAATGGTTCAAGCACCCTGTCTCAAATCCTAATTCCCACAATGGTAATCATCGCTGTGCTGGGTGTTGTCGCCTATTTCAAGAGCTCTTTGGTAAGCGGAACACTGAAGAACATGTACGGTAGTCTCGTCGACTACGTTGAAATGAGAGGACTAGTGATAGTCATTATTCTCACTTGCCTGCTTCTCTTCGCGTCTATTATTTCGTACAGCAGGGCGGGAAGAATAGAGGTTATCCAGCAGGGAATTCCGACGCCGGTCCCAATGCTGTATTTGGGGTATCCTTTTGAAATGATTGCACTCGACCAAACGATCCGAAAGATTGGCGGTTCTGAAGGATCACCACTCTTAGAAGCACTCGGAACCTCCATGGTGGGTACTCAGGTGTTTTGGAGTGGCTTGGTGCTAGATCTGCTCTTTTATTTCCTGTCGGCACTGCTCCTCGTATATGTAGTTGCGAGACTCCGAAAAGGAGGATAGGATATTAGGGTTATGCAAGCACGCAGTCAACCACCATCATCTAGGAAACCAAAGCCTTTTGTGTGTTACTTGGGTGCCTCCAGCGCGCACGTATTCTGCCATCTTGCATTAGTAGTTTAAGGAGAAAACTTCTAATAGAAAATGCTTCTCACAATTGATAAATACCTATTCTTCTTAAGCTGAATTGATGGAATAAATCATGGTTGTTGGTGCAGCGCGCGTTTTTCCAGTGATATTGTTGCTTTTCTTTGCGATTGTATTGACTTCATCGAGAGTTGCTGCTGCAGAGAAGCTCGAGTTAGAGATGACTGTAAACAAAGACATAGTGCCGATGGGGCAGCAGGTTTCCTTCACTTTGATTTTGACAAATGTTGGCAATAGGAATGTAACCATAGAATTCGGAACTAGCCAGGCGTTTGATTTGTCCTACTCCACCACAACTGGGTGGTACCGTTGGTCATACGGCCAATACTTTTTCCCGTTGGTTTGGGAAGTGACACTGAGACCTGGAGAGAACTTTTCTCAGACTTTACAATGGAACCTTTATCAATATAACAGTACAACTGGAAAGTTCCTTCAGCCAGAATTTGGCGCACATGATGTCTTGGGAACCTGTGTTGGTGTACCTGGAACCCACACTGCCTCTCCTACAACAGTCAAATTAGTTGTTCCAGGCGACGTTAACGCTGACGGCATCGTCAACATATTAGACGCAGCCGGAGTTAGTGCCCACTGGTATCCCGGACCACCTATCGGTCCACTCGGTTTCAATTCAAACTTAGACATCAACAACGATAATGCAGTAGACATACAGGATGCAGCCATAGTCAGCGCCTACTGGACGGGACCGCCAAAAGGACCCTTAGACCCGTGAAACTAGCAACAAACCTTCACGTTTGAAGTTCAGCTCTCCAACACCTCTACTTTTTTCTCTCTGCCCTGTATGTTCTGATTCCTTTTCTGAGCAGCATCTCCAGAACGTGACTGAACCTTGTCCTTCGTCTTGCGCGCGCATCGATATTGCAAATGACCCTCCCAACCTAGATGCTGGAGAAGTAACTGGCAAGTTGGGAAGTATTATAAACTGACAAAAAGGATAGTCAAGGCCATGCCAAATCAGGTTCATTGCGCCCACATTCTGGTGGAGACAGAGCAGGAGGCAAAAGCAGTCTTGGAACGCCTCAGTAAGGGTGAAAAGTTCGCTAACATAGCCCGAGAGGTCTCGTGTTGTCCCTCAGGAAAACGCGGTGGAGACCTTGGAACTTTCACTCGGGGGAAAATGGTGAAGGAATTTGAAACCGCTGCCTTCGCTCTTGAGAAGGGACAGACTTCGCCCATTGTGAAGACAAAGTTTGGGTGTCATGTAATTAAGCGGCTTGAGTAGTCAAAGCCGTATCTGAGTGAAGTTCACGAAGTTGCGGTAAATCTGCTCTGCAACTTCGCTCTCCTTGGCCCCTTTTATTTCGCCTATGGTCTTGACAACCTTGGGTATGAACGCAGGCGTTGTGAGCTTGTCCTTGAATGGTCCGTAGTATCGAACTGGTCCGTCGGTTTCGGTGAGTAGCCTCTCCAAGGGAGCAAGGCGTACAACCTCTTGAATTCTATCTGAAAAAACTGTTGGTGGTCCTTCTGAAATGTAGTCTCCTCGCTCGATTATTTTTGGCAGCAAGTCTGTTGAGCTGCTGAACCAGTGCCACAAGACAGCGCGCAGCCTGTACAAGGCAAGAATTTCCAGAATCTTTTCTGCGCTCCACCGCGAATGAACGATAACTGGCAGGGTGAGCTTTTCAGCTAAGTGGAGCATTTCATGAAAGACTTTACCCTGCAGTTCCTTCTGTTCTTTGCGTTTGGCGTACTGTGGGTCTAAGCCTATTTCTCCGATTGCGACGACTCTTTTGTTGTTTGCCGCGTTCTGTTGAATGAAGTCTATGGTTTGTTCAAGCTCGTTCGGTAGCATCTGGCTGGTGTTCCAAGGATGAATTCCCAAGGCGGCGTAGACCAGTCCTGTGTGTTCTTCGGCTAGGCGAAGGCTGGATTTGCTTGTGTTGAGGTTCATGCTGTTTGAAACCATTGCTACGACATTAGTTTGTCTTGCCTCTTCGATAATTTGGGGAGTTTTTCCGTTGTATGCTGGATCAGATAGATGGATGTGGGCGTCGATGAACTTCATGGCTATTCTTCGCCTTTTCTAGAAAATGAAGATGGGTTTTCGATTAATAAAGGCTATACAAGGAGAGTGAGACACAGTTTTCACTGCGGTGCCATGGAGTTAAAGAGGGTTAGCGCGCGCCAGCAGGAGGTTAACGTTCTGCAGAGTCGAATCGGAAGAACATTGTTCATGAATCATTATTTCAGTCCAGAAATAGACGATTTTAGGGACAGAGCACTGTCAGCGATCCACCAAATGCTTTCAGGGCTGAACTAACACGCCGTCAACTAACCCTTTCTTTCTTCTTTTCCAAGACTTACGTAAACCATAGCATCGGATTACTAATCGCCACGTGGATGTGTTCTATAAATCGTAGAACCATCCAACGACTCTTGACCATGGACTCAGAACGCTGGTTGATGTTGAATCTACTAATTGTGTGGTGCCATCTCGATACTTGACATAGAGCAAAGCATGGTTGACTGTCTGTGGGCTTGTTGGGTTGTTTGTGTCCATGTATACCATTTGAACCGTCATGCCATAGTTGGCGTATTGATTTCCAGAGGTCAACAAGCTTCCCATCAAGATTGCAAAGTCCTCACAATCTCCAGTTCCCTCCGTTATAGTTTCTGCAGACCATTGCGGAGTATCAGTAATGTCACTGCTGTATGTTGTCAGCTGCTTTCTCAAATTGAAGACTTCTTGAACGAAATCTCTGTCGTTATTTCCATCTGTAAGGTCACTAACTACTTTGGAGAAGAATTCTGGCTGCACAAACAACTCCATGTTCCTCACAGTGACCGTCTGCCCATCTATTGCCAAGTAATGATATTCCATCGGCTTTGATTTATCTACGTAGTAGACGTAAGTCTCCAGAGGCATATGCCATTCTTCAATTGTTCCATCTATGATCTTAAAAGCCCACGTGACATTTCTTTTCTCTATTGTAGCATAGGGTACTTTTAGCGCTCCTCTGTATTCAGCCTGCAAACTTGCGTAATTCGAGTTAAGAGTGTTATAGTTGTCTTGCACATTGGCATAGTCTTGTTGCAGATTTTGAAAGTTGGCGTTCAATAGAGTGTATTGCTGTTGCTGGTTTTGAAGTTGATTTTGTAGGCCTGTGATTTGCTCTTTGTATGCTCTTATAGGCATGCTTCCTATCACATATCCAATGATTAGCCCTAATATCAGAGCCGCCAAAATCCCAGACAGAATTTTCTTAGTGGGAGGCTTGGGAACTGAAATGCTCTCTCTCACTGGTATAGTTGCAAGTTCTTCTTTCGATGAGGGCCCTTTCTCTTCTGACATTCTTGCTCTAAGCAATGTTTTCCACCTTAGTAGATTATCAACATTATACCATTAGGTCTTCATGTTGCATTAATAATTTAAGGAGAAATCTTCGACTTCCAACCAAAATCTACTTATTTTGGCAAAAACTCAGACATGCAGTATGTTGGTTACGAAAGCGCTGTTTTTAGGAATTCCGCAAGATCCACAGTCTCGATCTCTGAACCGCAGTGCTCACAGTGTTTTAGAGAGTCAAGGTTTGTTTCTTTGCTGACTTTGACTTTTCCGCCACAATGGGGACAACGATAGACCACAACAATTCCGCCTTCTTTCACTTCTCGCAGCAGACTGTTCAAGTCTATTGATACCTCAGTTCTCTTGACTCTGATCTCGCCGCCTTCTGCTCTGACTTTCCCGGCTTCCGTATACATTCCCAATTTTTCGTAAAGCTTAGCTGCATCTTCAAATCTTCTTGCGGTCGTTAGGTGTTTGACCACAACAAGTCTAACCGAGTTCGAAAGTCTTTCGAGCAGTGGATTAGCGTTTGGCGAA
>Ga0315268_10002706_pt1 | contig 19818 bp, 21 predicted proteins | sample C1_top_MG_FD_204535 | JGI IMG/M metagenome (GOLD analysis project Ga0315268, IMG submission 204535) | Sediment microbial communities from Yellowstone Lake, YNP, Wyoming, USA - C1_top | ecosystem: Environmental > Aquatic > Freshwater > Lake > Sediment | place: USA: Wyoming | collected 2017-08-01
TGACCATGACGGCCAATGGCGCGGCGCGGGTCTGGAAATTGAAGCTCGCGAGCGTCAAGTTAGGCAATATCTCGATGTCTGATGTCGATGCCACAGTGCACGAGCAGGACATGCCTGTCGTGCTGCTGGGCATGAGTTTTCTTAACCGTATGGAAATCCGGCGTGATGGCCCCTCGATGACGCTGACGCAACGTTTTTGAGGGTGAAGGCAACGATGCTGATTCAAGCGGATTGGATTCGCCAGCGACTGGGTGATGGCAACCGACAGGCGGGCGGTGTCGCGGTCCACGAGGCACCCGTATCCACAGAGTCGCCTATCCCTGCCGCCGTATTGATCCCGATCGTGATCCGCTCCAGTGGTTTGACCATCTTGTTGACACAGCGTACCGCTCATTTGCGTGACCATGCGGGGCAGGTCAGCTTTCCGGGGGGGCGTTGCGAACCCGCAGATTCTTCACCCGTTGTGACGGCGCTTCGCGAGAGTCAGGAAGAGGTGGGTATTGAACCTCACCAGGTCGAGGTCCTGGCTAATTTGCCGGACTATTTCACCAGTACCGGATTTCGGGTGACTCCCGTGGTGGGTCTGGTGACGCCACCTCTCAATCTGCGGCTCGACGATTTTGAGGTGGCCGAGGTATTCGAGCCTCCCCTGAAGTTTCTCCTCGACCCCTTGCATTATCAGCGTCATCAGGTCGAGCGCGCAGGAATAGTGCATACGTACTGGGCCGTGCCGTGGCAAGGTTATTTCATTTGGGGGGCGACGGCGGGTATGCTGATCAGCTTGCGGGACTGCTTGTTGCCGGTGCTTGATGCCGGATTGGTGGCCACGATTCCGTGACGGGAGTGTAATATCTTCGCCTTGCACGATGCTCAATCCGTTTTCTGACCCCATGTTTTTATGACATTTATCTGCATAATTGCCGTTCTCATTCTTGAGCAGTTGCAGGCTGCGCCTGCCGTACGCATCATGGCTTGGCAAGTTGCTTATGCCGAATTTCTGGAACGCCAGTTCAATGGTGGTGAGCGCCGCCATGGTGTAACTGCCTGGGCCGTGGGGGTGGCGCTACCTGCACTGCTACTTCTGATGTTGCATGTCGGCTTCAATTACATTCACCCGCTACTGAGTTTTTCCTTTGATTTTGTCGTGCTGTATCTTGTTATGGGGTTTCGCCAGTTCAGCCACTTTTTTACCGATATTCAGATGGCTTTGCGCATGGGGGAACTCGAGCGGGCACGTCAACTAGTGTCCCAATGGCGCGGTGTGAGTGCCGAGCGACTTGGTTCGACCGAAATCGCCCGCTTGGCAATCGAGCAGGGGCTACTGTCATCACACCGCCATGTCTTTGCGCCGTTGCTGTGGTTTATGGTGCTAGGGCCGGCGGGTGCGGTGTTGTATCGGTTGAGCCTTGGCATGGCGCAACAGTGGGCGGCATCGGCTTGGCGCGCTGCTGAAGATGATACTTTTGGCCGGTTTGCCCAGCAGGCTTTTCAGGTTATCGACTGGTTGCCGGCACGACTGACCGCAGTGACCTTCGCCATTGTTGGTGATTTCGAAGACGCAGTGTATTGCTGGCGCACCCAAGCGGGCCAATGGGCCGATGCCTCCTCCGGTATACTGCTTGCGAGTGGCGCGGGTGCGCTTGGCGTCAAGTTGGGCCTGCCCTTGCCGGATGTCATTGGAATCGAAGCGCGACCGGAACTCGGATTGGGTGAGGATGCCGATGTCGAACATTTGCAAAGTGCTATTGGCTTGGTCTGGCGCGCTTTGGTGTTGTGTTTGTTGTTGCTTGCATTGCTTACGGTTGCGAGTTGGGTGGGGCCGTGATTCAGGACTAATTCATTAAACCAGGAGTGGAAAAAATGTCTAATAAAGAAGTTGTTGTATTGAGTGCCGTGCGTTCTGCTGTGGGCGCGTTTGGTGGTTCGTTCAAGGATATCGAGCCGGTTGATCTGGGTGGCATGGTCGTCAAGGAAGCCATCGCGCGTGCCGGTGTTGACCCTAAACAAGTAACCTTTGCAACCGTCGGTACCTGCATCCCAACTGATTCGCGCTACCCCTATGTGGCGCGTGTCGCCACGATTCAGGGCGGTATGTCGATGGATTCGGTAGCCTTTGCCGTGAACCGTTTGTGTGGCTCGGCACAGCAGGCTATCGTTAGTTCGGCGCAGGCCATTATGCTCGGCGACGCCGATTTCGCCATCGGCGGTGGCGTGGAAGTCATGTCGCGCGGTGCCTACCTGTTGCCGGCGTTGCGTTCTGGCGCGCGCATGGGCGATACGCCGGCGATCGATGCCATGGTTGCCGCCCTGACGGACCCGTTTGGCGTCGGCCACATGGGTATTACGGCCGAGAATCTGGCGACCAAGTGGGGCATTTCGCGTGAAGATCAGGATGCCTTTGCTGTTGAATCGCAGAAGCGTGCCGCTGCCGCGCAGGCTGCCGGTTACTTCAAGTCGCAGATCGTGCCGATCACCCTCAAGACCCGCAAGGGCGATGTCGTGGTCGATACCGACGAGCACCTGAAGCCCGCTACCACGATGGAAAGCCTGGCCAAGATGCGGCCGGCGTTCAAGAAAGATGGTTCGGTTACCGCCGGTAACGCTTCCGGTATCAACGACGCTGCTGCCTTTGTGGTGCTCGCCGATGCTGCCAAGGCCGCTGCCGGTGGCCATAAGCCGATTGCGCGTCTGGTCGCTTATGGCATTGCAGGTGTGCCGAACGAACTGATGGGTGAGGGCCCGATCCCGTCATCCAAGCTGGCGTTGCAAAAGGCCGGCCTATCGCTGGATAAGATGGATGTCATCGAATCGAATGAAGCCTTCGCCTCGCAGTCGATCGCTGTCGCCAAGGGCCTCGGTCTCGATCCGGCCAAGACCAACCCGAACGGTGGCGCCATCGCGATTGGTCACCCGGTTGGGGCCACCGGCGGCGTGATCATTGCCAAGTTGCTGCACGAGTTGATTCGTGTCAATGGTCGCTACGGTATGGCCACCATGTGTATCGGCGGCGGTCAGGGCATTACGACGATCTGGGAACGTGTCTAAATAGGTCATTGCTGCAAAAGCAAAGAGCCAGCCGCTGCGAACGGGCTGGCTCTTTTTTATCGCCGTCCCGCCAGCGCCGACTATTCAAAGCGCGCAAGATACTTACGGAAAATATGGACGATTCTGATTTCATCGAAGAAACCTTGTCGAGCGAGCAGGTGTTCGACGGTTGCTTGCTTAAAGTATTTTCGGATCGGGTACGGGTGCCGGATGGCCATGAGACCGTCCGCGAATATGTGCGCCATCCGGGAGCCGTGGTCATCATCGCTGTTCTCGACAATGGCAAGCTGTTGTTCGAACGCCAGTTTCGTTATCCGCTACGGCGTATCTTCCTCGAAATGCCCGCAGGCAAGATTGATCCGGGCGAACATATCCTTGATACCGCGCGCCGTGAGCTACGCGAAGAAACGGGTTATAAGGCCAAACTGTGGCGCCACTTGGGCACCATGCATCCCGTGATTGGTTACGCCGACGAACGCATTGAAATCTTCTGGGCGCAGGGCTTGAGTTTCATCGGTGCCGAGCTCGATCAGGGAGAAGTGCTGGAGGTCAGCGAAATGACTATGGCAGACGCCTTGCTGGCGGTGCGCGACGGTGAAATAACCGATGCCAAGACCATCACTGCATTGATGTGGGCCGAGAAAACCTTGTCTGGAGAGTGGCCTTTACCGCTGTAAAAGCTGATGGGAAGGCCTTCTTCGCAAGTCGGCTGGCGGTAGAATGATTCCCCGAAAACGACAAGCCACTAGTTAAAAATAGGTGGCGACGAGAGGAGCAGGGTTTGATGGATGCCTCAACCACGCACCGGCAAGCCTTGCCGGAAGTGGGCACCGACGAACATACGCGCTTGCTGGCGCTCGACATCTTTTCCGCTGTGTCAGCGAGTCTCGCCGACGAGGATGATGTCGAGGAGTTGCTCGGCCGTTTTCTTGGCACCATGATAAGGCTGACCAAGGCCAGCGCGGGTGCTGTGCGTGTGGTGACGTCTGATGGCAAGCATTTGCGGTTGGTGGCAGCACGCGGCCTGCCCCACGAGGTCGTCGAACGCGAGCGCCTCGTGCCGATTGACTGCGGCCAGTGCGGCAACGCAATCGCCGACAATCACTCCCGTTATGAAATTGACCTGCATGCCTGCGCGGTGCGCACGCAACACCCTTACTTTGATCGCGATTGCCAGGCGATGGTGGTCGTGCCGCTGCAGCACGGCGGGCAGTTGCAAGGTACGTACAATCTCTTTCTACCAGAGCGTTTCGAGTTGCCCGAGGAGGTGGCGTTGCTGTTTCGGTCGATCAGCGAGCATCTCGGCATGGCGCTGGAGAATGCTCGCCTGAAGCGCGAGAACCTGCGCATCACGCTGATGAACGAGCGGCAGATGATGGCTGCCGAGGTCCATGATTCACTGGCGCAAACGCTCGCTTATATGAAGATGCGCATGGCCCTGCTGCAAGATTCACTACGCGAACAAAACTGTAAGGACGATCATGGTGTTGGCAAATACGCCAGCGATGTGGGTCAGGCGCTTGATGAGGCGTATAGCCAACTGCGCGCCTTGCTCTCGCAGTTTCGCAATCGCATGGACCCGATGGGGCTGCAACCCGCGCTCACCCGCCTGGCAAGCAATTTCCAGGATCGTACGGGTATCGCTCTCGAATACCGTAACCGTGTGGCCGATCTGCGGCTTTCGGTGGATCAGGAAGCGCAGGTTTTCTTTATTGTCCAGGAAGCACTGGCGAATGTTGGCCGGCATTCCGGGGCGACACAGGCGCGCCTGACACTCGAGGGCGCGGGTGACCATTATCTCGTCAGCGTGGACGATAACGGTCGCGGCGGTCAGGGATTTTTTGCCATCGCAAATCCCACTGGCGGCTTTGAGGAGCATCCGCACTTGCGCGACCATTTTGGCTTGTCGATCATGCGTGAGCGTGCGCGGCTGATCGGCGGGCGTGTCGAGGTGGCCAATCTGCCGGCCGGCGGATTTCGCGTACGCTTGACCTTCCCCGCGATGGGACCCACTAACCATAGGGCAGCCGCATGAACAGCATCAAACAGATCCGCGTCCTTTTGGTCGATGATCACACCCTATTTCGCAAAGGCTTGGCGGAACTCCTCGAACAGCGTGGGGGAATTTGCATAGCCGGCATTGCCGGCAATGGGGACGAGGCCATGCAGTTACTCAAGAAGACCGTTCCCGATGTTGTTATCACCGATCTGAACATGCCCCCCCACGGTGGGCTGGCACTCTTACGGCAACTGCGTGCCGAGGGGTGTCAGTGCCCTGTGTTGGTGCTGACTGTCAGCGATGCTGAGGAAGATCTTGCCAGTGCGATGAGCGCGGGGGCTCAAGGTTACCTGCTCAAGGACATGGAGCCTGATGATGTTGTTGACGCCGTGCAACGTGCGGTGCGTGGCGAAACCGTAGTGGCACCGGCAATGACGCTAAAACTTGTGCATCTGCTGCAAGGTGGTCCGCAACCTCCCAAGGTTGATGCGTTACAACAACTGACAGCGCGCGAACGCGAAATTCTTGATTACCTTGCGCAAGGCTTGTCGAACAAGGCGATCGCCCGCGTGCTGGACATCAGCCATGACACCGTAAAGCTTCATGTACGGCACATCCTCGCCAAGCTCAACCTGACTTCACGGGTTGAGGCAGCCGTCTTTGCCGTGGAGCAGAAGGTTGGCCAGCTCGGCAAAGGTCGTTAGCGCATTAGTGTCGCAGTTGAGGCAGACTTTATTTTCTGCTGACGTCGCCGATGTCGAATATCGGCGCCTGATAGCTGCTCCGGCTACGACGACGTTGAATAATGTTCATCAGCATCGCACCCAAAAGGCCGCCGACCAAGACTAGCGCCGCAGTTTCCAGCATGGGCCAGTTGGTCTTTTCCAGATTTTCCTGTTGTAGGCGCTCACGCTCTTTCTCAATGGCTGCCATGCGGCTTTCCATGGCCAGAATCTGTTCCTTGAGTTGGTTGTAGGAAGACTCGGTTTGCGCGAGTTTGGTGGCCATGTCATCCTGATGGGTGAATGAGTCTGCAGCTTTCTCTTGTAGAGCCCCATCAGTAACACCCACCGCTTGGGTGGCTCCCGCAGTTCCAACGCCGCTACTAATACTCAATCGATCCTTGGTACTTTCCGCAGATTTTTGGGTAGATTTCTCTATCGGTGTCGGTACCGGCGCTGGGGTTTGTGCCGGCGGTGCAGGTTCCGCCACAGCGGGAGTCGGCACCGCTACAGGCGAGATTTTCTGTGGCTTGGGTATATAGGGGCCAATACGCTTCTTCGGGATGTTGGCCGGAATCTGCAATTCTATATTTTCCGGTAGGGGGGCATTATCCGTGATGCCTTCAAGCGCTGCAGAATTGGCACTACGCACGATGTTCTTGAATTTTGCGCGGGCTTTAGGTTGGAGCGGATAACGAGTCTTCGCCATCGTTTCAAGTGACGAACTCGATGGCGCAGGTTGGGAGTCCATATCCTTCACGATGGTGGGCGCGGGGCTGCGCGGCACGGCCAACACGGCAGGTGTTTGGAGTGGCACGGGTTCGTAGCGCAATTCCCGACTCGGCGAAGGCAGAAGAACGTAGTCTCGGGCAATCTGAAAACCACAGGCAATGGTCAGCCGAAATTCTAGGACGGGTTGATTAAATTCGGCCCCATGTATCGTGATGAGTGTCTGGGATCCCGCATCTTTCTTCTTCAGTTCGATTGTCGCTTTACGCGGGAAGAATTGAATATCGCTGCCAGTTGAGTGGGGCGATAGCTGAATGCATTCCGCAGAGATATTGCCCGCCTCGAGCAACGGAACCTCAAGCACCAGGGGCTCACCCATCACCGGGGTGCCCATCACCTTACCCAAGCCCACGGCGCCGACCGGCAGGGGCGCGAGCGCCAGAGCCATGCATATGAGCAATAGACGACTTGTGGCGGGGCGAACTTGTAGGTGCTTATGCATTTGAATCGGGCGCGTGATAATCCTAGCCATTTTGCGTAACCTCGGAGCGAATAAACAAACAATACATGCTATTGACGTTGCGGCATATTGTATTCGATACCATTGAAAATGGTCCCCAATATTGGCCAAGCCTCCGCCTCTGCGATAATACCTGCCTTCTGGCCGCATCGGCCTGTTTTCACACCCGCACTGGTGCGGGGAATCCCATGACAGAATCCATTGATAGCTTTGCTGCACTGCAACTGCCGGTCGCTTTGCTGACGGCCCTCTCGGACGTTGGCTATGAAACGCCATCGCCGATTCAGGCGGCCTGCATTCCCCTCATTTTGGCCGGACGCGATCTGCTTGGCGAGGCACAAACCGGTACTGGCAAGACGGCGGCCTTTGCGCTACCGCTGTTGGCGCGGCTCGATCTAGCCAAAAAAGTACCCCAGGTCCTCGTGCTGACACCGACGCGCGAACTGGCAATCCAGGTCGCCGAGGCCTTCCAGAAATACGCTCATCACATGCCAGGCTTCCATGTGCTGCCAGTGTATGGCGGTCAGAGCATGGTGATCCAGTTGCGCGCCTTGTCACGCGGGGCGCACATCATTGTCGGTACGCCAGGCCGGGTCATGGATCACCTCGAGCGCAAGAGCCTGAACCTCGACGGCTTGCAAACGCTGGTGCTCGACGAGGCCGACGAGATGCTACGCATGGGCTTCATCGATGATGTCGAGTGGATTCTCGAGCACACGCCAGCGGCACGCCAGACGGCGCTTTTTTCGGCGACCATGCCCGATCCGATTCGTCGTATCGCCCAGCGTTACCTGCGGGAACCCGAGCAGGTGAAAATTCGCTCTGCGACCACGACGGTGGCAGCTATCAAGCAGCGCTACTGGCAAGTGCGCGGCGCGGACAAGCTTGAAGCGCTGACCCGCATGCTCGAAGTCGAGGAAGAATTCGAGGCGGCCCTGATTTTCGTGCGCACCAAGCTGGCCACCGTCGATCTGGCCGAGAAGCTCGAGGCGCGCGGCTATGAGGCGGCGGCCCTGAACGGTGACATGACACAGGGGCTGCGCGAGCAGGTGATCGAAAGGCTGAAAAGCGGCAGCCTCGACATCGTCGTCGCTACCGACGTGGCAGCACGCGGACTGGATGTGCCGCGCATCAGCCACGTCATCAACTACGATGTGCCCTACGATACCGAAGCTTACGTGCATCGCATCGGCCGCACGGGGCGGGCCGGCCGCACCGGCAATGCCATTCTTTTCGTTGCGCCACGCGAAATGCGCATGCTCAAAGCCATCGAGCGCGCCACGCGCCAGCCGATCGAGGCAATTCAGATGCCGACGCGCGGCGAAGTGGCCGAGCGTCGCGTCACCCAATTCAAGCAGCAGATTCTCGATGTGCTGGGCGAAGAAAATCTCGATTTCTTCTTTGAAGTGGTACGCCGCATGGAAAGTGAGGAGAACATCGCTACGCGCCAGATCGCCGCAGCGCTGGCTTTTCTCGCCCAGCGCGAGCGTCCCCTGCAGCCACTTGGCGTTGATGCGCCGGCCACCCCTGAGTTTCAGGCAGCACCGCAACGCACCGAGCGGCCACCCTTCGCCGAACGTTCCGAACGTGGTGAACGGCATGAGCGTACTGAGCGCCCTGAACGTACCGAGCGTCCCGCCAACGCCGAGTGGACAGAGCGCCCTGCGCGCACTGAGCGTCCGCCCCGTGAGCCGCGAGCCTTTGCTGCCGGTAAAGTGGTGCGTTACCGTATCGAGGTTGGCCGCAACCAAGGCGCCCTACCGAAGGAAATCGTCGGCGCCATCGCCAACGAGGGTGGCATCGAGGGCAAGCTTATCGGCCAGATTAATTTGTTCGACGATTACAGTACGGTCGAATTGCCTGAACTGCCGGCAGAAGTGCTTGAAATCCTCAAGCGGACGCGTGTGCGCCAGTTACCGCTGAAAATCCGCGTGGCGGAAGTCGGGGAAGGTGAAGTGCGCCGACCCGCCCGGCCGCGCTGGGAAAAGGAACACGAATCGGCTCGGGATGCGTCTGAGCGCCGTCCCGCCAGCGCCGACTTTCCGGCGCGCCCCAGACGGGACGCCCCGCATACTGCCAGCGCCGATTTTTCGGCAAAGCCGCCTTACCGGGGTGACAAGAAGCCGGCTGGGGAATGGGCAGGCAAAGGAGGGGCCGGGAAGCCTTTTGGAAAACCGCCGGGGAAAAAATATCCTCCCCGCTGATGCTGCCACTTGTTATTGAGGACCTATCATGCACAACGGATTGCCCATGACGCCGCTCGCTTCATTGATCGCCGGTATCCTGATCTTCATCTTTCCGAAGATGCTGAATTACATCGTGGCGATTTATCTGATCGTGATTGGCGTGCTGGGTTTGACTGGGCACATGGCACTGTGAAACTTGGTGGAACGGGTGCTTACTTCTTGTAACTGCCCCTTTCGCACCAGTAGCGCGTACCAGCCGAAGCCGGTTGCTGACTTTGGAAAAGATTTGCGGCCCGCACGCAGTTTAAGTAATTGAAGCTCATCTGGTTTTTCTCATAGTCGGGCAGTGATGCCGCAGAGTCGAATGTGGCGAGATGAATTCGCAGGTTGCCCGTCATGGTATTCCCGCGATACAGCGTGTAGGTATCATTCCCCATCAGTTCGATATTACATGCCGACAGGATGGTGATCGCGAACCCGGCTATTGCAATGATGTTCAATTTCATGAAATTGCTCCTCGAGTAAGGGGAATCGACTCCGAGCAGTCTAACGCATGTCGCGTGCTTCAATCAGCACCGTTGTGGCGCCGTTAGTCAGCCAGAGTTGCCCGTCCTCAATCGTGCATTGCAAGTTCATACCGCGCTCGACCAAGGCGGCAAGCGCAGCGGATTGCGCGGTTTCTATGGCGAGTACGCGCAAATTCGTCAGTCGTGACAATGCCTTGCCCTCCTTGCCCCACCAGATTTCGGCAGCCTTTCCACCATAGACGAGGACGACGACTTCGGCCGCGCGTCCGGCGGCTTTACGCAAACTGCGCTCATCGGGTAGGCCGACTTCGATCCAGCGCTCAATCGTGCCGGCGTAGTCTTTCTGCCATAGTGCCGGCTCATCCTCGGTCGACAGGCCGCGGCCAAATTCCAGACGTGTGTCGGCGAACATGAGAAAAGCGAGCAGCCGCATCATCATGCGTTCGTCGGTTTCGGACGGATGCCGCGCGAGTCTAAGATGGTGTTCGCCGTAGTAGGGGCGATCCATGTCGGCGATATTGACGGTCGCCTTGAAGATGGTGGATTTGAGTGCCATGGTTGTGTTGGGCGCCGTCCCGCCAGCGCCGACTTTCTCAGTCGATGAAGTTCCAGTTGTCCGTGCTGCAGGCGAGCGCAGTCCCTCGGTCAGCGTGCCAGTCACCCAGCACCCAGCGTTGGCAGGACCGACCATCAACCGCGTGCGTATGCTGTCCCTGATGATGGGTATGGCCGTGGATAATGGCTTGGGCGCCGTGCTGACGTAAGGTAGCGATGACGGTATCCGGATTCGCATCCATGACCGCTGGTGTCTTGATCTTTTTTTCGCCTTCGCTACGCTGGCGCAAAGCGGTGATTTCCGCCTTGCGCGCGGCGAGTGGTCGTGCCAGAAAGCTGGCTTGCCAGGCGGGGGCGCGCACCATGCGGCGAAAGCCTTGGTAGTCGGCATCGTCGGTGCAGAGTAAGTCGCCGTGGGTGAGCAGCGTTGTGACTCCAGCGATGTCGCGCAGGCAGGGATCGGGCAGCAGCGTTAGTTGGGCCGCGCTGGCGAAGGCGTTGCCGGCCAGAAAATCACGGTTGCCCGCCATGAAGAAGAGCGCGACGCCAGCTTCGGACGCTCTATGCAATGCCGCGACGATACTGGCGTTGAACGGGTCGGCCAGATCGTCGTCGCCTGCCCAGTAGTCGAACAGGTCGCCGAGGATGGTCAAACGTTTGGCGCTCCGTGCCGGGCCGGCAAGAAACGCCAGAAAACGCGCAAGCGTGGCAGGTTCGTCCGGGGACAGATGAAGGTCGGAAACGAAAAATTCTGTCCCGGAGTGCACGGGATCAGGCGACGACTTCCGCCTTTTCGATCACAACGTCTTCGAGCGGCACGTCCTGGTGAAAGCCCTTGTTGCCGGTCTTGACGCCCTTGATCTTGTCGACGACATCCATGCCGTCGGTGACGCGGCCGAACACGCAGTAGCCCCAGCCTTGGCCCGAGGGCGCGCGGTGGTTGAGGAATTCGTTATCGCCGACGTTGATGAAGAACTGCGCGGTGGCCGAATGCGGGTCGTTGGTGCGCGCCATGGCAACGCTGTAGCGGTCGTTCTTCAAGCCATTCGCCGCTTCATTTTCGACCGGATCAAGGGTGGCCTTTTCCTTCATGCCGACACCAAAGCCACCGCCCTGGATCATGAAATTGCTGATGACGCGATGGAATACCGTACCGTCGTAGTGAGCTGATTCGACGTAGGAAAGAAAGTTGGCGACCGTCTTGGGTGCTTTCTCGGCATCCAGTTCGAGGGTAATGACGCCATGGTTGGTGGTGAGTTTTATCATTTCGATGCTTCCTTCTTTTCCTGTAACAGTTTGGCTGATTCGATCACGATCGGTGATTGGGGCACGTCCTGGCGGCCGGTGGCGACCTTGCCGATTTTTTGTACGACATCCAGTCCCTGCACGACCTTGCCGAACACGGCATAACCCCAACCGTCCGGTGAGGGATAGTCGAGTCCGGGGTTGTCCTTGGTATTGATGAAGAACTGGGCCGACGCGGAATGCGGGTCGGAGGTGCGCGCCATGGCGATGCTGCCGACGACGTTTTTAAGGCCATTTTTCGCCTCATTCTGGATCGGTGCGCGCGTCGCCTTTTCCTTCATGCCGGCTTCGAAGCCACCGCCCTGGATCATGAAGTTGTCGATGACGCGATGGAAGATGGTGCCGTTATAGAAGCCGTCCTTGACGTATTGCAGGAAGTTTTCGACGGTTTTCGGTGCCTTTTCAGCGTTGAGTTCGATGACGATCACGCCCTGACTGGTTTTCAGTTCAACCTGCGGATTGGCGGCCAGAGCGGGGAACGAGAGACAAAATGCGGACAACAAAATCAGTAACTTCTTCATGGGGAACTCTCCAGCAAATATCCAGGGGTGATCAGGTGGCGTCTTCGTGAGCGATTTTCCAGCGCCCATCTTCCTTGATCCAGTATTGGCGCTTCTGCATCTGGTTTGACAGGTTGCTGCTCTGGTAGTCTTGCTCAAAGGTGACGACGACGTATTCATCTTTGCCAGGATTACGGAACATGCTGATGTTTTGCGTACCTACCTTGATCCATTGCTTGCCGGCATTGACCTTTTTCTTCTGCGCGATCCAGGCGGCGAGATCCTTGCCATCGCCCGAAAAATCTTTTGAGTAATGGCGCGCATAGCGCTCAATATCCAGGCTTTCCCAGTCGAGTCGCCAATCGTCGATAACGCTCAGGAGCGATTTGCGCTCGGCCTGCCAGTTGTCGAGCGTGAGCCATTCGATGCTGTTGCTGATGATGATGGGGGTGGTGCCGATCTGCAGGTTTTTTGCCAGCGCATCGAGATCGGTGTTGGCGAGTACCACGCAGCCATCCGAGGCTTTCGGCGGGCGCGAGAAGGTGTCGGAAGGCGTGCCGTGCAGCCAGATGCCGTGACCGTTGCGCCCCTTCATCTTGTCCCAGTCGTTGGGATAGTTGATGGGGAAAGCGCCGCTGCCGTAAAAGTCGCCGAGTTTCTGGCGCGACAGGCTGGAGGTGACGTGATAAACGCCAACCGGCGTTTTCTTGTCGCCTTCCCTGAGTTTGTCGGCGCCGAGTTTGCCGTGGGTGATGTAATAGTCGGCGACAAAGCGCGGTGTGCCATGGTCGTTTTGGTAAAGGTAGAGCCGCGATTTCTGCGTATCGACCACGACGGCATGTTTCTGATCTGGCCGCAATTGCAGCAGGTAGCGCGGCACCTGCGCTTCGGTCGGCTTGTTCTGGTAAGCGCGCAGGCGGGCAATCGCTTCAGCGCGGAGGTCGGCGACCTGTTCGACGGCAGTCACCGCACCGCTGCCGCCAAAGCTGGTCAGCGGGGTGATGCGCGCCATCAGCAAGTCACCCTTGATGAGGTGGCCGAGACGAAAGTTGGGGTAAGCCTTGAGCATCGCCTCGGTTTCGTTGAGTGCGGCTTCCCAGTGATTTTTTTCGATTTGCTCGAACACGTGCGCCAGCAGCGGTTCAGGACCAGAATCGGTGTAACGCGGCAGAACCGGGTTGGCCGCCATGACACCCTGCAGGCAGAAAAAGCTTGCCAGGGCGGCGCCCATCAGTTTGGTTGCAAAATTCATCCGCCCACCCGCTCTTCCTGAATTAGCCATTTGCCGTCATGCTTGATCATCACCAGGGTTTTGCCGGAGGATGAACCGAAGTGGGCAGATTTGTAATTCTGGCGGAATCGTACGACGACCTTATCTGTGCCTTCGCTCTTGATGGCCAGTTTATCGTGGCCCACCTCGATTTTGCCTGGCTTGCTGACGCGCTGGCTACGCTCAGTTTCCCATGCCTTGCGCGACTGGCCATCCGGCGTCAGGAACTCCTTGGCGTAGTGCGACAGGTAGGTTTTGACATCCTTCTTCGACCAGGCGGTGAGCCAGCCATCGACGGCTGCAGTGATTTCGCTGTGAATGTCGCCGAGTTTGGCTGGCTCAGCCTTGGCGGGTTCCGGTTTGGGTGGCGGTGCTGGTTTGATTTCGGCTGGCTTGACTTCGACAGGTTTGGTCACGCCAGGCGGGGGCAGGGGCTGAGTCGGTTTGACGGGTTCTGCGGCCTTGCTTTCTACACTGGCGACGATCACCGGTACTGGCGAAGTCACGGGAGAAAGGATGGGTGCGGTAGTTTTTCCCGGTGCCGTCTTGTCAGCGCCGACTTTGATGGCAGGGCCACCAACCAGTTCGTTGATCATGGCCAACTTGGTTTGTGCCGAGGCGTTGGAAGAGTCGATCTGCAATGCCTTGCCATACGCATCGCTGGCCAGTCGCGAGTAGATGTCGCCGAGATTTTCGTGCGCGGTGGCGTAGGCCGGATGGGTGCGAATCGCCATTTCCAACGCTTGTTTGGCCTTGTCGTACTGCTTTTGCTGGGCGTAGATCACTGCAAGGTTGTTGTAGGGTTCGGGTAATTCCGGAAAATCTTCGGTGAGCTTCTGAAAGATCGCAATGGCTTCGGTGGGCTTGTTCAGGCCGGTGAGGATGATGCCCTTGAGAAAGCGCCCTTGTGCATCCTTCGGTTTGCCGGCCAGGTGGCGATTGACTTGCTCAAGCGCCTTGGCATGCTGGCCGGCCTTGAACAACTGGTTGGCGTCGTCGAGACTGTCGGCACGGGCGGGCCAGGCGCTTAGGCCAAGCACTGCCAGCCCCATGGCCAATACGAAAACCCGCGAGAAAAACCGCGCACTGTGGCGAAGACGAAAGGCGGTCGAAAAAGCGGGCAAAATAGGCATGCGGTGTCTGGTCCGTACGAGGAAATTCAACGTATGATTCTAACAAAGATGCAACGCTCAGCGTGCCGCTGGGCAGCGTTCTAAAGCCGCAATACGATGCTTTTACTTCCCTTCTTTATGGGCTTTTCACGGCCCTTGTTTCAATTGAGCCGATTTCCATGCTGAAAATCTACAATTCTCTCGCCCGCGCCTCCCAGGAATTTGTGCCGATCGAACCCGGCAAAGTGCGTCTCTACGTTTGTGGCATGACGGTGTATGACTATTGCCATCTGGGGCATGGGCGGGTAATGGTCGTTTTCGACATGGTGGTGCGTTGGTTGCGGGCGAGCGGGCTCGAAGTGACTTATGTACGTAATATCACCGATATTGACGACAAAATCATCAAACGTGCCGCTGAAAACGGTGAAACGGTGCGGGCGCTGACTGATCGTTTCATCGGCGCCATGCATGGAGATGCCCGGGCGTTAGGGGTGCAGTCGCCTGATCACGAACCGCGCGCGACCGAATTTGTGCCGCAGATGCTCGACTTGATTGGTGCGCTGGAAAAGAACGGCTATGCCTACCTTGCCGCCAATCACGACGTTTGCTATTCAGTACGTAAATTTTCCGGTTACGGCAAGCTTTCCGGCAAGTCGATCGAGGATCTGCGTGCCGGCGAACGCGTTGATGTGGTGGAGGGAAAACAGGATCCGCTCGACTTCGTGCTCTGGAAACACGCCAAGCCTGAAGAGTCGGCCGAGGTGAAGTGGCAATCGGCCTGGGGCACCGGGCGCCCCGGCTGGCACATCGAGTGCTCGGCGATGAGTTCGCAATTGCTCGGCCCGCACTTTGATATCCATGGTGGCGGTCAGGACTTGCAGTTTCCCCACCACGAAAACGAGATCGCCCAGAGCGAGGGCGCTCATGGCAAGACCTTCGTCAATTACTGGATGCACAACGGCTTTGTGCGCGTTGATAACGAAAAAATGTCGAAATCGCTCGGCAATTTTTTCACCATCCGCGACATCCTCAAGAAGTACGATGCCGAAGTGGTGCGTTTTTTCATCCTGCGTGCCCACTATCGTAGCCCGCTCAACTACTCAGACGCGCACCTTGATGATGCGCGTGCTGGGTTGACGCGGCTTTACACCGCACTCAAGGGCTTTGATGTGCTGGGTGAAGTTGACTGGGACGAGGCGTATGCCTGCCATTTTCGCGATGCGATGGATGATGACTTCGCCACGCCCGAAGCTGTGGCTGTGTTGTTCGACATTGCCAACGAGCTTAATCGCAACAAGGATGCAAAGCTTGCCGCCCAACTCAAGGGGCTGGGTGGAGTGCTGGGGCTGTTGCAGCGTGATCCGGTCGAGTTTCTGCAGGCGGCTCCAGTGGCGGACGACGTTCTGAGAGCGGCGGAGATCGACGCTAAAGTCGGCGCTCGCAATATGGCGAAAATGACCAAAAACTATGCTGAAGCGGATCGAATTCGCGACGAACTCAAATTTGCCGGCATCGTGCTGGAGGACGGTCCGCAAGGAACGGCCTGGCGGCGGGGATAGTCGTCCCATGCCGGCATAAAAAAGGATAAATTTCTCATGTTGTGCCGACTACTCTTGCTGGGTTTATTGGGCGCGGGGTACGCTACCGTCGATGCGGCAACGGATGAGTTTGAGGCGCCACAAGTCGTCGCTCTGCTTGAACAGGGGCGGGCGGCCGAAACCGGGATCGGCGGCTACAAACGGCCGGGTTTGGCGTTGGCGCTGTATTGCGATGCCGGGGAGATGGGGAGTTCCGAGGGTTTTTTCCACGTTGGCCGGATATTGCAGGCGCCCGCTTCTGTCTGGCATAAGCCTGCACTGGCCAATGCCTATCTCGCACTGGCTTCCCGGCTCGGTCATCAGCAAGCGGGAGAACTCCATGATCCGACAGTTGCCAATGCGTTATTGCCGGAGCTTTGTCGCGACTTTGAAGAAGCTATGGCTAAGGAGAGCTTCGATATCGAGGGCTATCTGATGGCCTTGACGCCGGCCCGGCGAAAAATCGCGGCACTGATCCGTCAGCATGCGCCACGTTACGCTGTCGATGCGCGCTTCGGGCTGGCCGTTGCCATGGCCGAGTCAAACCTCAATCCTTTGGCGGTTTCACCGAAAAATGCGCAAGGCGTGATGCAGTTAATCCCTGACACGCAAGAGCGCTTCGGCGTTAAAAAACCTTTCGATCCCGAAAGCAGCATTCGTGGCGGTTTGACCTATTTGAAATGGTTGTCGGCGCGCTTTGGCGGTGATTTGACGCTGGTTGCGGCGGCTTACAACGCCGGCGAAGGGATGGTCGACAAATATCAGGGCGTCCCGCCCTTCCCGGAAACTCGGCACTATGTGCGCCGTGTCATGTATTTTTCGGGGTACCCCTTGCCGGAACGGAACAAAACGCCCCTATTGCGATAGTCGGCGCTAGCAAGACGGTATTGCCCATTTGCCCAATTATGTCCCGAGATGCACCGGGATGCGCTGTGCGCCGAAGGGTTTGTCGAAATGCCCGAAGCGCCCGGCGATAGCGCTGCCGCAGTGCTGGCAGTGCCCGGTGTTGTCCAGCGCGTAATTTAATATTTCATACCAGTCACGTTGAATCACGGGCTTGCCGCAACCAGGGCAATAGGTGGCGTCGCCTGCGCGGTCATGCACATTTCCTGTATAGACATAGCTCAGGCCGGCATGCATGGCGATCTTGCGGGCGCGGGCCAGCGTGGCGGGCGGCGTGGCAGGCGCATCCAGCTTGTAGTCGGGATGGAAGGCCGAGAAGTGCAGCGGCACATCGGGGCCAAGTTCCTGGTAGCACCAGGCCGCCAGCGCTTTCAATTCGGCGTCGCCGTCATTGTGGCCGGGAATCAACAGCGTGGTGAGTTCGATCCAGCAGTCGGTTTCATGGTGCACCATCGCAATCAGGTCGAGTACGGGTTGCAGGTGACCGACGCAGAGCTTGAAGTAGAACGGGTCCGAAAATGCTTTCAAATCGATGTTGGCGGCGTCCATCTTGGCGTAAAACTCGCGCGCCGCCGGCAGATGCATGTAGCCCGCCGTGACCGCGACAGTCTGGATGCCGAGCGCGTGGCAGGCGTCGGCAGTATCCATGGCATATTCGGCGAAGATTACCGGGTCGTTGTAGGTGAAGGCGACGCTGTGTGCCTGGTAGCGCCTGGCCGCCTGCGCGATGGTTTCCGGACCGGCCTGATCCATCAGGCGATCCATATCGCGCGACTTGGATATATCCCAGTTCTGGCAGAACTTGCAGGCAAGGTTGCAGCCGGCCGTGCCGAAGGAGAGGATGCTCGATCCGGGATAAAAATGGTTGAGCGGCTTCTTTTCGACCGGGTCGATGCAGAAACCGGAACTGCGACCATAGGTGGTGAGAACCATCTGGCCATCTTGATTGGCACGCACGAAACAGGCAGCGCGCTGGCCATCGTGAAGCTTGCAGTCGCGCGGGCAAAGATCGCATTGAATGCGACCGTCTGCCAGCCTATGCCACCAACGGGCAGGGGAACCCGTCAGGATTTCTCCGCTTCTTTCCATTTTTGCACCTCGTAGCGATAGAGCTTCACGTCCGGCGCCCAGAAGTCAGCGGTGAAGCCCGCTTTCTGTTTGAGATGGGAAAAGTACTGCGATGGTTCCGGCAAACTTTCCCATACTTGTGGCAGGAAGGTGCCGCGCCGGCCGTGGCATTCAAAGATCATGCCGTCGGTGCCCGGCCGCATTTGGCGGATGGCATCGGCTTCATCGGAGAAATTCATTGGCGTTGCCGGCGTCAGCAACGACACCTCGACGCGGGTGTGCCCCAGCTCTTCGCGGCTGAGTGGCTTGAAGCGCGGATCGCGGAAGGCGGCAGCCTTGGCGTTGGCGCGGACGTCCGCATCGAGCGGGCGCCAGGCTTCCAGCGAACCGATGCAGCCGCGTAGTTGGCCGTGCTGCGTCAGGGTGACGAAGGTGGCGCCGGGTTGCGCCAGCGCCGCATGCGCGGGTTCGGCCTGGGGAACTTCCCCGAATTCGCCGGCAATGGCATTGCGGGCGCGCGTCAGCAGGGCGTTGCCCAAGAGGTCGTCAGGCATGATCTAGCTCCATGAAAGCGAAACTGGCGTAGCCGACGACGCGCGACTTGTCGCCTGCCGTATCGCCGGAATTGCGCAGATCGAGCAGGTGCGGCTTGAGTCCGCGCCGCTGCGCTACTTCGAGGATGCCGTTGATCGGCGTCGCGCCGCAGGCTTGCTCGTGATCGACCAGCAGGCGCAGATGGGCGATGTCCTCGGTGGTCTGGTGGTCGCGGTGCTGAGCGTCCGCATAGGGATGGTAGTGTGAAAGGTCGGAACTGATGACGATCAGCGTTTCCGGTCCGCCCCAGAGCAGATCCAGCACCTCGGCAACTTCGTCCGGTGTGGCATAGCCGACGGCGAAGGGGACGAGGCTGAAGTCGGTCAGCACCTGCTGCAGGAAGGGCAGTTGCACTTCCAACGAATGCTCGGCGGCATGGGCGGCATCGTGATGGATTACCTGCGGTAGTTTGAGCGCCGCGGCGATGGCGGCCTGATCGAGCGGCACCGTGCCCAAGGGGGTGGCGAAGCCCGTGCCGCCGGGTACGGCCAGCCCACGGACGGCGACACGGTGGCAGGGGCCGAGCAAAACGACACGGCGGATCGTCTTGGCATGGGGTTCGAGCAACGCATAGGCGCTGGCCGCCACCGGCCCGGAGTAGATGTAGCCGGCGTGCGGGCAAATCAACACCTTGGGCCTGCCCAAAGTCGGCGCTGGCGGGACGGCGGCGGCGAGCATCTGTTTGATATCCGCAGCCAGCAAGGCGGGTTCGCCAGGGTAAAACATGCCGGCGACGGCCGGCGGGCGGATCGTGTGATGAAAATCCATGGCAATACTCCTTTCTGTCCGCAGGGCGGAGCTGAAGAAAGAGGATTCAGGCCAGCAAGGCGATACCTGCAATAAAGCCTGCGCCGATCGCTGCAAGACCCGGCAATACGCGATGTGCCAGTGGCTTCCCGCCGATGGCTATGATCAGCCCAGACTTGAAAATCAGGTTCGACAGGGTTGCCAGACCGATGGCGACCACCGCCGGGTTGGCGCCGAGCGTGAGTTGATTGAAGAGGCGCAGGGTGGATAGTGTGACGGCATCGACGTCGGTGAAGCCGGAGACGAGGGCGACGAGATAGAGACCTTGGCTGCCCGCGATGTCCTGCAGCCATGCCGAGAGCAGCAGTATTGCGCCATAGAGCAGGCCAAAAGATAAGGCGGTGCGGATCTCGGTCGGGTTTTTTACTTCGGGCAGTGGCAGGTCGCCGGCCGCAGTGA
>Ga0315268_10002707_pt1 | contig 19816 bp, 21 predicted proteins | sample C1_top_MG_FD_204535 | JGI IMG/M metagenome (GOLD analysis project Ga0315268, IMG submission 204535) | Sediment microbial communities from Yellowstone Lake, YNP, Wyoming, USA - C1_top | ecosystem: Environmental > Aquatic > Freshwater > Lake > Sediment | place: USA: Wyoming | collected 2017-08-01
CATGCTGCGCGCGATGGGCCGGCATCCGAACCGCCCCGGGCACATCCACATGATGGTCTACCGCGACGGCTACGTGCCGCTGACGACGCACCTGTTTCCAGCCGACAGCCCGTACCTCGACAGCGACGCGGTGTTCGGCGTGCGCGACAGCCTGATCGTGCCCTTCGAGCGCCACGCCGCGGGCAAGGCGCCCGACGGCCGCGTGCTGGACAGGCCGTTCCACAGCGCGCAGTACGATTTCGTGCTCGCGGCCGCGACATGAAGATCGGCAAGGCCACTGTCGCCGAGTCGGCGATCTGCGCCTCGGACGACGAGACCATCGTCGTGCGCGGCGCCGATCTGTGCCGCGACCTGATCGGCAAGGTCTCGTTCACCGACTACTTCTGGCTGCTCGTGACCGGGCAGCGGCCGAGCGCGATGGCGAGCCGGATTCTCGACGCGACCCTGGTCGCGATCGCCGAGCATGGCCTCGTCCCGAGCGTGCAGGCGAGCCGCATGACGCTCGCCGCAGCGCCCGAGGCGATCCAGGGCGCGGTGGCGGCCGGCATCCTGGGTTGCGGCTCGGTGATCCTGGGTGCGTCGGAGACGGCGGGGCGGCTGTTCCTGCGCGTCGACGGATTGGCGCGCGACAAGGCGCTGCCGCTCGAGGCCGCCGCCGCCGAGGTCGTGCGCGAATTGCGCTCGGCCAAGCAGGCGATCCCCGGCTACGGCCACCCGCTGCACAAGGCGCGCGACCCGCGCGTCGCGCGCCTGTTCGAAGTGGCGGCGCAGGTCGGCACGCCCGGGCACTTCATCGCCATCGCCGACGCGGTTGAAAAAGTACTGCCTGCGATCACCGGCCGCGACCTGCGCCTGAACGTGTCGGCCGCGATCCCCGCGGTGCTGCTCGACGTGGGGTTCCCGGCCGAGGCGCTCAAGGGCGTGCCGATCCTCGCCCGCTGCGCCGGCCTGATCGGCCACCTGACCGAGGAGCTGGCGCGGCCGATCGGCTTCGCGCTGTCGTACCAGGCCACGCGCGAGCAGATCTACACCGGCATGCTGCCGCCGGGCGTGACGCTGAAGACGACGCAGGAGTAGGCGCATGCCCAAGGTCCTGGACGGCGTGCGCGTGCTGGAGCACGGCACCTTCATCACCGGCCCTGCCGCGGCGATGCTTCTGGGCGACCTGGGCGCCGATGTGGTCAAGGTCGAGCAGCCGGCAGGCGACCCGTTCCGCGCCTTCCGCGGCGGCCTGTACAGCCCGCACTACCAGACCTACAACCGCAACAAGAAGAGCGTCACGCTCGACACGCGCGACAAGGCCGACCTGCTGCTCTTCGACAAGCTGGTCGGCGAGGCCGACGTCTACATCCAGAACTTCCGCCCCGGCGTGGCCGAGAGGCTCGGCGCCGGCGAAGCGCGGCTGCGCGAGTTGAACCCGGGCCTGATCTACTGCGCGATCAGCGGCTTCGGCGCCGACGGCCCTGCCGCGCAGCGGCCGAGCTACGACACGGTGGCACAGGCGGCGAGCGGGTTTCTCAAACTGCTGGTCAACCCCGCCAGCCCGCGCGTCGTCGGCCCGGCCATCGCCGACGCGCTGACCGGGTTCTACGCGGCATACGGCATCCTCGGCGCGCTCTATGAACGCGAGAAGCGTGGCACGGCGAAAGGGCGCGTGGCGCAGGAAGGCAGCTCGGCGCAGAAAGGCAGCCCGGCGCAGCAAGGCGGCAGCCGCGGGCGCCGCGTCGAAGTCTCGATGCTCGAGGCGATGACGCACTTCAACCTCGACGCCTTCACGCACCTGTTCTCCGAGGGCGAGGTGATGGGGCCGTTCAGCCGACCGCGCGTGTCGCAGTCCTACGTGCTGCCTTGCGCCGACGGCAAGTGGATTGCGCTGCACATGAGCTCGCCGGCCAAGTTCTGGACGGGCCTGGCGCAGGCGATCGAGAAGCCTGAGCTGTTCGACGACCCGCGCTTCGCGACGCGCGAGGCGCGCATCGCGAACCAGGAGCTGCTGATCGAGTTGCTGACCGGCCTGTTTCGCACGCGCGATCGCGCCGAGTGGTGCCGCCGCCTCGAGGCGCTGGACGTGCCGTACGCGCCGATGTACGCCACCGACGAGGTGCCCGAGGACCCGCAGGCGAAGCACCTGCAACTCTTCATCGATGCGGTGCATCCTGCACATCCGCAGGGCAGCCGCTGGCGCACCGTGCGCTCGCCGGTCAGCTTCGACGGCGAGCGCGCGCTCGACGTGACCGCGCCGCCACTGCTGGGCGATCACAACGCGGTGCTGCGCTCGGGGGCATCGCCCTGGGCACCGCGGGCCTCGTAGACGACGAGGAGGTCGCCGCCTGGAACAGACCACGCTGTACCGTCTGGTGCAGCAGCATGCCGAGACCTTCAACGCCCAAGGTCGCCGCCGCCTCGGGTGCGAGCCTGCCCTCCTTCATCAAGGACGAGTCCGATGCGTTCCTCGAGTGCGGCATCCGGGCTGAGCCTGATCACCACATTCGATGGCTTCGGCCGGCGTCTTGATCAAGTAGCGCGATGCAGGCAGGAAGGCCACCCTGAATCTGCTGGCGTTCCGAGGGCACCGCGCAAGGAGGCAGGCTTTCAGCTCGGAAAAGTGCAGGCCGGACTGGAGCCGACTGACTGGAAGTCGTTCGACGAGGTGGGCGCAGGCACCCGGGAGATCCGCATCGGTGATGCCAAGGGCATCTTCCGGGTGATGTACGTCGCCAAGTTCGAGGAGGCGGTTTACGTTCTGCACTGTTTCCAGAAGAAGACGCAGGCCACGTCGAAGCAGGACCAGGCCATTGCCACGGCGCGCTATCGCGCCGTGGTGAATGCAAGAAGGGGCAAACGATGACGATCGATACCGAGATCCGCCACGTCACGAAGGCTGGCGCCAATCTGTTCCTGGAGCTGGGCTTCTCGGCATCGGAAGCCAGGAAGCTGCACGCCGCCTCGCGCAAGCAGATCAACGACACCCGCTTGCTCAAGCAGCAGTTGATGGCCGAGATCTCGAACTGGATCGCCGAGCATCAGCTCAGGCAGGCCGATGCGGCACAGATCCTGATGGTTTCGCGCCCGCGCGTCTCTGAGGTCGTGAACCAGAAGACTGCGAAGTTCACGATCGACACGCTGGTGGAAATGCTCAGTCGCGTAGGCAAGCCCGTTCGCCTGGCGGTGGGCTGAACCCATCGAAACGGCCGAGGCTCAAGCATCCGCATCCCGTAGCGTTACGCGACACAATCTGCGCCTGATCAAGCCGTTCCGGCACAAGGGCCTGTAAGCCTTCTTCGAGAAAGGGAGCCTGGCCGGTATTCAGGCGGCCCATGCATCACGGCTTGCGGCCATGCTCCGGCGACTGAATGAAACGACGAATGCGCAGGGCATGAACCTGCCGGGGTGGGGCCTGCATCCGCTGAAGGGCCGCGACCTCAAGGGGCATTTTTCGGTCTGGGTCAGCGGCAACTGGCGTATGACATTCAGCTTCGACGGCGCCGACGCCGTGCTCGTGAACTACCTCGACTACCACTGAAACCGGAGTCTCAACCATGGCACGCATGTTCAATCCCCCGCACCCTGGCCTGACGCTGCGCGACGATGTCTTGCCCGCCCTGGGGCTGACTGTGACGCAGGCCGCGCAACAGTTGGGCGTTTCGCGCGTGACGCTGTCGCGCGTGCTCAATGGGCGCGCCGCCGTCTCGCCCGAGATGGCCCTGCGCATCGAAGCCTGGCTCGGCGTGGCGCGCGGGGGCGAGGCTCGCCTCTGGCTGGCCGAGCAGAGCGCCTACGACATGTGGCAGGCGGCACAGAAGTTCAAGGCCGTGCCGATGCGTGTGCAGCGTGCGCCCATGACGACTTGAGCTTGCGTCGAGTCTGACCACCAGATTTCGCGGGCGATCCGGAATCGTCGGTGAGGCTGTGGAACGCAAGTCTGTTCGACGACCGGCGCTTCGCGACGCGCGAGGCGCGACGCGCGCATCGCGAAGCAGGAGTTGCTGACAGGCCTGTTCCACCGCCGGCCGCCGATGCATTGACGTCGCGCTCCCCGTGGAGCCATTGCCTGGCTCACACCGAGCGCAACGCCTCCCCGATCGGCATGCGAACCACGCGAACGGCCGCCAGCGCCGTGGCGAGCAGCGTCGCTGCAGTTCCGAGCAGGAACGCGAACACGGCCATCACGGGTTGAAACTCGATCAGCACATGGAACTGGCGCGTGATGCCGGGCGCGGGCGGCATCAGGATGCCTTCGCGCAGGATCGTGAGATCGATCGCCAATGCCATGACGATCCCCAGCGCTGCGCCCAGAATGCCGAGTCCTGCCCCTTCGAGCACGAGCAGCCAGGTCACCTCGGCCACCGACTCGCCGTTCGCACGCAGGTTGCCGATCTCCTGCTTGCGCTCCAGCACCGAGACCGACACGGTGTTGAAGATCCCGAGGACGACGATCGCGAGGATGATGAGCCGGATCACGCCGAACTGCGCGGCGAGCCAATCCACCGAGTGCTGGTAGTAGACCTTGTCGAGTTCCGCGAACGAGGTCGCCTCGAGAGCGGGGAATTCCTTGTCGATGACCTGCTGGACCTGGCCCCAGTCGTCGGTCGAGCGCAGTCCCAATGCGATCAACTCGACACGATCGGTGCCGAGCAGCTTCTGCCCCTGCTCGAGCGGAACGCGGAACAGCGCGTCGTCGATTTCGCGCAGGCCGGTATGGAACACGCCGACGACCGTCAGCTGCGCACGATTGACGCGGCCGCGGTCGTCCTGGACCATGACGGTGAGCTTGCTGATCATGGGTAACGCGCAGACGACCCCCAGCACAGACCGATCGCGGCGACGCCGTTGACGCTCAACGGGTCGCAGCGGGTGCTCGATGGCCAAGAACATGGCCCGCGTGCGGCGGCAAGGGCTTTCGAAGGGCGGCGAATTCAATGAGGTTGCGCCCGAAACGCTCGTGCCGGGCGACGTCGTCCGCTTGTCTGCCGCGGACATGATCCCAGGTGACTTGCGCCTGCTCGTGGCCAAGAACCTGTTCATCAATCAGTCCGTCCTGACCGGCGAGGCCATGCCGGCGGAGAAGTTTCAGACGCCGTATGCCGATGCGGGCGGGGTGACCCTTTCGATCTCCCCAAGATGTGCTTCATGGGACCGAGCGTGGTCAGTGGCCATGCCACCGGCGTGATCGTGCGAACCGGCCCGAGAACGTTCTTCGGCGAACTTCCTGGCCCGCGTGGCCATGCCGCGCCGTCTCAAGGCATCGGCATGGGCGCTTGCGCTTGTCGGCCTGTCGACGGTGGTCCTCTTGAGCGCGATGAATCGCGTGCTGCATTCGGACTTTCGCTCGGCACCGCCGATCCCGGCACTGGCCGGGATTGCAGGAATCGTTGCCTGCATCGTGCGAGGCTGAAGCGCTGGTTGGGCCACCCGCGCACAGCCAGCTCGATGGACATCACTTTCGCTTCACGGCCCATGCGACGGCGCCGGCAACGACGATGACAAGCAGGACCAGCCCCCACATCCCGCCGTAGCCGCCCATCCATCCACCGCCCCACATGCCGCCATTCATCATGGGGCCGTTCTGAGCCCAGACGGCGTCCGTGGCGAGCAACGGGGAAGTTCCAGCGGCAAAGGCAAACAAGCTCTTCATGGTGTCTCCTGAACGACGCGAAGGGATCGAGGAAAACCCGCCATCCTTGCCGTTGAAGGTGGCCAGGATGGACTGATTTGCAGCGACCGTCTGTGCGACAGCGAACGCGGCTCGGTCTTTGTCGCGGGCTGAAGTCCAGCTCAGTTGCGGTTGAATCCGAAGCCGAGGCTCAGGACAAGTGGTATCGCCGCGCCGATGCAGGCTGCCGCCAGTACGTCCGTCGGCCAGTGCACGCCGAGAGCGAGGCGAGACGGCGCCATGAGAACCGTTCAGCCGAAGGCGGCGCTGACGGCCCACAGGTGAGCTGCTGGCCACAGTCGGGTCGGCTCCGCGCTCGGCGCCGAGGGCGACGGTTGCGCCCAAGACTTTCCAGGACCGATCGAATCGGCCTGATGATCATGGGTAACGCGTAGACGACCCCCAATCGCAGACGCATTTCGGCGGCGCCGTTGACGCTCAACGGGTCGCCGTCGACACTCAACAGGTCGCACCGGACTCCAACGGCAGCGTCAAGCCTGCTGAGTGCCGTACCATGGGCCATGGTCGAGAAGAAAGGGGCGTTTGAATTGCCTGGCCTTCGCGGCCAATGTCGCCGGCATCGGCAGCGTCGGCAGCGCCGATTCGTGGGCCTGTCCTTCTCGATGCAGGGTCAACCCCGGTTCCCGCGATTCAAGCAAGCCTGGCCTTCGGTGCTCGCGCCGTATGCCGGCGAGAGCGCCTATGAGAACCAGGGCCGACGAGGCGTCGTGGGCCAGCGGCTGATGCAATCCTCCAGCGACGTCTTCCTGGGTTGGACACGAGGCCGGTACGGTTGACACTTCTTCGGGTGGCAGCTGCGCGACATGAAATTCACGATACCCATCGAAGGCGCGACACCGAAGGGTGTGAGTCGTTATGCAGAGATTCGCGGCACGGTGTTGGGGTGCGCCCACGCCAGATCCGGGGAAGCGACCGATGAAGATTGCAGACGGACTGGCCGGCGGACCGTTCGCCGCAGATGGGCAATGTCCTTCGCCCTGTGTGCAAGCCTGGCGCTCGCCGGCGCAGTGCACGCGGCAGATTCCACCGAACTCTGGCCCGAGCTCAGCGCCTACGTCGGCCTCGGCGAGGGTGCGCGGCTCTATCTGGATGCAGCCCATGCCCAGGGCAAGGAGTCCGACGTGAAGACGCTGGACGTCTCCGCATACGTCGACCTCTCGATCAAGCCGCTTCTTCGCCCGGAACTCTGGTCGGATGACTGGCAGAGGAGCCGGTACCTGTTCGCGCGCCTGGGATACACCCGCGTCTTCAAGACCACCGTGGACGGAACGGAGGTGTCCGAGGACCGCGGCATCGTCTCGCTCCATGCGAGGGCGCCGCTGCCCGCCGAAGTCTGGGCGGAAGGCCGCGTCCGCGCGGACCTGCGCTGGATCGGCGGCGAGTACTCCACGCGCTACCGCCTGCGCCTCGAGGTCAATCGCGAGTGGACCGCGGCCGAGCACCCGGTTCTGCCCTATTTCAATGTCGAGGCGTTCTACGACACCCGGTATGCCGGTTGGGCCCGGACGCTGTACCAAGGCGGCGTCGAAGTCACGCTGGACAAGCGCTTTCGCTACGAGATCGTTCTCGCGCGGCTACTGGACCGCTTGCCGGCGCCTCAAAGCGTCAACGCACTCTCGCTGGTGGCGAAGTGGTACTTCTGATCGCATGGGCGCCGCCAGCGGCAGGACGCGTTCGGCAGCGGCGAGACTCGCGAACTGCTCCGCCGTACGCCGGTCCTGGTCGCACGCGATCGGCATGCCGCGCGGTTCGATGAGCGGCGGCTGATCGAGCGGCACGTCGCCATTGGCAGCGCGCAGGTCGCCGCGCAGACCGAGCACCAGGTCACGCCGCCGCCTCGGGTGCGAGCCTGCCCTGCTTCATCAAGGGCGACTTCGACGCGCTTGCGCAGTGCGGCAGGCTGCCCTATGTTGGTTTGTACGGACGACGCATGCAGCCGGTGGGTTCAGAATTGCGCGGCCCGAAGCTGCTGCGAGGAGACTGCCTTGGCGAACAAACCTCTATACAAGTCGCTCTATTTCCAGGTCGTCACCGCGATCGTGATCGGTGTGCTGCTCGGCCACTTCGCTCCGGCCGCCGGCGAGGCCATGAAGCCGCTGGGCGACGGCTTCATCAAGCTCATCAAGATGATCATTGCGCCGATCATCTTTTGTACCGTCGTCGTCGGCATCGCCGGGATGGAGGACATGAAGAAGGTCGGCAAGACCGGGGGTCTGGCGCTGCTCTATTTCGAGGTCGTCAGCACTGTCGCGCTCGTCGTGGGTTTGCTGATCGTGAACTTCGTGCAGCCCGGCGCGGGCATGAATATCGACCCGGCGAGCCTGGACACCAAGGGTATCGCGGCCTACACCGGCCCCGGGAAGATGCAGAGCACGACCGACTTCCTGTTGAACGTGATCCCGCCGACCGTGGTCGACGCGTTCGCCAAGGGCGAGATCCTGCAGGTGCTGCTGTTCTCGGTGATGTTCGGCTTTGCCCTGCACAAGTTTGGCGGCCGTGGCACGCTCGTGTTCGACGTCATCGAGAAGACGTCGCACGTCCTGTTCGCGATCGTGGGCCTCATCATGAGGGTGGCGCCGATCGGCGCATTCGGCGCAATGGCCTTCACGATCGGAAAGTACGGCGTCGGCTCACTGCTGTCGCTGGGCAAGTTGATGGGCACGTTCTACGCCACGTGCCTGCTGTTCATCTTCGTGATCCTGGGTTTCATCGCCCGGTTTCACGGGTTCTCGATCTGGAAGTTCATCAAGTACATCAAGGAAGAGCTCCTGATCGTGCTGGGCACCTCGTCTTCGGAATCGGTGTTGCCGCGCATGATGGCCAAGATGGAAAACCTCGGCGCCCGCAAGTCGGTCGTGGGCCTCGTGATCCCCACCGGTTACTCGTTCAACCTCGACGGCACGTCGATCTACCTGACGATGGCGGCCGTGTTCATCGCGCAGGCCACCAACACGCCGATGACGCTGACGCAGCAGCTGACGCTGCTGGCCGTGCTGCTTCTGACGTCGAAGGGCGCTGCCGGTGTCACCGGCAGCGGATTCATCGTGCTGGCGGCCACGCTGTCGGCCGTCGGCGGCGTGCCGGTGGCGGGGCTGGCGCTGATCCTGGGCATCGACCGCTTCATGTCCGAGGCGCGTGCGCTGACCAACCTCATCGGCAATGGCGTGGCCACTGTGGTCGTGGCCAAGTGGACGGGCGATCTCGACACGCAGCGGCTGCGCCGAACTCTCGACGGCGAAACGGAACTCGAGGCCGACGAGCCCGAGATCGTGCTCGACAAGGTCGAGCAGCACATGCCGGCTTGACCTTGCCCCAGGGTTGCATGGCGCAAACGGGCGCGACATCGAGCCTGGCCCGGCGTTCGGACTCTTCGATGCATCCCGGATGCAGGTTCGATACGCCGCTTGGCGCTATCAGGCCAACGCCACGCGCATCGGGTCATAGGGATACAGCCACTCATTGCGAGACCTGGCGATGTCGCGGTCATGGAACGCGCGGCGCATGCTCGCGGCGTCACCGATGTGATAGAGCTCGCCCATCTCGGTCGATTCACGCACCACGCGCGCCGTGCGCGGGGCACGGTGGCGGTGGTAGATCTGCAGCCGTTGCTGCAATGGGGCTTCGATCTCGAGCGCTCGCGCCAGAACCGCGGCGTCTTCGATCGCCATCGCCGCGCCTTGTGCCATGTAGGGCAGCGTGGCGTGCACCGCATCGCCGAGCAGCGTGACGCGCGCGGTGCTCCAGTCGAAGCTCGGCTCGCGGTTGAACAGTGCCCAGCGAAAACAGGCGTCGCGGTCGACCTGCTCGATCACGGCGCGCAGCATCGGGTGCCAGCCCTGGTAGTCGGCGTCGAGTTCGCTCCAGGGGCGGCGCGCGGTCCACGACTCTTCTTCGGCATCGCGCTCGACGCAGCCGACGAAATTGAGCAGCGCGCCGTTGCGCAGGTAGTAGGTCACCGCATGGTTGTTCGGCCCGCACCACACCGTCGAGACGATGTCGGTGCGCAGTTCCGGCGCGATGCGTGCGGTGGGCACGGTGCAGCGCCAGGCCACCTGCCCGGTGAACAGCGGCGCGTCGGCGCCGAGCACATGCTGGCGCACCACCGACTTGATGCCGTCGGCACCGATCACGAGTTCGGCGCTCGCGCTCGGCGCGCCGTCGAACTCCACGCTCACCGCGTCGTCGCGCTCCACCAGGCGCGTCGCCCGCGCCGAAAGACGCACCGCGGCCGGATCGGCAGCGTGCACCTTGTCGAGCAGCGCGCGGTGCAGGTCGTGGCGATGAATCTGCAAATACGGTGCGCCATGCTGCCGTTCGTGCGCCGCACCGAGCGCCACGCTGTGCAGCAGCTTGCCGCTGTCGAAACGGCGGAATTCGAACGCCTTCGGGCGCACTGCGCTGGGCTCGAGCGCCGCGCGCAGGCCGAGCGCATCGAGCACCTTGACCGCATTCGCACTCATCTGCACGCCCGCACCCACCTCGCTCAGCTGCGCCGCCTGCTCGAACACCCGCACCCGGTGGCCGCGCTGTTGCAGCATCGCGGCGCCGGCCAGGCCGCCGATGCCAGCGCCGATGATCACGATGTCCATGGGCGCAGGTGTTGCCTTTCAATTCGCCGAGATGCCCTGCTGCGCAATAACCTGCGCCCAGCGCACCGCGTCCTTCTCGATCAGCAAGCGGAACGCCTCGGGGCTGCTGTGCGCCGGCGACATGCCTTGGGTCTCGAACGCGGCTTTGACGTCGGGCAGGGCCAGGATCGTTTTCAGCTCCTCGTTGACGCGGTCGATGAAGGCCTTCGGCGTGCCTCGGGGCGCGAGCACGCCGTACCACATGTCGACATCGATCTCGCCCAGGCCGAGCGTGCGCAACGGCGGCACCTCGGGCAGCAGCGGATGCGGCGCCTCGCTGCTGATCGCGAGCGCGGTCAGGCTGCCGGCCTTGATGTGCTGCAACGCAACGTGGATGGGCAGGAACATCAGGTCGATCTGGCCCGCGAGCAGGTCGGTCAGCGCGGGCCCGGTGCCACGGTACGGGATGTGCGTCATGAACACATTGGCCTGGTTCTTCACCAGTTCCATCGCAAGATGATGGGGCGTGCCGCTGCCCGGCGAACCGTAGTTCAACGCGCCCGGTTTCGACTTGGCGAGCGCCACCAGCTCCGCAGCGCTGTGCACGCCGAGCTTGGGGTTGGCCACCAACACGAGCTGGCCCCAACTCGTCAGCGCCACCGGGTCGAGGTCTTTCACCGGGTCGAACGACAGGCCGGGAAACAGCGCCCGGTTCATCACCAGCGTGTTGACGGTGACGAGCAAGGTCGACCCATCGGCGGCGGAGCGCACCACCGCCTCGGTGCCGAGATTGCCGGACGCGCCGGTGCGGTTTTCCACGATCACCGCGCGACCCAGGCGCTCGGCCAGCTTCGGCCCGATCTGGCGCGCGATCAGGTCGATGCCGGTGCCCGGAGTGAACGGCACGACGAGCCGGAGGGGGGCCTGGGTGGCCGGCTGCGCGCCCGCCAGCGTGGCCGCGAGCAGCGCGCCGGCGAGCAGCAAGAGGCGCCGTGTGCGGCATGCGGATTCATTCGCGCAGGTCATGGGGCATTGCTCCGTGCAGCCAATGATATTTCTGTAGGGCATGACAACCGCTGACGCCGTCATGCGCTATACCGATACCTGGCAAGTAACGGGTGGATCCAGTGAAGTGCCTGCGGTTTGCTTGGGCGATTGATCTACTGTAAGCATTGCGCTGAACCCCCGCCCCGCGCGGGCGTCGTCACATCAAGCGCTGCCGATGAGCTGCAAGGCCTGGGTGACGCCGACGATGCGCACGCCCTGGTACTCGGCCACCGACAACAGTGGCCGGTCGCCGGTGACGATCCAATCGGCCTTGGCGGCCAGTGCCGTGCCGATGACCACATCGTCATCCGGATCGGGGGCGATGCGCGCTGTCGGCGTGGGCCGCACCATCGCGGCCAATGCTGCATATCGATCCACGAGCTGATCGACGGTCAAGGTTGACGCGATGATCTTCTTGTCGAACTTGCGCCGCGCGAGGATATCGGTGAGTTCGGCCAGCAGCGCCGCGCTGGTGAACAGCTCGACGCGCTTCTCGCGTCCGGCCTGCAGCAGCATGCGAGGCACGCCGCCCCACAGCAAGGCCGAGGCGACCACATTGGTATCGAGCACCAGCCGCACGCCGTGGCCGATCAGGTCGCGTTCTTCGCGCGCCGCTCAGCGCGCATGGTGGCAATCTCCTGGGCCACGTCTTCGGGCGACATCGCGGCCGGCTCATCGACGCCGGCCATGCGGTCCATCGCCGAGAACAGCTCATCGAGACGCTGATCCTTGAGCTGATCACGCAACCACTTCTCCAGCCGCGCCGGCGACAGCAGCCCGGCGCGCTGCGCCTCCTGGGCCAGTTGATCGGGCAAAGTGATTTGCACGGTGGTCATGGCGTTCCTTCCTTCAGCGGCTGGCAGCTTGGGCCAGCACGGTTTGCAGCATCTCGCTCACGAAGCGCTGCCTGGCCTTGGGCAACTGGGCCACCGCTTCCATCTGCTGCTGCCATTGTGGAACCGGCCCGCGCTTGCTGCGCGTGGCCCTGTGCCCGGAGCCGAACAATTTATCGAGCGACACCGACAGGGTGCTGGCCACCACCGGCAGGGCAGACACCGGAATGCGTCGACGGCCTACCTCATAGGACTGCAAGGTCTGCTGCGACACCCCCAGCGCCTCGGCCAGTTGCACTTGGGTGACGTTGTTGGCCTTGCGCAAGGACGCGATGCGTTCGCCCAGGGTGGCAAAGAATTCCCGGTCTTCGGTGCTGATGGTCATGGTGGCTGTTGCCTCGGTCAGGAGCAGCCATGAAGATAAACCTCGGGCTGACGAAACGGGGTTCATGATACTTCACTACGAAGTACACTGAAACGAAGTTGTCCAATTCGAGGCCGCTTTGAGGCAATTCCCTTTCCCCGCAGTCGGAAGAAAGAGCCTTCCCTCCCGCGGAAAGGGGCCGGGCGCGGCCCTCGGCCGCAACCAAGTGACCGGACCAGCTTCCGTGACAAATGCAAGGAAGGCAGGGTGAGGGAATCGATCATAAGACCGGGCATCCCGGCCCCGCGCATGACAAGCGTCAAACCTGTGCGGTTGAGCGCAGCGCAACATCCGCGCGATGACCGCGACGCTACCGAAACCACCGGCCGATGCCGACGTGCTGGTGGCCGGCGCCGGCCCTGCCGGCCTGGCCCTGGCCTGTGCGCTGGCCGATGCCGGCCTGAGCGTGCTGTTGCTCGAACAGCAGGCGCGCGCCGCGCTCGATGCCCCGGCCGATGACGGCCGCGAGATTGCGCTCACGCACCGCTCGCGCCGCGTGATGCAGGCATTGGGTCTGTGGCAACGCCTGCCGCCGCAGGCGATTGCGCCGCTGCGCGAGGCGCGTGTGCTCAACGGCGACAGCACCACGCCACTTTGCATCGGTGCCGCCGACGGCGCTGCCGAGGAATTGGGGTGGCTCGTGCCGAACCACCATATCCGCGCCGCCGCGCTGGGCGCGGCCATGTCCCGAGCCCAGGTGCGATTGCTGTGCGATGCGCGGGTGGTGGCGCTGGAATCCGGGCCCACGGCGGCGCAGGTGACCCTGGCCGACGGCCGGGTCTTCCGCGCTGCACTGGTGGTGGCCGCCGACAGCCGCATGTCGCAAACGCGGCGCATGGCGGGCATCGGTGCGTCGATGCATGACTTCGGGCGCAGCGCGATCCTGGGCCGCGTGGCGCACTCCCGCCCGAGCGACGCCATCGCCTGGGAGTGTTTCCGCCATGGCAACACATTGGCGCTGCTGCCGCTGAACGACCGCCTGGCCTCGGCGGTGGTGACGCTGCCCAGCGACCAGGCGCCGCAATGGATGGCGTTGGACGACGCTGCGTTTGCGGCGCGAGTGCAGGGCCAATCCGCAGAGTGCCTGGGCGCCATGCAGGCCGTCGGCCCGCGCCACTTGTACCCGCTGGTGGGCGTGTATTCACACCGCTTCGCCGCGCCGCGCGTGGCGTTGATCGGCGATGCCGCCGTGGGCATGCACCCTGTCACCGCGCATGGCTGGAACTTCGGCCTGTATGGCGTGGAGGTGCTGGCTCGCGAGCTGAAGGCAGCGCGCCAGGCCGGCCGCGACATCGGTGCCCTGGCTGTGCTGCAGGCCTTCGAGGCCGAGCACCGCCGCACCACGCTGCCGATCTACCTGGGCACCCAGGCGCTGGTCTCGCTGTTTACCGACGAGCGCTCCTGGGCCAGGCTGGCACGCCGCGGTGTGCTTGCAGTGGCCGGGCGTGCGCCGCTGTTGGCCGGCCTCATCAAGGCCGGCATTGCGCGGCAGTTGACGGGCATGAACGGCTCGCTGCTGGCGCGCGCCTGGGAGCGGTGAGTGGCGCGCGCGAAGACCTTCAACCCGAACCACGCCCGCCCTGTACGGCGGGCGCGAGATTCTTGAAAGCGAGTGACCCACGCCATGTTTAAACCACCTGCCCTGTTCAACACCATCGGCCTCGCCGCGTGTCTGGTCTTGTTGCCTGCACAAGCCAAGGACAAACCGAAAGAGATCGGCGTGGCGGTGACCGTGACGCCGGAAATGACCGGTGCCGGCATCGTCTCCAGCGGCGTCGTGCTGCCGCCGATACCGCCGGTCACCGGCACGCGGCGCAACCCGGTGCCGAGCTGGGGCAAGCCGCTGCCCTACCCGATCCTGATTGCCGACCGGCGCAACAACCGGCTCATCGAGGTCACGCCCGACAAGCGCATCGTCTGGGAATTTCCATCGCCCAACCTCAAGCTTTACCGCGGCAACGAAGACGTCAATTTCTCGCACGACGGCAAGCAGCTGGCGGTGAGCGAGGAAGACAACTACGACATCCACATCATCGACTATGAACAGCGCGCCATCACCTGGACCTTCGGCACGCCCGACACGCGCGGCAAGGGCGACTTGCTGAACTACCCCGACGACTCGCACTTGCTGGAAGACGGCCAGTTCCTGACCGCCGACATCCGCAACTGCCGCGTGCTGATCATCGACCCCAAGACGAATCGCATCACCACCGAATGGGGCCAGCCCGGCAAGTGCAACCACAATCCGCCACAGCAGCTGGCCTACCCGAACGGCGCCACGCCCACGGACAACGGCGACATCCTGGTGAGCGAGATTGCCGGCTCCTGGATTACGCGCATCACGCGCGCGGGCGAGGTGCTGTGGAGCAAGCGCGCACCCGGCGTGCGCTACCCGTCGGACGCGTTCCCCACCGTCGACGGCAAACAGGTGATCGTGGCCGACTTCAGCAAGCCCGGCCGCGTCGTCATCTTCGACCCCGCCACCGGCAAGAAGACCTGGGAGTACTTCGTCAAGGAAGGCGAGGGCGCGCTGGACCACCCGTCACTCGCGCGCGAACTGCCCGACACCGGCGACATCGTCGTCGCCGACGACCTGCAGGACCGCGTGGTCGTGATCGACCGCAAGACCAAGGCCATCATCTGGCAGTACGGCGTCAAGAGCGTCAAGGGCTACAAGCCAGGCTACCTGAACTACCCCGATGGCTTCGACCTCGATCTCTATCGCGATTGGCGGGGCGTGGCGAAGTAGCTTCGAGATTGGCGCGGCGTGGCGAAGTAGCTTCGAGATGAATGATCTCTTCCGCGGGGTTCATGCGAATTCGCTTTCAATCATAGGAAAGCCGGTTGGCGGTCGACTCATAGCCGACGTTCGCAGCGCGCTGCCTGCAAGCGTGGAGCGGGGGCAGGTGGCCCGGGGCACGTTCTCCGGCCCACGCTCGCGGGGCACCGTCTTCGGTTCGCAGGCGTCGGGCCATCAACAGCGTCTGTTCGTGCGATGGTCGCGGCCACCGCGAATGGTGCCTGCGCCCGTGCCCCAAGCCACCTGCCCGGGCACCCGGGAGGCATGCAAAGGCGTGGCACGCCACCCCCGATGCACAGGGCGGTGGTGGTGCCCCCGGGCGCAGGCCCGATTCGCGGTCGCCCCCCATGGTTGCAGGGCACCGCGCTGTTGATGCGGCTGCGGAGTGCAGTCTGCGACGGCCGCCCGCGAGCGTGGGCCGGAGAACGGGGGCACCGCCGCCGCCCTGCCGCCACGACGCCGGCAGGCTGAACGTGCGCGGACACAAGAACATGGGTCGTTCGCACCCACCGAATCTCATTCAGCCGAATGCGACTTCACATCAGAGTTTCAGCCGCTCGTTCTGCGGGAACATCGCGCGCCGCGCCTCGTCGTCCATCTCGGTCTTGAAGGCGTAGCGATCCTTCAATGCTGCGGCGCGCTGCGCTGCGGGGCGGGCGTTCACCGCGTCGAACAGGCGCTTCACGTGGGGGATTTGCTCCCAGGCTTCGGCGCCGAGCGCAAACGGCACGGCGCGGGCCCAGCCCCACAAGGCCATGTCCAGCAGCGTGTAGCGGCCGCTCACCATCCACGGCCGGTCGGCCAGATGCGCGTTCAGGATCTTCCAGTGGCGCCAGGCTTCGAAGTCGTAGCGGTTCAGGGCGTACGGAACGGGTTCAGGTGCGTAGTGCTTGAAGTGCACGCATTGCCCGGTGAACGGCCCAATGCCCGAGGCGATGAACATGAGCCACGAGAGCATGGGCCCGCGGTCTGCCGGTAAAGGCAGGAACTGGCCGGTCTTCTCCGCCAGATACAGCAGGATCGCATTGCTGTCGAACACGGTGGTCGCGCCGTCCACGATCACCGGCACCTTGGCGTTCGGGTTCAAGGCCGTGAACGCGGGAGCATGCTGCTCGCCCTTGCGCGTGTCCACCGCAATCGCCTCGTACGGCAGGCCGGCCTCTTCGAGGAACAGCGCCACCTTCATCGGGTTGGGCGCGAGCGAGTAGTAGAACTTCAGCATGGCAGGGCCTTCAACGGCAGTTGGGAATCAGGTCATTGTCGCGCGCAGTCGAACCGCGGCCGGTCGTTCGTCAACACCGCGCTGTGCACCTGCCCACCCCACAGCGCGCCGAGCTCGCCCGCCAACAAGCCCAGCAGCTCGGGCACTTCTTGCGCCGCCGTGTCGTGCATGGCTTCGAGCACGATCAACACCTCGGCCGTGGCCGGGCGGATGGCCGACAGCGCGCTCTGGCGGTTGCACCAGCGTCGCGCGTGCACGTGGCGCTGCTCGTCGGCAAAGATCACCTCGCCCGCGTCGGGCCGCTCGTGCTCGCTGCTGAAGGCGAGGTAGTCCTCATCTCCCGTGGCGTGGCGCACCTGCAGCGTGCCGGCGACATGGGCCAGATCGAACACCGCGACGGGAATGGCAGATGCCACCGACACCGCGTTGCACAGGTCCACCAGCGGGTGCAGGAGCGGCAGGTTGCCCTCCTTGCGCAGGCGCCGCAGCAGCGCCTCGGACGCGCAACGGTACTGCGTGGGCTTGACCCCCATGCGCGCGAACGCGCGGCGCCAGGCCTGGATCGCAGGCAGCTCCGACTCCGGGCCTGCCTGCAACCGGGCTTTGGCGATCTCGACGTAACGCGTCAGCGCCGCCTGCACCGGGGCGTGGTCATGGATGCCGGCGACGTGAATTGCGCCGGCCACCAGTTCCGGAAAGGTCTGCCAGATGACGGGGGTGTGGGCGAATTGAATCGCGGTCGCTGCCTGAAGAGAGATCGATGCGCTCATCTGTTTAGGGTTTGCCCGGCCATTGCGCTCTGGGCTGCGATGAGTTTAGGGCGCTTGCGCCGGCCGCACGGCCGATGTGTGGCGGGGCCACTCGCAGACCGTTTAGCGCTATCCTAAGCGCGCGCATGGCTTAGGCCGGCGCAGCAGAATCACAAGACATTGCACACCCAGGAGGTCCCATCGTGGCCAGACTCAACGTCAACGGACAGGTGCGCGAGCACAGCGCCGAAGCCGACACCCCGCTGCTGTGGGTGCTGCGTGAACAGCTAGGACTGACGGGCACCAAATACGGCTGCGGTGTCGCGCAGTGCGGTTCATGCACGGTGCACATCGACGGCGCGCCGGTGCGCAGTTGCGTGATGCCGGCGAGCGCGGTAGGCGCAGGCCAGAAGATCACCACCATCGAAGGCCTGCACCCGCAGGGCGCGCATGTGCTGCAAAAGGCCTGGGTCGAGAACGACGTGCCGCAATGCGGCTACTGCCAAAGCGGGATGCTGATGGCCGCCGCCGCGCTGCTGAAGAGCAAGCCCAGGCCGACCGACGCCGATATCGACTCGGCCATGACCAACATCTGCCGCTGCGGCACCTACAACCGGGTGCGTGCCGCCATCAAGCAGGCTGCGGGCGAGATCAGGAGCGCCGGGCTCGACATCGTGCATACAGTGAGGAGCGTCTGACATGGCCACCCCCCTGAACCGACGCGAATTCATCGGCACCACGCTCGCCGGCACGGCTGCGGCCGGCTCGCTGGTCTTCGGCTTTCCCACCAGCGCTGCGGCGCAAGGGGCCGCACCCGAGGTCAATGCCTGGGTCGTGGTGCAAGCCGACGAGAAGATCATCATCCGCATCGCGCGCAGCGAGATGGGGCAGGGCACGCTCACGGGCCTGGCGCAACTCGTGGCCGAAGAGCTGGAATGCGACTGGGCGCGTGTCACCACCGAGTACCCCACTCCGGGCCAGAACCTAGCGCGCAAGCGCGTCTGGGGCAACTACAGCACCGGCGGCAGCCGCGGCATCCGCGAGAGCCAGGAGTACGTGCGCAAGGGCGGCGCGGCGGCGCGCATGATGCTGGTGCAGGCCGCTGCCGACGGCTGGAACGTGCCATCGGCCGAATGCAGCGCCGTGTCCGGCTTCATCATGCATGGCGCCTCGGGCCGGCGCACCAGCTACGGCAAGGTGGCGCAGGCCGCGTCCAGGCTGCAGGCACCGACCGAGGTCGCGCTGAAGGACCCCATGCAATGGAAGCTCGTGGGCAAGCGCATGGCGCGCCTGGACACGGTGGACAAGACCAACGGCAAGCAGGTCTACGGCGCCGACCTGAAGCTGCCCGGCCTGTTGAATGCGTCGATCCGCGCCTGCCCGGTGTTCGGCGGCAAGGTGCGCGGCTTCGACGCGGCCAAGGTCACGGCCATGCCTGGCGTGAAGAAGGTCGTAAAGGTGGGCGACAACGCCGTGGCCGTGGTCGCCGACACCTGGTGGCGCGCACACAAGGCCGTCAGCGCGCTGCCGATCGACTGGGACCTGGGGCCGAATGCGGCTGTTCAACAATCGGCGATCAACGCCACGAACAAGGCCGGCCTCGACGCCGAGCAGGCTGCCGTGGGCAACAGCAACGGCGACGCGAAACAGGCGCTTGCCGGCGCGGCGCGCAAGGTCGAGGCGGTGTATTCCTACCCGCACCAGAACCACGCCACGATGGAGCCGATGAACGCCACGGCAAAGTGGACGCCCGAGCGCTGCGAAGTCTGGACCCCCACCCAAAACGGCGAGGCTGCGCTCGCTGCCGCCGCCGAAGCCGCCGGCCTGCCGCCGGCGCAGTGCGAGGTCTACAAGATCCACCTCGGCGGCGGTTTCGGCCGTCGCGGCGCGGTGCACGACTGGGTGCGCCAGGCGGTGGCGATTGCGAAAGAGATGCCCGGCACCCCCGTCAAGCTGCTGTGGAGCCGCGAAGAGGACATGACCCACGGCCTGTACCACCCCATCACGCAGTGCAAGATGAGCGCGGGTCTGGACGCACAGGGCAACGTCACCGCACTCCACATGCGCATCTCGGGCCAGAGCATCCTGGCCTCGATCTTTCCGCAGAACGTGCGCGACGGCAAGGACCCGGTGGTGTTCCAGGGCCTGAACAACGGCGGCGGCGAGGCCATGCTCGGCTACACCTTCCCGCACCTGCTGATCGATCACGCGATGCGCAACCCGCATGTGCCGCCGGGCTTCTGGCGCGGCGTGAACCTGAACCAGAACACGATCTACATGGAGTGCTTCATCGACGAGATCGCACACGCCACCGGCAAGGACCCGCTGGCGCTGCGGCGCGAGCTGATGCGCAACCACCCGAAGCACCTGGCAGTGCTGAACGCGGTGGCTGAACGCGCGCGCTGGGGCCAGCCTGCCCCCGACGTCAACGGGCAGAAGGTGTTTCGCGGCCTGAGCCAGACGCACGGCTTCGGCAGTTATGTCGCGGCCTGTGCCGAG
>Ga0315268_10002708_pt1 | contig 19813 bp, 19 predicted proteins | sample C1_top_MG_FD_204535 | JGI IMG/M metagenome (GOLD analysis project Ga0315268, IMG submission 204535) | Sediment microbial communities from Yellowstone Lake, YNP, Wyoming, USA - C1_top | ecosystem: Environmental > Aquatic > Freshwater > Lake > Sediment | place: USA: Wyoming | collected 2017-08-01
TGTAGGGTTTGACGAAATTCGGAACAACTGATAAGTTAGTCCTCCGGGAAGGAGGAGAAGGTGGCAAGGAAGAAATGGAGTCCGGAAGAGAAGCAGAAAATCGTATTGGCTGGTCTCAGAAATGAGGCATCAATTGCTGAATTGTGCCGACGTCACGGTGTCAGCGATGTCATATATTACAAGTGGAAGAAGGCATTTTTAGAGGGAGCGCTTAGCGGACTGAAAGGCAATGGCACAGCGAACAGTACCGAGGCTGCATTAAAGAGAGAAAATGAAGATTTAAAGGCATTGATTGGGGAGTTGACCGTAGAGAACCGTTTTTTAAAAAAAATACAAGGGTCATAAAGGACTACGAAGTGATAGAGACAGCGAGGAAAGAAGAAAAGATATCAATCAACAAGGCATGTAGAATACTTGGGTTGAGCAGGACAGAGTATTACCGTAAGGTCTATGGACTAAGGGATTATCAGAATAAGGAGAAAGTTAAAAAGGAAATAGCACATGAGAAAAAAGAAGCGATTGAGAGACTTTCTCTCAAAGACCAAGAGTACGGACACAAAAAGATATGGGCTTTGCTGAACTTCAGGCACAATATTGAGATAACGAAATACGGGACATACAAGGCGATGAAAGAGATGGGACTGCTGTTACCGTGTAATTACACACAAGAGCTCAAGGATCAGATGCGAGCCAGGCAGCAGTATCTACATAAACCTGAAGGGATCAACCAACTCTGGCAGGTAGACTTTACGGAATTCGAGATAAGGGATTACGGAACGTACTATTCAACGAATGTACTTGATTACTTTTCACGGTATGTACTTGCGTGTCTGATAAGAGCAAGCCATACAGCAGAGGATTTGATAGAAGCGATAGAGATGGCACAGCGTGAGGCCGTCAGTATATTAGGAGAAGATTGTTTTCCTGAAAAAGTGCTTTTGGTCAGTGATCAAGGACCTGCAATGAAGTCCAAGACCTTCAGGAAGTACATTCAGGGCTCGATATTCAAGCATGTACTGGCAAGAGGGCATCATCCGCAGACCATCGGCATGCTTGAAAGGTTCAATGAAAGCCAGAAATATGAGAGGATCTATAGGAGAGAATATACAGATCCGATTGATGCAGAGATTGATTTGGAAGCCTACAGGACAAAATATAACACCTATAGGCCGCATGAGGCGCTGGGATATGATGTCCCGGCTAATTATTATAAACTTGGGAACCTGGTAGTGCTAACTTTAAACTCGAAATAATTGTTCCTAAAAGGTCGAGCAGGACAATGTCGCATTGCCGCCTATCTCGACAAAACGTGTGGATCTATAGATACAGCGATTGAAAAGAAGCAGAAGCAGCTTGAAACGCTGGATGCTTTACGCAAGTCAATTATTCACAAGGCTGTTACCCGAGGGCTGAATGATTCGGTTGAGCTGAAGAATTCAGGGGTGGAGTGGCTGGGCATGATTCCAAAACATTGGCGAGTTGAAAAACTGAAGAGGCTTCTTGAACGCCCATTGATGTATGGCACCAACGAAGCCGCTGAATTAGATGATATGGAGTTTTCTCGATATATTAGAATTACGGATTTCGGGGACAATGGATTGCTGAGAGATGATACATTTAAGTCGTTACCTCCGGAAAAAGCCGAGGGCTATTATTTAGCTGAAGGAGATGTACTCTTTGCTCGAAGCGGAGCAACTGTCGGAAAAACCTTCTTATTCAAGGGGTACGATGGGAAAGCTTGCTACGCAGGTTACCTGATTAAGGCACAGGCTAATAAGCATAAGCTACTACCCGAATATCTTTATTATTTCACAAAATCGCCTTCATATGATTCATGGAAAAACGTGATTTTTACACAAGCAACGATTCAGAATATAAGCGCAACCAAATATGCTTACTTGCCGCTTACTGTGCCGCCGCCTGACGAACAACGGCAGATAGTGTATTACATTGATAGCAAAATGGGCATGTTAAGCGATTTACAACAAAATCTAAAAAATCAGATTGCAACTCTTGAACAATACCGCAAATCCCTTATCCACGAATGCGTTACCGGTAAGCGGCGGATTACTGAGGAGGATATGCGGGTGGTACAACAATATTGATGTTGACATGAGCATGGATTTTACAATAGAATTTTATGAGACAGTGTCGGGGGCGTGTCCTCTTCGTGAATTTCTTGACAAGTTGAAGGTCAGTGATCCGGATGATTTTGCAGCGGTTGTCGCAGGGCTGGCAAAACTGCGGAACAAACAATATCACCGCGAACCATTGGCCAAAGCGCTCGGCGGCGGACTGTTCGAGCTGCGCCATGTGGGCAAGCTCAATACCCGCGTCTTGTGGTTTTTTATGAAGAACCGCCGGATCGCTGCGGTGCAAGGCATCCGCCATAAGGGACAGGATATCCCTGCCCGCGATATTGCGGTTGCGCGGAAACGAATGAGCGATTGGAAGAAAAGAGCGGAAAGATGTTAAAAACCAATTTTGACCGTTATCTCGAAGAGCAGTTAAAAGACCCTTCCTTTGCCTCACGCTTTGAGCGCGCCGGAGAGGCCTGGGATGTGGCGCTGCAAATCGCTGTTCTCCGGCAGAAGGCCGGGCTTTCTCAAAAGGAACTGGCGAAGATTCTGAAGACTTCCCAGCAACAAATCAGCCGGCTTGAGTCTCCCGGCTACGAAGGCCACTCCCTCAGCATGCTCCGCCGCGTAGCCGAAGCTCTGCACGCCCATGTCCGCGTAGTCTTCGAGCCGATTGAGACAGATAAGGAAATGCGTGTTGCCGAATCCTCTCCACCGTATCAGGCAAAACGCAAGCCCGGGCGGAGCTGAGAAATCATGTTTGAGGGGCCGGAAAAGAAATTCCAAAAACATATTTTTGAATATCTCGTCCGGGAGCATAAATATGCCGTCCTTGAACAAACAGAAATCACAGACACCGAATACTATTTTGCCGAAGATCACCTGATCGCCTTTATCAAGGCAACACAGAGAGAGATCTTTGACGCCCTTGAGCGCGATTATGGAACAGATGCGCGTGATGAGATATTCAGAGCGCTGAAGGATGAACTTAAGGTTACACCCTTATGGATGATTATCCGTAACGGCCTCAAGGTTCGCGGGCTGGAATTCAAGCTCTATTATCCAAAGCCCCGGTCAAGCGAGAGCGTTGCAAACCTTCACTATGAACAGAACCGGCTCACCATCAAGCCCGAGCTTATCATCAAAGATGCCAAACGGCCTGATTTTGTTTTTTTTCTGAACGGCCTGCCGATAATAACGATGGAACTCAAGCACGAGAAAAACCAGACTGTGCATGACGCTGTCAGTCAATATGTTGCAAGAGACCGGAGCGACAAAATATTTCGGTTTCCCTTTCTCCATATTGCGGCGGATACATCCGATGTTATGGTAGCAACTAATCCAGGCGTTGAACAAAATTTTCGCTGGTTCAATTCCGGGTTGACCAACAAAACGGATAACGAAAATGAATACCCGATTGAATTTCTGTATCGGGATGTTCTTTCAAAGGATTCCATTTTAGAGGCAATATCCTTTTTCCTTGTCTATGTGCCGAAACAGGAAGCAGCAGAAGACAGACCCGAACGGCCTGCCTTCACAATCTTTCCCCGCTTTCACCAGTCCCGCATGGTACAGAAGGTGGCACAGGACGCCCTTTCCCACTTTTCGACTACCGGACAACTGGGGAAAAAGTACCTTATCGATCATTCCGCAGGGTCCGGCAAAACGCTTTCTATATGCTGGCTCGCAGACCGTTTGCACAGTCTTTATAAGTCCGATACTAATGAAAAAGTCCTTGATATGATCTTCCTCCTTTCTGACCGGAAGTCATTGGACAAAAACATTCGTGACGATTTTGACAACTTCACGCACTTAAGCGGTGTAGTAGGTTATGCGAAAAAGGCCAGAAATCTGAAAGATTTTCTCAGGAGAGGTCAGTCAATCGTTGTCAGCACGCTACAGAAATTTGAGTGGATATTGAGTGAAATCGAAAACGATCCCGAATTGAAGAAACTGCGGGTAGCATTCCTGATTGATGAGGCCCATCGCTCACAGGAAGGCAAGATGGGTGTTGCCATCCGGGTGCCATTCAGAAAGCCGGATGAAGCTGATGAGGATACATCTGAAGGTGAGGAGGATACTGAAGAAGAAATTGCCAGGATCATACGCGCCCATGAAGGCAACCAGCTCTTTGTTGCATTTACAGCCACACCGTCGCCTGCGACAGTAGATCTATTCGGCAATCCCTTTGACACATATTCCGAGGCAGAGGCGATTGCTGAAGATTATATTGTTGATGTTGCCACCGGAATCATATCTTACAAAACGCTCTATAACCTACGATCCAATATAGTTCCAAATCCTGATGAAGAAAAAGTTTATCCCAAAGGGGTTGTCAGTAAGGCGCTGAAGAATGTCGCCTTTCAGGATGAAGGACTCATTCAGTATAAAGCAGAAGTGATGCTCCGTATCTTTGAGGAAAAGATAAAACCGCTGATTGGCGGAAAAGCCAAAGCAATGATCGTTGCAACCTCCCGCGTTGCCGGACTGAGATATTTTCAAATACTCAAGGATAAACTAAAAGAAAGAAACCGTGATTACAAAGTCCTGTATGCCTTCTCGGATTTTGTGCATCCTGAGACCAATGAGCAGATCACGGAATATGCGGTAAATGGTTTAAGACCCGGAGAGCTTATTGAAGACCGTTTTGAAGGGGACGACCACAGGCTCATGGTTGTGGCAAGTAAGTTTCAGACTGGCTTCGATCAACCGCTCCTCGCAGGAATGTTTCTTGATAAGGCAGTCGTTGACCGCAACGCTGTTCAAACGGTTTCCCGCCTGAACCGGTGTCATGACGATAAAGACACCGTTGTTGTTGTAGATTTTACAAATAATGCGCTGGCAATCATGAAAGCATTTAAAAAATACAGGAAGGGCACGCCATTTGAGAGCGCTGAACCTGATGAGAAGCAATGTATAAAGTTTTATGATGAGATTATTGAGCAAGGCACCTTCAAACAGGCTGATGCCGAGAAAGTTGTTGAACTCATCGGTGAGAACAACGATCCCGTTTTGCAGTTTACTGTAAATGCCCTACGAATGAGATTCCAGGATCAGATTCAGGATATAGATGAACGCAAGAAATTTGTATACCTATTGGCGCGCTTCGTGAAGAGCTACCATTTTCTGACTTGCTTCTTTCAATATCCGAAAAACATCGGGGTTTTTGCTGCCTTTGCCGAATATGTCGGCCCACAGTTAATCAAGCAGGGATCTGTTTCTGAACTTATGAAACAGATACGACAGACAAGTGTTGTGAAGGCAAGCGTTAAATATAAAGGCGAAGTTTCAATTCCCGGAGGTGAGGTTAAGCTTAAGAAAGGCAGGAAAGGTGGCGGCGGTCCTCCGCTAAAGAAAGTCTCAGTGCAGGATATGATAGATGAGATTCGTCAGAATTTTACGATCTCAGATGAGGAAGCTCTCTACATCAAAGAAGTGACAGAAGAAAAAATGCATGATGAGGAAATTCAGTCAACCATCGAGATACACAAAGATGACGAATTTTATCTCGAAAATACCTATGCCGGACAGGTTAATCATTCGATACAGGATTCTTATGAGGATAAAGGCCGGTATGAAGAGCTTATTGATCCGAAATATATTGACCCTGGAGCGATATTCGATATGATGGCGCTGACGGTAATCTATTATGGACTGCAACTTGCAAGGTCTGCGAGGAGACAATGAGCAAAAATATCAAGAATCTGCCGGAAAAAGAACGACCCAGAGAAAAGCTTCATCAGAAGGGGCCAGAGGCGTTGTCTGATATTGAACTCATTGCTATCCTTTTGGGAAGCGGAACCAAAGACCATGACGTCATGAAAATATCAGGCCGCATTTTGAAGGTATTGGATAGCAATCCGAAACAGCCAAGCATTGAAGAATTGCAGCAGATAGAAGGTGTCGGGTTTGCGAAGGCTACGTTGATCGCTGCTGCCCTTGAATTTGCCCGGCGAAGAATTCGACCGGAAGGGTTAAAAATAACTACACCTGCAGACGTACTTCCGCTCATTCAGCATTATGCGGACCGAAAGCAGGAACATTTTATTTGTATTTCCATTAATGGTGCAAACGAGGTCATCGCAAGCCGGGTTGTATCTGTCGGATTGGTAAATAAAACCCAAGTGCATCCGCGGGAAGTGTTCGCTGATCCTATTACAGACAGAGCATCAGCCATCATCGTAGCCCATAACCATCCGTCAGGCGGACTGACACCAAGTAAAGAAGACTTCGAAATCACTAACCAGCTAAAAGCATCAGGAGAAACACTCGGCATCAGACTCCTTGATCACATCATTTTTAACCACAAGGGGTATTACAGTTTCCTGGAACACGGGGAATTGTAGTCAAATACCGCATGGGGCGGGATAGTGAGGAGGCTTAATTTGTAAAATAAGCATATGAAAGGTGAGAAGATTATGGCAACGATTAACAAAAAGTTGAAAGAAAATATTGAATCATTGTCGGACATCGAAAAGCTCGAGCTTGTCGATTCAATCCTTATGACACTGGACAGGCCGGACCCCAGGATTGACCGCATATGGGCTGAAGAGGCTCGAAAACGCTGGAAGGCATATAAAACGGAGAAATTAGAGACTGTGCCTTATAATCAGGTAATGGATAAGTACCGCAGCAGATGAAAGTTCGTTTTTTAAGGCCTGCACAGTCAGAGGTTGATGATGCCTTTGAATGGTATGAAACTCAATCACAAGGACTTGATTTCATCATCAACGATTTTTACTGCGTCTTATCCGGATTTGGTGAAACTTCTGAAGAAGAGATTAATGCCGTTAAGTTTAAAAAAGAAGGCTCTTACAGTACCGTGATCTCGTAATTTTCTTGATGAAGGTTGTGACTTTCTCTTATGGTGACTTTTATATTATATCTGTTTTCTATATCTTCGACACCTGCACGCTCTTCATCAGTGAGAAGCTCTGCAACAGAGGGATGGGCTGTAACAATAATCCTTTGCCCTCCGTGTTTCCCAAGTCTTGTTATCTTTCTGAATATTTCATAACACAGGGTTCGGGGAGACTTAACAAAACCCTTGCCTTCACAGTATGGACAGGATTCGCAGAGTGTTCTGCCGAGGCTCTCCCTGACACGTTTTCTGGTCATCTGTATAAGTCCGAGTTCTGATATGGTGGATATTGTATTCTTTGCCCTGTCTTTTTTCATAGCCTCAACAAATGCATTGAATACCTTCTCCCTATTTTCATACTTTTCCATATCTATAAAATCTACTATTATAATCCCGCCTAAGTTTCTGAGCCTTATCTGGTATGCTATCTCTTTCAGTGCTTCAAGATTAGTCTTGAGTATTGTATCTTCAAGTTCCTCTTTCCCAACAAATTTACCAGTATTCACATCGATAACCGTCATCGCCTCTGTCTGGTCAATAACGATATAACCTCCGGATTTCAACCAGACCTTTCTTCCGAGTGCCCTTGATATATCGAGCTCAATACCAAATGCATCGAATATCGGCTCTATACCTTCGTAGAGTTCTATCTTCCCCAAAAGCTTCTCAAAGTATGTTCTGACGAAATCCTTAATCCGTTCGTACTCTTCCTCTGAGTCTATAACAAGCCTTTTTACATCTTGTATCATAAGGTCACGTACACTTCTAAAGGCAAGGTCAAGGTCACTGTAAAGCAAAGACGGTGCAGATACCTTCTCTTTTTTTCTCTGGATGGTTTCCCATAAGATAAGAAGAAACTCAAGGTCTTTTTTAAGGTCTGCTTCGGTAGAACCTTCACTTGCTGTTCTTATAATTAATCCATAACTTTTGGGTTTTATATACTCGACTATTGTTCTGAGCCTTATTCGTTCTGCTTCATCGGATATTCTCCTCGATATTCCTATATGCTCAACATTTGGCATGAGTACAAGGTATCTACCAGGTATTGTTACATACGAGGTAACCCTTGCGCCCTTGCTCCCAATAGGATCTTTTGATACCTGTACAAGTATTTCTTGTCCTTCCTGGATCAGGTCTTCTATGGTGAGGTCCGGCCTTCCCCTCTTTGAAATCAATTCGATAGAGTTATCCTTTTCTTCTTCCTCAAGAAAAGGAGCATATTCTTCCATACCGGCGTGGATGTCTGTAACATAGAGGAATGCTGCTTTTTCAAGCCCTATATCAACAAAAGCAGACTGCATACCAGGGAGGATTTTTACGACTTTCCCTTTATAAATGTTCCCAACAAGGCTTACATCAAGCTTTCTCTCGACATAGAATTCAACTACTTGACCTCCTTCAAGAAGGCCAACCCTTATTTCATCCCGTGTTACATTAATCAGTATTTCGCTGTCCATTGTAAACTCCGCTCGAGTGGTTTTACCCAGCCTCCGTCCCATCCGTAAAGAGCTACCCTATAGATATCAAGTCTTTCTAAGGGGGTATTAAATAAAACAGGAAGAAGTTCACCAAGCCTAACCTTCTTATCTCCTTGATCCACTAAAATTAAATTTACTGTATTTTCATCAATAAACCATGCTTTTTCTACCATATTCCTCATATTTACAATATTTCTTCCCCTTTTTATATTTATCTCTTTTTCCGATAAAAACCTATGGATGTTAGTAAAGTCCTCACATTTTATTTCATATTCATATCTGGTAATAAAACTATTCAAAGACTTTCCCTTTGATGGTATAACTGACATATCCTTTACTAAAGTCCCTTCAGGAAGCATACTATTAAGCTTTTTTTTATTGTTAATTAAATCAAAAGGTGGGACTATTTCCATATCAAAATATTCGCTCAGACCTCCTATCCCCACGCCGAGTGGAGGACCGAATGATACCTTCGGAAAAGGATGAAAGCCCTTTGAGTATTCTAAAGGAAAAACTGCCCTCCTCATTGCCCTCAGTAGCATAGTCATGAGTTCAAGATGAGAAAGGTATTTCAGCCTGCCCATCTTGGAAAATTCAACCCTTATCCTTACCGGCTTAAATGATTTATTTAGTCCATGCTCCAAAGTCGATAGGCGATGAGTTAATTCTTTACTGCTGACTGCTGACTGCTGACTGCTGACCGCTGTTTTACATCCGAGTCCGCAATCATGACATACCCTTCTACAATCTGTTGAAATATCCCCTGATAAGGCTTTCTGGTATTCCTTCCACAGGAATTCTTTTGTTACCCCGATATCTATTTTCTCCCAGGGAAGGATATCTGAATTTTCAAAAATCTTTGTCGCAAAATCAGCTGCATCAATACCAGTAAGATTCATCGCTTTTTCCCATTTATAGAAATCAAAGACTTCCGACCATCCATCAAGTCTGCATCCTAAAGACCATGCCTTTTCTACAAGTAAAGCAGTTTTTTCATCACCGCGGGCGAAGGCAGCCTCGAGAAGGCTCATTTCTACATCGTGCCCCTTAATCTTAAACCCTTTTTTGTTCAGTACATCTCTAATATAGTCTTTTTCCCTTTTAAGTTCAAAAGAGGAGCTCTGTCCATACCACTGAAAAGGTGTGTGTGGTTTTGGAACAAAAGGAGAAACACCTATACTTATATTGACAAACCTTTTTGTATACTGTTTTGCTGTTTTAAGTGCCTTCATAGCCATTTGAGGAATTGCCTCTAAATCTTCTTCAGTCTCTGTTGGGAGACCTATCATAAAATACAGTTTGAGATTTTGCCAGCCTTCTTCAAATAGTGTCTTGAGTGCCTGTTCATAGTCCTCTTCTTTAAAGTCTTTATTGATAACCCGTCTGAGCCGGTCAGTTCCTGCCTCAGGTGCAAGCGTAAATCCAGTCTTCCTAACAGTACTGATCTCTTTCAGGAGAGAATGGTTTATGGATGTTACTCTCAGAGATGGAAGTGATATGGCAATCTTATTTTTTCCAAATCTTTTATTCGATTCCTTAACTACCTGTAAAAGGTGGCTATAGTCTCCGGCATTCAGGGATGTGAATGCAACCTCCTCATAGCCCGTGTTTTTTAAAGAGTTTTCTACGATCTCTAAAACCTTTTCAGGACTTCTTTCGCGGACCGGCCTGTGTATCATACCTGCCTGACAGAACCTGCAGCCCATCGAGCATCCCCTGGAAACCTCGATGTTTACCCTATCATGGATAATTGAGGTATATGGGACGATTGGATTGTCCGGATATGGTGCATTATCGAGGGATTGTATGAAACGCCTCTTAACCAGTGACGAGTGGCAAGTGGCGAGTGATGAGTTAGAAAACTCTGAGCGCTGAGCGCTGAATGCTGAATGCTGAACAAATGGTACATATATCCCTTCAATTTCAGATAGGGCTTTAAGGAGAGACTCTCTTTTGCCGTCTCCGCCAGTTCTCCATCTGTAGAATAAATCAAGGACTTCCTTTATAGCCTCCTCACCATCACCAATCAAGAATGCATCAATAAACAGAGACATAGGCGCCGGATTGACAGTGCATGGTCCCCCTGCAATAACAAGCGGATAATTGCAATTAAACAGTGAACTATTCCTATCTTCAGACCTGAGCGGGATTCCCCCAAGGTAGAGCATGTTGAGAACAGTTGTATATGAAAGTTCGTACTGTAGGCTGAATCCAACGATATCAAAATCCCTTAATGGCCGATTTGATTCTAAAGATGAAAGGGGTATTTTATCCGCCCTCATTTTGGCCTCGAGGTCGATCCATGGCGAGAATACCCTCTCTGCGGATACGAAAGAAAGGTCGTTTATTATCTTGTAGAGTATTTTGAGACCGAGATGAGACATCCCGATTTCATAGATATCAGGAAATGCAAGGGCAACCTTAACAGGTGCTTCTTTATGAGTGGAGTTTACCTCATTGTTTATATACCTGCTCGGCTTCTGTAGAAAAGATAAATTCACAGATTAAGAATACCATCTCAAATGTTTATTTAGCAAGGAATTGTAGTTACTGATTTAAATAGTAATTAATGCCTTTCCTGCCTCATACGCCTCTTTTAATGCTGTTGGATGATCCAGTATTGCACCCTTTGAATCTATACTCATATAGCTTAATGTTTTATGTTCAGGAACACTAACTGTCCTGAAGAATGCCTTTGCACTTGCTTCTGCGCATTGAATGCCGATTTCCTTTTTTTGGCCACCGACTAATAGTAAAAGACCTTTTCTCTTATAGAGACCTTCAGGAATTGGTTTTTTCAATAAGTATTTCTCGCACCAGAAAGCCTGACACCTGTCTATCATTACTTTAACTTGTGCGCTAAGAGCAAAGAAAAAGATTGGTGAGGCAAGGATAATCCTATCAGCAGAACGTATCGCATCATAAATTTGGGTCATGTCGTCTTCATAAACGCACACACCTGTTTCATCGCATCCCCCACAATTCTGACAGGGTGAGATATTCATGAGATTCAGATTGAAGACCTGAACAATCGACCCCGATACCGATTCCTCTATCCCCCTGATCGTCTCCTTCAGGATAAGCTCTGTATTGCCGCCTTCTCTTGGGCTTCCGAGAAAAGCAATTATTTTCATTCAATCTCTATCTCCTTTCTCAATCTATCTACTCAATCTTTTTGAACATCTTTTTTAAGGCGCCGCAGATAGGGCATTTATCAGGTGGCTCTCCTTCAACAGTATTGCCGCAGACCTGGCAGACATAATAATCAACACCAGGGTTTTTGCCGAGTTTTTCGAGTGCCTTTTTATAAAGAGCTGCATGAATCTTCTCTACCTCATTGGCAAGATGAAAGTTTCTCATGGAAGCTTTTTTCCCTTCAGCAGCGGCATCTTCAATCATCTTCGGGTACATGCTCTGAAATTCGTAAGTCTCACCACCTATTGCAGCTTCGAGGTTTTCTTTTGTGCTTTTAATGCTTCCAAGCTCCCTCAGATGGTTGAGAGCATGGACAGTTTCAGCCTCAGCAGCAGCCCTGAATAGTTTTGCAACCTGTTTGTATCCTTCTGCTTCAGCCTTTTTTGCGAAAGCGAGATATTTTCTATTTGCCTGTGATTCACCTGCAAATGCGTCTTGAAGATTTTTCTCCGTTTTTGACATATTTACCTCCTTATGAGAAGATTTACGTCTGACAGTTTTTCAATCACGTTTATAAAAGCGAGTATACCTCAGATATGCTGCTTTTTTATAACATCATCAGCCCAGCTCAATGTCGCAGATACTGTTGGAAATCCTATAATACTTGTGAGTAGAATTATTGCATGGTATATTTCCTCAGGCTTTGCTCCTGCCTCCAACGCCCTTCTCGTGTGAGAATGTACAGACCCCTCGGATTTAATTGCAGCGGCAGCGGCTAACTTTATCAAATGAGAAGTTTTTTTATCAATAGGACCTGCATTTCTTGTAGCCTTACCGAGATTATCCACAGCCGTGAAGAATTTTTTGAACCTTTTTTTAATGCTTAAATACTGTCCTGGTAATTCTGACATAGTCTCCTCCTATACTCATGTATAACAAAAATTATATCAGAATATGAAGTTACAATCTATTTAATTTCTAAATTGTCCGAGATAGGCTGAAGTCATGATTAACAGAAACAGGTTTAAAAGATTTTAATCTTACATCGAGGGTCTATGACATCAAAAGAGCCATAAAAGTAATAGCTATGGGCAGGACATCCACCCATGCAGGTAGGATAATGGGTGCAGTTATTGGTTGTACATATATTTTTATTGTATTTTCTAAATCTATCCAATACAGGATTGGTCCATATCTTTTCCATCCCATCTCTAAATATATTACCAAGATGGAATTCAGCAACACCGAAAAAAAGGTTGCATGGAAATACCGAGCCATCAGGCATTATTGCAATTTTTGTCATACCTGCATCACATCTTCCCCGTGCTTGAACTCCATACTTGTAAAAACCCGATGCTGCTACGAAGCCTATATCTAAGATTCTTTTCAGATCAGTCCTCATTTTTGAATAGAATTCCCAGAAGTCAGGGAATGAAAAGTGCGCTGAAATTTGTCTTCCTATTATATCTTCGTGTAAGAGGTAATATCTTTTTACTCCAAGCTCTCTGAGATAAAGAACGAGATCATAAATTTCATTCTTGTTTTCTTTCATCAACGTGCTTTTTACGATAGGGTTTTTCCCTGCCGCGATCAATCTTTCGATCCCAATAATAGCTTTTGAAAAATTATCTGCAATAGTCAAGGCATTATGAGTTTTAAGAAACCCATGGATGGAAAAGCCGATATTCATTAGATCTGTATCGATTTTTGCAAACTCATTCACAATGACGGGAAGGCTGCCGTTTGTACTGATATTCAGAGTTATATCCAAGTCTATCGCGTATTTCACAAAATCTTTCATCCATGGAACAAGCATGGGCTCTCCACCGAGAATATCGATCTCATTAATTCCTATTTTCTTAAGTATGGCAATAAGGTTATATGCATCCTTTTTTTCCATATCTCTATATGTGGTTGAATTTGGTATATTCTGATTAAAACAAAAGCTGCAGCTTTGATTACATCGTAAGGTTGAATAGAGTTGTATGAAAGATGGGTAATTCACTTATTTATTATAATCAATCTTGACATTATTCCTAAACATGTAATACTTCCGAAGACGTATAGAAGGTATATTGAGGAATTTATAAGAAATGTTTAAAGTACTCCCTTTAAAATTGTAGAAATCTTTAAGGTAAAAATCTGATATACTGTTGTAGATTGCGGCTGCAAATCAACTGATTATTACAAAGGGGAAACGCAATCATCTACACGGAGATATCTTTTATCAGTAAAATTGATGGGGGGTTTGAAAAATGTTTGACATAACGTTAGGAAAACTTTCATCTGTTGTTGCCCAAAAGATAAAACCTTTCATTGAGGAAATCCTTAATGGATATTCTGAAAATGTGCATTCAATCCATATAGTTGGCAGCTCAATAACAGAGGATTTTAGTGAAAAAACTTCAGATATCAATAGCATATTTTTAGTAAAAGAGATGGATTTGAAGTTTGTTGAGCTAATTGCCCCACTCGGTAAAAGATATCATAAAAAGGGGATAGCTGCGCCACTAATCATGACTCCTGAATATATCAAACTTTCTCTTGATGTGTTCCCAATCGAATTTCTGGATTTTAAGCTAATCCATGAGACAGTTTATGGAGAAGATATCCTCAAAGATGTTGAGATAGATTTGTTTGACTTGCGTTATCAATGTGAAAGAGAAATAAAAACTAAACTTATTGGACTTAGACAGGGTTATATTTCTTCCAAAGGAGATAAAACATTCATTACTGAACACATCGTCAGTTACATAACTGGATATATACCTCTTTTTCGAGGCATCATCTTTCTTCTGGGGAAGAAGCCTCCTGTGAAAAAATATGAAGTCATAACAGCACTTTCTACTAATACTGGTATTAATACAGATATATTCAAAAAAATTCTTGATATAAAAAGGGGAACATTAAAACTTTCAAAAAATGAACTTGATACCGTATTCGAGGAATACTATACAACCACGGAAAATATATCTAAAATTATCGATGAACTTAAGACATAAAAAATTATTTTTTTTAATAGTTATCATTTATCTCTCACTTGTAACAGCTTCCTATGCAGTTATACCTCCGATACCACAAAAGCCATCACAGTATGTAGTTGATTTAGCAGACATTATAGAGAATGATGTTGAAATAAAACTAAATGGGCACTTGAAGGAGCTTGAACAAAAGACAACTGCACAAGTTGTTGTACTCACTCTTTTATCACTCGAAGGTGAGTCATTAGAGGATTTTTCTATTTCAACTGCTCATGATAAATGGAAACTCGGTCAAAAAGGTAAGGACAACGGAGTGTTAATAGTAATTGTCCTTAAAGATAAAAAGTACAGGTTTGAGATAGGATACGGTATCGAGGGTGTACTTCCTGATAGCTTTATTGGTAGCATCGGGCGCAATTATTTCGTGCCGTATTTTCAAAAAGGCGATTATACCGGTGGCATATATTCTGGGACATTGGCTGTAATAAATAGGATAGCATCAAGCGAAGGTGTGGATATTTCAGGAATGCCAAAACACGAGACTGGAATTAATCCTGAGAGGTATCCAAGCGGCGGAGGCATTTTACGAACGATATTTGCTCTTTTATTTTTTTTGGGAGCTATAATATTGTTCATTAAAAATCCGCGATTATTTCTGTTCCTCCTTTTGGCATCGTCACTTGGAGGTAGCAGAAGAGGTGGGTGGAGTAGTGGAGGAGGTTTTGGCGGGAGCGGAAGTTTTGGTGGTGGTGGAGGAGGTGGTTTTGGAGGTGGCGGTGCATCTGGTGGCTGGTAGTCTATATTTAAAAAATACAATAATTTTTAGATAAAGGAGGTTTTCATGGGCAAAGGTTTAAAAATAACTTTAATAATCGTAGGCATTCTATTAATAATTGGATTTGGTACTTTTGGGTGGGCAATAAAGGAATACAATAAGGTCGTTGCAATGGACGAGGATGTAGCATCAAAATGGGCTCAAGTCGAAAACCAATTAAAACGAAGATATGATCTGATCCCAAATCTTGTTGAGACAGTCAAAGGATATGCGAAACATGAAAAAGAGCTCTTTGAAAATATTGCAGAGGCAAGGACACGTTATTTCCAAGCAAAAGATGTAAAGGATAAAATATCAGCATCAAATCAACTTGAAGGTGTACTGTCAAGACTTCTCCTTTTAAGAGAAGCATATCCTCAATTAAAGGCAAATGAATCTTTTCTTAAACTTCAGGACAGCCTTGAAGGTACAGAGAACAGGATTTCTGTTGAAAGAAAGAGATACAACGAGACAGTAAGAGTGCTTAATACTTATAGAAGAACTGTTTTCGGTAGATTTTTTGCCGGCATTGCTGGAGTATCGGCTGCGGAGTATTATGAAATTCCAAAAGGTGAGGCAGAAACCCCGAAAGTAAAGTTTTAAGAATAATATAAAAAAGAATGGACTCACTCCTTTCGTCAACATAGAGAAATGAGGCAAAATAATATGTTATATTACAATGAATTGCAAATAAGAAAGTGGGTCCAAATCCCACTTTCTTCACCATCTTGTTTTTCTGCAGCCTGTGAACGGCCCTTCGCAGCAGGTAGATGTAAACCCCGTCAGGTCCGGAAGGAAGCAGCGGTAAGCATTATTCCTGGGTGCCGCAGGTAGCCGCTCTCAGGCTGCAGAAAGATAGGATGAAAAATATGAGCTATTTAGTCTTGGCAAGAAAATGGAGACCCCAGGGCTTTAATGACCTTATCGGTCAGGAACCCATAATACGTATCCTTAAAAATTCAATAGATCAAGGAAGGATTGCACATGCCTATCTCTTCTCCGGCCCGAGGGGGATTGGAAAAACCTCTGCAGCAAGGATACTCGCAAAGGCTTTGAACTGTAAGGATGGACCAACATCTACTCCGTGTGGTTCATGTACATTTTGCATTTCAATAACAGATGGTTATTCTATGGATGTCATGGAAATAGACGGTGCATCTAACAACAGTGTCAATGACATAAGAGACCTTAGAGAAAGGGTAAAATATGTCCCTTCAGGTGGAAGGTATAAGGTCTATATTATCGATGAAACTCATATGCTCTCTGATGCTGCATTTAATGCTTTATTAAAAACCCTTGAAGAACCCCCACCCCACGTTGTCTTTGTCCTTGCTACAACAGCTCCCAAGAAGATTCCCCCGACCGTTCTTTCACGTTGTCAGCACCTGCCTTTCAGGAGGATACCCAGTCCTGAGATAAAGGAGAGGTTAAGAAAGATATCGGATGCCGAAGGTATCAACATTTCCGGTCCGGCCATTGAATTGATTGCGCGGGCTGCAGACGGTAGTCTGCGAGATTCACTAACAATCCTGGATCAGATATCATCCTTTTCATCCAATATAAAAGAATCTGATGTTAAAGACCTGCTCGGCATAACAGACTTTGGTATCCTCTCACTACTCTCTGGAGCATTGATTGAAGGGAAAAGAGAGGAGATACTGAAGATTACAGGGGAACTCGTCGAGAAGGGCACCGATATCAGATCTTTCATCAGAGAGCTTATCCAGTTTTTCAGGAACTTGCTTGTTGCAAACGTTGTAAAAAAGCCTGAGGAAATACTTGACCTCAGTAAAGAGGATATGGATAGTATTAAAGATACCTTGTCAAAGACATCGGAAGAGCAGATTATCCTCATGCTTTCAGAATTAATGAAGGCAGAGATTGATGTGAGGAATGCATCATCACCACGTCTTGCCTTTGAGATGGCCCTTATAAAGGCGAGTTTCCTGAGTGGAATGAAACCCATAAAGGAAATTATGGAAAATATTGAACTCTATATGAAGCTAAGTTCAGACACGGAAAAATCAGGCTTTAAAGTCCAGAGGGTTGAAAAGGACATTGATCAAAAGGTCACTCCACGTTTCGAACTGTCTGAATTAGATATACAGGAATCCGTGAATAGTCCGTTGGAGACGATCACTGTAACAGATGAAATCTGGGAGAGGGCCATAAAAAGGATGGAACCGCCACTCGCATCAAAGCTATCAAAGGCACAATACAAACGAGTTGGAGATAAACTATTTCTCATTCTAAACGGTGGAGACTCACTTTTTGCCGATTCTATTAAAAAGAATACAGAATTAATAGAACAGATCTTCTCAGAAGAACTTGGAAATAAAGTCAAGATAGAGGTAGAAACCACAAAGAAAAAGACAACCCGCAAAAAAGATCTCAAGGAAGAAGTGATGTCTGACCCAGCTATTAGGGAGGTTCTCGAACTTTTCGACGGAAGGATTATAGATGTGACTCCGATTACGGAACGGAATGAATAGAGAAGGAGGATGACATGTCAAAAAAGATGCTCGGAAACATAATGCGTGAGGCCCAGAAGCTTCAAGCCGAAATGGCAAGGATGCAGGAAGAGGCAAAGAAAAAGACTGTTGAGGCTACGTCTGGAGGCGGGATGGTTACTGTAGTTGCAAGTGGGGCAGGGGAAATTATTTCGATTAAAATTGAAAAGGATGTTATTAATCCAGATGATGTCGAAATGTTACAGGACCTTACCATGGCTGCAGTAAATGAGGCTTTGCGGCGTGCACAGGAGATGGTAAATAGTGAGATGTCGAAACTTACCGGAGGTTTACAGTTACCAGGATTAGGTGGTCTGGATAAGCTTTTTTCAGGCTAAAATGCTTTATGGATCGTTTTATTTCTTACGTCACCGAAGAGGAAATAAAAAGAGAAAAGTCAAGGGCACGAGAGCTGAGAAAATCCCAATGGTGGAAGAGAAAATGTGCGGAAGGCATCTGCTATTTTTGTAAAAGAAAAGTACCTACAAAAGAACTCACCATGGAACACATAGTCCCTATAATACGGGGGGGGAAGTCGACTAAGGGGAATGTAGTTCCTGCCTGCAAGGAGTGCAATAATAAAAAGAAATATCTTCTGCCTATTGAGTGGGAAGAATATCTCGCAAGATTAAGCGAAGATTCCTGGAGTTGAAATAGTAGTGTTGTTTCCAGACCTTATTAATAAAGTATCCGCTACCATCAAGAAATACTCTATGCTTTCAGAAAAAGAAAAGATTCTTGTTGGCCTTTCAGGAGGGCCTGATTCAGTATGTCTCCTTTATATACTTAATAACCTTAAAGACAAATTCATGCTTGATTTACATGCCGTATATATTGACCACACTTTGAGGCCAGAGGAAACACCAGAGGAAATAGAGTTCTGTAAACTTTTATGTAAAAGGCTTAACGTGGCATTTTTAACAAAATCCATTGATGTAAAGGCATATGCAAAAGAACAAGGTCTGAACAGACAGGAAGCTGCGAGGATGTTGCGTTACAGAATCTTCGAAGAAACAGCTTATGAGATTAATGCGCATAAAATCGCACTGGGTCATATAGCAGATGACCAGGCAGAAACAGTCCTCATACGCCTTTTTAGAGGCTCTGGTTCAACTGGTCTTTCAGGGATTCCTCCAGTAAGGGGAAATATCATAAGGCCTTTGATCGAGATTGAGCGAAAAGAGATCGAGAGATTTTTAGATGAAAGAAAGTTCGACTTTATTGTTGATTCATCAAATCTCAAAGAAGACTATCTGAGAAATAAAATAAGGCTTTCCTTAATGCCGATGCTCAGAGAATTTAACACTAATATTATTGAAACTCTTTCAAGAACCGCAGCAATCTTCAGAGAAGAGGAAAGACATTTCGAAATTATTGTCGCAAAAACATTGATGAAACTCATAAGCAGGAAAACTGATACCCGTATTGAACTATTTCTTGTACCATTTGAGATTATGGATAAAGTAATAATGAGAAGGGTTCTGCGGAAGGCGATAGATGAAACAAGAAATCTCCGTGGAATAAGTTTTATCCATATAGAGGATATCATTGAACTCATAAAGAACGGTAATCCAGGTGACAGACTTTATCTTCCAAAAGGAATAAGGATAATAAAGGAATACTCTACACTTATTATTACATCAGAGCCCTCTGTTAAATTAAACACCTATATATTAACGATTCCCGGAGAAACTATTCTTAAAGAGGCAGGAATTCTAATTAAGGCTTTGACAGTCGAGAGTCAGTCTGCGACCCATGGGGAGTCAGAAGTCATGAGTCAAACCTCCGGGCTCTGGTCCACTCTTGCTATTTTTGATGCAGATAGATTAATTTTACCCCTCGTTGTGCGACCAAGAAAAAATGGTGACTTCTTTTATCCATTTGGTTTCGGCAAGCGAAAAAAACTCCAGGATTTTTTTGTTGATGCGAAAGTACCGAGGGATGAGCGCGACAGAA
>Ga0315268_10002709_pt1 | contig 19813 bp, 16 predicted proteins | sample C1_top_MG_FD_204535 | JGI IMG/M metagenome (GOLD analysis project Ga0315268, IMG submission 204535) | Sediment microbial communities from Yellowstone Lake, YNP, Wyoming, USA - C1_top | ecosystem: Environmental > Aquatic > Freshwater > Lake > Sediment | place: USA: Wyoming | collected 2017-08-01
TCGAGTGATCGCGCCGGATATGAGCAATGGCCTTGTAGTTACGGTAGATGGCGGAAAGTCATGGTCGCATTTCGGCGGCCCAAGCGGTGCGATGTCGATTGGCTGGAATCCCAACAACAGGGAGATGGTTGCCCTGGGCATGGACACCGGTGGCATTACCAAAGATGGCGGGAAGACGTGGAGTACTTTTCGAGTTCCCATGGGTTCAGCGGTGATTGCCCTTTCATCGTCAGGATCGAGAATCTTTGTCGCCTCTTTAGTCGGCGATAAAGCAGTGATTCAGAGCAGTGATGACACTGGCAAGCATTGGGCATGACCTGACACAATCCCTCTATGTACATTCCTAAGCACTTCGAAGTTACTGACTGGGATGCGATCACTCAATTTGTAGTACGAGCTGGTGCGGTAGATCTGGTCACCATTGATGAGGCCGGACTTCCTGTGTCAACAGTTCTGCCCTGCGTTTGGGATACGACTTCAATGCAGGACGGCGATTACGGCACATTGGTAATGCACATGGCCAAATCAAATGATCAATGGAAGGCGATTAAGGGCGGTTCACCCGGGTTGGCCATCGTCTTTGGTGCGCAAGCATATGTTTCTCCAAGCAACTATGAGAACAAGGGCACAGACCATCGGGTGGTTCCGACTTGGAATTATCAGCGAGTACATCTCTCCGGCATAGTCGAGGTTAGTGAAGATGTCGAAACGTTGCGTCAGATCGTTTCAACATTAACTGATGTTCATGAATCCAAGCGGTCTGACCCTTGGAGAGTAGATCAGGCTGATTCGAAATATATGGAAGGTCAATTAAAGGCCATCGTGGCCGTGACGATGCACGTAAACCGAGTCGAAGCGAAGGACAAACTAAGTCAGAATCGTCCACTTGAAGATCGCGTGAGAATAGTTGCTGATCTACAAGCGAGTGGGAATATACAAGCGGTCAAGATTGCCGAAGAGATGGAGAAGAACCTTTAGTTCCTGCTAAGTGATGAAGGACACTGGTAACAATTGAGTCGAGTAATACACTGTTTAGGTGGACTTGAGTGGACTCACCAAAGATGAAGCAGAACGACGCCTAGAGTCTGACGGTCCCAATCTTCTTCCAAGTGCTAAGCCGAGGAATTTCCTGCAACAGTTCATCTCCGTGGTGCGCGAGCCAATGCTTTCTCTGATAGTTGCGGCAGGTCTTATTAATTTTTTTGTCTCGGAGATTCTCGATGCATCCGTTTTGATGCTTACGGTCTTTATCATCGTTGGCATATCCCTATACCAATCAAGTCGAACTGAGCGCGCTTTAATCGCACTTCGCGATCTTTCCTCGCCTAGAGCCTTGGTCGTTCGCGATGGAATCGAAGAGAGAATTCCTGGAAAGGACGTTGTTCGAGGGGATTTGGTCATACTCAGCGAAGGCGATCGGGTTCCCGCAGATGGCCGTTTAATAAGCGCATCACATCTAGGCGTGGATGAGTCGATGCTTACTGGTGAATCGCTTTCCGTGTACAAGAACTCCGGCGATTCGGTTTTTTCCGGCACTTTGATAGTGACCGGATACGGTCGAGCGATTATCGAAAGCACTGGCGCGCAAACTGAGTTAGGCAAGATCGGCAAGGCGTTACAAGGAATAGAAATTGAACGGACGCATTTGCAGAAGGAAGTCGATCGACTTGTTCGCGTCATCTATGTTGCCGCTCTGGCCGCAGCGGCTGCTGTGGTGGTGATCTATGGCGTCACCAGAAACGATTGGGTAGAGGGCTCTCTAGCGGGTATCGCTGCGTCGATGGCTCTCATACCTGAAGAGTTTCCTGTGGTGCTCACGCTCTTTCTCGCGATCGGCGCCTGGCGCATGTCGCAGAAAGGCGTGATTGCACGAAGATCGGCGGTTATTGAAACGCTGGGTTCGGCCACTGTTATTTGTGTCGATAAGACCGGCACTATAACGATGAATCAGATGGCTGTTCAGGAGTTGAAAATCGATGGTGATTTGCTCGTTCTGAATGGCGATCCAATCCCGGATAAATATCGCGAGATAACGCAAAGTGCCTTGCTCGCATCTCCTATGAATCCCTTTGACCCCATGGACAAGGCTTTCCACGCGATTGCGTCGCATGAAAAGAATTGGGAGTTAATACGCGAATATCCAATAACCGACAAGTTGATGGCGATGTCACATGTCTGGGATCCGCCCACCAAAGACGGGTTTATCGTCGCTGCAAAAGGAGCACCGGAAGCAATTGCCAGTCTATGCCGACTAAATGATCAACAAATTGAGGCCATACTCAAAGACGTTGATGATGCGACAGAACGCGGATTCCGAGTCCTTGGCGTGGCAAGAGCCAAGTTTGATAGGCGAACCGAATTGCCAGACTCGCCTCATGAATTCCGTTTTCAGTATCTGGGTTTAGTTCATCTTCATGATCCGGTACGACCTGATGTGCCAGAGGCCGTTGCCGAATGCGCTCGCGCAGGAGTTAGAACGGTCATGATTACTGGTGACTATCCGGGAACAGCATTGTCGGTTGCCAAAGAAGTTGGCCTGAATTATGAGGCGGGCGTGATTACCGGACCCGAGCTAGGCAAGATGAGCGACCTTGAACTAGCGGAGCGAATTAAACGCGTGAGCGTTTTTGCACGAATGGTTCCTGAACAGAAGTTGCGACTTATTCGGGCGTTGAAACTGGATGGTGAAGTTGTGGGCATGACCGGTGACGGCGTCAACGATGCGCCCGCCCTACGGGCCGCCGACATTGGAATTGCAATGGGCGGACGTGGCACAGATGTTGCCCGTGAGGCAGCATCGCTGGTGATAACCGACGATGATTTCACCTCCATCGCCATAGGAATACGACAAGGACGCGGCATTTTCGCGAACCTACAGAAAGCAATGTCTTACATAATTGCCGTGCACGTTCCCATCTTTGGTATGGCCCTCATTCCCGTTTTTGTCACGAAGTGGCCCCTAGTCCTATTGCCCGCACAGATTGCTTTTCTTGAGCTGATTATTGATCCTGCATCCTCCATAGTTTTTGAGTCAGAGCAGACTGATCCGGACATCATGAACCGCAAACCCCGCGGTGTGAACGAGAAGATATTCAACAGACATAGTCTGGGAATCTCGATCGCCCAAGGGTTCGGAGTACTGGTAGTGGTACTTGGAATGTACTTATGGGCGCTCAAAACCGGTAAGAGCGATGACTCAGTGCGGACACTAAGTTTTGGAACTCTCCTGCTAGGAAATATTGCCTTGGTACTTGTGAATCGATCGCAACATCTTTCCATTTTTCAGACTTTCAGGGCGCGGAAGAACAAGACGATTAAGTGGGTCTTAGGTGGAGGAGTTGGCATGTTGGTTCTTCTGGTCAATGTCCCAATATTGCGTAAGGCCTTTAATCTCACTTATATGAATGCAGGCCAATGGCTATTGGTCGTTATTGCGGGTTTCGGAAGTGTTCTCTGGTATGAGGTCTATAAAGTATTTTTTATTGCGCGGAGAACACCGCATACGTTGTAGTTGCGTGAGCGTACTTCTTTCCATCAAACTTTTGTGAAAATCTAGCGCATAAAAAGCGCGTCAAGGCGTTTCGTCGTGAAGTAGAGGCCACTCGCGATCATCACCACGAAATAGAGAACGTGGCTGAGAAGCCCAAAGTTGATGACACCAAGAGTTAGTCCGCGAACCAGTTGGATCGCCTGCCAGAGCGGAAATACCTCGATAATTGTTTGAATCCAATGAGGGAAAACGCTAATCGGAAAGAAAGAGCCGGAGAAGAGGAACATCGGCATCATCGCAATTTGAATGACGTTCATCTGTTGGTAACTGGTGAAGTACGAGGTAATCGCCATGCCAACAGAGGCAAAGCCAAATGCGATGAACACGGCGGCGGGGATTGCAAGAATCCCCCACCAACTAGGAATCAGACCCATCGGTGCCACCACCGCCATAAAACCCACTGCGTATACAAGTCCACGCAGCAATGCCCAGGCGATTTCCCCGAGGGCGACATCTAGTGGACCGAGTGATGTCGCGAGCATGCCGTTGTATAGACGAGTTTCATGCATTTTCTCAAAGACATTCCAGGTTGAATCGAAGATTGCTCCGTTCATTGCGCTGGTGGCAAGTAACCCGGGTGCTATGAAGGCTGCGTATGTAACCATCCTTCCCGTACCAGAATCTATGTTTCCGACAAATTTTCCAACGCCGTACCCAAAGGAAAAGAGGTAAAGGACGGGCTCGATGAAGCCAGAAACAATAATGATCCAAGTAGAGGATTTGAATGCAATGAAACTACGTTCCAAAACCGCGTGTGATCTTCCTGCGTAGTACCGGTCGCCTATTTTGCCCGCTCTGCGTTCTGCTATAGCCACGGCTGCGCTCACTAACATCAGTTGGTCAACCTTTTTGAGTATTGTCGGAAGGCGAAGAAGAGGCCGAATACCAACATAGCCAACAGGTAGGTGACATGGACTATGATCATGGTCGTACTTATCTTGTGTCCGTAGGTTGCATATCGACCGAGTTCGGTGGCATGCCAGAGTGGAGAAACCCAACCAAAGATTTGGACAACAAGCGGGAGAGTACTGATTGGGTAGAAAGTTCCTGAGAAAAGGAACATCGGCCCAACTAGAAAACGGCCAACAATTGTGAAGAATTTGTCCTCATTTTCGGTATAGGACGCTGCCGCAAGCATTACGGCACCGAATGCCGCGCCGGAGAAGATCGCAATTGGGATTGCCATGTAGGAGTGTGGAGAGCTCATCGCTCCGAATAAATACAGGAGAATCGAATAGACGGTGACCCCGAGAACCGTGCGCAGGATTGCTGCCAAAAAGACGCCAGTTGCAATACTTGAACCTGTTTGTGGAGTGGCGTTCATGCCGTAAAAGATCCGACTCCATTTGAACCCTTGAAAAGTCGGAAAGACGACTTCGTCTTGTGCGCTTTGAATTGCACTTGCCGCCAATAACGCGGGCGCAATAAAAGTCAGATAAGAGACTCCGTCAATACCGTGCGGACCGAGGTTGTGAGAGATGAGGCTACCGACTCCAACGCCAATTGAGACGAGATAGAGAAGAGGGTTCAGGATTGTAACGGCGATGATTATCCAGACGAACTTGAGCATTCCCCGGATGCGGGCCTCAAGGACATATTTCGCCCCGAATTTAGGAACTTTGCGGTCGCTGTTGATGAGTGACATTAGTCAATCAAACTTCTGCCCGTGAGGCGTAAGAAAACATCTTCAAGAGAACTTCGTCTCGCCAAAGATGTATTCGGGTGATGTCCAGTGCTGATAATGTTTTCGAGAACTTCTTCAGCATCATCTGTATAGAGAAGAATCCGATCTGGCAGTACTTCGACTCGCTCGCAGAGCGTTTCCATAACGGGGGCAAGTAAGGCGTTTCTATTCGAACCAAACCTCACCTCCAGAACCTCCTTTGAGGAATATTTCTTGATGAGTTCTAGCGGAGTTCCTTCAGCCATGATCGATCCCTTGTCCATCACCATGAGACGATCACAGAGTTGCTCGGCCTCATCCATGTAGTGCGTGGTGATGAGAAGAGTGATTCCGTCCTCTTTTAGGCGAAAGAGGCGATCCCAGAGAATGTGGCGGGCTTGCGGATCTAGACCAGTAGTGGGCTCGTCAAGAATGAGGATATCTGGTTCACTTACGAGTGCTCTTGCAATTGTGAGGCGCCGTTTCATACCTCCACTGAGTGCGTCCACCTTCACGTTCCGCTTCTCCTCAAGCTGAGCGAATTCGAGAAGTTCATCTATCTTCGACCTGATGAATTTTCCGGGCAGGCCGAAATAGCGCCCATAGACGTAGAGATTCTCAGTAACGGTAAGTTGCATATCGAGATTGTCTTGCTGTGGAACCACGCCCAGATGCGCTCGAATCTGCGGCCCTTCTACTTCTGGGTCCTTTCCCAGTACTGAAACCTTGCCGGATGTGCGTTGAGAAGTTGCGGCGATGATGCGCATGGTTGTGGATTTGCCAGCGCCGTTAGGCCCGAGGAAGCCGAAGGACTCGCTTTTTCGGACATGGAAATCAATTCCGTTGACCGCCACGAAATCGCCGTATTTCTTAGTGAGGCCACTCACCTCAATTAGGTTCTCGGACATAGTTGTTGAGTCTAACTTCTTATACGCTCATTCTGTGAGTACGCCAGCCGAGAAACCCGCTCCACAGCGGACCCGCCGAACGATAATTGTCGAACGGCTCTGGGCGAGCACAATCTTGCTCTACACGATTGTTGCAACCTTTGTAGTCTGGAAAGCCCTAAGTAAGTATGGCGTCAATCCGATTATCTTTTTTGTCATAGATGCCATCACTTCATGGACGTACGGCATTGCAACTGCGCGGTTAACCATGGCTGTAATTCAACGGCGATGGAAGGCAGTACGAAAATGGGCGTGGGCATCTGCCATTAGTTTTGTCACGCCCCAGATATACATTCTTGTTGCAGCGCACCATGCACCTCGCGATGTCTATTTGATCGTTATCGCTGTGATTTCATTCATGATTCTTCTGGCATTTGTGAGTTTGCTGGTTCAGATTAGAAAATCTAAGAGAAATGCCACAAGACAATGAATGCGTATGATTTCAGCAGATTCTTCTAGTCGGAGGTAGCCGTGCAGGAGTTCAGTGATTTTCTGGCCAAGCAGTCGCCTTTTGACGCCCTTACCGCTGACGATATTGAACGCCTGGCGAGCAAAGTGGAGGTCGAGTACTTTGCAAACGGCACGGTAATTGTTACTGCGGGGTCCACGCCTTTGGATCACATATACATTGTTAGAACTGGCTCAGTCGAAGTGTTAGACCGGGGAAATGTCATTGACCAACTTGCCCCTGGGGATGCTTTCGGACATATTTCCGTTCTAACAGGGTTGCCACCGCAATACTCGGTTCGGGCTTCGGAAGATACTCTCTGTTACCGCCTGCCCGATCCGCGCACAATTGTGCATGATGCTACTGCCTTGCAGTTCAACCATTTTGGAACAGTTGTTACACGACATCGTCTTACCTCCAATGCCTTGCTTTCTGATACCCAATCGAAAGTGACTCGCTATATGCGCAAGATCGTCTGGTGTGATCCATCGGATTCGGTCCGCAAAGTCGCAAAGGCAATCACCGACGCTGAGCAATCCTGTGCCTTAATTCGTTCTAGAACCGAATTGGGCTTGGTGACCGATCGAGATTTTCGAAGCAGGGTTGGCATTGGCGAAGTGAGCATCGACGATCCGATTCACGTGATCATGAGCTCGCCTGTCATCACAGTGCCAAACGGCACGACTTTGGCTGCCGCCTTCCTGCTTATGGTCGAAGCTGGAGTTCATCACTTAGTTGTAGTCGACGAGCATGAAAATCCGATCGGCGTAGTACGAGCGATGGACTTGTCTTCGGTGGAACTCCGCAACCCGCTGCTTATTCGTGCCGCCATTGATTCGGCACAGAGCATTGATGAGTTGTCAGCAGCTTCCAAATTACTCTTGCCCTCACTCGTTGAATTGCACGACACCGGAATACCAGCACTCCATGTGGGCGCATTGATGTCCGCAATCGTTGGCGCGATTCTTACGCGAGTACTAGATCTATCGGATGCAGTCGAGAGTCCGATCTCCCACTCGTGGTTAATCCTTGGTTCCATGGCGCGCCATGAGCCTTTGCCCATTTCGGATGTTGACACAGCAATCGTCTGGGCGGATCTTCCCGATTCCCTGGATCTATCCGATGAGATCCAAGGTGGAGCAAAGCATGTCTTGAATTTGATGGAACGTTGTTCGCTTCAACGTTGTCCTAATGGTGCCAACGCCGACAATCCACTTTTTAGCAGATCAAGATCGGCATGGATTGAGGTTTCTCAAGGATGGTTAACCGATCCAACGCGCGCCGGTGCCTTGCTTCTTTCTTCTATTGCCGCCGATAGCCAGCCTCTCACACAGTTGACGTTAGGCCGCACAATCACCGACACAATCCGAGCAACTACTCGTAGTCGCGAATTTCTTTCCGAACTCCTTCGATTCACGTTGGCGAAGAAGCCTCCCGTCGGCTTCGTTCGAGGGTTTGTAGTGGAGCATTCTGGAGAAAATCAAGGCGAAATGGATTTGAAGAAAGGCGGATTGACTCCTATATCCTCACTTGCTCGGTGGTTGGCAATCGCCGAAGGAGATGTCCGCGGAGGCACCATTGACCGTTTGCGGCGAGCTGCTGCAAGTGGCTCGCTCAAGGAAGATGAAGCCGACATCCTTACTAACGCCTTCAAGGACATCTATCAGTTGATTTTCGAACAGGAGATCATGTCGATTCGCAGCGGGAAACAGGGTTCTAGCTGGATTTCTCCGCAGAATCTTGATTCGCTTACAAGAAGACACCTCCGAGAGTCCTTCCGTGCAGTGGCAGCAGTGCAAAATCGAATTCAAAACGAGTGGGAATCGAGAGTCAGTTGAGTTGGCTCCGAAGGTTGAATCGCATTTCGAGTTCAGATCTTGATTCGGATTGGCGAGATATCAACTACTGCGCGATTGACTTAGAAACCACTGGGCTTGACTTTGAAAGGGATGAGATCATCTCGATTGGCGCTGTGCAGATTCAATCAAGTCGCGTCATCACGGAGGCGAACTACTACTGTGAAGTGCGACCCAGCCAGATGCCATCCCCATCATCGATTCGGATTCACGGCATTCGAGCTGTTGATCTAGAAACCGCTTCACCAATTGAAGTTGTATTGCCGGAATTTGCCGAGAAGTTAAGAGGCCGTGTAGTGGTGGCACATGCAGCCTGGGTAGAGAACGCCTTCCTGAAAGATCGCCTAGAGGGAATGAACATAGATTTCTCTAAGAGGTTGATCGATACCGCCGGCCTTGCGAGAACGTGTGAAGTTGTGGAAGTTGATCTAGACAGTGAGCCGTCGTTAGAGTTTTTGGCTCGTACACTCAATTTGCCTGCCTACTCTCCTCATCATGCTCTCGGAGATGCACTGACTACTGCGATTATCTTTCTTGCCCTATCAACCGAACTTGAACGCAGGCGGATAGAGAAAGGTGGATCGATTCTGACTTTGCGGGAGTTACTTAAATTGTCAGAGAAATCAGCAAGAACACAGTGGTGACTAGCCATAGGTCATGCGCTAGCGTGAGCGCATGCAAAATAAGCCCTTTCCGGCCGAAATACGAAAAGCAGTAATTCCAGCAGCGGGCATGGGTACTCGCTTCCTTCCCGCCACGAAAGCAATGCCGAAAGAGATGCTTCCCGTCGTTGACAAGCCCGCCATCCAGTATGTAGTGGAAGAGGCAGCCGCCGCTGGTCTGATGGAAATAGTGATGGTCACAGGCCGAAACAAACGTGCCCTGGAAGACCACTTCGACCGGGCGGCCGAATTAGAGGACATGCTGGAGGAGAAGGGCCGCCTAGATTTGTTGGCCTCAGTGCGTGAATCCACGGATATGGCGCATATGCATTACGTTCGCCAGACCCTGCCACGCGGACTTGGAGATGCGGTACTGACGGCGTCGGCCTTTGTCGGTGATGAAGCCTTCGCAGTGTTGCTGGGAGATGACCTAATCGATAAGCGCGATCCCATCTTGCCCATGATGATCGCGGTGCATAAGAAATACGGTGGCTGCGTTCTAGCATTGATGGAAGTGCCCGAGAAAGATATTTCGCTCTATGGCGCAGCCGCAATCGCACCGATTGAACCGACGCCAGGGTTTGAAAGCGTCGTTCGAATTACCGGTCTTGTCGAGAAACCACCAGCGGAGAGCGCTCCGAGCAATTACGCGGTTATTGGTCGTTACTTATTGACGCCAGAAATTTTTGATGTATTACGAGAGACCCAACCAGGCCGCGGTGGTGAAATTCAACTCACCGACGCAATTCAAGTGCTGGCACAGCGTTCAGATAATGGTGGTCCTGTACATGGGGTTATTTTTAAGGGACGACGTTACGACACCGGCGATAAATTGGGATACTTGCAAGCCGTAGTCCGCCTAGCTGTAGAGCGTGAAGACCTGGGATCTGCATTTGGAACATGGCTGAAGAAGTTTGTCCAAGAACTGCCGAAATAGTTCGTAAGGAAATGATAGAACGTCTCTCTTCTTATATTTCTCAGAAGAGGCATGAGCTAGGTCCATTGGTTGTTGGCATTACGGGGATGGATACTTCAGGAAAATCAGAAATGACTAAGTTGCTCGCTCGAGAACTCGAGAATGCTGGTCATACAGTTCAGGTTGTCCATCTAGATGATTTTCACCGTTCCCGTGCTGAGCGTTATCGAGTAGGCCTCCTGGAACCAGTTCAATATTACGAGCACAGCTTTGATTTTGAATGGTTGATCACTGAACTTCTAATACCGATTAGAAATGAAGGACAATTAGAAAAATCACTAACTTGCTTGGACGTGTTGAAGGATACGTGGACAATCGAACGGAGATATTCGGTCAACGCTGACACCATTGTCTTGCTGGAGGGAGTATTCCTTTTCCGTGCTGAGATCAGCCAGTTCCTGGATTTGGTTATCTTCTTGCAGGTAGACGAAAGCACTGTTGTTGAACGCGCACGACTTCGTGATCTTCCTATCCAAGGCGAGGAAGTATGGCGAAAATACCAGAAAAAGTACCTGCCTGCGCAGAGAGCGTATCTAGAAGAGTATCCTCCTGAGCGCAATGCGGGCATTATTCTTGATAACAATGATTGGGCCAATCCAAAGGTCATCAAATGGCCAGAATAATGCTAGATCGAATGAATCAATCGAAGGTCAAACTTGGCGTGATTCTTCTTTCAGCAATCGCGCTAGCTGGTTGCTCACAGTCGAGCTCAACGAAGACAGAGCGGGACAATGCCCAGACTCTGGTTAAGGTTGCACAGAAATTTAACGATGACTACCGTGATGGCAATTTTGGATCTGTCTACGATCGTTGGAATGCCCCGAGTCAGGCGATCATCAGAAGATCCGATTACATCCGACGCCATGTTGAGTGTCCGAATAACTCGCAGGCCCCGGTGCATGTTTTGAGCGTTCGTCGCGGAATAGGCGATACGTGGCTCGTTAGTTACACAATAAGCGATCTGAATTTTAGTGATTATTGGTCTTATAGTGAGGGAAGGTGGCAGTTTGATTTATTGAAGAGTAATCCTGCCGCGGTAAAACTGTACCGACTTCCAGTTGCTCAATATGCTCTCAATCTTGGTTGCGTAAGAGGTTAACTGGGATCTCTAGGCGACAGTGACATGCACTGTGTGCCAACCTTCTGCGCCGTTCGGGATAACTGGCACACTCTTGCTTGATTGAAGCACGCCATTTCCGTCGGTTGTACGGACCGAGATAGTTGCATTCCCCGGTTTCGCATTCCACTCGATCCACCACTGTCGCCACGTAGTCTTTGCTAAAGCGGGTCCCAGTGTTGCAACGCGCCAAGGTCCGTTGTCTACCCGCACTTCGACTTTGGATATTCCTCGCGTAGGAGCCCAAGCGACACCGGCGATTGCTCTCTTTCCTGCCTTGACCGAAGTTGTATCTATCGGCGTATCGATTCGAGATTGTGTCTTAATTGGTGCCTGCGCCGACCAGCCTCTTGGAACCCAATACCCTTGTGCTAGATCAAAGCGAGTTAGTTCGATCCTTGTAAGCCATTTTGTGGCCGAAACATAACCATACAGACCCGGGACGATTATTCGGGCTGGAAATCCGTGATTAACGGGCAGAGGTTCACCGTTCATTCCGATTGCGACCATCGCGTCGCGACCGTCAAGTGCCGCAAGTGGGAATCCAGCACTAAATCCGTCACTCGAGTAGCCCATTACTTGATCAACTGAACTATATGGGGATGCCTCTTTAATCAGATCGTCAAGACGAATGCCTAGCCAGCGTGCATTCCCAACGAGGTTGCCGCCCACTTCATTGGATACGCAGGCAATGGTGTCATCGAGTTCAAAAACAGGCCTGGAAGTCAATTCTTTATAGGTTAATTCGAGGGGATTGTTCACCATTCCATAGATCTGGAGACGCCAGGAATCCACGGAGATGTTTGGCAAAACAATGGCTGTATCTATTCGATAGAACTCGTCGTTGGGGGTGAAGAGCTTTGAAAGGCCTGGCAAAGTTAAAGCAGGATCCGGCGGGGGCGGGGGCAAGAATTTCAACGCTTTTGGCAGAACTATGTTGAGTCTTTCTAATTGGGCACTCGCGTGATTCCGGAAGAAATTTCCTGTAGCAACGGCAGCAAGTGATCCAACACCGATAAATCCGATCGTCTTGAGCAGATCTCGACGGTTCAAAGTGCCATCTTCTGTATTAGTTTGTTTAGTCCGATTACCAAAAACTTGCAAAATAAAAATTGTGGCCCCGCCCGCAGCTAACGATGGGAGTAGTGAAAGAACGCCGGAGTTGGCATCGAATAACGATGAAATCGCTGCAATTGTTGTCATGACAATGACGATTAAGTAGGCATGCCGTCGTTTGCCAGAAAAGTATGAATGCCCAATAAGGACGGCCAAGACTAGAACCACCAAATAGATGGTGATAACTAGCGCATGTTTGTCGTCTACTCCGAAAGTTCTGATTGCGAATTCTTTCATGCTGGTCGGAACATGATCTATGACGCGGTTTCCAATCGAAACCACCGGTGGATTCAAATTGTTCTTCAACGCTGCGAGCAGTTGCGCAAGTGCAAGACCCGCACACACGGCTATTAAACCGAGCAAGCCGTCGATTCGCGTTTTGCCTTTAGAAAGCATGCAGGCATGCTAACGGAGGTATATGAATCTGGCCGTTTTTATTGGTGGTTGCGGGCGCGGGAAAAGAGCGCAGCGCCGGCAAGGATTAGCAGACCTGGTAGCCAGTCTTGCCAGGCTATCTCGAGTCCGAGGAAGCTCGTCGCCGAGATGATCTCTTGAATGAGGAAGGCCCCGAGCAACGCACCAAGGTACGAGCCCCGGCCTCCGAAGATGCTGGCGCCTCCGAGAACCACGGCTGTAATGCTGGTTAATGTGTATTGCGAACCAAGACCTGATTGACCAACGCCCACCAAACTTGAAAGAACCAGCCCGGCGAGTACCGCAAGCAACGAGCAGACAACATGGGCCCAGACAATGGTTCCAGTAATGCGAGCTCCCAAGCGCACAGCGCGAACCTCAGATGAGCCGACGGCGCGCAATTCAACGCCGATTCTGCTTCTGCGCAGTAGCCGTTCCAACACCAGAGCAAGAACCACCGCGAGAATCGTTACTACAGGAAAGACGCCAACTTTGGTTTGAATAAGTTTGGTAGTCGAAGAATCGATGTATCCATTGGGTGTTGGACGAAGAACAAGAGCGAGTCCCTGGAGGAATATGTACATAACAAGGGTTGAGATCACAGCTGGCAGTTTCACGAGCCGAACGCCAAGAGCATTCATGAACCCAACGGCAACGCCTGCGAGTAGGGCGACAACAAGACCTTCAATCAACCCGGTGATACCGTGATTGTTTGTCGCGAAGAATGACATGAGAACGACGGTGAGTCCTATAAGTGGTCCTACTGAAAGATCGATGCTGCCTGCGAGCAAGACTGTAAGTTGTCCTGCTGAAACAAGTATCAAAATACTGGCAAGCAGTAATGTTCCTGAGACACTTCTTGGTCCCAAAAAGAATGAATTCTTCTGTGAGGTTACTAATCCAAGGATGACGATGATTCCCGCAAGTACTGAGCTCGGGAAGTAGTCACCACGCATGAGTCTGCCCAACTTCGCAAAACGGGACTTCTTTGTCTCGCGCTCGCCCCGTGCCTCATCGGCAGTAATTGCCGCGCCAGTGATCTGGCGCTCACTCAATTCGTCACCGTTGAGTTGGCGCACGACGCTGCCGCGCGAGAAGACTAGAACTCGATCGCATAGCCCTGCCAACTCGATCGCATCGGTTGAAAGAACAATGACAACGTGTCCTGCCTCGGCATATGAACGCAGGAGGCGATAGATCTCAGCTCGTGCACCGACGTCAACCCCTCGTGTCGGCTCATCAGCAATTAAGACGATTGGATTGGCCGCCAACGACCTTGCAAAGAGAACTTTTTGCTGGTTGCCCCCGGACAAACTAGCAACGGGAGTCTCTACACCGGGTGTGCGTACACGCAGCTCCTCAACTGATTTTTGTGCAAGCGCCTCTTCTTCATCGCGCTTGATGACCCCGGCCCGAGAGAAGCGCTTCAGCACCAGAGTTGAAATATTCTCGCGGACGGTAAGCGGGAGAAAGGCGCCCTCAACGTGTCGGTCGCCCGGTAAATGAACGAGGCCGTGACGAGCAGCTGCTGCGGGCGAATGGATGTCGGCTTTCTCGCCTTTAACGCGGATTTCGCCTTGGTATGGATGGAGGCCGACCATGGCGCGTAAAAATTCACGCTGACCATTACCTTCAACGCCCGCAAGACCAATGATTTCCCCGCTTTTAGCGGTCAGATTTACCCCTGTAAATCGGGGGCTATTGAGGTCGACAACTTCAAAAATTGTTGTGCCCGAGGCGGCAGAACCCTGCTTAACGGGGAAGACATGCTCGACTTCGCGGCCGACGATAAGTTGCAGGACGTCTTCTTCTGTAACGCCTGCCGCGTCGAAGCTTCCGCGGACCTGTCCGTCTCGAAGAACGGTAATTCGATCGGCGATGCGCTGCACTTCTGGAAAACGGTGGGATATGTAAACAATTCCCGTACCAGCAGCGCGCAAACGCTCCACTTGCGCAAAAAGTTTCTCACTTTCATTAGCAGTGAGGGATTCAGTTGGTTCATCTAAGATCAAGACTTTTGATTGCAACGCCAGTGCTCGAGCAATCTCAACGAGTTGGCGCTGGGCGATACTTAAATCTTCGGCACGTGCTCTGGGACTTACATCCGCGCCAACGGCGGCAAGATGTTCGCGAACCCATGCGTTGGTTTCCAGATTCGAAGGTCGACGATCTTCCGGAAGGGAGAATATTAAATTCTCCGCAACCGTTAGATCGTCGAGCACTGTCGAATGCTGGTAAACCACAGCAAGGCCCGCCATCTGTGCCGCCGACGGCGACGGTTTAGCCAATAACGTTCCGGCGATCTCCACACTCCCGCTGTCGGGGTGAACGACACCGGCTGCAACACCCATAAGGGTTGACTTGCCGGCGCCGTTCTCTCCAACTAGGGCATGCACCTCTCCAGCACGAACAGCGAAACTGACATCACTAAGCGCGCTTACACCTGGATAGGTCTTAAAGATTCGGTCGAGACGGAGAACGTCATTGGTCATTTGTTATGTGGTCCTTATGGCTTTCCGTACTTGGCGAGAACGGCAGGTGTGATCTTGTTGGTGTTGTAGAAATCATCTGCCTGTCCTGCGCTGCATACTGGCTTGTTTGCACGAAGCGAGTTCTCACTGATTGGTAGTGAAACAATGCTTGGCTCGTTGTTTGGAATGCCCTCTGCAGCCGAGATGGCCTTGCGTGCGGCAATGCGTCCCAACCAGTTACGTGAAGAGATGGTTGCTAGCTGGAACTTGTTGCCAGCCTTCTTCGACTCAGTCTGCCAGAGGCATCCGAGGCCGTTTGCATCAAGGGTGGCTGTTGGAACGAGTGGTCGTCCTGCTGCCTGCATGGTGCGAAGGGCTGCGAGTGCGTCTGTGCCGTAGTCAGAAATGATGCCGTCAATCTTTGGGAATTTGGCAAGCAAGGAACCCATGATCTTCTGAGCTGTTGCTGGATCCCAGTTGGTTACGGGCCAATCTGTATTTCCAGTGAGAAGCTTCATTCCTTTGTGTGCGGCGAATACCTTGACGATGGACTTTAGTTGTCCGGTGGTTACTGGGTTTCCAGCGGGTCCACCGATCATTACAACGTTGCCCTTGCCCTTTAGAGCATTGACCATCCAGTTAGCCCAGAGTGTTCCTGCATCTGGTGAGCTCCAGTCGACGTAGTTAACGAAATCTTTTCCGTCAACTCCGCTTGGGTCTGCACCCCATGGGACAACTGATACACCGGCAGCAGTTGCTGCCTGAAGTGATGGAAGTTGTGCCTTTCCGAAGTCAGGAATGATTACGAGTGCATTGATGCCCTGCGAGACCATTGAGTTGACCTGAGAGATGCTTCCCTGAAGGTCGCCTCCACCTAGTTCAACGATTGTCTTTACGTTAGGGCACTTTGCAGCCTCAGAACGAACTGCAGCATAAGAGGCTTGTGACCAAGCGTTCATGCCGTATCCGTCGTGGATACCAAGTGTGATCTGCTTGGTGCCGCAGAAAGCTTTGCTGGACGTGATGCCCACGCTTCTGATTTCCTGCGCCACTGTCATTGTCACGCCAGCGCTTGCGGCGTTGCTTGCGGGAAGAGCAGTGAGAGTGAGCGCGAAGACCGCGACACCGACACCGCTCAACTTGAGTCGCCTGTGGCGGCTCAAGGAGGTTGCCTTTTTCGTATTCATTTCTTTCTCCTATAGATGGCGACACTGTCTTTGCCGAGGTGGCTGGACATTTGTCGGTGTTGCGGGGGTGGAAAATTAGGTTGTTGCTACTGCTTGTGTCGAGTGAAATTTAGAAAAAAGATTCTTCCAAGGCACTCTGCGAAGCCCCATGCCGAGTGCGATTGCAATGCTCTGTATAAGAAGTTGAACAGAGGCGGGCGCGCCTGCACCAAAGACGACTTGCTGCAATTGCGTGAGGAAAAGTGCACCACCTGCGGTTGCCAGGACACTTCCGCCGCCGCCGGCTAAGGACGTGCCACCAAGTACAACGGCTGCAATAGACGGAAGCAGGTATTCATTTCCTCCTGAGAGTCCTGGAGTTTGGAGGTAGCCTGCCAAGAGAATTCCACCTATTGCACCGAATAGTGCGGCGATGACGTAGGTCATTGTTTGATAAAGACGAACTGGCATTCCAGCTGCTCGTGCCGCTGGCGCACTGGTGCCGATTGCTACAAAGCGTCGACCTATGACCGTTGATTTCACAATGAATGTCACGACTGCAATGACGAGGATTGCCAGCAAGATGATATTGGAGACTCCCAATACGCGACCGGCTGCAAAGTGAACCAAATTGGGTGTGGCAGAGGCTGTCTGAGCACCGCTTGTAATTTTCAAAATCGTTCCGAGAAGCAGAGCATTTACTCCGAGAGTGGCCACTAAAGGTGTTACTCCGAACATTGTGACAACAAGGCCATTGAGAAGCCCCGCAATCGCACATATCACTAGGACAATGACAACTGCACGTATCAATTTGCTGTCGACTCCCCCTGGGATCTTCGTAGCCAAGATTGCCGATATTGAGACGATGCCTGGGATTGAGAGATCAAGACCACGTTGCTGGATTACAAGAGTTTGTCCGATCGAAACAATGGCAAGGATTGCTGCAAATGGAAGCGTGCTTCGAAGCGCACCTAAACTGATACTGCCACGAGCGATAAATGGGCTGATCGCAAAGAGGGCAAAAGTTGCTGGCCAAATCGCAAAGTATGCCGATTTAGTACGCCACCGCCGACGATTTGTTCCTGCCATCGGTGGTTTCCATGTGTTCGTCGTAGTCATCCGTTGCTACTGCGCGGTCCAGCCGCCATCAACTGGCAAGGTGACGCCATTAATGTATGGAGCAAATCCTGAAAGAAGGAATGCGATGGTGGCGCCAATTTCTTCGGGGCGGCCGATGCGACCAGAAGGAGTTTGTGTATTTAGGGTGTCTTCGTAACCAGGGTTGGCATCGAGAATTGGTGTAAGCATCGGAGTGCGAACGAATCCTGGTGCGACAGTGTTTACGCGAATTCCAAGCGGGGCAAATTCCGCTGCGAAGTTTCGACCAAGAGATGCCATCGCACCCTTTGTCGCACCGTATGCGGAACAGCCGGGAAAACCAGTAAGTCCGACTGTAGATGCAACGAAGATGATGCTCGAACCAGGTTTCATGTGGGGCACGGCAGCTTGGACCATCACGTAGTGGGAGACAACATTCGTCTTCCATTGGCGGTCGAGGCTTTCCAGGTCAGTTTCTGCAATAGGGCGCGGCTCAAAGAGGCTGGCATTCAGCACAAGGCCGTGGATTTCGCCGAAGGCAGCGACGGCCTCGGTGATGACTCGACCGGCGCCTTCAGGTTTTTCAAGATCGAACTCGACCGAGAGCGCTTTGCCGCCTGCTTTCTCGACAATATCGGCGATTGATTTCAATCGGGCTGCGTCACGTCCTTGAAGGACGACATTGGCACCGAGGCCTCCGAGAAACTTTGCCGTCTCCCATCCCATGCCAGAACTTGCCCCTGTCACGATGATGGTTTTGTTTTTAAGTTGCCACTGATCCATTGCAAACCTCCAGATGTTCTGTGGCGGAGACGCTAGGGGAGGTCCGTCGTGCTGTCAAGCGTTACTTCACAAAAAGATTACAACTGTTTTACAACGTTTAACTAATGAGCCCAATTTGCCCTGACAATCGGTTTTTGTGAAGGAGTACTTGACGAATGTGTTTCCCGCGCGTAAATTTCCCGACAACTTCAGGAGCTGACGTATCGGCCCAAAATGCCAAAAAGTTGGGCCACATGCTCGTACGTGAAAGGGAGAAAGATGAGCGGATCGGATCGCTATGTTATTCGTGGGGCATGGGTTCTCTCCCAAGATCCCACAATCAAAGACCTTCGCTCAGGCGACATCCTGATAGAAAATGGCAAGATCGCCGCTATCGCCCCGGATCTGGGACCCCTTGATGCCATTGAGATCGACGGGACCGACCGATTTGCCCTTCCAGGTTTCGTAGATACCCACCGCCATACCTGGCAGTCCCTTATTCGCCATATGTCAACGGACTGGACTCTGGGGCAATATTTCAGTGGAGTTCGCGGAGTTCTGGGTAATGAGTACTCCCCAGAAGATATGTATGCGGCAAACCTGATCGGAATGCTGGATGCCCTTGATTCGGGCATCACGACTTTGGTGGATTGGTCTCACAACAACAACAGCCCGGAACACGCTGATGCGGCAATTAAGGGTGCCATGGATTCAGGAATCCGCTGCGTCTGGGCTTATGGGGACTCAAACGATGGCTGGCTACCCCTTCCTTCAGAACTCCCGCTCTCTCGAGATGTTGTCCGAGTCGCAGAACAGTATTTCTCTTCACCTAATCAATTGATGACCTTAGCGTTGGCCCCGCGTGGACCTCAGTTTGCGACCAAAGAGGTCACGTTGCAGGATTTCGCCCTCGCCAAAGAGCTAGATATTCCAGTCACCGTCCATGTTGGCGATGGCGTCTGGGGCAAGAGCCTTCCAGTGGAGTGGATGCATAAGAATGGTTTGGCAAATAGCCGGACCACCTACGTTCATTGCAACACTCTCACCGATGCCGAATACGACATCATCAAGGCCACCGGTGGGGCGATTTCCATCGCACCTGAATTGGAAATGCATATGGGCCATGGTCGACTTGCCACATTGCGCGGACGGGACCGGGGAATCCCAGTTTCACTTTCTATTGATGTGTGTACATCTGTGGGCGGAGACATCTTTAGTGCGATGCGTGCCGCACTTGCCGGAACGCGCTACTTGGTCAATGTGGAAGATCTCGAGGCAGGCAAGTCGAGTCCACTTCCGATCACTGCAGTTGAAGTCCTTAAATTCGCCACTCAAGGTGGAGCAACTGCGGCTTGGCTCGGCGATCAAATTGGTTCCCTGACCCCGGGAAAGAAGGCGGACGTCGTCCTTCTTCGCACCGATGTTTATGGAATGCAACCGCTTAATTACCCAGCAGGGGCCGTGGTTGAGTCGGGCAACGCCCAACTCGTCGATACTGTTTTTGTTGACGGGAAGTTGGTCAAGAAAGACGGCAAGCTTCTTCACCACGATTTTGCCCGAGTTCGCC